>Ga0207690_10000045_pt1 | contig 116965 bp, 113 predicted proteins | sample KBSC23metaG_FD_184315 | JGI IMG/M metagenome (GOLD analysis project Ga0207690, IMG submission 184315) | Corn rhizosphere microbial communities from Kellogg Biological Station, Michigan, USA - KBS C2-3 metaG (SPAdes) (version 2) | ecosystem: Host-associated > Plants > Roots > Rhizosphere >... | reverse complement strand
GCAGACGACCTCGCCGCCGTGAACTCCGGCGCCGGGGCCCATGTCGATGACATGGTCGGCGTGGCGGATCGCGTCCTCGTCATGCTCGACGACCAGCACGGTGTTGCCGAGGGACTTGAGGCGCTTGAGCGTCTCCAGCAGGCGGTCGTTGTCCTTCTGGTGGAGGCCGATGCTCGGTTCATCCAGCACATAGAGGACTCCGGAGAGGCCCGAGCCGATCTGCGACGCGAGGCGGATGCGCTGGCTCTCGCCGCCGCTGAGCGTGCCGCTGGTGCGGTCGAGGTGGAGATAGTCGAGGCCGACATTGTGGAGGAAGCCGAGGCGCTCGTTGATCTCCTTGAGGATGGCCTTGGCGATCTCGTTCTGGGTGGCGGTGAGCTTCTCGTGGAGGCGGGCGAACCAGGCATAAGCGTCGGCGACGCTTCGGCGGGTGGACATGGAGATGTCCTCGCCGGCGATCTTCACCGCCAGCGCCTCGGGCTTGAGGCGGGCGCCGTGGCAGACCTCGCACGGGCGGCTCGCCTGGTAGCGGCTGAGCTCCTCGCGCATCCAGGCGGATTCGGTCTGGAGCATTCGGCGGTTGAGGTTGCCGATGACGCCCTCGAACGGCTTCTTCACCTCATAGCTGCGCTTGCCGTCGATGAAGCGGAGGGTGACGGGGCGGCCGCCGGTGCCGCGGAGGATCACGTCGCGCGCCTCGTCGGGGAGCCTGGCCCAGGGCGTGTCGAGGTCGAAGTCGTAGGCGCGCGCGAGGCTGGCGAGCACCTGCATGTAATAGGGGCTGGGCGGATTGGACTTGGCCCAGGGGACGACCGCGCCCTTCTTGAGGCTGAGCGCGTGGTTGGGGACGACGAGGTCCTCGTCGAACACGAGCTTCTCGCCAAGGCCGTCGCAGGCGGGGCAGGCGCCCTGCGGCGCGTTGAAGGAGAAGAGGCGCGGCTCGATCTCGGCGATGGTGAAGCCGGAGACGGGGCAGGCGAATTTCTCGGAGAAGATGATGCGGCCGGGCGGGGCGTAGTCGAGCTTCATGCCGGACGACGGTTCTTCCGCGCCCGGCTGCGGGTCGGCGGGGTCGAGGTAGGCGAGGCCTTCGGCGAGCTTCAGCGCGGTCTCGAAGCTGTCGGCGAGGCGCGGCTCGATACCTTCGCGGACCACGATGCGGTCGACTACGACCTCGATGTCGTGCTTGTACTTCTTGTCGAGCGCGGGGGCTTCTTCGATGGCGTGGAACTGGCCGTCGATGCGGACGCGCTGGAAGCCCGCTTTCTGCCACTCGGCGAGCTCCTTGCGGTACTCGCCCTTGCGGCCGCGGACGACGGGAGCGAGGAGGTAATGGCGGCTGCCTTCGGGGAGCGCCATCACCCGGTCGACCATCTGACTGACCTGCTGCGCCTCGATCGGAAGGCCGGTGGCGGGCGAATAAGGGATTCCGACGCGCGCCCAGAGCAGGCGCATGTAATCGTAGATTTCGGTGACGGTGGCGACGGTGGAGCGCGGGTTGCGGCTGGTCGTCTTCTGCTCGATCGAGATGGCGGGCGAGAGGCCGTCGATATGCTCGACGTCCGGCTTCTGCATCATCTCGAGGAACTGACGCGCGTAGGCGCTGAGGCTCTCGACGTAGCGGCGCTGACCCTCTGCATAGATGGTGTCGAAGGCGAGGCTGGACTTGCCCGATCCGGAGAGCCCCGTGATGACCGTCAGGCTCTCGCGCGGGATATCGACGTCGATCCCCTTGAGGTTGTGCTCGCGCGCTCCACGCACGCTTATGTGGGTCAGCATTCGCTTCCGCTCTGCTTCGGAATATGGGTCGGCATCGGAGTCGTTCGTTCCGTTTATGTTCTAATCTAGCGTGAGGCGCCGCACCCGGTCAACGCGGCAGAATAGAAAATGGGGATTGTTGCCCCGGATTGCCAGCAGTTGATTCCACCCCGGTTGCTGTCAAAGTCGCCTCAGCGCAAGCGCTTAGGGGGATGAGTCCATGAGATGTCTGATCGTTTTGCCCATGCTGCTGGTATCCACCACGGCGGTCGCGGAAATCCCGACGCCGGCGCGGCCGGTCACCGATCCGAAGAGCCTGGCTTCGCCGAGCGACCCGGTGGCGGCGCCTGTGCCGATCGACGACCTCGTCTTCTCGCGTGGTGTGTTCGATGCGACCTGGAGCGCCGACGGCCGACAGCTGTTCGTGTCCACCAACCTTACCGGCCGGTACAATATCTGGCGGATGGATTCTTCCGGCAGCTGGCCCGTCCAGCTGACCCAGTCGGACGACAACCAGGGCGGCCTTGCCGTCTCGCCCGACGGCAAGACGCTCTATTACACGCAGGACAAGGGCGGGAACGAATATACCGACATCTATGCGGTTCCGACCGTCGGCGGCGCGCCCAAAAACCTGACGAACACCGCTGAACTGCGCGAAAACTCACTGCTGATCGCGCCCGATGGGCGTGCCATGGCCCTATCCACGAAGGCGAAGGACGAGGGCCAGGTCAATCTTGCGGTGATGGACATGGCGAGCGGCCAAGTTCGGGCGCTGACGCACGAAGCCGATCCGCAGTGGCAGTGGAACGCGGTCGCGTGGACCGACGCCGGCAAGTCGCTGATCGCCAACCGCAGCTTCGTCGGCGGGGACGCGGGCGAGGTCTGGAAGGTCGACGTCGGTACCGGCAAGGCTGCGAAGCTGCTCGGCAAGGCGGGTCTGATCTATCAGGCGACAGGCGCGACGCCCGACGGTTCGGCGGTCGCGATCACCACCAACGAACAAACGAAGCAGCTGCACGCGGCAGTGTACGCGCCCGGGTCCGGCGCGATCCGGACGCTCAAGGCCACGCCTTGGGAGCAGAGCAGCGGAGCAATCACACCGGACGGGCGCTCGATGGTCGTCCAGACCAGCGAAGACGGACGCCAGCGGCTCGACCTGGTCGATCTTGGGACGCTGGCAGAACAGCCGCTGTCGATGCCGCCGGGCGTCAATGCGACTATCGGCACCCAGCCATTTACGACGGACTCGAGGCGCCTGCTCGTCCTGCACTCGGGCGCCGACACGCCGAGCGAGCTTCAGGCGTTCGACATGGCGGCGGGAAAGACCGCACAGCTCACTCATCTTGCGATGGCGACACTCGCTCCTGAGCATCTGCCGAAGTCGCGCATCGTCACCTACAAGAGCTTCGACGGAACGCTGATCAGCGCCGTCGTCACAATGCCGTTCAACCTGAGGCGCGACGGGAGCAATCCTGCAGTGGTCATGCCGCACGGTGGGCCGACGGGGCAGACGAACGACGGATTCAGCCGCTACGCGACGGCGCTTGCGAGCCGTGGATATGTCGTGATCCAGCCGAACCCGCGCGGGTCGACCGGCTATGGCCTTGCTTTCCAGAAGGCCAATTTCCAGGACCTCGGCGGGGGCGATCTCAAGGACGAGCTCGCCGCCAAGCAGTTCCTGGTCGACAGCGGCTATGTCGATTCGAAGCGGGTTGGAATCGCCGGCGGCTCCTACGGCGGCTTCATGACCCTGATGGCGATCGGCCGGGCACCCGACGCCTTTGCGGCCGCGGTTGACCTGTTCGGGATCATCGATTGGCGGACGATGTGGCAGCACGAGGATGCGGAGCTGCAGGCGTACCAGAAATCGCTGCTTGGAAGCCCCGATGAGTTTCCGAAGGTCTATGATGCCAATTCGCCGCTGACCTACATCAACGCCACCAAGGCGCCGCTGCTGGTGCAGCAGGGAGAGAATGACATCCGTGTTCCGGCGGGTCAGGCGAAGCAGGTGGTCGAGGCGCTCAAGAAGAAGGGGAACACGGTCGATTCCGTCTTCTACCCGGAGGAAGGCCACGGCTTCTACAAGCGCGAGCACCAGCAGGATTCGCTTCAGCGGATGGTCGACTGGTTCGACAAATATCTGAAGGGAGCGAAATAACCCCCTTTAGATCATCCGGCAGAAGGGCGGCGGGTCCTTGGCGGAGCAGACGTCGGGTTTGGTGTGCGACGTCTTCCAGAAGCGCATCAGGCCGAATTGCTGTGCGAGGGCCGGAAACGAGGGGTCGCGGATCGCTCCCGCCATGCTCGGCACCCAGAGCCAGGAGGTCGTATCGAAATACTGCCGATCGACGCCGAGGGCGACCACTTGCAACGCCTCGCGATTGGCTCCGAGTGCGCCCAATAGGGTCGCAGTAAATCGACGCTTCATTTCGGGTGGAAGCGCGACGAGCGCCTGCACCGCCCGTGCCTTCGCTTCAGCGTCGCCGCTCACCATGGCCCCGAAGCCAGCACCTAGTGCCGTCTTCAGGGGCGCCGGCAGCTTCAGCTGCGGGTTGGAAATGGCCTTGACCGCCGCTCCATAGTCGCCGGTGGAAGTCGATGCATAGAGCGCAACCCGGTCCTTCGCCGCCGGATCGGAAAGCAGGTCGATCGTGGCGTCGATCGGCGCCTTGGCCTCGTCGGCCTTGCCCTGTTGCAGCAGCACGTCGGCGAGCGCGGCCTGCGAGCTGGGATTGAGAGCGAGAACATCCGTGGAGCGGCGATATTCGTCCGTAGCCTCCGAAAGCCGTCCGACGTTCTGGAGAAAGCCTCCGTAGATGTGATGCTCGCAGCCGCAGGCCAGGGGGCGGGCGTCGAGCGCCTGCTTGTAGAGGGACTCCTGGGCGACGAGGTCGCGCGGGTCCTGCAGGAATCCCTTGAGGTCGAGCGCCTGGCTATTCGACTTGTCGAGCGCGATCGCCTTGTCCGCGGCGTCCATGGCCTGTTTACGATACTCGGCAGCGCGCGGACCCTTGGGGTTGTCGAAGAAAAGCTCGAGCGCGCCTTCCGAAACCGAAGCCCAGCCCCACGAGAAGTCTGGAGCCGCAGCCACCACCTTCATCGCCGCGTCGAGCTCCTTTCCCGGCTGGGATTCGACGATGCCGGAGTTGTGGCAGGCGAGGAAATAGTCAGCGAGAACGGTGTCCGACAGCGCCTTCGGGTAAGTCGAGGCGCCGAAAAGTCCGCAGCGCACCATGTTCCCCGCGTCCACGGCGACGTGCCGAGGGACGCGTGACAACTGGTCGGCGTCGTAGCTGAAGATGTTCGACCACAAGGCCGCCCCCGAGCGCTCGTTGATGACTCGGACGTTGACCTTGATCTTGTCGCCGTCCCGCCGGATCGTGCCGCCAAGCGCATAGGCCGGAGCGGTCCCGGCAGGCGGAGCGGCCGCGGTCGAAACTCCGACGACGCCGTCGTCGTTGAAGGCGGCCATGATCTCGTCGCGTACTGCGTCGGGCATTCCGCCAGGAAGGTCGCCGGACAGGTTGGAGAAGCCCGTCAGGCGCACCATCATGCTGTGCGCCGCAGAGGGCATGGGACGAAGCAGCCACCATCCCCCGGCGAGAAGGGCGACAAGCATTACCGCCGCTGCCGCAATGAAGAGATTGCGGCGCGATGCGGTCTTGACCGGGATTCGCGTTCTTGCGCCTGGAGATGGAGATGCGATCGGTTCGGACGCTTGCAGCGAGGTCGCGCGGATCTGCTGCACCAGCGCGTCGACCGACTTGTCCCAGTTGCCGAAGGCATCGATCCACTGCCGGGTCGAAAGCTCGTAGGCGAAGGCGTCGCTCGGCTCCACGTCCTCGATGCGGAGCGCCATCACGGGAATGTGGTAGCGGCTGGCGAGGGAGAGCTCTTTCTTGATCTCATCGCTGTTGTTGGCGGCGTCGGAAAAGACGAGGACCATCGCGCGCGCGTTGCGGAGCGAGCGGACGATCGCTTCCTGGTAATTCTCGCCGGGTGCGACGTCGCGGGTGGAGATCCAGCATTGCGTGCCGCGCCGTTCGATCGCCTTGCAGACCGACAACGCTTCCTTCCGATCGGCGGTCGCATAGCTGATGAAGACCGGGCGCGTCAGCTCGCTTCCGTCTCTCGCCACTGGCCCCGGTTCATTCACGGCAAATCCCCCAATCCCCGTCGTAGAGCTTATTGCCGATTGGGACGAATGAGAAGTTAGGAGAGCGGGAAATGAGCCACCGCTTCGTAATGGGCCCCGTGGCGCGAAAGGCGGCTTTCGAAGAGCGTGAAGTGATCGACGGCGAAGGGGTCTGACGAGAGCCCGGCAGCGCGCTTCAGATAATCCTGCACCTCGCGCGCGCGGCGGCCTTTCCAGCGGGCGAGCGTGATATGGGGATGGAAGGCCCGGCGCTCGGCTTCGAGGCCGATGGACTGGCAAATGCGTTCGATCTTGGCGGCGAGCGCGGCCACGGGCCCCTTTGGCTCTACACCCGCCCACAGGGCGCCGGCGTTACGCTGCTCGAAACGACCGACGCCGGCGATGCGGAGTTCGAAGGACGGCGCGGCGATACGGCCCAGGGCGTCGGCGAGGTCGTTCGCTACCGGCCGCTCAACCTCGCCCACGAAGCGCAATGTCAGGTGCAGCTGCCCGTCGTCCTGCCAGCGGAAGTCGGCGCTGTCGTCCATAGCGTCGATGAGGAGGTCGCGGATCGGCTCGGGGGGTCGGACTGCGACGAACAGGCGGTGCATCGCTCAAATCGCATCCCGAAGCGCCGCGATCCAGCGCAGCGTCGTTCGGGCGGTGTCGCGGGGAAGGCGATCGAGCGCGAACTCACCGACCTGCTCAACTTCCAACGACCAGCGACGCGGCTTGTAGCGGATGTCCTCGACGATCAGCAGGGCCGCGACGTCGCGCTTGAAATCGACGGCTTCCTCGAGCTCGCAGGCGAGACGGATGCGGCCGTAGGCAATCATCCCGATCTCCTCTCGAAGCTCGCGGATCACGGCGGCCTGCGCATATTCGTCCTTGCGCCGCCCCCCGCCGGGCACACGCCATCCGGACGCATAGCGAAGCTTCACGAGCACCAGCTTGCGTTCCGGAGTCAGCGCTATCGCGTGAGCGCCGAAGGTGCGCGGGCGGCGAACGAACCAGCCCGCCTTGAGCATCCTGTGTCCTGCGGTAAGGATCAGGCGAAGCGGGCGGTCGAGCCAGGCCATGGCCGTTCCCTAGCGGCTGTTCGATGGTGGTTCCATTCGTCGCGGCGCCGTGCGACAAATCCCCTGATCGGCAGGGGGCGCTGATGAGCGGGGATAGCAAGCTTTCCCACGACGAATATGAAGAGTTGCTTGAGCCGCTGGCGCGCGAGCTCAGCGCGATGGCGCGCTGGGTTTCCGAAACCGACCAACGGGTGATCGTCCTGTTCGAAGGCCGCGACACGGCCGGCAAGGGCGGCTCGATCGACATGATCGCCCGGCTTCTCAATCCGCGCCAGTGCCGGATCGTCGCTCTTCCGGCGCCGAGCGAGCGCGAGAAGAGCCAATGGTATTTCCAACGCTACATCGAGCATTTGCCCGCGGCGGGGGAGATCGTGCTGTTCGACCGCAGCTGGTACAATCGGGCCGGGGTCGAGCGGGTGATGGGCTTTTGCACCAACGACCAGGCGCAGGACTTCCTCAACGCGGCGCCGGAGTTCGAGCGGCACCTGGTCGACGATGGCATGCTTCTGATCAAATATTGGCTCTGCTGTGACCAGGAGGAGCAGGAAGCGCGCTTCGAGAACCGGCTCAACAACCCGATGAAAAGGTGGAAGCTGTCGCCGATCGATATCAAGGCTCGCGAGCATTACGACGATTACACAGAAGCGCGCGAGATGATGCTGTCGGCGACGCACACCGACTTCGCGCCCTGGACCTTGGTCGATTTCAACGACCAGCCACTGGGCCGGCTGACGCTCTTGCGGGACCTGCTCGACCGCGTGCCGGACACCGAGCTGCCGCTGGCGGATATCGTTTGGCCCGCGCTCGGCCATCCGCCATCGAAGGAGCGGTTCGGAGTGCTGGAGCCGATCGCGTCCTACCCGGTCGACCGCCATCACGATCATAAGCACAACCACCACCATCACGACGGGCATAGGGACGACTGAATCAAGCGGAAACCAAAGGGGGAACAGGATGCGCGCGTCAAAATTGCTGCTGGAAGTCACAGCCTATTACCTGGTGTTGGCGTTCGTCATCTTCATCGCGCTCAAGATCTGGCCGGAGCTTCGCAATTATCTCCCGATCGGCGGCGTCGAGCAGCTGATCAGCCAGCCGACGAAGAACCCGCTGGAAGCGAGCCAGATGGTCCGCGCCGAGCATGTCGCGAACTTCGGGCAGAGCGTGTTCTGGCTGGTGGTGGCGATCATCGCCGCGATCCTGGTCTCGCTGCCCGTCAGCTGGGTCTACATGGCGGTGCGCGGCGGGGATGAATATGACCAGTCGCTGGTCAACACGATCATCGTCCTTCCGATGGTCGTGACCGGGATCGTCATCATCGTCCAGAACAGCCTCGCGCTCGCCTTCTCGCTTGCCGGGATCGCGGGGGCCGTCCGCTTCCGAAACTCGCTCAAGAGCTCCGGCGACGCGCTGTTCATCCTGCTCGCTGTCGGGATCGGGCTAAGCGCCGGAATCGGCGCGATCGAGCTCGCCGCCGTCATCAGCATGTTCTTCAACTATTGCTTCGCGATCCTGTGGGTGACCGAATATGGGGAGCGCGAGGAGATGAAGCGCTTCCTCGCCGATTACCGCGTCAGCGAGACGGTGGTGGTTGTCGAGGAGGAAGTGGAGAAGCCCTCTACCTGATGCACCTGGCGACGATCTTCGCGTTCACCGTTTCGTCGGAGGCGATGTCGGCGAAGAAGCCGTCGAGGAAGCCGATCGCGCGCTTTGCAGTCGTGGGATCGAGGCCAGGCGTCGAGCTGACCGCGGCGATCATCTGCGGCCGCGCGTCGCGCATCTGGCGAGCGACCGTAACGACGCTCGGGTTGTCGATGCAGTAACCGCGATACATCCGGTCGCGAACGGAATGGATCTGCAGCTGCTCGGGCGGGGTCGCGTAGGGCGCGTTGACGAAGCCCGAGAAGTCGAAATCGTACGGGACCGGGATCGTCGAGCCAGGTCCGAGCGGCCCGATCAGCTCGGCATTGTGGCAGCACTCCCTGCCCTTGGGGCCGGCGCGCATGGACCAGTCATGATTGGCGATCATGTGCTGGAAGAGCGCATAACGGGCAGCATCGACCGAGCTGAGGTCCGTATTCGGGATAAGCTCAGGCGCGTGGGTTTCCTTGAGGTCGTTGCGCTTGGCGAGGTCGGAAAGGTCCTCGAGGAAATAGCCGACGCGCGAGATGATCGGCCGCCCATCGGGGCCGCGGTAATCGATGTTGGCGAGCCGAACGAGAAAGCTGTGCGGGGTAAGCAGATTGTACATCCGGTAGGCGGAATATTCGAGAAGCACATATTGCTGGAAGCCGGGGCCGCTGCGGCAGTGGGTGACCAGCTTGAGCTTCTTCTGGCCCGCGAACATGGAGGTCGCCGGGGGCGGCGAAGTGAACTGCACCCGAAGCGGCGGGAAGTCGCAAATGTCGGTGGAGCGGCGAGTGATTCCGCGGACGCTGAGCGCGATCGGCAGCGACTGGCCGTTCGGATCGGTCAGCGTGCCCTGGATCACCGCGTCGGAGCGGCTTCGGATGAGGCCCGAGAGCGGGGCCTGGATCGCGATATGGATGGGATCCGATGCGGCGAAGAGCGGCTTCGGCTGCCGAGCGCTCGCCGGAGCTGAAAGCGCCAGTGCAAGGGCGACGGCAATTGCGATTTTCCCCATCATTGCACGCTCCTTGCGACGCTGTGCGGAGTCATGGTTGAGCCGACGATCTCGAGCCAGCTGAGCGGGCCGCCGTAAGCGCGCGAGATGCCGGTATCGATGCGCGCAAGGCGGCCGCCGCCGAGGATCTCGATGCCCTTGAGGTCGGGCGTATGGCCGATGACGAGCCGCTGAGCGCCAAAAGCTGCGAGAACGACGTCGAGCTCCTGTTCGGGGCTCAGGACGGCTGCCGGCGGGATGGCTTTCGAGCGAGCCTCTTCGGCGTCCGGATCGCGCATCACCAGGCCCCGGTACCAGATCGGCCCCAGAGGATCGTAGAGGATGGTCGCCGGGCTGGCGTCGCCGGTAGCCATCGCCTTCGCGAACCTGCCGTTGATCTGATCGATCGTGAGCTTCGAATATTCCACACTGAGGCCGCCGTGGACGAAGAGGGTGCCGCCGATCTTCACCACCGGCGGGTTGCGCATCGTCCAGCGGCCGAGCTCTCCAGCCGGGCTCCAGGCGATCTTGTGTTCGACCCAGCCGAGCGGATGCTCGGCCATCCAGGCATCGCGGATCTGCCGGGGCGTGAGGGCGGGATTCGTGGCGTGGGCGGCAGCCTCGATCGCGGTGCGGTTCTGATCGTAGAGCCGGTCGCGCACGGCTCCGGAGTTCGGCGCGGCGAACGCGGCGAACTCGCCGGGAGTCGTGTAGCGGAAGTCGCCGAGCAGGTTCATCGCTTCATGGTTGCCGAGGACGACGATGACACGCCCGCCCGCGCGAGGCGCTTCCTTCTGAAGTTGCTGGAGGTTGCGGACGATCTTCAGCGAGTCCGGCTGGCGGTCGAGAATGTCGCCAAGCTGGACGAGCGTGGTCCTGCCGCCCGCCCAATGGCCGCCGGCGTCGATCAGCCCGGCGGCGCGGGCGATCTGCTGCCAAGCGCCGAAATCGCCGTGGAGATCGCCGACGGCGACGATGCGGCCCGGCTGAGCAGCCGGAGCCGATACGGGCATAAGGAAGAGCAGGACCGCAAGCGCGAGCAGCGCGATGCGGACGATCCGCTCAAGCGGGGACCGTTCGACGACTTCCCCCATGCGGCTAATGTTGCACCGCGCGGCGGCGCGGGCAATGCTGTTAATTCAGGCGGTAACGGTCTTGCGCGAGCGCGGCTTGGCGCGCGGCTTGTCCGACTTGGGAAGCGGCTCGAAGCTGCGCGTGAGGGCGCTCGTCAATGCCCCGGCGAAGGTCACTCCGTAGAAGCCGAGGGCGATGACCATGGCGGCGGGGCGCTGCCACACGGGCAAGTCGACCTTCTTGCCCTTGCTGAGGATGCGCCACCAGGCGTTGCCGAGGTGGCCGCCGGAATAGGCCGCGGCATGCGCAATCCGGCCGAGCCGCGAGCGCGCCTTGGTCTGGAAGAGCTGGTAGTCGCGGTCGGTGCCCTTGGTCCAGGCGCGCCAGACGACGAAGCGCGGGCCCGAATGCGGCGCGTGGACGGTCTGCGCGCCGTCGGTGCGGACAAAGCCGTAGCCGCGCTCGGTGATGTCGCGGAGCCAGAAGCCGCATTGCTTCTTGAAGGCAGGCAGGTCGGGGAAGGGGTTCTCGCGGAAGAAATCGGTGCGGACCGCGGCGTTGTTGGGGTGCATCTTGTGCCGCTTGACCGTCCTCTTGCCCTCGTCGGGGAGGTCGAAGATCCAGCTGAGCGCCATCGTCCGCGACAGCAGGTCCTCGTGGGCGAGGTAGGTGAAACCGGCGACGGCCATGATCTCGGGGTCAGCGAAGGGCTTGAGCAGGTTCTCGAGCCAGCCGGGCTGGGGCGCCGCGTCGCTGTCGAGCATTACCGAAATGTCGGTCTTCGACCGGGCGATGCCGTAATTCTTGAGTTTGTAGTAGGTGAGGCCCTCGGTCGGGATCACCTCGACGTCGGCGAGATCCTTGAGGCGTGGAGCGACGGCCGCGAGCGTACGGTCGATGATCGTCGGATCGACGGTGTCCTTGTTGTAGAGGTACATGATGCGGGGTTTGGCGCTCATGCGCGGGCCGACCTCGGCGATTTCGCGCTCGAGCGCCGCCATAGCGACGCCGGTCCACTTGTCCTCGACGTCGATCGCATTCTCCCACTCGATGACGATCGTGACGGGGGAGAGCGGGGAGGGCGCCGCCTTCCGCGGCGCTCGGGATTTCGTGGATTTCTGGGCCATGGCGGGAGCAGATATAGGTTCAGGCGGGCGTCAGGCCAGCCCCGTATTGGCTCGGTGTTGGGCGCCTTGGCCGGATTTGCTTGAAGTCCCCTCTGGCATCCACGATATATTGAGCATGCGAGACGGGGCCATTTGCCCCATCGCGAAGGAGACAAGATGGCTGAATGGAATGACCCGCGCACGACTGGCGTGAGCACCGCCGCAACGGTTGGTGTTCCGCGCGCCGCCCGCGATGTGGGCCTTCGGTCGTATATGCTGTCGGTTTACAATTACATGGCCTCGGGCGTGCTGCTGACCGGCATCGTCGCCCTCGGCTTCGCCAACAGCAGCCTCATCAACCTGATCGTGAACCCGGCAACCGGCCAGGCGACCCCGCTGTTCTGGATCGCTTTGTTCGCTCCGCTCGCGATCGTTTTTGCACTGAGCTTCGGCATCAACCGGATATCTGCGGGAACCGCGCAGGCCTTGTTCTGGGCATACGCCGCGCTGGTCGGAGTCCAGTTTTCGAGCTTGTTCCTGGTTTATACCGGCACCTCGATCGCGCAGGCGTTCTTCGCGACCGCGGCGGCGTTTCTTGGGCTCAGCCTCTATGGCTACACCACGAAGCGGGATCTCTCCGCGATGGGGACTTTCTTCCTCATGGGCGTGGTCGGGCTGTTCATCGCCATTTTGATCAACCTGTTCCTGCGCTCGCCGGGACTGGACCTGGCGATCAGCGCGATCGGCGTTCTGCTGTTCGCGGGCCTGACCGCCTACGACACGCAGAAGATCAAGAGCATCTATTTGACGGTCGCGGGCAATGGGGAGGCGATGGCGAAGACCGCCGTGATCGGCGCGCTGAACCTCTACCTCGACTTCATCAACATGTTCCTGTTCCTGCTCCGGTTCATGGGCAATCGCCGCTAGACCGACGCGAAACGGGAACGAACTGGGGCCGGCGGAGCGATCCGCCGGCCCTTTTCTATGCCGGCTGGGGGTGAGGCTGCGGCGGGCTGAGGCCCATTTCGGCGATGAGCTGCTCGTCGATCTCGGTCGCGCGCTTGTAGGCATCGCGCGCCATGAGGCGATCACGATAACGCAAGAAGCTGTCACGCTCACGCAGCATCCCGAATTGCAGCGGGAACATGATCTGCGAGCCGACATAGACGTCCGCCGCAGTGAAGCGGTCGCCGCAGACGTAATCGCGCAAGCTGAACAGCTCATCGAGCAAGGCAACGACCTTGTCGCAATTGCCATAGCCGAACATCCGTTCCTTGTCGGGCGGCACCTGCCAACCCATGAAATTGTTGGTGAAGGCCTGCTCGACCGGTCCGGCGGCGTAGAACAGCCAACGGTAATAATCCGCCTTTTCATCGGCGCTCGGCCCGAGTCCGGCTTCAGGAAAGGCATCGGCGAGATAGGCGCAGATGGCGGCGCATTCGGTGACGATGTGGCCGCGATGCTTGATTGCCGGGACCTTGCCCATCGGATTGACGGCGAGAAACCGCTCGCTCTTGATGTCCTCGTAACGGACGACGTCAGTCTCGTACGGCTGTCCGATCTCCTCCAGCATCCAGCGGACGATGCGGCCGCGCGATTGCGGGTTCTGAAAAAAGATGAGGTCGGCCATGGTTACGACTCCCTGGTGAACGGCAGTGGCGGACTACGCCTGTTCGCCCGCTTGCTCCAGCGCCGCGCTCAGCCGCGCTCTCCCGGTCGCGGAGTTGTCGCCGCGGGCGCAGAAGCGGGAGCCGGGGCCGCCGTCCGCTCTGCCGCCGTCGCATCGCGCGCAGCCCGGAATTCGCTGTCCGACGACCAGTTCGGCCAATCGCGCGAGTTGGCGAGCTTCAACCCCACCTGGTGAAGGAGCTCCGCATTTTCGGCGACTCCGGTCCAGTCCCAGTCGGCGTGCCATTCGTCGCTCGGCTGATGATAATGGAGCTTGTTGAATTCTCTCGACAGCTGCTCGCCGCGCGACGTGCCGCCGTTCACCAGGTCGAGGCCCGGGCTGAAGCTGATCGCCGGAACTCCGACCTTTGCGAATGAAAAATGGTCGGAGCGGTAGAAGCCGCCGGTCTCGGGATGCGGATCGGGCGTGTAATAGCGGCCCTGCGCCTTCCCTGCGGCAATGACGTCCTCGACCAAATCGAGCTTTGCGGTGCCGCGGATGGTAAAGTTCTTCTGCGGCCCGACCGGCTCCCACGCGTCGACGTTGAAATTGGCGACGGTCTTGCCGGCAGCGTAGAGCGGGTGGGTCGCATAATATTCGGATCCGAGGAGGCCCTTCTCCTCGGCGGTGACGGCGAGGAAGACGATCGAGCGGTCGGGGCGAGGCCCGTGCGCCCAGACGCGCGCCTGCTCGATCAGCTCGGAAATGCCGGTGCCGTTGTCGACCGCGCCATTGTAGATCCGGTCGCCGGTCGCGTCGGGCTTGCCGACGCCGAGATGATCCCAATGTCCCGAATAGATGATCGTTTCGTCGGGATGTGCCTTGCCGGGCAGGATGCCGACGACGTTGTGGCTTTCGATGACCTTGGCCGTCGCTGCGTAATGGGCCGACAGGGTCGCTTTCAGCGGCATCGGCTGGAAGCTCGGGCTGCGCGCGGCAACCCGGGCCTGCTCGAAGTCGAGGCCGGATCGCTGGAACAGCTGTACGGCGAACGGGCGCTGGATCCAGCTTTCGAGCGGGCTATGCGCCGCCGCCGGATTCTCGCGGACAATGTCGAACTGCGGAATGGTGTTTGAATTCTGGACGACTTCCCAGCCGTAGGAGGCTGGAGCGGTCTCGTGGACCAGGATGATCCCGGCGGCGCCCTGGCGCGCGGCTTCCTCGAACTTGTAGGTCCAGCGGCCGTAATAGGTCATCGCCTTGCCGCCGAACTTGCCCGCGACGGGCTCGCCGGGAGCGGCCTCGAAGTCGGGGTCGTTGACGAGCGCGACCAGCACCTTGCCGTGCATGTCCTGGCCCTTGAAGTCGTTCCAGCCGCGCTCGGGAGCGTTCACGCCGTAGCCGACGAAGACGAGCGGCGCGTTCTGGATGTCGACCTGGCTGGCGCCATTGAGCGGGGCGAGGACTGCGATGTCCGGGCCCTGGCGGAGCGGGACGGCGGTGCCGCTCTCATTCAGGCTGAGGCTCGGCGAGCCGGTGATCTCCGACTCAAGCAGCGGGACCTTTTGGAACCAGCTGCGCTGGCCGTTCACCAGGTCGCCGCCGGGCTCCACGCCCGCCGCTTTCATCTGGTCGGCGATATAATTGATCACTGTCGGTTCGATCGCCGTCGCGGGCCCGCGGCCCTGGAAGGCGTCGGACGACAATTGCTTGTCGATCTCGGACAGGCGCTGCGTGCTGAAGTTGCCGGTGGAAGCGGCGAATGCGGAAACGGGGGCGATCGCGATTGCGGACGCCATAAGCCAAGTCTTCACGTTGCTGTTTCTCCCCATGCGTGAAGGTGTCGAGCGGCTGATAGCCCTCGCTCCACGGGTTGCAATAGGAGGGCGGCACCTGTCGTTCAACTAATTGGTTGACAATCGCCGATTGAAGTCCAATCATAAACCACATGGTTGAACAAAGACTCGACACGACCTTCCACGCTTTGGCCGATCCGACCCGGCGAGGAATGCTCGCCAGCCTCGCGCTCGGCGACAAATCGGTCGGCGAGCTGGGCGAGCCGTTCGCGATGAGCTTCGCCGGGGCCGCCAAGCACGTGAAGGTACTCGAAAGCGCCGGGCTGATCGAACGCCGTAGGGCGGGCCGCAGGCAGATCTGCACGCTCAAGGCGGAGCCGCTGAAGGAAGCCGAGAGCTGGCTGAAGCAGTGGGAAAAGTTCTGGTCGGTCCGGCTCGACCGCCTGCAGGCACTTGTCGAAAATCATCCGAGGGAGAATCCGAATGGCTGATGCTGCGATCCAGATCACGGCGCCGATCGAGCGCACCGCCCCAGACGCGATTCGCCTCGAGCGCGTGCTCGATGCGCCGCCGGAAACCGTCTGGCGCTACCTTACGGAGGCCGACCTGCGTCGTCAGTGGTTCATGGGCGGGAGCGATGCCGCACCGGATAGCGAATTCGATCTGGTCGTCGATCACGACAATCTGTCGGACGAGAGGAACGTGCCCTATCCCGAGAGCTACGCGAAGTTCAAAGGCACGACGTGGCACGAGAAGGTCCTTCGCTTCGAGGCGCCGCGGCTGCTCGAGACGACCTTCCAGGGCGGCAAGAACGGGACGGTGACGTACGAGCTGTTTCCTGAAGGCGGCCGAACCCGGCTTGTCCTGACGCACAGCGGCATTGAGAGCGGCACCGGCGCCGGGGATTTCGGCACCGGCTGGAATTCGCACATGACCGTCCTCCAGGAGCGCTTGGCCGGACGCCGGGTTTCCAATTTCTGGGAGCTTCACGCTCGTTCGCGCGAGGCTGTCGAGAAAGCGCTCGGCTGAGGCGATGTGCCCGCTCTGCCTCTCGACAATGGCGCTCATTGCGGCCGGCGGCGGCTCGGCGGCGGGCCTGGGAGTGCTGCTGGCAGCCTTGCGATTGAAAGGAAATGACGATGGCGACGATCGCGACGACGCACCGCACCGGCACCCGTGAGGAATGGCTGGCGGAGCGGCTCGATCTGTTGAAGGCGGAGAAAGAGCTGACTCGCAAGGGCGACGAGGTCGCGGAACGGAGGCGAGCGCTTCCGTGGGTGAGGGTCGAGAAGGACTACAGGTTCGAAACCGGCGAGGGCGAGGAATCGCTAAAGGATCTATTCCGCGGGCGCTCGCAGCTCCTCGTCTATCATCTCATGTTCGGGTCGGATTACAGCGCGCCCTGTGCGTCCTGCTCGATGATTGCCGACGGCTTCAATGGCTTCTGGCAGCATCTTGCTCACCATGACGTGATGTTGTGGGCCATTTCGCGAGCGCCGTTCGCGAAGATCAGCACGCACGAGAAACGGGCGGGATGGACCTTCCCCTGGGCGTCGTCCTTCGGAAGCGACTTCAACCAGGACTTCTTCGTCGGCTTCAGCGACGATCAGCAGGACCAAGGCTACCGGTACAATTTCGAGGACAAGCCCGCGCTGCCTTCGGAAATGCCCGCCGAGCCGGACAGCCACGCGGGAATGTGCGGCGTCGACTGGCGCACCTTCCTCAAGGAAATGCCCGGGATGAGCGCGTTCGCCATCGAGGACGGCGACATCTATCACACCTATTCGACCTACGGACGCGGCCTCGACATCCTGTGGGGCGCCTACCAGTGGCTCGACCGGGCGCCGCTCGGACGGAACGAGCCGGGCGGCCCTTGGTGGAAGCGGCGTTATGAATATGGGGCGCTATAGCGGCTTGACGAGGTGCTGACCTGCTGTGTTATAATACTAACACAGGAGGCTCCGATGAACCGTTCAGCGCTTCTTCTGATCGTGCCTTTGCTGGCGGGATGCGACGTCAGCGCCAAATATCCGGCCAAGGGCGACGAGAATGTCAGCATCCACGCCGACGAGAGTGGGCATATCGCCTTCAACCTGCCGATCGCCGAGGGGCAGGTGAAGGTGCCGACGACGATGATGCACAACGGCAATTTCGACATCGACGGAGTGAAGCTGATGCCGGGCAGCTCGGTGACCGGCTTCAACCTCGACGCCCACGGGAACGGCGCGACGGTCGACATGAGCTTCACGGCGCCCGCGCCGCCCGAGCAGGTCCGGTCCTACTACGTCGACCAGTTCGACAAGCAAGGGATCAAGGTCGCGCTCACCGGTGAGACGGTGACCGGAAAGTCGAAAGACGGAAGCCCGTTCACGATCTATGTGAGCCCCGCGCCGGGCGGCTCGAAAGGCGTGATCGCAGTCCAGTCGAAGGGCTAGGCGCGCGAAACCGAGCGTCAGGCGCCGTCGATACGGCTCAGCGCATCCTGGACGGCCTTGGCGCTTTGCGTTGACGATCGCGGGACGACCAGTGCGCCGGAGGCAGTGACCACCACGATCAGCTCGGTCGAGTCCACGACTGCAACCGGAGCGTCCGTCTCGTTCCTAATCAGGCAGTCGCGGCTGCTCATGACGACTGCCTTTCCAGAAACGACATTGCCGTCCGGGTCCTTTTCGCCCGCCTCCCACAAAGCTTCCCAGCTCCCGATATCGGACCAGTCCATGCGCGCCTCGACCACACTCACCCGGCTGCTCCTTTCGAGGACGGCATAATCGATCGAAATCGACGGCGATTCGAGGAAAGGTTGGCGCCCGAGCCGGACGAACGTTCCTTCAACAGCCGCGCCCGCGACAGACGCTTCGCAGGCGTCCGCAACCATCGGCGCATGCTCCCTTAGCTCGCTGACGATCGTCGATGCGCGAAAGAGGAAGATTCCTCCGTTCCAATAGTGCCGTCCGTCCCGCACATATGATGCGGCGGTTTCGCGATCAGGTTTCTCGGTAAAGCGGATCACCTTCGACAGCGACGCACCGCTCTGAGCCGGCTCCACCTCGATATATCCATATCCGGTCTCGGCCCGCCGCGGCGGAATGCCGAAGGTCACGATCTCTCCGGACAATGCCGCCGGCAACGACGATTTGACCGCATCCAGGAAGGCGGTGTCGTCGAGGATCACATGGTCGGACGGCATCACAAGGAGGAGGCCATCGCCTCGCGCCGCCAGTTCGGCGAAGGCCGCGGCCGCGATCGCCGGAGCGGTATTGCGAGATGCCGGCTCGAGCAAAATCCTGTCGGCTTGGGCGTTGATCGCAGCGAGCTGTCCCGCAATCGCCTCAGCGAAGGACTCCCGGGTGACGATCAGTGGCGCTTCGAACAATTCATCGGAGATGCGCCTGACCGTCGCCTGCAGAAGCGTGGCGCTGCCCGTCAGTGAAAGCAGCTGCTTGGGGACGACGTCGCTGGAAAGCGGCCACAGCCGGGTACCCGACCCGCCGCAGAGGATGACTGGACGAACTTTCAGGGCCTCGGCCTCCTACGCTTACTAATGCGCGACATGTTCGAGGAACCAGTCGTACGTCCGACCGATGCCCTCCTCGAGCGGGATGCTCGATTGCCATCCCAGCGCCTTCAGCCGTGAAACGTCCAGGAGCTTGCGCGGCGTCCCGTCGGGCCGCGAGCGGTCGTACGCGATCCGTCCGGAAAACCCGGTCACCTTGGCCAGCATTCCTGCAAGCTCGGCAATCGAGATGTCCTCGCCGGTGCCGACATTGATGTGGCTAAGCATCGGCCGGCTATTCTGCTGATATGCCGATTGGTCGAGATTGAGGACGAACAGGCTGGCGTCGGCCATGTCGTCGACGTGCAGGAACTCGCGCCGAGGCGTGCCGGACCCCCAGATCACGACCTCGTCGGAGCCTTCGCGCGCCGCCTTGTGGAAGCGGGTCATCAGGGCTGGCAGGACATGAGAGTCCTCCGATCCGAAGTTGTCGCGCGGTCCGTAAAGATTGGTCGGCATCACACTCCGGTAATCGGTGCCGTACTGACGATTGTAGCTCTCACACAATTTGATCCCGGCAATCTTTGCGATTGCGTAGGGTTCGTTCGTCGGCTCCAGCGGGCCGGTGAGAAGCGCGTCTTCGGTCAGCGGCTGGGCAGCATCGCGGGGATAGATGCAGGAGGAGCCGAGGAAGAGGAGCTTCTCGACGCCTGCCTCGTATGCACTCTGAATGACGTTGCACTCGATCGCCAGGTTCTCGAAGATGAAGTCCGCCGGATAGGCATTGTTCGCATGGATCCCTCCGACCTTCGCGGCCGCGAGGATGACCGCATCAGGCCTTTCCGCCTGCATGAACTGCTGCACCGAGGGGCGGTCGAGGAGGTCCAGCTCGCCGCGGGTGCAGACGATCGTCTCCGCGTCCGCCTCCTGCAGTTTCCGGACAATGGCGGACCCGACCATCCCTCGGTGCCCGGCGACATAGATTCGCATGCCGACCTAGCTTTCCCTGGTGATGCTTGGTGCGAATCCGTGCGCCTTGAGCAGGGCGTGGCGCCGCGCCGTTTCGAGATCCTCGGTGACCATTTCGGTGCAAAGCTCTCGAGCGGTGGTCTGCGGCGTCCATCCCAACGCCTCGCGCGCAGCCGCGGCGTCGCCGAGCAGGGATTCAACCTCTGCCGGGCGGAAGTAGCGCGGGTCGATCCGAATGATTTCGTCGCCTGGTTTCAGGCCGGTCTCGACGCTCCCGCTCACGGCATCGACGATGCCGACTTCTTCGACGCCGCTGCAGGAGAAGCGAAGGGTGATGCCGAGGTCCTCGGCAGCCCAGACCAGGAACTGCCTGACGGAATATTGCTGCCCGGTGGCGATGACGAAGTCGCGCGGCTTTTCTTGCTGCAGCATCAGCCACTGCATGCGGACATAGTCCCTCGCATGACCCCAATCGCGCAAGGCATCGAGGTTGCCGAGGTAGAGGCAGTCCTCGAGTCTCTGGCTGATATTGCAAAGGCCGCGTGTGATCTTGCGGGTTACGAAGGTCTCGCCCCGGCGCGGGCTCTCGTGATTGAAGAGCAGGCCGTTGCACGCATAGATCCCGTACGACTCACGATAATTGACCGTGATCCAATGGGCATAGAGCTTGGCGACGGCGTAGGGTGAGCGGGGATAGAAGGGCGTGCTCTCCCGCTGGGGCGTCTCCTGGACGAGGCCGAAGAGCTCCGAGGTCGACGCCTGGTAGAAGCGGCACTGCGATTCCAGCCCGAGGAAGCGGATCGCTTCGAGCAGGCGAAGCGTGCCGAGCGCATCGACGTTCGCGGTATATTCCGGGGCCTCGAAGCTCACCGCGACGTGGCTCTGCGCTCCTAGATTGTAGACCTCGTCGGGCCGGACCTCGTGCATGATCCGCATGAGGTTCGAGCTGTCCGTCAGGTCGCCGTAGTGCAGGCGCAGCTTGGGATTGGGCTCGTGCGGGTCCTGATAGATGTGATCGATGCGGTCGGTGTTGAACAGCGAGGCGGGCCGCTTGATCCCGTGGACCTCATAGCCTTTGCTGAGCAACAGTTCGGCCAGATACGATCCGTCCTGGCCGGTCACGCCGGTAATGAGGGCTTTTTTCATTGATCCTTCCTACCGCGCGGCGGCTAGCAAAGCCGAAGCGAAGGCAGCAACTCCATTCCGCTTGCAAAATTCGCCTGCGGCCCGGTGCGCGTTCGCTGCGATCGCCGGATAGTTGCGCTCGGCAGCCTTGATCGCCTGATAGATCAGCTGGCCGCTGTTCGCGGTGAACAGGGGGCCCACACCAAGCCGCTCAATGATGCGCCCCGGCAGCGTGCCCACGGGCGCAGTGACAGGTATTCCGAGCGCGAGGCATTCCATCAGGATCCCTGAACCGCGAGCTCTATATTTCTGGATGTCGTACGGAAGGACGACGAGATCGCACTCGGCGATCGGCACCGCTATGTCCTCGACATAGTCGAGCATGTCGACTCCCGGCACGCTCGGCACGGGATTGTCTCGATCGCTATTGTGGAAGGTGATCTTGTAGCCGTCACCGACGAGCTGCGTGAGGAGCGGCTTCATGAACCGCAAGCCCTTCTCGTCGCGCTGGTGTCCGAAGAAGCCGATCCGCTTCAGCTGGGTCTTGGGCTTTGCGATCGGAGGCCCGTCGACGGGGTGAGGGATGACCGCAAACCGGCCGTTCGCGACGATCGGCATAAACCGGTGACGCAGCTCCCCTTCGACCGAGGCGAGGGTGAAGGTCAGCCCGGCGCCTTCAGCAGCCAGCAAGGCATCGCGCCACAGCATGGCTTCGACCGAACGCGCTTCGATCCCCGGCTCCCAGTAGACGCAGCCGACAATTGGGGCGTCAGCACCTAGCATTGCGCAGGCGTTGAGCTGTTGCGCCATGATCGTCGGCCAGATCGAAATGTCCGCCTGCCGGACTGAGCGCAGGTCGTCGGCGATGCTCGCGCTTTCGCGATGATACTGGACGACCTCGCCGGCATACCAGTCATACGCTCTCGGGACCTGATACTGGTGGGTGCGGAAAAGCTTCGTCACGCCGCCATAGCGCTTGTAGTCGCTCGCAACGTCGTCATCCATTTTCGACGCGCCATAGACGTGCACGTCGTGGCCGGTTTCCGAATAATGCTTCAGCAGCTTGAGCCCGTAATCGTAATGGTGGCCGGCACGGGACGCGATCCCCGCATCGAGAATATTGATCTCCATCCCCGGTCCGTAGGCAAGCCAGGGCCCGGTTTCCACCCGAAGGGCGCATTTCGCGGCGGGAACGCAAAAAGAAGGGCCGGGAATTTCTGCCCGGCCCTTCGAAAGTTGCAGGTTTATTCGGCTGCCGGAGCTTCTTCGCCGCTGGCCTTCTTCTTGGCAGGCGCCTTGGGCTTGGGCTTGGCCTTCGCCTTGACCGGCTTGGGCGGGGCGGGGACGATCTCGAAGCTCGGCGCATTGTCCTTGATGCGGACCTTGACCTCGCCGCCGTTCACAAGCTTGCCGAAGAGAAGCTCCTCGGCGAGCGGCTGCTTGATCTTCTCCTGGACCAGCCGGCCCATCGGGCGCGCGCCGTAGAGCTTGTCGTACCCGCGCATGACGATCCACTCGCGCGCTTCGTCGTCGAGCTCGATGTGCACGTTGCGGTCGGCAAGCTGCAGCTCGAGCTGGAGGATGAACTTGTCGACGACGCGTGCAACCACCGCCGGCGGCAGGTAGCTGAATGGAACGATCGCATCGAGGCGGTTGCGGAACTCCGGCGTGAACATTTTCTTGACCGCATCCTCCTGCGCATCCTCGCGCGAAGCGGCGCCGAAGCCGATGCTCTCGCGTGCCATGTCGGACGCGCCGGCATTGGTGGTCATGATGAGGATGGTGTTGCGGAAGTCGACCGTCTTTCCGTGGTGGTCGGTGAGCTTCCCATTGTCCATCACCTGCAAGAGGATGTTGAACAGGTCGGGGTGAGCCTTCTCGATCTCGTCGAGCAGGAGGACGCTGTGCGGATGCTGGTCGACCGCGTCGGTGAGGAGCCCGCCCTGGTCGTAGCCGACATAGCCCGGAGGCGCGCCGATCAGCCGGCTGACCGAATGGCGCTCCATATATTCGGACATGTCGAATCGCTGCAGCGGGATTCCGAGAATCGAGGCGAGCTGTCGCGCGACCTCGGTCTTGCCGACGCCGGTGGGGCCCGAGAAGAGATAGTTGCCGATCGGCTTGTCGGGTTCGCGAAGGCCGGCGCGGCTGAGCTTGATCGCCGAAGCGAGCTTTTCGATCGCCAGGTCCTGTCCGAACACGACGCGCTTGAGGTCGGCCTCGAGATGTTCGAGCGTCGCCTTGTCGTCGGCGCTGACCGACTTGGGCGGGATCCGGGCCATGGTCGCGACGACGGCCTCGATCTCCTTGGTGGTGATGACCTTCTTGCGGCGGCTGGGCGGGACCAGCATCTGCATCGCGCCGACCTCGTCGATCACGTCGATCGCCTTGTCCGGAAGCTTGCGGTCGTGGATGTAGCGCGCCGACAGCTCGACCGCGCTCTTCAGCGCGTCCGGCGTGTAGCGGACATTGTGATGCTGCTCGAACGACGAACGAAGGCCGGCGATAATCTTGACCGTGTCCTCGATCGTCGGCTCGTTGACGTCGATCTTCTGGAACCGGCGCAGCAGCGCGCGGTCCTTCTCGAAGTGGTTGCGGAATTCCTTGTAGGTGGTCGAGCCGATGCAGCGGATCGCACCGCTCGACAAAGCGGGCTTCAGGAGGTTGGACGCGTCCATCGCGCCGCCCGACGTTGCGCCCGCGCCGATTACCGTATGGATCTCGTCGATGAACAGGATCGCGTTCGGCATCTTCTCGAGCTCGGAAACGACCGACTTCAGCCGCTCCTCGAAATCGCCGCGGTAGCGCGTTCCGGCGAGGAGAGCGCCCATGTCGAGCGCATAGATAGTTGCGCCCTTCAGGACCTCCGGGACGTCGCCCTCGATGATCTTGCGCGCAAGGCCTTCGGCGATCGCGGTCTTACCGACGCCGGGGTCGCCGACGTAAAGCGGGTTGTTCTTGGACCGCCGGCAAAGGATCTGCACGGTGCGGTCGACCTCGGGCATGCGCCCGATCAGGGGATCGACCTTGCCCGCGCGGGCCTTTTCGTTGAGGTCGACGGTGAACTGCTTGAGGGCGGATTCCTTCTTCCCGCCTTCCTTTTCCGTTTTGTCCTCGGTGCCTTCGGGGGCCCGGGTCTCGGCCGGAGTTTCGCCCTTGCCGACACCGTGGCTGATGTACGTCACGGCATCGAGGCGGCTCATGTCCTGCTGCTGCAGGAAATAGACCGCGTAGCTTTCCCGCTCGGAGAAGAGCGCGACGAGCACGTTGGCGCCGGTGACCTCGTCGCGGCCCGACGACTGGACGTGGAGGATCGCGCGCTGGACGACGCGCTGGAAGCCGCTGGTCGGGGTCGGATCGGTCGCGCTGTCGGCGACGAGCGCTCCCAGCTCATTGTCGAGATATTGCTTCACCGATGCGCGAAGCTCGTCACGGCTGACTCCGCAGGCGGTCATCACCTTGGAGGCATGCTCGTCGTCGATCAGCGCGATCAGCAGATGCTCGAGGGTCGCATACTCGTGCCGGCGCTTGCTGGCCTCCCCCAAGGCATTGTGGAGGGTCTGTTCGAGTTCGCGAGCAAAACTAGGCATTTAGGCTCATTCTCCTGCGCCCGCAGGAAGCCCACGGGCTTTCATATCGAATGTCATATGCTCGAACGCGGCAATCAAGAGCCGGGCCCGGGCTTTTCAACAGATTATCGCCTTGCGAGCTGTTGGCAGGATGAATGAGGCCGTCATGCATCAGTCGCATGACTCCGGTCGCTCATGATTTCTTGAACAGCTCTTCCGCCGCGGAACGGTGGTCCTGCGCACGCTTCATGTGGCTTTCGACGCGGTCGATTTCAACTTTGAGGGATTCAATCCGCGCCTTGAGCTCCTCGATCGACATCGGGTCGAGGTCCTGCTTCGCAAGCGCGACCAGCGGATCGTCGGGCTTGCTCGGGAAGAGTTCGTCCAAATCCACGGCGGAATCGTTGACCGTAAGGGCCGCCAAGTCAATAAGCCGGCCCTTGTGACCAGCGTTCCCTCCTCGATGAAGGCGATCATCGCTCCGGTGACCGACGGCAAGGACGAGCTTGTCCTGGTCGAGAGGCCGGTACCGAAGCCTGGACCGGAGGAAGTGCTCGTCCGGGTCGCGGCGGCGGGCGTGAACCGGCCCGACATCCTCCAGCGCAAGGGCTTGTACCCGCCTCCCGCGGGCGCGCCCGACGTGCTCGGGCTCGAGATTGCGGGTGAGGTCGTCGCCGGGCCGGAGGAGATCGTCGGCCGCAACGTTTGCGCCCTCGTCGCGGGCGGCGGCTATGCCGAATATTGCGCGGCGCCGATCGGCACCTGCCTGTTCGTTCCCGACGCCATCTCGCTGGTCGAAGGCGCGGCGATGCCGGAGACGCTCTTCACCGTCTGGGTCAACCTGTTCGAGCGGGGCTTTGCCGCCGACGGCGACTGGGTGCTGGTTCACGGGGGAACAAGCGGCATCGGCACCATGGCGATCGCGCTCGGCCGCTTGTTCGGGCTCAACATCATCGTCACCTGCGGAACCGACGCGAAATGCAAACGGGCGCTCGATCTCGGGGCGGTCGCGGCGATCAACTACCGCGAGCAGGATTTCGTGGAGGAGGTGCACCGAGTGACCTCCGCGACCGGGGTCAACGTCGTCGTCGACATGGTCGGGGGCGATTACCTGCCGCGCAACCTTGCCTGCCTGACGAAAGAGGGGCGGCACGTCTCCATCGCCGTCCAGCGCGGAGCGACGGCGGAGATTCCGATCTTCGACATCATGCGGCGGCGGCTGATTCTCACCGGCTCGACGCTTCGGCCGCGTTCGATCGAGTTCAAGACGATGGTCGCCGACGAGATCGCGAAGACCGTCTGGCCTTATGTCGAGGGCGGCCGGCTCAAGCCGGTGATCGACAGCAGCTTCCCGCTCGCCGAAGCGGCCGCCGCCCATGCGCGGATGGAGGCAGGCGAGCATGTCGGCAAGATCGTGCTAGAAGTCAGCTGATCAGCTGGGGGAGTCGGGCATGGCCGAACGGTTGGTGCTCCACGAATATTCACTGTCGGGGAATTGCTACAAGGTTCGGCTTACGGCCGCATTGCTGAACCTGCACATCGAACGGCGTGAATATGACATCATGAACGGCGAGACCCGGACGCCGGACTTTCTTCAGAACGTCAATGCGAATGGGCGAATTCCGGTGCTGGAGGACGGCGACCGCTTCATCCCGGAGAGCAATGCCGCCTGTTACTTTATCGCGGACGGTTCGAACCTGATCCCGACGGAGCGGTTCGACCATGCGGACATGCTGCGCTGGATGTTCTGGGAGCAGTATAATCACGAACCGAACATCGCGACCTTGCGCTTCTGGATGCGATGGGTGGGCGTCGCCCAGCTGAGCGAGCTGCAGCGGCTGCAGATGACGCCGAAGAGAACGGCGGGGAATGCCGCGCTGAAGTTGATGGACGAACATCTTGCGAGCCGGGAGTGGTTCGTCGGAAGGTCGATGAGCCTCGCCGACATCTGCCTGTTCGCCTATACCCATGTCGCCGGCGACGCCGACTTCGACCTCGCTTCCTATCCGCACGTCGTGGAGTGGGTTGAGCGCATCAAAGGCCAGCCGCGCTACCTCGCGATCGACGCCTGAGCGGCCTTGCTCCAACCGCGGCTGAGGTTTACATCGCGCGCCAAGCCGGCCGCTCCGAGAGGGGCGGCCCTATTCATTTCTGATGTCTGGAGAAACCCAGTGGCCCAGCCCCTGATGCCCCATGCGACCGCCTCATGGCTGGTCGAGAATAGCTCGCTCACCTTCGAGCAGATCGCCCAGTTTTGCGGCCTCCATATCCTCGAGGTGCAGGCGATCGCCGACGACACCGCGGCGACCAAGCTGACCGGCCGCGACCCGATCCGCGCCGGAGAGCTGACGCATGAGGAGATCGTGAAGGGCCAGAACGATCCCGACTACACGCTGCAGATGCACAAGGCGCCCGAAGCCGTTCGCCGCACGAAGGGCCCGCGCTATACGCCGGTGTCAAAGCGCCAGGACAAGCCCGACGGAATCGCCTGGATCATCAAGAACCATCCGGAGGTCAGCGACGGCCAGATCAGCAAGCTGATCGGAACGACGCGGACGACGATCGCGGCCATCCGCGACCGCACGCACTGGAACATGGCGAACATCACGCCGAAGGATCCGGTCACGCTCGGCCTCACAACCCAGCGCGAGCTCGATGCATCGGTCGCCAAGGCGGCCAAGGCGGCTGGAGTCGCGGCGCCCGTCGACACGCGCTTCGAAGGCGACCGCGAGGCGCTGATCAAGGAGCTTCGCCGCGAGCGCGAGCAGCATGTCCGCGATGCGGAAGCTGCGCTTGCCGAGGCGGGCGACGAGGCCCTTCGCGATGAGGTCGTTCCGGGCATCCGCGACCCGTTCACGAACCGTCCGGCCGAATAGCCGTTCGCTTGATTTGAAGGCCCACGCGGCTCACACTCCAGCCCATGGCCACTGCCGAAACTAGCGACGTCGAACAGCTGAGCTTCGAGGATGCGCTGCGGCGCCTCGAGGAGATCGTGCGCACGCTCGAGAAGGGTGAAGCGCCCCTCGATCAGTCGATCGAGCTCTACCAGGAAGGCGACCGGCTACGGCGGCATTGCGAGGCGAGGCTCAAGGACGCTCAGGCGCGGATCGAGCAGATCGCCTTCGGAAGCGACGGCAAGCCCGCGGGTCTCAAGCCCTTCGATGCCGGTTGAGACCATCGACCGGCTCGCGGACGAGCTGGAAGCGGAGGCGAAAGCCGTTTCGGCGGACGTCGACGCCTTCTTCGCCCAGTTGCTCAAGCCGACCGGTGACAGCCGCGAGCAATTCTATGGGGCCATGCGGCACGCGGCGATCGGCGGCGGCAAAAGGCTTCGGCCGCTCCTTACGATCGCCGCCTCCAGGCTGTTCGCGATCGACCGCGAGCGCGCGCTTCGAGTCGGCTGCGGGATCGAGGCGATCCACGTCTATTCGCTGATCCACGACGACCTGCCGTGCATGGACGATGCCGAGCTGAGACGCGGCAAGCCGACGGTTCACAAGGCGTTCGGCGAGGCGGCCGCAGTGCTTGCCGGCGACAGCCTTCACGCGCTGGCGTTCGAGATTCTTGGCGATCCGGCGACTCATGAGGACCCCTGGGTCCGCTCCGACCTCGTCCTGGAGCTGGCGCGCGCCGCCGGGCCGAACGGAATGGCGGGCGGCCAGATGATGGACCTCGCGGCCGAGGGGCAGGAGCTCGACCTCAACTCGATCACCCGGCTCCAGCAGCTGAAGACGGGGGCGCTCATCGAATATTGCGTCGAGGCGGCGTGCATCATGAACAAGATGCAGCCGGACGCGCGGACGCCCTATCGCGGCTATGCGCGCAATATGGGCCTCGCATTCCAGATCGCCGACGATCTTATCGATCACAGCGGCGACGAAGCCGCGGCCGGCAAGCCGACCGGGCGCGATGCGCACGCCGGCAAGGCTACGTTCGTCTCGCTGCTCGGCGAGGAGCGGGCACGCCAGCAGGCGGGCTTCCTGGTCAACCAGGCGATCGAGCATCTCTCGGGCCACGGCCGCGAGGCCGACCTTCTTCGCGCCATCGCCCGCTTTGCGATAGAAAGAGATCACTGATGAAAGTGGCAGTCTATCCGGGAACGTTCGATCCGATCACGCTCGGCCACCTCGACATCATCCGCCGGGGCGCACACCTCGTCGACAAGCTGGTGATCGGGGTGACGACCAACCCGTCGAAGGAGCCGATGTTCTCCGTGGGGGCGCGGCTGGCCATGGTGAAGCGCGAAATTGCCGGCATCCCGGGCAACATCCAGGTCGTCGAGTTCGATTCGCTCCTGATGGAGTTTGCCGAACAGCAGGGCGCCACCGCGATCTTGCGCGGCCTGAGGGCTGTCGCGGACTTCGAATATGAGTTCCAGATGGCCGGGATGAACCAGCAGCTGAACGACGATATCGAAACGGTCTTCCTGATGGCCGACGCATCGCTGCAGCCGATCGCGTCCAAGCTGGTCAAGGAGATTGCGCGCTATGGCGGAGCGATCGACAAGTTCGTGACTCCGGCCGTCGCCGAGGACGTGCGCCGGCATCTCAACGGCGGTTCATGACCGGCTCACGAGGCCGGGCGCACCAAGAATTCGGAGGTTGGGGAGGGACATGCTGACCAAGTTTCTAATGCTGCCGCTGGCGGCGCTGCTGATTGCCGCCGCCCCTGCGCCCGTCGCGCCCGTTGAGCCAAGCATCGCGCCGTCTCCGGAGATTGTCGCCAACCCCGCCAATCACTGGTTCCTCGAGCTTTCGAACGGCGGCAAGGTCGAGATCGTGCTTCGCCCGGACCTCGCGCCGAACCATGTGATCCGGATCCAGACGCTCACCCGTCGGGGCTTCTATAATGGCCTGACCTTCCATCGCGTAATGCCAGGCTTCATGGCGCAGGGCGGCGATCCAAAGGGAACGGGCGAAGGTGGTTCGGAACTCCCCGACCTCAAGGCCGAGTTCACTTCGGTTCCGTTCCTTCGCGGAACCGTGGGCGCGGCGCGGACGGACAATCCCGACACCGCCAACAGCCAGTTCTTCATCATGTTCGTGCCGAACCACAATCTCGACAACAATTACACCGTTGTCGGGCGCGTCGTGGCGGGCATGGACACCGTCGACCGGATCGAGCCGGGCGAGCCGCCGGCGAACCCGACGAAGATTGTGAAGGCTTACCTGGGCGGATAAGCGCGGCGCCGTGCGCGTCGCCGACTTCGATTTCGACCTTCCCGCGGAACGGATCGCGCTGAGACCGGCGCGGCCGCGCGATTCCGCGCGCCTGTTGGAGGTGGAGGGAGCCCTGATCTCCGATCACCAGGTGCTCGAGCTGCCGGACCTTCTTCGGTCCGGCGACGTGCTGGTCTTCAACGACACGAAGGTCATCCCGGCGCAGCTCGAGGGGACGCGCGGCGAGGCGAGCATCGGTGCGACGCTTCACAAGCGCGAGGGTCCTCGCGAGTGGCAGGCGTTCCTTCGCAACGCCAAGCGGGCGCGACCGGGCGACACGATCGATTTCGGCGAGCATGTCGCAGCCTCGGTCGTCGACAAGTCCGAGGATGGGTCGGCGCTGCTGCATTTCCACGGGGAGGAGCCCGTCGAGCTGTTGCTCGAGCGCGCCGGGCGAATGCCGCTTCCGCCCTACATTGCGTCGCGGCGCGACGTGGATGAGCGGGACCGCGAGGATTATCAGACCATGTTCGCGCGCGAAGAAGGCGCGGTTGCGGCGCCGACGGCCGCGCTCCACTTCACCCCGCGCCTCCTCGAAGCGCTCGACAGGCGCGGAATCGGCCGTGAGACGCTGACTCTCCACGTAGGCGCCGGCACCTTCTTGCCGGTCAAGAGCGAGCGGATCGAAGAGCATAAGATGCACGCCGAATGGGGACGGATCGACGCCGAGACCGCGGAGCGGCTGAACAAGGTGCGGCAGTCGGGCAGGCGGCTGATCTCGGTCGGAACGACAAGCCTACGCCTGCTCGAAAGCGCGGCCGACGACGGTGGCACGATTCAGCCGTTCGAGGGCGACACGGCGATCTTCATCACCCCGGGCTACCGCTTCAAGGCGATCGCCGGGCTGGTCACCAACTTTCATTTGCCGCGCTCGACCCTGTTCATGTTGGTCAGCGCGCTGATGGGCCTCGACGTCATGAAGGCGGCCTACGCCCATGCGATCGAGAGCGGTTACCGCTTCTATTCCTACGGCGACGCAAGCTTGCTGTTACCGCGCTAAGGCGCGGCCGCCGGCTCATTCCCGAGGCTGGAGCCAGTGACTGAGGTCGCGGTCGATGAGGCTTCCGAGCTTGTCGATCTCGTCCTGGAATTGCGCTTGGATTTCGCGCTGCACCGCTAGCGGGACCTGCTCTTTCCGTTCGGGCAGGCGGTTCCAGCGAAGCAGGCGCTTCCGAAGCGACTTCGATCCGCTGCCCGGGGCCGTTTCGCTGGCCTTCTTGCCTGCCTTCTTGTCGAACCTTCCGCGGTGCCGAATGCTGGCGAGATAGGGCAGGAGGATGCGAGGGGGGCGTTTCAGAAGCTGCTGGAGGAATATCGACCGTACGTCCTTCCCGCCGCGTTCGGCGCCGAGGTCGGGCGCAGGGACCTGACGAAGGCCGGCGAATTCGAGGAGCCGGCGATGTTGGCCGGCGGGGTCGGCGATGAGGTCGTCGAACACCATGACGAGGCAGCGGTCCTTGCCGACTGCTGCGAACAGCCGCTCGACATAGGTGCCGTAGCGCGCCGCTTCGTCGTAGCGAAGCCAGCGCGGCTCGATCGTGCTCCAAGGGACTCGCCGGCCCGCGGCTCGGTCGGGAATCGCGGCCCAGGCGTCTTCGAAGGTCCGGATGTTCTCGTCGCCGGTGAAGATCAGGCGCTTGTGGAGCGAGGGGAGGAGCGCGAGCGGGTCGCGCACTCCGACCACGAAGCGCGAATTGGGCCAGACCTTGAGAACCGGCTCGAGCTGCTCGGGCGCGTAGAGATAGGACACCGAACAATCCGTGCCGACACTCTCCTCGCCGACCGGGTCCGCGAAATAATGGTCGAGGAAATCATCCTCGACGCGCCGTCGCAGTTGGGCTTCGGGGAGGCCGCGAAGGTCGAATTGCGTGAAGAAGTGCGGTTCCTTGACGAAGGGGAACAGGATTTGCGGATGTGCCTGAAGCCAACGCGCCATGGTCGTCGTGCCGCAGCGCGGCGCCCCGACGATGAACAGGAACCTGTCGATGTCTTCGATCTGCGGCATCGCGAGCGGCCCTAACGATGCGTTCGAGTTGCGGCAAACGCGTCAGGCGCTAAGCGCGCTCGAGTGACGCGCTTCTCTTTCTCGATCGCCGCGACCGACGGTTCAGCGCGCACCGGAACCATCGCCATGCAGCGGGGCGAGATCCGAACGCCGGCGTTCATGCCGGTGGGCACGGCGGCGACGGTCAAGGCGATGCGGCCGGAGGAGGTGCGGGCGAGTGGGGCCGACATCATCCTCGGCAATACCTACCATCTGATGCTGAGGCCGGGGGCCGAGCGAGTGGCGAAGCTCGGCGGGCTGCACCGGTTTATGGGCTGGGACCGCCCGATCCTGACCGACAGCGGCGGTTACCAGGTGATGAGCCTAAGCGAGCTGACCAAGGTGACGGAAGAGGGGGTTTCGTTCGCGAGCCATCTCGACGGGTCGCGGCACATGCTGTCGCCGGAACGGTCGATCGAGGTCCAGCGCCTTCTCGACAGCGATATCGTCATGCAGTTCGATCAGCTTGTGCCGACCACTTCGTCCTTGGAGGCGCAGCGGGAGGCAATGGAGCGCTCGATCCGCTGGGCGAAGCGCTCGCGCGAGGAATTCGACCGGGGCAAAGAGCATGCCGGAAGGGCCGCCATTTTCGGGATTCAGCAAGGTGCGCTCGACGAGAAATTGCGACGCGCATCGGCGGAGGCGCTGATCGACATCGGCTTCGACGGCTATGCGGTCGGCGGGCTCGCGGTCGGGGAAGGGCAGGAGGCGATGCTCGGCTGCCTCGACTTTGCGGTGGACATGCTGCCTTCCAACAAGCCGCGATATCTGATGGGCGTAGGCAAGCCGGACGACATCGTTGAAGCGGTGGAGCGCGGCATCGACATGTTCGATTGCGTCCTCCCGACACGGTCGGGGCGGACGGGACAGGCGTTCACCGCCGACGGACCGCTCAACCTGCGCAACGCCCGCTTCGCCGAAGACACGGATCCGATCGAGCCCGGATGTCCGTGCCCTGCGTGCACGACGTTCGAGCGCGCTTACGTCCATCATTTGGTCAAGTCGAGCGAGATCCTTGGCGCGATGCTGATGACGCAGCACAACCTCTGGTTCTACCAGCGTGTGATGCAGGGGTTGCGCGATGCGATCGCCGTGCAGCGGCTGCAGGCGTTCGCGATCGCCTTCTTGGAACGATACCGTCGTGCCCCGGCGTAGGCCGGGGTCCAGGGCGCTGCGACAGCAGCGCTAAAGCGCTCCTGGGCCCCGGCCTTCGCCGGGGAACAGCTAGATCGCGTCGTCGGCGACTGCTTCCGTCTCGTCTGGGGCGACGCCCTTGATCTTGTCCTCGGTGCGAAGCTCGAAGTCGCTCGCGTCGTGGCGTTCGTGGAGCTGCTCGCTCTCGTCGCCGGTGAGCTTGTTGACGATCCGGCCGCGTTTCACCGCGGGGCGGGAATCGATCTGCTTCGCCCAGCGCATGAGATGCTCATATTCGTGTGTGGCGAGGAACTCGTCGGCACCCGGATAGGAGCGGCCGAGCGCAACTCCGCCGTACCAGGGCCAGATCGCGATGTCGGCGATCGAATAATCGGGTCCCGCGATAAATTCGCTTTCTCCGAGGCGGCGATCGAGCACGTCGAACTGGCGCTTGGACTCCATCGAATAGCGGTTGATCGCATATTCGAACTTCTCGGGCGCGTAGGCGAAGAAATGGCCGAAGCCGCCCCCGAGGAAGGGAGCCGATCCCATCTGCCAGAACAGCCAGGACAATGTTTCGGCGCGCTCCGGCCCTGACGCCGGGAGGAACTCACCGAACTTCTCGGCGAGATGGACGAGGATCGCGCCGGATTCGAAGATGCGCACCGGCCGGGCGCCGCTGCGATCGACCAGCGCGGGGATCTTGGAATTCGGATTTACGTCGACGAAGCCGCTTCCGAACTGGTCGCCCTCGCCGATGCGGATCGGCCAGGCGTCATATTCGGCGTCCTTATGACCCTTCGCGAGCAGTTCCTCGAACATGATGGAGACCTTCTGCCCGTTGGGAGTCGCCAGCGAGTAAAGCTGGAAGGGGTGCTTGCCGACCGGCAGCTCCTTGTCGTGCGTGGGGCCGGCGATCGGACGATTGATGCTGGCGAACTGACCGCCGCTCGGCTGATCCCATTTCCATACTTTCGGAGGCACGTATTCGGTCATCGCGGTTCTTTCGATTGGGCAGCCCGCGAGCGAGCTAGGAACCGGAACCGCCGCTTTCCAGTGTCAGCCTTGTGCCTGCCGGGCCGGCAGGGATCAAGCGATGTTAGCCCGCGCTGACCGAAAGGAACCCAGGGAGGGGGCCGTTCCATTCGGACTTGATGTCCTCGACTACTGGGGAGCGCTCTTCGCGCGGTCGCTCTTGTTTCGCCGGACGCTCCGGCTTGGGCGCTGCGGCCTTGGGCACCGCCGCTTTTGGCTCCGCGGTTTTGGGCGCCTTCTCGGCCTTCGGTCGTTCCGGCTTCGCTGACTTCTCCGCCGGCGCCTCCTCGGCTGCGCCCGACACGGGGATCTTGTGGCCGATGAGCTTTTCAATCCGGTCGATCGCTTCCCTGTCCTCGCGCGCGGCGAGGGTGATCGCGATACCCTTCATTCCGGCTCGCCCGGTGCGGCCGATGCGATGGACGTAATCGTCGGGCTGCCAGGGCACGTCGAAGTTGATGACGTGGCTGACGCCTTTGACGTCGAGGCCGCGCGCCGCCACGTCCGAGGCAACCAGGATCGTGATCTCGTCCTTCTTGAACCGGTCGAACTCGGCGATCCGGTCCGACTGATCCATGTCTCCCTGGATTTGGCCGGCCGCAAAGCCTGAGCGTTTGAGACTGGAGGCGAGCTCACGCACCGTGGTCTTGCGGTTCGCAAAAACGATCGCGTTCTTGAATTCCTCGTGGCGAAGGATGTCGCGAAGTGCGTCCTTCTTCTTGTCGGCCCGGACCTGAACCAAACGCTGCTCGATGTTGACGTTCGCCGTCGCCGGACGCGCCACTTCCACCCGCTTGGGCTCATTGAGGAACTTTGCAGCCAGCTTCTGGATCGGCGGCGGCATGGTGGCCGAGAAGAGGAGGGTCTGCCGGCTCCTGGGCAGCTTGGCGCAGATTTCCTCGATGTCCGGGATGAAACCCATGTCGAGCATGCGGTCGGCTTCGTCGATGACCAGCAGCTTGCAATCGGTGAGCATGATCTTGCCGCGGCCGAAGAGGTCCATCAGTCGGCCCGGGGTCGCGATCAGCACGTCGACGCCCTTCTCGAGCGCCTTTACCTGGTCGCCCATTTGAACGCCGCCCATCAGCAACGCCATCGATAGCGGGTGATACTTCCCGTACTTCTCGAAATTCTCGGCGACCTGCATCGCAAGTTCGCGCGTCGGCTCGAGGATCAGCGAGCGCGGCATTCGGGCGCGACTTCTGCCCTCGTGGAGGATATCGATCATCGGCAGGACGAACCCCGCCGTCTTGCCGGTGCCCGTCTGCGCGATCCCGACGAGGTCGCGGCCCATGAGCACCGACGGAATGGCGGCGCGCTGGATCGGCGTCGGCTCGTCGTAGCCGCTGTCCGCAACGGCGCGGAGCAATTCGTCGGAAAGGCCGAGATCGGCAAAAGTCATTGATTCGTCCGGATGAGGATAGGTCCGCCGCGTCAGTCGCCGGGGCGATGTTGCCTGTGCGAAGCCTCTGAACTTGTCAAGAAATGTGGGGGTTCGGGCGCGCGAATCCAACCCTCCCGGCTTGAGCCTTAGTGCCGAACCTTCGGCACCAATTGCTTGAACCGCTCGATCGTGCAGCTGCCGCCCATCCGCGAGTGGATTGCATCTCGCCCCGCGCACAGGCGATCGTCCTGCAGCTGAAGATAGAAGCCGCCGTAGAAATCGAGCGCCGGGCAGTCCTCGTCGAGTTCCGCTCGAACGCGTCCGTGCCCGAAGATGAAGTCGACCTGCTGCGGCCCCGACATGAGTGCGCGGCGAACGGTCGCCACGGGGATGCACTTGGGGCCCTTGTGCTCAACCCATTCTATCTCGGGCGCAAAAGGGCGCGGCTGGACTGGAACCCTCACGATCACTTCGTCCTGGATGACGAGGCGGGTGACCGATTGCTCGATGATCTGCGGTTGGGCGGCGAAAAGACCAATGAGCAGCGGTACGAAGCTGAGAATCGTCCCCGGAATCATCTGCAGCCCGCCGCCATAGATGTGCGATTCGCAGTGGAGCATTGAATGGTCAATGAACTGGGACATCGCACCGGCCAACCCGACTCGGCTTGCCTTCGCAGGCCAAGGCAAATAGAGCGCGGCTCGATCATTTGCCGGCTGGCCTGCCCGAGCGGGGGCCGTAAGCCCGGTCCCCAGGAGAAGCTCTTCGATGGCGAGCGCCGCCCCGACCCAGAACCTGCCTTTGTTGTACAACGCGCTGGAGCCGCTGAATGCGACCCAGCACTCCAAGATGAAGGTCCGCCCGATCCTGCGCATGCCGCAGGTCGCCCGCACCCATGCGATCCCCGTGACCGTCGACGAGTTCACGCTCGTCCAGCGGCACTATCCGATCGTCTTCTCGGTCGGCGACAATCCGATCCCGATCGCGCTGATGGGCCTCAACGAGAACGTCAATGTCTTTCTCGACGACGAGGGACGTCCGCTCGAGAAGCATGTCTATATCCCGGCCTACATCCGCCGCTATCCCTTCATGCTCGCCCGCCTTCGCCCCGACAGCGACGAACTGTCGCTTTGCTTCGATGCCACCGCCAATGCCGTTGGCGATTTCGAGGAGGGGCAGCCCTTGTTCGACGGCGATCAGCCGAGCGAGGCGACCAAGGCTATCCTCCAGTTCTGCGAGCAGTTCGAGGCGGCCGGTCAGCGCACCGGCGCCTTCATGGAAGAGCTGAACAAGATGGACATGCTGATGGACGGCGAGGTCGCCATCCAGCCGGAAGGCTTCGAGCAGCCGTTCGTCTACCGCGGTTTCCGCATGGTCGATGAGGAGAAGCTGAGGAACTTGCGCGGCGACGAACTTCGCAAGCTGGGTCAGAACGGCATTCTCCCGCTCATCTACGCGCATCTCTTCTCGCTGACCGAGATGCGGGAGGTATTCGGCAGGCAGATGCAGCAGGGCAAGGCGCCCGCGCCGGTTCCGCAGCCGACGCCCGAGAACGTCTGAGCTGCGCCGCTATTCGGCGGCGGTCGCGAACTGTCGCCCGAGAAGCGCTCTCCCGAGCTCGTCCGCGAGCGCGTCGATGAAACCCGCGATCCGATCGAAGCCAATGCCGGGCTCGCGGAGCGTTTCGTCCAGATAGCAGCGGCGGTCGACCTCCAGCTGCAGCGCATGAACGCCACGGGCGGGGCAGGCATGGCGATCGATCACGTGACCGCCGGCAAAGGGGTCGTTCAGCGCTGCATCGAAGCCGTAGCTTCGGGCCACCTCGAGGGCGTCGCGGCTGAGCCAACCGTCCGCGGTCCGGCCTCGGCAGTCGCCGAAGACGATCGGCGGAGTTCCGGCGGGCGGGGGCGGCATCGAATGACAATCTATCAATAATGCGCAACCGAAACGGTCGAGGAGGAGGCCGATCTGCTCCTCGATCGCCCGGTGGTAGGGCCGATGCGCCTGGTCGAGGCGATCGACCAGCGCGGCCGGGCTGATCGGCCGCCGCCACAGATAACCGTGCTGCTGCGTGCGCGAGGGGACGATTCCGAGACCGCCGCGCGCTCTTGCAGTCACTCTCCCGCGACGCGCGCCGTCGACCACCGAAGGGTCGACGTCGTCCTCGGCGCGATTGCAATCCACCGCCGCACGGGGAGCTCGGGCGATTACGGCGCCGCAGCCGCGCTTCAGGGCACGCCACACCAGCCGATCGACCAGAGGGTCCTCGAGGCTCGCAAGGGCCGGCCGTCCCGCCGTGGCGCTTTCGACGAGCCAGTCCGGATAATCCCTACCCGAATGCGGCACCGACAGAACGACGGGCAGGGAACCACGCGGCGGATGGATGATTGGAGGTGCGAGTTCGGTCACGATGAGCTTCGCGCCAATCCTTAATTTTTGTGCCAGTTTAGGACTGACGTTGAGGGGCTGCAACGCACGAGCCGCACATTCGCTTCTGGCAAAAGGCGAATGGTGAGAGCATAGAGAGGCCATGGCAAGAATCCTTCTCGCCGAAGACGACACGTCGATGCGCGAATATCTGCAGCGCGCTCTGCAGCGCGTCGGCTACGAGGTCGAAGCCGTCGGCTGCGGCACGGAAGCGATGCCGCTGCTCGAGAGAGAGCGCTTCGACTTGCTCCTGACCGACATCGTGATGCCTGAGATGGACGGGATCGAGCTCGCGCAGAAGGCGAGCGCGATCGACCCTGCCATCCGCGTCATGTTCATCACCGGCTTCGCGGCGGTGGCGCTGCAGGGCGGCCGCACGGCGCCGGAGGCGAAACTGCTGTCCAAGCCGTTCCACCTCAAGGACCTGGTCATGGAAGTCGACCGGATCTTCCAGACCGAGGACCAGCACGGCCGGCTCTAAGCCTGCAGCCAGTGGGTTGCGCGTTCCCGAACTGACCCCTAAATGCCCGTCTTCCAAGCCGCATTGGCTGACCCGGGTGGGCGTGTAGCTCAGTGGTAGAGCACTGTGTTGACATCGCAGGGGTCGCAAGTTCAATCCTTGCCACGCCCACCATTTCTTACTTTGCAGTGACTTAGTCAGAGCCGGGCGTTCCGGCGCGCGATGCTTCATCGCAGGGCTTGCGGTCGATACCGCGAGCGAGGAGTCGCGGCTCGCGGCCTGATTGATCGACCGCGGCGGATGGAAAGCGTATAGGCCGGCGCTTCCGCCTCGAGCGGGCGGCGCGATTGAGCTTGAGGAGCCGAACCATGAGCGCGAGCGGCCTCGACGTTTTCGACAGGAGCCTGGAGACGACGCACATCTGGCTGAACGAGATCTGCAACGATCTCGGGCCGGACAAGCAGGTTGCCTGGAAGGTGCTCTCGACCGTCCTCCACAAGCTTCGCGACCGGCTGACGGTGAACCTCGCCGCCCATCTCGGCGCGCAGCTGCCGCTCCTCATTCGCGGGGTCTATTACGACCAGTACGAGCCCGGCCACATGCCGAGCGAGGTCAGGGGCCGCGAGGACTTCGTCGCCGAGGTCGCCGAATGGCTGAGCGACACGCGTCCGGTTGATCCCGACGAAGCCTGCCGGTCCGTGTTCCGCGTGCTGTCGCGTCACATCTCCGAAGGACAGGTAGAGAAGGTTCGCGACGCGTTGCCGAAAAGCCTTCGCAATCTGTGGTACGAAGCCGAGGACCCGACCGTCTTCGCGGGAGAGCCGCTGATCCTCAGTCAGTCGTAGGCGATACCCGGCTTCCGTCTTTGGACGCGCCGTAGGGAGAGACCCAGTCGAGGTCCTTGATCGGTGCCTTCGGATCGTCGTGAGACTCGCGGACAGCCGGCAAGATCGATCTCGCAACCAGGTTACCGAGGTATCGTCCGCCGCGGCGGTTCGAATAATTGCCGCCCATGGTCGTCACGACAAGGTCGAGCTCGGGGATGACGAAGACCAGCTGCGCTCCGGCGCCGCGGGCGGAAAAGCTGCGCACCGTACGGTTCTTGTACGGATAATCCTCCACCCACCAGAGATAGCCATAATAGACATTGCGCAGGTGATACTGAGGCGAGCTGGCCGCCCTTACATATGAAGCGTCGAGGATCCGGCGGCCGTTCCAAGTCCCGCCGTTCAGCATCAGCTGCCCGAACTTCATGAAGTCTCGCGCGGTGATCGCGACGCTGCCGCCGCCATAGGGTCTCCCGTTCGTATCGAGCGGCCAGGAATAATGAACGATCTGCATCGGGCCTGCGACGAGCCGGTCGAAGATGCGCAGCGGCGATTCATGCGTCGCCTCGGCAAGCATCGACAGCGCGAGGTGCGGCTGCATGCTGCAGTAGACGCTATTTGTGCCTGGGTCGGTCGCCATTGGCACGGACATGAAATAGCCGATGACGTTCGGCGGCTGCAGTTCGTCGCCGATATAATCCTCGTTGCCCGGCGCCTTGTCGTCGGTGTCGTCACAATAGTGGCCCGAGGACATGGTCAACAGATTCTCTAGAGTCATCGCGCGCTTGCTCGGCTCGAGGCCCGCAGGGAAGGAGCCGCCGTTCATCACCTGATAGACCCGGCTATCGAGCCGGAGCGGTGCTCCGGCGTACATCGCCGCGCCGATCACGGTTCCGCTGATGCTCTTCCCAGCCGAACGCAGGGTGTGGATCTCCTCGCGTGAGAAGCCGTGGAAATATTCCTCGAGCACCAGGCGGCCATGGCGTGCAATCAACAGCGCATGGATCTCTGGCGCGTCGGTTTCGGCCATCTTCATGTCGATGATCGATTGGACGAGCCGCTCCATTGCGGGCTGATCGATATTCTCGGAAGCGAGTGTCGAGACAGGCCATCCGTCGCCGGTCGGTGGGGGCGGGACATAGTGATAAGGCGCGCTAGGCTTGGGGCGCGGATAGACCAGGCTGGACTCGTCGTCCCGCGAGAAGTCGTAGGTGCCGCCCCGGTTCGGGAAGGTGAGGGAAAAGCCCTCCATGTCCGGCTGAATTCGGCCTGAGGCGAGGCTGCGTTCCGGCCCATCGCCGCGCTTGGCGATGAGGCGGACGGCATCTCCCTCACGCACGAGCGTGTTCACCCCTTGCTGGTTGCCGAGGTCGAACTCGGGATTGCGGAGGACCGCGTCGTAGGTGTCGCCGGTCGTTCGGTGGGCGATAATGTAGAAGGAGAATTCCTCCTCTCCGGGATCGACGAGCCCTGACCAGCGGTCCTTGCCGACCGGCTTGAGCAAGACCGGCGAGGCGGCCCGTCCATAGGAGATTGCGGTTGCCGGGCGGATCCAATTTCCCCGGATGGCTCCGTCGGGATCGAGGTGGCCGCTGAACTCGCCCCGGTCGCCGGCAAGCTTGAATGTAAGCTCCCGCCCGCGTTCGGAGAGCGTCGCGTAATGACCGGCAATCTCGGCGTGCAGGCCCGCGCCGGTGCGTTCGATGACGAGCTCGCCGCGGGCTTCGGGCAAGTACCACTTCTTGGCGTGCCACAGGCCGCTGAGGTCCGAGAGAGCCTGGATTTGCGCGGTGCCGGCGGTTGGAGCGGGGGTTTGGGCGATTGCAGCCGGCGCCAGGAGCAGGGCGCAAAACGCCAGTCGAGTGAAACGCATTCGTGCCTCCTCGGTATCGTTCTGGGATTAGGTTGAGGGTTCTTCGGCGGGCAGCGGTGGGATTGGAGGAATGGGTGCGACCGGCGCGACCGGAGCCACGGGCGCGACCGGGGCCACGGGTGCCGCCGGAGCTACCGGAGCGACGTCGTCCGGGCCCGTCGCCGCGAGCTGCCGGTGATATTCGGCGAGCTGACGTCGATATTCGTCGCACTGGCGGTGGTAGCGCACCACTTGCTCCCGATACCGGTCGAGCTGTGCGCCATAGGCGACCTGGTCGGTCCGCCATCGGTCCTTCTGGCGATCGACCGCTGCGTGATAGGCGGCGAGGTCGCGGCGATCCTTCTCTTGGGGATCGAGCGGGGCGATCTGCACGGTGGCCATCACCGCTGGGACGACCGTGGCCGCTGGCGCTTCGGGAGCCAAGCGCACGTGGATCGGCATCGGCTCGGCCCGCGCGGGAGCGGTGATGACGATTTCCCGCGAAGAGGGGGCCATCGCGTGGGCGGCGGAGACTCGCGTTTGAGCAGGCATCCAGGCAAAAGCCGCAACGGGCGCCTCTGCATGGACGGGCACCACCGCAGCAGCGAGGACTCCGCCGAGAGCTGCGCAGGCGGCCGCTCCGCCGACGAAGATCGCGCTCGGCTGGGTCCGGGATTCTTCGGCGAGGATCGAGCGCACGCGCTTTTCGAGGTCGGTGCGGCCTGCCATCGCAACCGCGGCCGTGGCGACCGGTCGCGAGCGGCACGAGCAGGCGCTGTCCACGAGGTCACGGGCGTAGGTCGTTGGTGCGCCGCCGTTGGAGAGGACGACATCGTCGCACGCCTGCTCCTGCGCGAGCCGCATTTGGCGCACTGCGTACCATGCAAGTGGATTGGCCCAGTATGCGGCGCAAATGGCCTGCGCGATGATGCTGCCGAGGCTGTCGAGCCGGCGAACGTGACCGAGCTCGTGGAGCAGCACGCGACGCACGCGTTCCGGCGGCCAGGCCAGCGCTTGGTGCGGGAACAAGATCCGCGGGCGCAGGGTGCCCCACGTCATGGGCACAGTTGCCTGTGCGCCGACCCGGACATCGAGTTTGCGCGTGATTCCGAGCAGTGCGCAGGCCTTGTCTGTTTCCCTCTGGAAGACTTCGAGCCTGTCGGCATTTCGCCATATCCGCTCGAGTAGCGCGCGACCGAGCGCCAGCCGCGCAAGGAGCAGGCCGACAACCGCGAAATAGAGCAGAGTCTCCAAATCGGCGCTCGGAGGTGCCTGCACCGGAGCGCTGACGCCTGCACGAGCGACCGGCATCGGAAGCTCGGACGCTACGGGCTGCGCGGAAAGCACCGGGAGGGGAAGCGGCGGAAGGAGCCATGCGAGCAACGGCAGCGCGGCGATCGTTGCGAGGCCCAGCATCCACACGCCATGGCGGGTGGCGGCGGACCCTCCACGTGAGCGGATCATCGCTGCGGCAAGCCAAGCGGCGCCGAGCAACAGGCTCGATCGAAGGGCGAGGTCGGCAGCAGCTGCGATGCTCATTCTTTGGGTTCCCGCTCCGCAGCTTCGTCGAGGAGCCGCGACAGGCGCTCATATTCCTCGCTCGACAGCTCCGAGTTTTCGATCAGCGCGGCGACAACGCTGCTGACCGAACCGTCGAAGAAGGTTCGGACGACATGACCTAGCGCGGATTTGCGCACTTCCTGCTTGGATGCGGTCGGTACGTAGACGTAGCGCGGACCGTCTTCCTCGTGCTGCAGATGTCCCTTGTCCTCGAGATAACGGAGCATCGCCCGCACCGACGAATAGGACGGAGGATCGGGGAGGTCCGACAGGACGTCAGACACCGTTGCGCGGCCGCGGCGATAGACGACTTCCATGATTTGCCGCTCGCGCTTGCCGAGATGGGCCGCGGGGTCGGAAGCGGCTGCCTGCCTCGTCGATCCTCTGCCGCGTCCAGCCACAATCGCTCCCCGACTCGTCGTGCTAATCGGATAGCATCATGCTAATACATTAGCAATAACCCTGAACGGCAAAGTTGCGAGCAACATGCTCGTGGGAAGCGACGGGCCGGTCTTGACCCGACGAATTTCTTTAGAGGCAGGCCTCGAGATACGGCTGGTCGAAGCCGAACTGCTTGGCCTTTTCGAGCGTATAAGGACGAAGGCCCATCGACCGGAACTCACCCAGGATCTTTCCGTCGGGAGTCTCGTCGAGATACTCGAACTTGAACAGCTCCTGGGTGACGATGACGTCGCCCTCCATGCCGATCACTTCGGTAACGTTGGTCGTGCGGCGCGAACCATCGCGAAGGCGCTTCACCTGAACGATGAGGTCGACCGAATCCGCAATCTGGCGGCTGATCGCTTCCTTGGGGATCTTGATGTCGCCCATCAGGACCATGTTTTCCATACGCGCGAGGCACTCGCGCGGGCTGTTGGAGTGGAGCGTGGCCATGGAGCCGTCGTGACCCGTGTTCATCGCGGCCAGGAGATCGAAACACTCCTTGCCGCGAATCTCGCCGAGGATGATGCGGTCAGGTCGCATACGCAGAGCATTGATGACGAGATCGCCGATCGTGATGGCGCCCTGGCCCTCGAGGTTCGGCGGCCGCGTTTCGAGCGGAAGCCAGTGCGGCTGCTGCAGGCGAAGCTCGGCGGCGTCCTCGATCGTGATCACGCGCTCGCCCGGGTCGATCATCTTCGAGAGTGCGTTGAGCATCGTCGTCTTGCCCGAACCCGTACCGCCTGAAATGATGACGTTCATGCGGCTGGCGCCGGCGATCTTGAGGATCGTCGCCATCTTCTCCGACATCGATCCGAAGCCCCGCATCATATCGAGCGTGATCGGCTTCTCGGAGAACTTACGAATCGAGATGGCCGTGCCGCGAAGCGAAAGCGGCGGAATGATCACGTTGACGCGGCTGCCGTCCTGGAGACGCGCGTCGCAGAGCGGAGTGGTCTGGTCGATTCGGCGGCCGACCTTGTTCACGATGCGCTGGGCGATCTGGAACAGATGCTCCTCGTCACGGAACTGGATGCTCGCGATTTCGAGCTTGCCCTTGCGCTCGATGTAGGTCTGGTCCGGGCCGTTGACCATGACGTCGCTGATCGCCGGATCCGCGAGCAGCTCCTCGAGCGGCCCAAGCCCGAGAAGCTCGTCGACGAGCACCTTCTCGAGCGCGAACTGCTCGCGCCGGTTGAGCGTGATCTTCAGCTCGGCGAGCACTTCCGAGATGATCGGGCGGAATTCCTCCGCGAGCTCGTCCTTGCTCAGCGTCGCAGCCGCCTCGGGGTCGACGCGCTCGAGCAGGCGCGGAAGCACCTGCTCCTTGATGCGGTGCACCGACGCCTCGAAACCTTCGCTCTTGCTGCTCGCCTGGTCGCCGCTGCCATTCTGCCTGGCAGTCAGCCGGTCCATCGCGGCCATATTGTTTGGATCGGTCGAAGACGGGTCGACCGCCGTCGTAAGCTCGTCGATCGGCGGGAATTGCTCGCCGCCGGCCGGCGGCGAAGAGGGCTGGACAGGCGCGCCGCCCGGGCCGCCCTTCATCGGCTTGGCGACGCCGAAATTCGGCCGTCCGCCACCACCGACACCGCCACGCTTTCCAAATGCGCTCATTCCGAACCTGCGCCTTGCTGCTGATTACGGGCAGGGTGAATAAGTGCGAAACTTTTAGAAAAAGCTAATTCCGGTGCGATGCAGCGGCTGCAAAGATCAGCGGCGGATTAACCAATTCTATAAAGATTTCACGCCAAGACCGCAGCAGGCAGCCGCGTCTAGGAGTTCGGGGTTGAAGCTGATCGTCCAAATTCCATGCCTGAACGAGGAGGAAACCCTCGCGCAGACGCTGGTCGAGATCCCGCGCCGCGTTCCGGGCATCGACGAGGTCGAGATCCTCATCGTAGATGACGGTTCGACCGATCGGACCGTGGACGTGGCGCGCCGATTTGGCGTCGATCACATCGTCAGCAGCAACCAGACCCTTGGCCTAGCGCGCTCCTTCTCCCGAGGGATTGAGGAATGCCTTCGGCGGGGCGCCGACATCATCGTCAACACAGACGGCGACAATCAATATTGCGGCGCTGACATTTCAAGCCTCGTGCTTCCGATCATCGAGGGCAGGGCGGATATCGTCATCGGCGACCGTCAGACGCGGGATGTCGCTCATTTTTCGGCCGCAAAGAAGGCTCTTCAGTGGCTTGGCAGCTGCCTGATGTCCCTGATGACCGGCGTCGACATGCCCGACGCCGTTTCTGGCTTCCGCGCGTTCAGCCGCGACGCTGCATTGAAGACTAACATCGTCTCGCGCTTCAGCTACACGCTGGAAACGCTGATCCAGGCGGCATCGAAGAAGCTAAAGATCGTCTCTGTCCCGGTGCGGACGAACGCCAAGACGCGCGAATCCCGGTTGTTCACGAATATCCCCGCTTTCGTCTTCCGGCAAATCAACACGCTTGTGCTCATGTATGTGATGTACCGGCCGCTTCGCGCTTTCTGCGTGATCGGATCCCTCCTCGCTCTCATCGGCGCGGCGCCGATCGCGCGTTTCCTCTATTTCTACTGGAGCGAAGGCGGGGAGGGTCACCTCCAGTCGCTGGTCCTTGCCGGCGTATTGCTCATCATGAGTTTCGTCTCGTTCGCGACGGGCCTTCTCGCCGACGTCGTGTCGCGCAATCGCCAGCTCCTCGAAATCACGCTCGAGAAGGTCCGCCGGATCGAGCTCGACAGCCAAAACAAGCACGAAGAGCAAGACCGCAAGCCGCTGAGGCGCGCGCTGTGACCGCGCAGTCGAAGATCAAGGCTGCCTCGCCGGAGAGCCGCCCTTCAACGTTCGGCGCCGTGCCCCGCTCCGGCTACGCTTGGCCGCTCGCCGGTATCCTGATCGTGCTCGCGCTTCAGTTCAGCATGATCTTCACGCGCGCGATAAATTGGGATGAGTTCTTCCATTATGCCCTGGTCGTGGATTTCACGCGCGGGACGGTGAGCCAGCCGCTCCAGACAATCTTCGTGCGCTTCTTCCAGTGGCTGGTTCTTCTTCCCGGGACGGGCGTGGATCGCATCATTGCCGCTCGCATCGTCATGTTCGCATGCGAAATGGTCACGGTAACCGCGATCGCGAAACTCGCGGCGAGGTTTGCCGGCCGAACGACAGGCCTGCTGTGCGCATTGGCCTATCTATCTGCCGGGTTCGTTCTGCAGCACGGTTTCTCGTTTCGGTTCGACCCCGTTGACGCCGCACTGTTGATGAGCGCGCTCGGGGTGCTGGGCTGCACCAGGTTCAGCGGGCGCTGGGTGTTGCTGTTCGCGGCGCTCGGCGGATTGGCCGCCGCCTATACGATCAAATGTGTGCTCTACGCGCCCGCATTCGCCGGGCTCGCGTGGCTCCGCTGGTCCGAGGCCGAAGACAAGCAGCGTTTCGCAATGAACCTGGCTGCGGCAATCGCCGGCTCGGTCATGCTCTGCGCTGCGCTGCTCCTGTTTCACTCGCGAGCGTTCCCGCATCTTGGCGGTTCGGTCGGCTCACAGCTTCATGAATCTTCGTCGCAGATGTTCGCCTTGGGACCATCGGCTCTCTATGGCCGCTACGTCGTCAAAGCGATCCTCACCGCGCCCGTGCTCGCGGGCCTGATCGTGTGGACCCCGTTCGCGTTGCGGTCCGCATCACGACCGTCGCCGCAGACGGTTGCGCTAGCAGGATTGTGGCTGCCGATCACGACGCTGGCATTCTACCAGAACACCGCGCCTTATTTTTACGTGTTCATCTTGGCTCCGGTCGCCGTCGCTTGCTCGGTTGCGTTGTCGCGACTGGTGGAGGCAATCGGTTCGAAGGTTGCAGCAACGCTCTTCGTGGCGATGGCGGCGATGCTATGGGCGGGAGAGGACCGGGTCGTCATCGATCGCCAGCGCGCGCTGGTTAGCGCCGCGGACGCCATTTTCCCGACGCGCGTTGCCTATTTCGCTTCTGGGGCGATGCTCGCGCAGGAGGACAAGGCGAACCCGTTCATGACGCCTTGGGGGACGAAAATGTATCTCCGCGGCGACCTTCCATCGATGCGGGACACGATGCGCCAGAAGCCGGTACCGCTTCTCTTCGCTGGCGATCCGATCTTTGTCGACGCCATCCAGAGGGGCCGCGACAATCCGAATTTTCGGCCCGAGGACATCACTGCGATGCGCGAAACCTATCTCCCCTTCTGGGGTCCTTATTGGGTGGCCGGCAAGGTCGTGGCCGCGACCGAAAAAGACTTCCCGAAGAACATTCTTGTTCCGGGACCATATTCGCTGACCGGCGCCGCGATCGAGGTGGACGGTCACCTGGTACGGCCGGGGGAGATCGTCAATTTGGACCGCGGCGTGCATCGCTTTACGGCGGTCGACAAGGAGCCGGCGCGCCTATGGTGGGGCGAACATTTGAGCGCGCCCGACCAACCTCCGCCGACAAGGCCGTACAAGGTCGCGTTCTAGATGCCCGGCGCCGAGCTGACCGACCGTGCCCTTACAGGCAATCGCGGTGCGGGACTTCTCAAGCTTATTGAGAAGTCCCGCCAGCGAACGCTTGATCGCTCGCCTTCGGCCGGGGCATTCACCAATGTCTTCTATTCCGGAACCACCTACTCGCTGTGGCGCGTTGCCGAACCCCTGACGCGCCTCGCCTCCCACCAACTCGTACTCGACGCCGGATCCGGCCGAGGCGGCTGGAAACAGATCATCGAGTCCGCCGGGGCCACGCGAGAATCCGTCGACATCGCACCAAAAGCGGACGAACAAGTGACTTGGATCGCGGACCTGACCCACATGCCGCAAGTTCCTTCCGACCGTTACGATTCAATCGTTTGCCATCAGGTGCTGGAACATGTCCCCTCGCCAGCACGTGCGATCGCCGAGATGTACCGGACCCTGAAGCCGGGCGGGAGCCTAGTCCTCAGCGTCCCGCATCTTAGCCGCCAGCATGAGCTGCCGCACGATTATTTCCGGTTCACGCCGGGCGGCCTCAATCGCCTGCTGCTCGAGAGCGGGTTCGCTGTCGAACGTGTCGAAATCTACGGCGGCCTGCTGACCTTCGTGCACCATCAGCTTTCAACGGTGCTGCTCGGCTTGGCTGCTGTCAGCCGCCCCACCTATCTTCTTGCGGCCGCGCTCAACGCGCCCTTTTCCTGGCTCACCTCGGCCATGGATCGCGTGGTGGATCGACGGGGATTGCTGGCGAACGGCGTAGTGGCCGTGGCTCGGAAGCCGAATCCTTGAAGTCGGCGAAACCCAAGCTGCTGATCCTCACCTCGACTCTCCCGCGATGGGAGGGGGATACCGAGCCGCGCTTCGTATTCGACCTCGCAAAGGCCTTGTCCGACCGTTTCGAGCCGGTGATCTTTGCGCCCATGGCGGCCGGATGTCGTCGAAGCGGCGTGCTTGAGGGGGTGCGGGTCGAACGGTTTCGCTATGCGCCCCACTCATGGCAGCGCATGGCAGCGCCGGGCGCGATAATGCCTAACCTTCGGGCGAACCCATGGCTGTTCGCGCTGATCCCGGCCTTCCTCTTCGCTCAAATTCTTGCTTTGGTTTCGCTACTTAGGCGCGAGCGGTTCGATGCGGTTCACTGCCATTGGCTGGTTCCACAGGGGCTCGCGGTTGCGGTTGCCAGGTTCTTCGTTCCGGTTCCACCGACTCTGCTCACCTGTCACGGTGCCGACGCCTTCACGCTGAATTCGGGACCGATGCCCGCAATCAAACGGTGGATCCTCGATCGCGTTGACGGGGTCACGGTCGTTTCCCGGGAAATCGGGAAGCAAATCCATCGCGGTCTGGCGAGCGAGCCTGACCATATTCCGATGGGCGTGGACTTGAAGCGCTTCGGCAAGAACAGCGCGCGCAGGACCTCTGGGGCGCCGACAATTCTCTTCGCTGGCAGGCTGGCCGAGAAAAAGGGCCTCGATCGGTTGCTCCGATGCATGGCGGACCCGCGGCTGAAATCTCGCGGTGCGCGCCTCCGCATCATCGGCGAAGGGCCGCTGCGCAGTCGGCTGGAAGAGTTGGCGGGTCGGCTGGATATTCGGGACAGTGTGGAATTCGCCGGAGCGCGGCCGCATGATCAGCTTGCCAGGGAAATGGCCCGGGCTTCCCTGTTTTGCGCACCCTTCATAGTCGGCCGCGATGGCGATCGGGAGGGTACGCCCACCGTTTTGCTCGAAGCGGCAAGCGCGGGAATTCCGATCGTGACAACCGATGTCGGCGGCTGCGCGGACATCGTCTCCGACGGTCTGTCGGGATGGCTGGTCGCACCGGGAGATGAAGCCGCCCTCGCGAATGCCATCGTGGAAGCATTGGGCGATCCGGTGCGAGCGAAGACCATGGCTGCCAATGCTCGGCGGAGAGCCGAAGACCATAGCTGGGCTCGCATCAGCGATCGCTATGCGGAGGCCTTGTTCAAGGTGCAGGCCAGCGCCGGGGTGGCGTGCGGATGATCGCTCGCGACGGCCTGTTCGGCGCCTGCTCGGGCGATTGGTTTCCGTCGCCCGCGCATGTGATGCGGCGCGCGGCGATCCTCGACATGTTCAGCCACGAGCCCGGGGGCCGCTTGCTGGAAATGGGATGCGGGGCTGGGCGAATGCTCGTTGATTGGTCCACCCTCGGTCACCGGGGTGAGGCGGTGGACGTGGATTCGACGGCACGTTCCCTGGCGGCCCAATGCGTCGACGAGTTCAAACTGGATTTCGCGGTCGGCAAGACGCCACAGGGCGAACAGTTCGATTATCTTGTGGCGACCGAGGTGTTGGAGCACGTTGAGGAGCCGGGCGAGCTCCTGAAGACCTGGGCGGCCAAGGTGAAGCCCGGGGGATTGGCACTGCTGACCGTGCCCGCGTTCCAGCGGCTTTGGGGCAAGTCCGATGAGTGGGCCGGTCACGTGCAGAGGTTCGAACCCGGCGAGTTCCGGCAGATTGTCGAGAACGCGGGGCTCGAGGTCATCGACATGCGTCTCTATGGTTTCCCGCTCGGCAATTTCATCCGCCATGCCGGCAACGTCGCGTCCGCGATGAAGATGAAGCGGCGTTCTGCCGCGCTAAGCCGCGACGCTGCCACGTTCGCCAGCGGTCACGACCGGTCGGTGGAACGGAAGCTGGCGCCGCTGATGCGGTCATGGCCAGGCAAGATGATCCTCACCATCGCCTGCGCGCTTCAGCGCCGCTTTCCGGGACGCGGGCACGGAATCATCATCCTTGCCCGAAAGGTGCCGGCGTGAACCGGTTGCGCGAGTTCCTGCAGAGCCGGACGGGCCGTTGGTTGGGCACGCTGATCTCGATCATCTGCGTCGCCGTGTTCCTCGTCCTGTTGGCTCGTAGCTTTTCCAGCGATCAGGCGCGGATTCTGGTTGCGGGTCACTGGCGTTCCCTAATTCTCGCCCTGGGGCTGTACGGTCTCGCCTATTTGCCGATGGTTGCTGCATGGATCATGCTTGCCGAGACTGCGGGATGTCGCCACGGCGCGCGCCGCGAGCTCGCCCGCATTTTCCTCGTCTCCCAGGTCGGAAAGTACCTTCCCGGAAACGTCGGGCAGTTCATCGGCCGCGCATATGCGGGCGAAAGGCGCAATTTTCGCCTTGCCGCGCTGAGCAAGGCGATGGTGCTCGAACTCGGCGCCGTGCTTGCGGCGAGCGCGTTGCTGGCGGCAGCGGCGTTCGCCCTTGGCGCGGTCAGCCCAACCGGCGCAGGAGATCTCAGCTGGCCATTTTCGATCGCACTTGCTCTCGCGACCTGCGTCGCACTCGCCGGTGCGGCAATGGCATTTCCTACGAAGGACGTACAGCGGCCGGTGCTGCGATCCTCGCTTGCTGCGGTGGGCTGCTACGCGATGGTGCTCATTCTTGCCGCCGCGGCGAATGTAGTGCTGGTCAGTGCAAGCTTGAGTCACTGGACTTGGCCGCTCGTCTTTGCGGTCGGCGGAGCGTTCGTTGTCAGTTGGCTTGCCGGATTCGTCACTCCGGGGGCGCCTGCGGGCCTGGGAGTTCGCGAGCTCGCCTTTTGCTCGCTTCTCGCAGGCGTGGTGCCGGGCGAGCTGCTGATCCTCAGCGCGGCGGGCTTTCGCCTCGTGACAACCGCCGGCGACCTGATCGCCTGGATTGTCGGTCTATCCATCCGCCGTCCGAGCCAGACCCCACAAGCGATCGAACTGACCGCTTAGCTCAGTGCTTTGACTTCGATTTCGTTTGCGCGTTCCCGGACGCCTTTTCTTCGACGGAGCCCTGGACGAAGCGCGGGTCGGTGCCGAAGAGACGCGCGACAACGCGGCTAAAAGCCATGAAGCGACGGCCTTGCTCGGTGAGGCGGACGTTGCCGTCTGCGTTCACCACAATGTTACCCGACCTTTGTTGCTCGTCGATGCGGCGGTCGATGGCAGCCATTTTCACGACGTAGCCGTCGACGAAGGAACGCTCGAGCTCTGCGGCGTCGATGCCCTGTTCTTGCTGGTGTTCGATCGTGGAAAGCAGGTAGACGCTGACCGAACGATCGACGGTCACGGGCAGCAGCACCAGGAAGCAGATGTTGAAGCTCAGCGACAAGGCGGCTGCAGCGATCGGAAGTGAGGTGTCGCCAACGCGGTTTCCGATCCATGCCGAGACGATCGCGATGATGACCGCTGCGATGATCGCCAGCGCGATCCCGCGGTAGAACAGGATCGTCAGCGAAGTGCCGATCCCCATCCAGAAAAGCAGAAGGTAGAGGGCGAAGCCCAGCAGGGTCATGCCGCCAAGAAGAAGCAACTGGCGAATGTAGGGGCTCATCCAGCCCTCCCCAAAAGCATGATGCAATTGTGCGCCGAGCGATAATCGCAGTGCCATCCGACGGGCGGCCCGCCAGCGACGCGCCATAGCGGATCGGCGCTCGTTAGCAGAAGGCCGCTAGCGCCCGCGAAGGCCGCGCGCTGGTGAAGCTCGGCGGACGACATCGGCCGCTCGAATATCGGCGTGAGTGCGGTAACGCGGTGCTGGACAGCGCGGTCATCGGCGCCGAACAGCTTCGCCTCGACGTCCGCGACACCCACGGGCCGGTCGCCGTAGAGTCCGAAATCGAGCGCGCGATAGGCTTCCTTGGGATTGTGCTGGACGATGAGGTTTGCGGGCAGGGTCCGGCTGATCCAGCGATAGGCGCCGCGGTTGTCATAATCGACTTCAGGATGATCGTTGACCCAGTTCGCGAAATAATAGGGCCGGATCAGCCGCGTTCCGGTCACATCCCAAAGGAAGGAAATCAGGCCGAGCGCGAACGCCGCGGCCCAGACCGGCGACTTGCGCAGCAACGCAGGCCGGTCGCTCAGAACCGACGCCGTCCACAGCAATGCCGGAGCTTCGGCGAACCACACCGAGCGCCAGCCGAAGTCATTGAACAGCACGGCCGAGCGGACGAACGTGACCAGGACCAGGGCGATCGGAGCGCTGACAAGCAGGAGCCTGCCGACGGGAGTAGCGCGGCTGGTTGCGAGGCGACCGCTCCTCAGGAACACGATTGCGCCGAGGGCGAAGATGCCGAACTCGACCATGTACCCGCCGGGGATCACGGCCAGGTGTACGATCCATTCGGTTAGCCCGTGCGGGAGGACCCGGATCGGACCGACTGGCCGCATGTAGAAGGTCAGCGGGGGACCGCCGACCATCGACCGTCCGGCGTAGATGTCGCCGATTTGCGGAATGGACAGCAGCAGCGCGATCACGCCGGCAAACGGCAAACCCCACATCGAGGCCGGGCTGCGCGATACCCGCTCATAGGCCCACCAAATTGCGAGAATGGGTACCGCCGCAAGCGCGATCCACAGAGAGCTTCCGAAAGCGGTCGCGAACGCCAGGCCGGCGACCCCCGACCGGACAACGAGGCGACCCTCCAGCTTTCCGGCCAGCACCAGGCACCCGACGAAGACCGCCATGACCGCAGTGATATGATGGGGCACCCAGAGGAGGGACGTGATGGCCCAGCGGACCTCTTCACTCCACCAATCCGCCTGGGCATAGACGCTGCCGGTCTTGAGCCAGATGTAGACGCCCGGGAGCACGTCCAGCCCTGACAGACAGCATAGCAGGAGCGTGAACCTCACGAAACGTCGCCGCCCGCCCTCCGGGATCAGCGCAGCATCTTCCGCGAGAAGCAAAAGCAATGCAGAAAAAGCAAGCAGCGTCGCGAAAGTGCCGGCTGCGAACGCAGCCCGGCTGTCGAACAGCCCACGGCCCACCCAGTCGACAAGCGCCGGTCCAAGGTAGAAGTAATAATAATATCCGGCGATCCCCGGACGCGCGAAGAAAGGATCGTGAAGCGGCAAGCCGCCGCTGGCGAGTGCAGCGACGACGGCGGAATGCTTGACGCCGTCGACGACCGTCACCGACTGGTAGAGGCGGCCGTTCCAGTCGAAGTCGACGTTGCCCCATGCGACGATCAACCAGGCGGCGCCGACAGCGAGCCACCACCGCGATGGAACGCGCCGCACCGCGTCGAGCCCGGAACTCGCGCCAATCGCTGCCAACAGCAAATGCAGGATCAGGACGCCGCCAAAGCCGGTCCACCGCAGCAGCAATGCATCCACTGCCGGCAGGATGGTAAGGCCCAGGACAAGACCCCAGCACGCATTGGTGGAGGCTCGGTCGTTGATAAGCCCGAAACGCGCGGCAATCCGGGCGATGCCGAAGCCCGGCAGCACCAACAGCAGCACAGCGAGAAGGGTCGCTCCGGCGAAGCCAGTCAGATCTTCGAAGAAATAATGCATAACCCCCCGTCCTCAGGGGGTGCTACCGAAGGTCTCTTAAAGGCCTCTTAACCGTAACGAACGACGGAGGTCAGGCGTTGCCGGCGCTTTCGGCGAGGACGGTGAGGCCGCGGTCGCTGACTTCGGCGAAGCCGCCGGTGACCGGGATTCGCTCCGGCTGGGCGCCCTGGGTCCGGTAAACGGCAATCTCACCGTTCTTGAGCATCGTCATGTAAGGCGCGTGGCCGGCCATGATTCCGGACTCACCCTCGGTGCCGGGGATGACGACCATGTAGACTTCGCCCGAGGTGACCATGCGGTCCGGAGTGACGAGCTCGAAATGCAGTTCGGCCATTATTCCTTGCCTTCAATCTTGACGTCGAATGCGGACGTCGCCGCTTCGAACTTGTCGCGGCAGCCCGTGTTGCAGAAGCCGACGACTTTGCCCTTGTAGAGCGTCAGGCTATCCGCGCTGACCGGCTCGCCCGACCACGGACAGCGTTCGTTGACGCAATCTTCGAGGCGGAGCTCGTCGGCCAAGCTTAGGCTTCCTGTGCGAGCTTCTCGGCTTTGGCGACCGCTTCGTCGATGCCGCCGACCATGTAGAATGCAGCTTCGGGGAGATGGTCGTACTCGCCGTTCACCACGGCCTTGAACGAGCGGACGGTGTCTTCGACCTGGACGAACTTGCCCGGGATGCCGGTGAACACTTCGGCGACGTGGAACGGTTGCGACAGGAAGCGCTGGATCTTACGAGCGCGGCTGACGACCAGCTTATCCTCTTCGGAAAGCTCATCCATGCCGAGAATGGCGATGATGTCCTGCAGCGACTTGTACTTCTGGAGCGTCTCCTGGACCGCGCGGGCCACCTCGTAATGCTCCTGGCCGACGACGGCCGGGGTCAGGACGCGGCTGACGGAATCGAGCGGATCGACCGCCGGATAAATGCCGAGCTCGGAGATCGCGCGGCTCAGCGTCGTCGTCGCGTCGAGGTGGGCGAACGAGGTGGCCGGCGCCGGATCGGTCAAGTCGTCGGCCGGCACGTAAATCGCCTGCACCGAGGTGATCGAACCCTTGTGGGTCGAAGTAATGCGCTCCTGAAGTTGGCCCATGTCGGTCGACAGGGTCGGCTGGTAGCCCACCGCCGAAGGAATACGGCCGAGAAGCGCCGACACTTCCGAACCGGCCTGTGTGAAGCGGAAGATGTTGTCGACGAAGAAGAGCACGTCCTGCCCTTCCTGGTCGCGGAAATATTCGGCCTGGGTGAGGCCCGAGAGAGCGACGCGGGCGCGCGCTCCCGGCGGTTCGTTCATCTGGCCGAACACGAGCGCGACCTTCGAGCCTTCCGGCGTCGGGTTGCCGTCCTTGTCCTTGGCGATGACGCCCGCGTCGAGGAACTCGTGGTAGAGGTCGTTGCCCTCGCGGGTACGCTCGCCGACGCCGGCGAAGACGCTGACGCCGCCGTGGCCCTTGGCGATATTGTTGATCAGCTCCTGGATAAGGACGGTCTTGCCGACGCCGGCGCCGCCGAACAGGCCGATTTTGCCGCCCTTCGCGTACGGGGCGAGGAGGTCGATGACCTTGATTCCGGTGACGAGGATCGCGGCTTCGGTCGACTGGTCGACGAAGGGCGGAGCCTCGGCGTGGATCGGGGCCGACATGTCGCTCCCGATCGGGCCGCGCTCGTCGATCGGCTCGCCGATGACGTTCATGATGCGGCCGAGCGTCTTAGGGCCGACGGGGACGCGGATCTGCGAACCCGTTGCGTTGACGGTCTGGCCACGAGTGAGGCCGTCGGTTGAGTCCATTGCGATGGTGCGAACGACGTTCTCGCCGAGGTGCTGCGCGACCTCGAGCACGAGGCGGTTTCCGCCATTGTCGGTCTCGAGCGCCGAGAGGATCGGCGGAAGGTCCCCTTCGAACGCGACGTCGACGACGGCGCCGATGACCTGGCTGACTCGGCCGGTGAGGTTGCTGGTCGGCTTTGCCGTCTGGTTCGCGTCCGCAGCGGCGGCCTTCTTGGCGCGGGGCTTGGGCTTGGTGTCGGCGGCGGTTGCCATGTTGTTCTTCCTTGCCTTCAAGTTTCGTTAGAGCGCTTCGGCGCCCGAGATGATTTCGACGAGTTCGGTGGTGATCGCGGCCTGGCGCTGGCGGTTGTACTGGATCGACAGGCGGTTGATCATGTCGCCGGCGTTGCGGGTCGCGTTGTCCATCGCGGTCATCTGTGAGCCGTAGAAGCCGGCCTGGTTCTCGAGGAGCGCGCGGTAGATCTGAACCGCGATGTTGCGCGGCAGGAGATCGGCGAGAATCTCATCCTCGTCCGGCTCATATTCGACCGCCGCGGGCGTTCCGCCCTTGATGGGCGCGCTGTCTTCCGTCGACTTAACGGCGACGGGGATAATCTGCTCGACGGTCGGTTCCTGCACCAACGTCGAGCGGAAGTTCGCATAGGCGAGGTGAACGACGTCGATGCCGTCGGTGATGTAGCGGTCGACGAGGTCCTTCGCGATCGCCTGTGCATTCGCGTAGCTAGGTGCCTTCATTTCGCTCGTATCGTATTGGGCGATGATCGCTCGCGGGTAGAGGCGCTGGATGACCGGACGGCCCTTGCGGCCGACGATGTAAAACAGGACCGACTTGCCCTGCGTCTGGAGGTCATCCGCCTTGCGACGCGCGGCGCGGACAACGTTGCTGCTGAACGCACCCGCAAGACCGCGGTCGGCAGTCGCAAGCACGATCAGGTGCGTGTCGTCCTTGCCGGTGCCGGCGAGCAGCTTCGGCGTCTGCGGGCTTAGGGTTACGCGGGACGCGAGCGACTGGACCACGTCGGTCATGCGCGACGAATAGGGACGCCCGGCCTCGGCATTCTGCTGGGCACGGCGCAGCTTCGCCGCGGCGACCATCTTCATCGCCTTGGTGATCTTCTGCGTCGACTTTACCGAGCCGATGCGGAGCTTGAGGGCCTTCAGCGATGCCATTTTAGGCGAACTGCTTCCCGAACTCGGTCAGCGCTTCCCTGAGGTCCTTGGCCGTGTCGTCCTTCAGCTCCTTGGACTCGCGGATCGCCTTTAGGATCTTCGGCTTGTCCGAGCGAAGGAAGCTCAGCATCGCGGCCTCGTAACGGGTCACATCCTTTACATCGACGCTGTCGAGAAAACCCTGCGTACCCGCAAAGATCGACGCGACCTGCTCCTCGACCGGCATCGGCGCATACTGCGGCTGCTTCAAGAGCTCGGTCAGGCGAGCGCCGCGGGCCAGCAGCTTCTGGGTCGAGGCGTCGAGGTCGGAGCCGAACTGCGCGAAGGCCGCCATCTCGCGATACTGGGCCAGCTCCAGCTTGATCGAGCCGGCGACCTTCTTCATCGCCTTGGTCTGCGCGGCGGAGCCCACGCGGCTGACGGAGAGGCCGACGTTAATCGCCGGACGGATCCCCTGGTAGAAGAGGTCGGTCTCGAGGAAGATCTGGCCGTCGGTGATCGAGATCACGTTGGTCGGGATGTAGGCCGAAACGTCGCCCGCCTGGGTCTCGATGACGGGGAGCGCGGTCAGTGATCCGGCGCCATTGTTCTCGTTCATCTTCGCGGCGCGCTCGAGAAGGCGGCTGTGGAGATAGAAGACGTCGCCGGGATAGGCTTCGCGGCCCGGCGGACGGCGAAGGAGGAGCGACATCTGGCGGTAGGCGACGGCCTGCTTCGAAAGGTCGTCATAGACGATGACGGCGTGCATGCCGTTATCGCGGAAATATTCGCCCATGGCGCAGCCGGTGTAAGGCGCGAGGAACTGCAGCGGCGCCGGTTCCGAAGCGGTTGCGGCGACGACGATCGAATATTCCATCGCGCCATTCTCTTCGAGCGCGCGAACGATCTGCGCGACGGTCGAGCGCTTCTGTCCGACAGCGACGTAGATGCAGTAGAGCTTCTGCCCCTCGTCGCCCGATTTGTTGATGTCCTTCTGGTTGATGAAGGTGTCGAGAGCGACGGCGGTCTTGCCGGTCTGGCGGTCACCGATGATCAGCTCGCGCTGGCCGCGGCCGATCGGAACCAGCGCATCGAGCGCCTTGAGCCCGGTCTGGACCGGCTCGTGCACCGACTTGCGCGGGATGATGCCCGGCGCCTTAACCTCGACGCGACGGCGCTCGGTATATTCGATCGGTCCTTTTCCATCGATCGGGTTGCCGAGGGCGTCGACGACGCGGCCGAGCAGTCCTTTGCCGATCGGAACGTCGACGATGGTGCCGGTGCGCTTGACGGTCGAACCTTCGGAGATCTCGGCGTCCGAACCGAAGATCACGACGCCCACGTTATCGGCTTCGAGGTTCAGGGCCATGCCCTTCGTACCATTGCCGAACTCGACCATCTCGCCGGCCTGTACATTGTCGAGGCCGTAGATGCGGGCGATTCCGTCACCGACGGAGAGGACGGTCCCGACTTCGGAGACCTGCGCTTCGGCGTCGAAACTCGCGATCTGGTCGCGGATGACGCGGGAGATTTCAGCGGCGCGGATATCCATGGTTCTTGCTTAGCCTTTCATCGCCAAAGCGAGTCGGTTGAGTTTGGTGCGGATGGAGGCGTCGATCTGCTGGCTTCCCAGCTTCACGATGATTCCGCCGAGGATGGCCGGATCGACGGTCGCGTCGATGTTGACGTCATTTCCGGCGCGTGCGCGGAGTTGCGTCTTCAGGTTGGATAGCTGGTCGTCGTTGAGCGGCCGCGCGGTGATCACGTCGGCCGTCGTTTCCCCGCGGTGCTCGGAAGCGAGGCGGCGGAACGCGCGGATCACAGGGCGCAGCTGGTTCTTCCGGCCGTTCCTCGCGAGCACGCCGACGAAGTTGGTCGTGATCGGGTCGAGGCCGAGGCTGGGCGCGAGCGCGGCTAAGGACTTGCACGCTTCCTGGCGCGAAACGAGCGGGCTCGTCACCAGCTCGTTGAAGTCCCTGGAATCGACGAGGGCCTGGCCGAGCGCCTCGAGGCTCTTGCCGACCGCGTCGATCTGCCGTTGGTCACGCGCAAGGTCGAACAGCGCCGACGCATAGCGCCCCGCTAAGCTGGCTCGAATGCCGCCGGATGTCTCCACGCGCGAAAAGCTCCAGAAACGGAATGTTACCTGATGCGAAAAACGGGGCGTGAAAACGGGTTACCCCGCACGCCCCCCACCAGTTGGCGCGGCCACTAGCAAGGGGTGCGCGGGGATGCAACCGCCAAGCTTTGGTTTGACCGCAAGGCAGCGGAAGCGTGCGCGTCTCGGCGATCGTAGAAATACGCCATGACCTACCGAATCACAGGGCTGGATCCGGCGCCCTACAAGCCGCTCTTCGAACTGTCCGACGACGAGCTCGCCGAGCGCGGGATCGTGCGGATGACGGTCACCGACCCGACCTTCCCGTGCCGGGTGAGTCTGACAGACCGGCCGATCGGCGAAAAGGTGCTGCTGCTCAACCACGTCAGCCATGACGCTGCGAACCCTTATCGGGCGAGCCATGCGATCTTCGTCGCCGACGCCGAGCGAGCCGAGTTCGTCGATGCTGTCCCGCCGGTGTTCGAGACCCGGGTGCTCTCGCTCCGCGCGTTCGACAGTGACGGGATGATGGCCGACGCAATCCTGACCCAGCCTGGCGAGGCGGATGCCGGCATCCGCAAGCTGCTCGACAATCCCGAGGTCCAGACCATCCACGCCCACAATGCGACGCGCGGATGCTTCTCGGCAAAGATTGAAAGGCACTGACATGGCGACCCTTGCACCTCAACCGGAGCGGCTTAGAGCAAGCGGAATGGCGACGATCACGCGCCTCGATCCGGACACCGCCTGGGCGGCATTCATGCGCCGCGACCGCAGCTGGGATGGGCGAATCATCGGCGCGGTGAAAAGCACCGGCATCTATTGCAAGCCCAGCTGTCCGGCGCGGAGGCCGAAGCGCGAGAATGTGGACTTCTACTCATCGCCCGAGGAAGCGCGCGACGCGGGATACCGCCCGTGCCTGCGATGCAAGCCGGACGAGGTCGGGCGCGACCGCGAGGCGGTGGCTGCGGCGGTCAGGCTGATCGAGCAGGCGGAAGAAGCGCCGAGCCTCGGCGATCTGGCGGGGGCCGTCGGCTATGCGCCGCACCACTTCCAGCGGCTATTCAAGCGCGACCTTGGAGTCTCTCCGGCAGAATATGCGCGTGGCATTCGCAACAAGCGCACCGAGGAGGCGCTCAAGGCCAACGGCCGAGTGACCGACGCCGTTTACGATGCCGGATACCAGAGCCCGAGCGGCTTCTATAGCGATGCGAAGGAGAGGCTCGGAATGACACCATCCGCATGGCGCGACGGCGGCCGCGGCGAGACGATCCGCTGGACGACTTTCGACAGCCCGCTCGGCGAGATGCTGATCGCTGCAACCTCGAAGGGCATCTGCCGGCTGACGTTCGACGACAGCGACGCTTCGCTGAAGCGCCTGTTTCCCAACGCAACGATTGTCAGGGACGAGGGCGGGCTCAAGGCGCTTGTCGAAGGCGCACTCGAAGCGATCGAGCGGCCACTCGCAATGCCGGACCTCCCGATCGATGTCGCCGGAACCGCGTTCCAGGAAGCGGTGTGGCGCGAGCTTCGCAAGATCCCCGCCGGGGAGACCCGAAGCTATGCCGAAATCGCCGCAGCGATCGGCGCGCCCAAGGCAGTGCGGGCGGTCGGCAGCGCAAATGGCGACAATCACGTTTGCGTGCTGATTCCCTGCCATCGGGTCATTCGGAGCGACGGCTCGCTCGGCGGCTACGGCGGCGGGATCGAGCGCAAGAAGAAGCTGCTCGCTTCCGAAGGGCACAGGGTGACCGAGCCGGAGCTGCCGCTCGCCGATTAGCCGCTTGCCAGCGCCTGCCGTTTCCGCTGAACGGCGCCGCGATGGATAAGCAAGCCGCAGCAGCAGAGCATGAAAAGCCGTTGTGGCGACGCGTGGTCGATTTCCCTATCGTCGCAATGCTGATCGCGGCCGCGCTGTTCATCGTGGCCGCCGGAATTGGCCAGGCGATCGGTACCGCCATCCCTCTGCATTCGTCATTGCTGAGGATGCTCGTCCACAACGGGCTGATCCTCACCCTCGTGCTGTTGGCCTACAAGCTCGCGATCACCCGCCTCGGCGAGCATCCGCGCGACGACCTCAGCCGCAAGCGTGCGCTGCCGGATCTGGGGATCGGCATCCTGATCGGCTTCGCTATCATGGCGCTGTCGGTCGGCGCCGCGGCGATCGCCGACATCTACAATATCACCGGTGGCGGTGACTCGTCGCAGTTGGTGCACGAACTCGTGACCTCAGCGATCATGCCCGCATTTCTCGAGGAGATACTGTTCCGAGGGATCCTGTTCCGCTGGCTCGAGGAGTTCGCCGGCAGCTTCGTCGCGCTAGTCCTTACGGCCGCAATGTTCGGCGCATCCCACCTCATGAATCCCAATGCGACCCCGGTTGCCGCCTTCGGAATTGCGATCGAGGCGGGGGTGCTGCTCGGCGGCGCCTACATGCTGACGCGCAGCCTCTGGCTCCCGATCGGGCTGCATGCCGCGTGGAACTTCACGCAAGGCGAGATCTTCGACGTTCCAGTCTCAGGACTTGACGAGCACGGACTGGTCCAGGCGAAGCTGTCGGGGCCGGCGCTCCTTTCCGGGGGCGGGTTCGGCCTCGAAGCGTCGCTGTTCGCCATGGTGATCGCGACTACTGCGGGGATCTGGCTGGTGTGCCTCGCAATCAAGCGCGGCGAGCTGGTAAAACCGTGGTGGGTTCGCCGGCGCGCTAGCGTGACGCCGGCTGGGAAAGCCTAGCTGCGCCGCCGAGGGCGAGTGCGGCCTTGACGTCCCCGGAGTCGAGCTGGGTGAGCACCTGACGCGCCGTCTGAGCCAGGTCGCCCCCATGCGGATCATATGCGATCGGTGCCAGGGCACGGCGCCCGTCTGCCACTTTGCCTTCGCTTAGATATTGCAGGGCCGAGGTCATGCGAATGCCCGGATCCTGGGGCGCGAGGTCCGAAGCGTAATGCAGCGCGGCGATCGCATTGGCGGTCGGCGAAACGCCTTCGCGGACGAACGCCCGGTAGAATTCCATCAGTGGCTCGGGATCCTCCGTGTCGATCCGGTTGGCAGCGATGAAGAGGCTTCTTGCCTGGTCGAACAAGGCATGGCGCTCGGGTCCCGTAGCTTTCTCCGCTCGATCCGCGATCGCGCGGCCTTTGAGCACCATCGCGTCGGTATCGCGGGGATTGATGCGCAGCGCCCGATCGGCCGCCGTCTCGGCTGCGCCAGCCTGATCTGCGTCGAGTTCCGCCTCGGAAAGCGTCTCTTCGACGAGGGGGTCGCCCTGGAACTGTGTTTCGACCGCTTGGATTTTGGTTGCCAGGCCCTCAGCCTCGTCCTTTGAAGGCCCGTTCTTGACCTCGGCCAGGAGCGGGATAACCGCCGAGGCGCCGACGCTGAGCGGCGTGACACTGACTGGGTTCACGTGAAGCGCGCTTGCCGGGATCTTGAGGTACGGAAGCGACGAGCGATGAAGGTAGGCTTCGAGATCCTTCTGGAGCTTGGACAGGTCACCAAAGGACTGCCGCGCTGCAGCCAGCGGGTCGGTGCCGCGCGCCATGGCCGCGAGATACGCCTCCAGCTGGCCTTTGCGCGTCGGTTCGAAAGTCAGATAATGCGCAAGCAGCCATCCCCGGCCGTAGATCGACTCCCGTTCTTCCCCGGTAATCTTGTCATAATGGCCCGAGAGCAAGGTCTCGAGCGGAAGCGATTGCCCGTTGACGAGCCAATAGAAGCGGTGAGTGGCGGGAAGCCCAAGTCCGACCGCGCCGTCGCTCTCGAACTTCGCCGTCGACATGAATTCCGCAAATCCTTCGACGAGCCATTCGGGATAGGGTGTGGAGATCGCCTGCATCATCAGGTGATGCGAATATTCGTGAAGCAGGATGGTGTCGGTCCCTGCATCGAGCTGCATCACTCCGCCTCCGAGACGGCTCGCATAATCGGGCGAATAACGGACCATGGTGGGGTTGGTGCGCGCAACGAATGCCACCGAGCCGGCCGCGCTCCCCCGATAAAAGCCGTCCATCGTCCCCGACTTGTCACCAGCGAGCCGCTGCACGTCGGCGGGGGAACCGAGCATGAAGACGGTGACGCGATTGCCTTGGCTGGGCGGCAGGTCGTCCATGCCGCGAACCACCCTCACCGCGCTGTCGAATCGTTCGAGTTTCTCCGCGAACTGCTTGAGCGTGTCGGGCTTTTGCTCGGAATAGATGAGGAAGTGCTCGGAACTCGCCCGATACCATTCGGCCTGGGCAGACGCGGACACGCCCAGGGCCAACAAGGCCAAATACCAACGCATTGAAGAATCCCCCGAAAGTCTTGAGTCCCCGAGCGAATTCAGATTTTCACAAGAAGCTATACGGGTCAACGTCGACGCTGACCCGGACCTTCGCGCCCCAGTCCAGAGCGGCAAGCCAGTCGCGGATGACGTCCTGGACGTCGAGGGTCCGGCGCGCGTGGACCAGCAGGCGCTGGCGATGGCGGCCACGGAGCATGGCAAGCGGTGCCGGAGCGGGGCCAAACACTGCCATTCCTTCGACTTCGGGCGCTGCGTGCCCAATGCGCCGAGCGACCGCTTCGGCTTCGCCGGCATCCTCTGCGGAGACGACGATCGCCGCGAGCCTTCCGAATGGAGGCATTGCGGCCTCGCGTCGCGCTTCGGTTTCCGCTGCGTAGAAGCCGGGAGCATCGCCGGAGACCAAAGCCGCGATCACCGGTGCGTCCGGATCGTGCGTCTGGACCAGCACGCGGCCCGGCTTGTCGCCGCGTCCGGCGCGTCCGGCTACTTGCTGGATCTGCTGGAAGCTGCGCTCGGCGGCGCGAAGGTCGCCTCCCGCAAGTCCGAGGTCCGCGTCGACCACGCCCACCAAGGTCAGGTTGGGGAAGTGATAACCCTTCGTCACCAGCTGGGTTCCGATGACGACGTCGATCGCGCCGGTTTCCATCGCGCCGACGAACTCAGCAGCGCGAAGCGGCGACCAGATTGTGTCGGAGGTGACGATCGCGGTCCGCGCGTCGGGGAACAGCTCGGCGACCTCGTCGGCGATGCGCTCAACGCCGGGCCCGCAGGCGACGAGGCTGTCCTCCTCGCCGCATTCGGGGCACTGCCTGGGCGGCGGCATCACATGGCCGCAATGATGACAGGCTAGGCGGTGCATCAGCCTGTGCTCGACCATCCAGGCGGTACAGTTCGGGCATTGGAAGCGATGGCCGCAGTGGCGGCACAGGGTCAACGGCGCGAAACCGCGGCGGTTGAGAAACAATAGCGATTGCTCGCCGCGGTCGAGATTCGCCTGCAACTCCGAAACGAGCTCGGGCGCGAGCCAGCGTCCGCGCGGCGGCAGGTCCTGGGTGAGGTCGATCGATCGGATTTCGGGCAACGACGCACCGGCGAAACGCACCGGCAGCGAGACTTCCCGATAGCGGCCGAGCTCGACCATGTGTCGGCTCTCGATCGGCGGCGTCGCGGTCGAGAGAATGACGGGGATATCCTCGAACTTGCCGCGCATCACCGCGCAATCGCGAGCGTGATACTGGACCCCGTCCTCCTGCTTGAAGCTGGGCTCGTGCGCCTCGTCGACGACGATCAGGCCGAGGTTCGGGTAGGGGAGGAACAGGGCCGAGCGGGCGCCGACCGTCACGGCCGCTTCGCCGCTCGCAATCCCGCGCCAGGCGCGGCGACGCTGGGAAGAGCGAAGGTCGGAATGCCACGCGACCGGGGCGCAGCCGAAGCGCGCCTCGAAGCGCTTCAGGAAGGGCTCCGTGAGCGCAATCTCGGGTAGAAGCACGAGAGCCTGCTCATCCTGACGCAAGCATTCGGCGATCGCTTCGAAATAGACCTCGGTCTTGCCCGAGCCGGTGACTCCGTCGAGCAGGACGGGATCGAAGCCCTTGCCGATGGCGGAGGCGAGGCTCTTCGCGGCGTCCTTCTGGTCGTCGTTGAGGTCAGGCGGAGAATGGTCGGGATCCGGGGGGGCGAGCGGCCGGTCGGCGTCGACGGCGACGGCCTCGAGCGCGCCGACGTTCACGAGGCCGCGGAACACGGCGTCGCTGACGTCGGCGTGGTGCGCGAGCTCCCGGATCGTGCCCTGCCGGCCCTCGAGCGCGGCAAGGGCTTTCTCGCGCTGGGGGGTCAGCCGGTCGGGTACCAGGCCTGTCGGCCGATATTCGGTGAGCTGGCGCGGTCCGTCGAGCGCCGCGGAAGAGGGCAAGACCATGCGAAGGATGGACGCCAGCGGCGCAAGATAATAGTCTGCGGTCCATTCGCAGAGGCGGCGAAGCGGGACCGCGATCGGCGGGACGTCGAGGGTGCCGGCGAGCGGGCGGAGCCGGGTATCCGGCACCTCGTTTGTCGGCAACCGCTCAGCCTCCCACGCGACTCCGAGAAGCTGACGAGGTCCCAAGGGCGCGACGACGATCGAGCCCGGCTCGATCTGCATGCCGTCGGGGACGCGATAGTCGAGCGGTCCGAGCGCGGCATTCAACGTGACGACACGGGCGCGATCCACTATCCGTCACACCGGCCTTGAGCCGGGGCCTGCCTGCCTGGTTGCATGGTCCTCAGAGAAAAGAAGGAGGGTCCCGGGTCAAGCCCGGGATGACGCATGTGCTAACGCCCGCGCTTCTTGCGGTGCGTGTCGAAGTCGAGCACCGCGCTCTCGTCCTCGGGCTGGAGCAGTCCGAGCCGGCGAGCGACTTCCTGATACGCCTCCTCGACGCCGCCGAGGTCCTGGCGGAAGCGGTCCTTGTCGAGCTTCTGGTTGGTCTTCATGTCCCACAGCCGGCAGCCGTCGGGGCTGATTTCGTCGGCGAGGATCACTCGGGCGTAGTCGCCGTCGTACACGCGCCCGAACTCGAGCTTGAAGTCGATGAGCCGAATGCCGATCGCTGCGAACATGCCCGACAGGAAGTCGTTCACCCGGATCGCCATATCGGCGATGTCGTTCATCTCGTCCTGCGTCGCCCAGCCGAAGCAGGCGATATGCTCGTCGGCGATCATCGGGTCGCCGAGCGCGTCGTCCTTGTAATAATATTCGATGATCGTCCGCGGCAGCTGAGTGCCTTCCTCGATCCCGAGGCGCTTGGAGAGCGAGCCGGCGGCGACGTTGCGGACCACCACCTCGATCGGGATGATCTCGACCTGGCGGATCAGCTGTTCGCGCATGTTGAGGCGGCGGATGAAGTGGGTGGGCACACCGATCGTCTGGAGCGCGGTGAAGATGTGCTCCGAGATGCGATTGTTGATCACGCCCTTGCCGCTGATGGTGCCGCGCTTCTGCGCGTTGAACGCAGTCGCGTCGTCCTTGAAATATTGGATGAGCGTTCCGGGCTCCGGACCCTCGTAGAGGATCTTGGCCTTACCCTCGTAGATCTGGCGGCGGCGAGCCACGGTTCGCTTCACTCCAACGGCAATGCAAAAGGAGCGGCGGCTATAGGCGAGCCGCCGCCCCTCCGCAATTGAATGCCGTCCCTAGCGCGAGGCGGCAGTCGCGGCCTTGCTGTTGACGATCTCGACCTTCTGAAGATCCTGCGGCTGAAGATACTTCTGGGCCAGCTTCTGGATGTCCGCCGCCGTCGTGGACTGGAGCGCTTCCTTGTAATGGCGGATCCGGTCGAGCCGCTCGGGCTCGCTCTGCGCCTTCTGCAGCGAGCTAAGCCAGTAGCCATTGTCGCGCAGGAGGTGGTCGGCCTTTTCGAGCTCCGGATTGCGGGCGCGGGCGAGAATGTCGTCGCTCACCGGCTTGTCGCGCAGCTCCGCTGCAGCCTCGGCGATCGCCTTCTGAACTTCGTCGGTCTTGTCGGGAGCGACGACTGCCGCGGCCGACAGATAGCCGAAGCCCTTGAAGGTATCGGACATCGAGCTCGAAAGGCTCACGCCGTAGCTGTCGCCGAGCTTCTCGCGGACGCTGTCCGTCAGCATGACATTGAGCACATCCTTGAGTAGCTGCACCCCAATCACCTCGCGGAAGTTGCTGTCGTCAGTGGTTGGCCAGACCGCTTCGACCAATGCCTTGTCCGACGGGCCTTCATGGGTGAGGACGATTGGGCTGCGGTCGGTGCGGAAAGACGCTTTGCGCGCATCGGCGGTGGCAAGGCTGCTTGCGTTGCGGGTCGGAAGCGCACCGAAGGTGGATGCGACCGCAGCAATTGCAGCATTCTCGTCGACGTCGCCGACGATCGTGATTTCGATCGGCGCCGAAGCGATGACCGGCGCGAGCGCCGCCTTGGCTTCATCGAAGTTGCGCTTTGAAAGAACCGCCGCGTCGGGCATTCCGAACCTTTGGTCGCCGCCGGCAAGGATGATCGGAAGCCGGACTCCCGCGACCGCCTCAGGTTGCGCGTCGACCTGCTTCTCGATGATCGGAAGAGCATTGGCCCACTTGCCCGCCGCTTCGGGCCGGAAGCCCGGATCGGTCAGAAAGGCAGCACTGACCTTCATCTGCATTGCGAGATCCTGGGGAGTAGTCGCTCCGGTGGCGACGAAAGCGTCATCCCCGACCGCGGCCCCGACGGTGACGACCTTGCCCGCCAGCAACTCCTTCAGCTCCTCGAGCGAGTGCTTCTTGAGGCCGCCCATTGCGGACGTCATCGTTATCATCGGAGCAAGACCAGGCTCGTTCTTCGGCAGATCGAGCATCCCATCGCCGAGACGGACGAGGAAGCGGACCTTACCGACCTCGAAGTCGGTCTTCTTGATGTTGAGACGGACGTTGTTCGCGAAGCGGATGGTCCGGACGCCAAGATCGGCGACGCTCGTGTCCGACGCGACCGTGCCGGTCTTGCCGAAGGTCTGGTAGGCAAAGGCGGTCGCGGCACTTTCCTTGGGCGCGGCGACTGCCAGGGCCTGACTGGCGTTGAACGCGCTGGCGACCTGCTCGCCCGCGAGATTCTCCTTGGCACTGACGTGGACCAGCGGGGCGCTGCCCTTCCACAACTCGCGGAACTTGCCGTTCACTTCAGCGACCGTAACGGTCTTGGCGACCGTATCGAAGTCGGCGGCCTTGAACTTAGGAGTGGTCACGAACTTGTCGCGCCCGACGACCGCGAGGATCCCGTTGACCAGCGACTGGTTCGTCCGGGTGTCCTCCTGCTCGGCCGAGGCGTGAAGGCCGCCGGCCATGTCGGCGACCTCGGTCTTGAGCTCGGAAGCGGTGAAGCCATGCTCGACTGCACGACGCACTTCCTGCTCCGCAGTCGTGACCGCGTCCTTCCACGCGCCGTCCTTGGCGGCGATCGTAATCCCCGTGGTCAGCGCCGCGTCACGCTCCTCGTCCGTGTCCATCGCCCCACCGAGCAGGGTCGAGCCCGGCTGGTTGATGACCTTGTTGAGCCGGCGGTTGAACATGGCGGTAGCGAGCGCCTCGACAATCTTGTCGTGGCGATCGGCAAGCGTGTCCTTGGGGTCCGTCCACGGACGGGCGATTGAGTAATTGACCGTCGTCGCCACTGCCGGATCGATGAAGGTGTCGAAAGACGCGGGGCGGGCGAGATCGACCTTGCCGCGGTTCAACGCCACGCCGGCCGAGCCGGCGCCCTTCCAGTCGGCGAACGCTTTCTTGATCTTGGCTTCGACCACGGCGGGATCGGCATCACCGACAAAGACCAGGGTCGCGTTCTCCGGACGATAATAGCGCTGGTAGAGGCTGCGGATGGTGTCGGCAGACGCGCTCTTGAGGACTGCGTCGATGCCGATCGGAAGCCGCTTGGCGTAAGGCGTATCGGGCGCGTCGAAGCCCAGCAGGTCGACCAGCTGGTGATATTGGAAGTTGTCGCGCGCGCGCTCCTCGCCGAGGATCACGCCGCGCTCCCGGTCGACTGCCGAGGGATCGAACTTCACCTCGCTCGCGGTTTCGCGGAACAGGAAGAAGGCGGTGTCGATATGTTCGTCGTCCGCCTTGGGCAGGTCGAGCATGTAGATGGTCGAGTCGAAGCCGGTCTGGGCATTGGTGTCGGGGCCGAACTTGAGACCCTGACGCTCGAGAATCTTGACCATGTCGCCTTCGGGCACGTGGGTGCTGCCATTGAACGCCATATGCTCAATGAAGTGGGCGAGGCCCCGCTCATTCTCATTCTCGGCGATCGAACCGAATTCGAATTGGAGGCGGACCGACGCCGTGCCCTTTGGCGTCGCGTTGCGCATGATCGCATATTTCATGCCGTTCGGCAGGACACCGTACTTGATCGACGCGTCGGGAGTGACGTCGGTGAGCTTGACCCCCCAACCGTTGACCGGCGGCGGTGCGGCGGGTGGGGCGGCCGCGAGCGCGGGAGCGCTTCCGGCGATGATGGCAATGGCGATGGCCGCGCTGCTGACGCGCGAAAAGAACGGCTTAACGATCACAAAAATACTCCCCCGAGCCCATTGATTCGGCCAATGGAACCTAGGGACCGGGCGGGTGAGTGCAAGCCGGCATTTCTACAAACGGCTGATTTTATTGGGCAAACCGACGTTGGCGAAAGCCAATTGATCTACATCAAGCGAGGAGCGCGGCGCGTGCTGATCCGCGCTCCTCTAGGGGTTCAGTTGACCCGCGCCTTCTTCGCCGGGCGAGCCCAGGGCGCCGAATATTCGATGCGGTTGAGCACCGCGAAGGTTTCGCCAACCGCGTGGCCAAGGCGCTTCAAACCGCCGGTGATCGCGGCGTTGAGCTCGGACCGGCTCGCCTGGTAGCTGCGGTCAAAAATTTCGTCGATCATGGTGACCATCCTTTCCTCCTGTTCGCAGGCGCTCACAGCGCGAGCGGGAATGCGTCGAGGCAATCGTTCGCGGGCTTGAGCGCGAGCTCGATGAGCTCGAGACGGCGCGCTTCGTCGAGGACGCGCCAGCTGCGGGCGGTCGAACGCACCGCACTGACCTTCTCGACCTGCTCAACAGGGCCGTCTTCGATGAACGCGCGGGTGCTGTGGCCATAAGTCATGGCGTGTCGTCCTTCCTGTCGATGGCCGCCGGCGATGGGGGCTGTTGAGGGGAGGGATAATCCGTCGCCGGCGGCTTGAATCCCATTTATGTTTTCAGGCCGACTCTCGCCAATCAAACACTCGACAGAATCGATAAACTGGGCTTATGAGCAAGGCCGATGAGGCGGCTTCCTCCACTGGCGGCGATCAGGGCTTTCGAGGCTGCCGCGCGAACGGAGAATTTCACCGCCGCGGCAGCCGAGCTTGGAATGACCCAGGCCGCCGTTTCCTATCAGGTTAAGAGCCTCGAGGAGCGGCTCGGAGCGCCTTTGTTCGTCCGCGAGAAGGGGCGGGTAAGGCTCACTCCGCTCGGCCAGCGCCTGCTCCCATCGCTGTCGAGCGCGTTCGACGCAATCGAAGCAGCCTTCGCGACCCACCGCGAAGAGGACGAATCGCTCCTGACGATCACGACCACGCATACTTTCGCGAACACGTGGCTCGCCTGGCGGCTCGGTGCCTTCCAGATCGAACATCCGGATCTCGCCGTGCGGATGACGACCAGCAACGAGCTGATCGACCTGAGGTCAGGCGATGCCGACGTCGCGATCCGCGCCGGGCGCGGCGACTGGGAAGGCCATGAGCATTACGAGCTGTTCAAATCGAGCTTCACGCCGATGACGAGCCCAGGCTGCGTCGCCGAGGCCGAGGCAAAGCTCGGGCACAGGCTCGAATCCGCTGACCTGCCGAATGAACTGCTGATCAACCCGAGCGACGATTGGTGGCAGCAGTGGTTCGCGGACAATGGCGTCCCGGTCGATGCCTCGGTCTTCCGTCGTCCCGGGGTCCGCCTCGACAGCCAGGCGGACGAGGGCCATGCCGCCATGGCCGGGCAGGGGTTTGCATTGCTCACCCCACTTCTTTGGAAAGGGGACGTCGCCGCCGGACGGCTGTGCGTGCCGTTCCCCGACCGGATCTCCACTCGCGGCTGGGCCTACTGGCTGGTCTATCCGACCGAGCGGCGGATGGTGCCCAAGGTCAAGCGCTTCCGCGAGTGGCTGCTCGCCGAGATGAAGCGCGCGCTCGAGGACGCCGCCGGGGGCTGGCCGCAGCCGGTGCCAATCGCCGCCGAATAAGCTGCAGTAGCGGTGGCGGGGGCTGAAGGGCCTTGCTACTCAGACCGCATGCCTGATCTCGACAATTCCACCGTCATCGAAACCCCGTTCGGCTCCGCCTTGGAGGAGCGCTATCTCGTTTATGCGCTCTCCACGATCACGGCGCGCTCGCTCCCCGACGTTCGCGACGGGTTGAAGCCCGTCCACCGGCGACTGCTGTGGGCAATGCGGCTGCTTCGGCTCGACCCTGCCGGCGCGTACAAGAAGTCCGCGCGCGTCGTCGGCGACGTGATCGGCAAATACCACCCGCACGGCGACCAGTCGGTCTACGATGCGATGGTCCGCCTCGCTCAGGATTTCGCGCTTCGCTACCCGCTCGTCGACGGACAGGGGAATTTCGGCAATATCGACGGCGATAACGCCGCCGCATACCGTTACACCGAAGCGCGGCTAACCCCGATCGCGATGCAGCTGATGACCGGCCTCGACGAAGGCACGGTCGATTTCAGGCCGACCTACAACGGCGAGGAGGAAGAGCCGGAGGTCTTTCCCGGACTGTTCCCGAACCTGCTCGCCAACGGGGCGAGCGGGATCGCGGTTGGAATGGCGACCTCGATCCCGCCGCATAACCTGGGCGAGCTGATCGACGCCGCGATCCGCCTGATCGACGATCCCAAGATCGACGACCGTGCCTTGCTCGAGAATGTGAAGGGTCCCGACTTTCCGACCGGCGGCGTGCTCGTCGATGACGAGGACACGATCGCGCGCGCCTACATCAGTGGCAGGGGCGCCTTCCGGTTGCGCGCGAAGGTCGAGGTCGAGCGCGAGAAAGGCGGCGGCTGGCACCTTCTCGTCACCGAAATTCCCTATGGCGTCCAGAAGGCGAAGCTGATCGAGCAGATCGCGCAGCTGATCGCCGACAAGAAGCTTCCGATCCTCGCCGACGTGAAGGACGAGAGCGATGAGCAGGTGCGACTGATCCTCGAGCCGAGGGCGCGCACGGTCGATGCCGACCTGCTGCTCGAAAGCCTTTACCGGCTGACCGATCTCGAAATCCGCTTCCCGCTCAACCTCAACGTGCTCGATGCGACGCGGACGCCCGGCGTCATGAGCCTCAAGGAAACGCTCGCCGCCTGGCTCGCCTTCCAGTTCGAGGTCCTGGTCCGCCGCAGCCAGGTGCGCATCGGCAAGATCGACGACCGGCTGGAGCTGCTCGACGGCTTCCTCATCGCGTTCCTCAACCTCGATCGAGTGATCGAGATCATCCGAAGGGAGGACGAGCCGAAGCCCGTGCTGATGGCGGAATTCTCGCTGTCCGACCGGCAGGCCGAGGCGATCCTCAACATGCGGCTCCGGTCCCTGCGCCGTCTCGAAGAAATGGAAATCGGCAAAGAGCGTGAGGCCTTGGCGAAGGAGCGTGACGACCTTGCGAAGCTGATCGAAAGTCCTCCCCGCCAGCGGACGCGGATGAAACGCGACCTGCAGGCGCTAAAGGACAAGTTCGGGGACGAACGGCGCACGCAGATCGAGGCTTCCGCAGTCGCTCGCGAGATCGACTGGTCGGCGATGATCGAGAAGGAGCCGATCACGGTCATCCTTTCACAGCGCGGCTGGATCCGGGCAATGAAAGGGCATCTCGCGCTCGAGCAGGTTGCCGACCTCAAATGGCGTGAGGGCGATGGCCCGTTCATCCATTTCCACGCGCAGACAACGGACCGGCTGACGCTTTTCGCCTCGAACGGCCGCGTTTACACGCTCGCCGGGGACAAGCTCCCGAGCGCACGCGGCTTCGGCGAGCCGGTGCGGCTGTTCATCGACCTCGAGGCCGAGGTCGAGATCGTCCACCTGCTGGTGACCCGGCCGGAGATGAAGCTGCTGATCGCGTCATCCGACGGAAGGGGCTTCGTGACTAGCGGCGAGGCGATCCTTGCCGAGACCCGCAAGGGCAAGCAGCTGGTCAACCTGCGGCCTGGAGCGACCGTCGCGGTCGTGCGCCTGATTTCCGAAGGTGCCGATGCGGTCGCGGTGGTCGGCGAGAACCGAAAGATGGTCGTCTTCCCCCTGGGCGAGCTACCCGAGCTCGGACGCGGGCAGGGAGTCATGCTCCAGCGTTACCGCGATGGCGGCTTGAGCGACGCAATTGCGTTCCGCCTCGAGGACGGCCTCAGCTGGGTGCTGGGCGGCGAGAGCGGCCGGGTGCGCACCGAGAGCGACCTGTCGTCCTGGCGAGCCGCGCGCGGCGCGGGGGGTCGAATGCCGCCGATCGGTTTCCCGCGCAGTAACCGTTTCGATTAGGCGTTAACCAACCGCGATTAACAACTCCGAGTAGAGGGAAAAAGATACTCCGAATTAACCCCTCTGCCCTCATTACGGCCTCCATGCAGGCTGCAGCTACCCGGCCGGCGACCTCCAGGCGCCGTCGGACGGACAATCCGGGCGTGAAACCGCATCTCGCGATTGCGGACGATATCGGCTTGCTCGCAGCGCTTCCGATCGCCGCGGCCGTCGTCGAGTGCAGAAAGGGCGCCTTCAAGGTCGCAGCCCACAATGGACGCTTCGGAGACCTTGTCGAACGGTCGAATTGCAACGCGCTCAACTGGAACGATGCCCAATGCCTGAAGAGCGGTCCCATCGCGGATCTGCTCGGCAGGTTCTTTCAAGGGACTGACGTTGTCGGCGAGCTCGATTTCACCGACGGCGATGGGGTTTCGGCGCAATTCTACCGGATCAAGCTCGCTCCCTTGCCGAAGAACGGACGCTCGGAATCGCGATGCCTTCTCAGCGTCGTCGATCGCACAGTGGAGCTCCAGGCCGAACGGACGCTTCGTGCCGAAATGCTCCGCGACAGCCTTACGGGCCTGCCGAACCGGTTGGCCTTCAGCGAGGCGATCGAAACTGCCGGAGAGAAGGTCGCGCGCGACCTCGAGCATGCGGTGCTGGTCGTCGACATGCTGCGCTTTTCGCGCATCAACGAATCCATGGGCGGCCTCGCCGGCGACGAGCTGCTGATTACCTTTGCGCGCCGGCTCATCCTCGCCCTTCGCGCCGGCGACGTTCTGGCCCGCACCGGGGGCAATGAATTCGGCGTGCTGGTATCGCTTCGGCGCGGCGTTGAAGACGCGCTGAAGGCAGCCGAGCGCATTCAGCAAGTCATGGCGGCGCCGTTCAAGCTCTCGGAGCTCGAGATTCGCGTCGAATGCGCGATCGGAGTCTCGCTGATGAGCGCCGGCCAGGATCCCGAGGAGCTATTTCGAAACGCTCAGTTCGCCGTCAAGCAGGCGAAGCTCGCCGGCAAACCGCAGGTCTATGAACCCAGACAGGCGACCGAGGCGCGGCGGCGCTTCTCGATCGAAACCGAGCTTCGCCGAGCGCTCGACAAGGACCACCTCAGGCTATTCTATCAGCCGTTGATCAACCTCAAGACGGGCGAGGTGGCGGGGTTCGAGGCGCTCGCGCGTTGGAATCACGAAGACCGGGGGGAGATCAGTCCGACCGAGTTCATTCCGGTTGCCGAGGAATCCGGCCTGATCCTCCAGCTTGGCCGCTGGGCCATGGACACGGCCGCGCAGACGCTGGCCGAATGGGACCGCAAATCGGGCGAGAAGCTGCCGCTTTATGTCGGCGTCAATCTCTCCGCGATCCAGGTCGCTCGCGACGACATTGCAGCCGTTGTCGCGAGCGCCCTGAAGTCTAGCGGACTGACCGGAGATCGCTTGACGCTGGAGCTGACCGAAAGCTCGATCGTCCAGGACCCGGTACGTGCGACGCGGGTTTTCGACGCCTTGAAAGCGCTCGATGCGACGGTCGCGATGGACGATTTTGGCACCGGCTATTCGAGCCTGGCCTATCTCCAGCGCTTGCCGATCGACGTGCTCAAGATCGACAAGAGCTTCGTCTCCGGGATGATGGTCGATCCCGACGCGGTTGCCATCGTCCGCGCAGTGCTCAGCCTTGCCGAAGCGCTCGGCATGTCGACCACGGCCGAAGGGATCGAGACGGTCGAGCTGGCGACGACGCTTGCGACACTAGGCTGCGCCTCGGGCCAGGGCTTCTATTTCGCCAAACCGCTCGAAGCCGACGCGGCCCTCGATTATTGGAAATCGCGCCGCCGCTAGGGGAGCAATTCGCTGTACGCCGCCGCCCGCCGAGTCTGCGCAGCCTTTCCAAACGTGTGCTCGATGCTTCGGACGAGCGAAGCATGGCGGCAATCGGGAGGATGCACTCCGATCCGAAGGACCGGAAGCGGCGCGTGGCGCAGAACCGCCGCGGCCAGCAGCGACGATGCGAGGCGTCCCCTCGTCCTGCTTGCCCAGGTGATCACAGGCCCGCGGGCAAGGACGGCACCGGTCGCCGGCGACCAGACCCGGAAGTGGTCCTCCGCGAGCGGAACGCCGCATTCCTTGAGCGCCGTGAGCGCACCTTCGCCGTAAAGCCAGGCAGGGGCGACGAAACCGGCGATTGGACGACCGATCACCTCCTCGACCAGCGCGCGGCCCTCGGCGATGCGCGTGCGTGCCTCGTCTCGTTCAAGACCAAGGAACTCGCCTTCGCCGGCGGTCATGTAGCGGGCGCGAAGGCGATCGGCTGCGCCCCCGTGCCGAGACCGGTCGCGATGGAAATAGCCATGCAGGAACATTTCTATTCCCGCCTCGGCCCAACGGCGTAGCCGAGCGGCAAACGGCGAGCCGGTAACGATCGGCGCGTCGCCCCAGTGATTGGGCACGACCAGCATCGCGATCCGGTTGCCGACGTGCGGGGCGAGGACGTCGATCAACCGGTCGACTTCGCCCTCGAAGCGCGGGGAGACATCGTGGATCGACGCGAGCAGGAGGCGATCGGAAGAACGGCTCATCGATCGCGATGTGCACGCTCGGGAGGCCGTTCGCCAGTCCATGAACGAAGCTTCACTTGAAGTTAACGGCGTCGGACCGCTTCGGTACGCCCGATGCGCATCGTCGACGTGTGCGCCTTCTACACCCCAGCGGGAGGAGGCGTTCGGACCTACATTGAAGCAAAGCTCCGCGCCGCACCGCGGTTCGGGCACGAGATGATCGTCATCGCGCCAGGCGCCGAGCAGCAAGTCGTGCGGCGGGGACCGGGCGCCTATCTCGTGACCATCCCCGCGCCCAAGCTTCCGGTCGACCGGCGCTATCGCTATTTCGACGACGAGCGGCTGCTTCATGCGACGCTGGATTCGTGGATGCCCGACCATGTCGAGGCCTCGTCTCCCTGGTCGAGCGCGACGATGGTCGGCCGGTGGCAGGGGGCGGCGACGCGCTCGCTCGTCATGCATGCCGATCCGCTGGCGGCTTATGCCTATCGTTGGCTCGGCGGCGTCGCTTCGACCAATGCGATCGATCGCTGCGTCGAATGGTTCTGGCGGCATCTGCGCGGGCTGGGACAAATGTTCGACACCGTCGTTTGCGCGAACGGCCAGTTCGCCAATCGCCTGGCCTCGGGCGGCGTTGCGAGAACACAGACCATCCGAATGGGAGTTGAGCCGGGCCTGTTCAGTCCCTCCGCCCGATCGCCACAGCTGCGTGAGGCGGCACTTGCTTCACTCGGCCTCGACACGTCGGCCATCCTCCTTCTCGGGATCGGGCGCTTTTCGGCGGAAAAAAGGTGGGAAATGGTCCTCCGCGCGGCGGGCGAATGCGGGCGCAAGCTGCCGGTCGGCTTATTGCTCGTCGGCGACGGATCGAAACGGCAGAAGCTGGAGATGATCGCCGAGCAGTATCGCAACGTTGCCGTGCTTCCGCCCATCGCGGACCGGTCGGAGCTCGCGACGCTGCTGGCAAGCGCCGATGCGCTGGTCCACGGCTGCGAATCCGAGACCTTCTGCCTTGTCGCAGCCGAGGCGCGCGCCAGCGGAATCCCGCTGATCGTCCCCGACCGTGGCGCTGCAGTGGACCAGCTGGTCGAAGGCGCCGGCGCAATCTACACCGCCGGGCGCGAGCGGTCGCTCGAGCAAGCGATCGCACGGTTCGTGAACCGCGGTCCTGAATTCCAGCGCGCCGCGGCGACCCGTGCGAGCTCTTCGCGAACGATGGACGAGCATTTCGCAGACCTCTTCGCCTCCTACCGCGAGCTCGCGCCCGAACAGCCAGTGCTGGTGCCCTCCGTCTCGCTTGGAAGCGCCGCCGCCGCGCTCGACCCGCTCACAGCCACCTGAATTCCTTGACCAAAATCAAGTGAGCGGGCCGCCCCGTTGCATTCGTGCCGGAGGAGGTCACATGCGCGCTCATGCCTTCAACTTCGCTTCACCATCCGCGGCGGCTCGCCGACTATAGTGCCGACTATCGAATGCTCATCCTCGCCGCGATGGCGGTTGTTGCTGGAACCGGCGGAGCATTCGGAGCGTGGGCCCTGCTCAAGCTCATCGCCTTTGCCACCAACATTCTTTGGTATGGCAATTTCTCATTCGGCGCAGCGACGATCGCTGATCGCGGTCCATTGCTGGTGCTCCTCATTCCGGTGGTTGGCGGCCTGATCATCGGCCTCATGGCGCGGCTCGGGTCGGACAAGATCCGCGGCCATGGCATTCCCGAAGCGATCGAGACCATCCTGTTCGGCGAAAGCAAGCTGTCGTTGAAAGTCGCGCTGCTGAAGCCGCTCTCCTCGGCGGTTTCGATTGGAAGCGGCGGGCCATTCGGCGCCGAAGGGCCGATCATCATGACCGGTGGCGCGATCGGATCCCTGTTCGCGCAGCTGTTTCGCCTCAGCGCCGCAGAGCGCAAGACGTTGTTAGTCGCCGGCGCGACTGCCGGGATGACGGGCATCTTCGGAACCCCCTTTGCGTCGATCATGCTTGCCGTCGAGCTGCTGCTGTTCGAATGGAAGCCGCGCAGCTTCGTGCCGGTGGTTACGGCGGTCCTCGTTTCATTGGCCTGGCGCTCGTTGCTGATGGGGTCCGGACCGTTGTTCGCGTTCGTGGCGCCGACCCCGGCGGGAATCGAGCCGCTCGCAATCTCTGCGCTAATTGGGGTGGTCACCGGGTTGGAGGCCGCTGTGCTTTCCTTCCTGCTTTACCGCATCGAAGACGGCTTCCACCGCCTGCCGATCCACTGGATGTGGTGGCCGGCCATCGGCGCCGTCCTGGTTGGGATCGGCGGGCTCTTCGAAAACCGGGTCCTAGGCGCCGGCTACGGCACCATTCAGGCACTCCTCGACGACAATCTGCTGGTGAAGGCCGTCCTGCTTTTGCTCGTCATCAAAGCGATGGTGTGGCTGGTCGCGCTCGGATCCGGGACATCGGGCGGAATTCTCGCACCGCTGCTGATCCTCGGCGGCTGCGCCGGCTTCCTGATGGGACAGTATCTTCCCGGCGACCCCGGCTTCTGGGCGATGATCGGAATGGCAGGCATAATGAGCGGGGTGATGAGAGCGCCGATGACAGGCGCGCTCTTTGCCGCGGAGCTCACGAATCACCTATCCGCGCTGCCTGACACCATCGCAGCGGGAGCTGCTGCCTATGCGGTGAGCGTGCTGATCCTAAAGCGATCGATCCTGACCGAGAAGATCGCACGGCGGGGGCGGCATATCCTTCGCGAATATACGGTCGATGCGCTCGAATTCATGCTGGCCGGGCAGCTGATGACCCGCAATCCGAAGACGCTTACCGGATCGATGTCGATCCCCGACGTGCTCACCTTCTTCGCAGATCAGGCCCAGCATCGTTCCTACCCCGTGGTCGACGAGGATGGGCGGCTGCTCGGGCTGGTTTCGCGAACGGACGCGTTGCGCTGGCAGGTCGAGAAGAAGAAGGAAGGCCGGCTGGGGGACCTGCTGTCTGACCCGTCGACGCTGGTCGGCTATCCCGACACTCCCTGCGGCGCCATCGCGGACATGATGGTCGAATCCGGGACCGGGCGCGTTCCGATCGTCGATCCTCAGAGCCGGCGCGTGGTCGGCCTCATTTCCCGCCAGGACCTGCTCAAGGTGCGCTCGACCCAGAAGCGCGGAGAGACCGTTCGGCCGGTTCGAAAAAGGCGCAAAGCGCGGCGCCTCGGCGAACCCGTAACCTGACGGTTCACGCGGCCATCACATCATCCACGATCGCGTCGAACTCCTCGCCCTCGGGAAAGCCAGCGTCTACCCACCGGCTCTCGATGATGCGCAGGGTTCGGGCGACGATCGGCCCTTCAGGAAGGCCGCGTGCGATGAGCGCGCCGCCGCTGATCGGCAGTCGGGGCGCGTGCCATTTCGCCACTTGCGACGCGTCGTCGGGCTTGCCGGCAAGAAGAAGCCGATCGGCCGCGCAATCGGAGCCGAGGCGGTAGGCCAGGGCTCTTGGCGGCGCATGCACGTCGTCAACGGCTGCGCAGGCAAGCCGCTTCCTTCTCTTGTTCGACAATTTCAGGCGCGCCGCGACGGCTTCCGCAACAGCGGCATCCCTTGGGAGTAGGGACGCCAGGCGACGCAGCGATTTGGGCGAGATCGCGGCCTCTCGCTCAGCAGCGATCAGCGCCTCGATCCGGGGGAGCGAGTCCTGTTCGATCTCGGGCAGGACCGGCTTCAGGATCCCGCGATCGAGCATGATCCCGACCGTTATCGATGGATCGGGCAGCTTCAGAAGCTTGAGCATCTCGTCGGCGATTCTTTCTCGCGACAGGGCCATGAGGTCGTTCGCGCGCTCGGTGCACGCATCGAGTGCTGCCCGGTCGGGCCTGCCGGCTCCGAAGCGGGCATGAAAGCGGAAATAACGGAGGATCCTCAGATGATCTTCGGCAATGCGCTTGAGCGGGTCGCCGATGAAGCGCACGTGGCGGGCCACGAGGTCGTCGAGCCCGCCGAAATAGTCGAACACTTCGCCCGTCAACGGGTCCGCCGACAAGGCGTTGATCGTGAAGTCGCGGCGCGCGGCATCTTCTTCCCAGCCGGTGGTAAAGGCGACTGTTGCGCGGCGGCCGTCGGTCGAAACGTCGCGGCGAAGGGTTGTCACCTCGTATGCGTGGCCGTCGCTGATGGCGGTAACGGTGCCGTGGTCGATGCCCGTCGGGACGGCCTTGATCTTCGCCGCCTCCAGCCTGCGAACGACGTCCAGCGGTTCGAGACGGGTGGCGAGATCGACGTCGCTGACGGGAAGGTCGAGAAGGTCGTCGCGGACCGCGCCGCCGACGTAGCGAGTCAGCTTCTCGTCCGCCCCGAGTGCATCGAGAAGGCGCTCCATGCCGCGCCGGGCGCGCCATTTGGCCGGATCGATCTTCAGCGCCACTGAAGCCTGCGCGAGAGATTGACGATCATCGCGGCGGTTGCTCCCCAAATCCTGCGGCCGTTCCAGAGGATCTCGTAATAGTGCCGCTCGCGACCCTGCAAGAGCGCGCTTTGCCGTCGCTGGTTGACGGGGTCGAGCAGGAACATGAGCGGGGCCTCGAACAGGTCGGCAACTTCATGCTCGTGAGGCTCCAGAGGCAAGCCAGGCGGAATCACACCGAGCACCGGCGTCACGACATAGCCGGTGACGGTCCTGTAGGGCTCGATCGTGCCGACGAGCTCAACCGCGGCGGGATCGAGCAGCACTTCCTCCTGAGCTTCGCGAAGAGCCGCCGCGACGGCGTCCTCGTCCGGGTCGATACGTCCGCCCGGGAAGGCGATCTGGCCCGCGTGGGTGCGCATATTCTCTCGCCTGACGGTGAGCAGGACTCCCGGTTCGTCACCGTCGGTCATCGCGATCAGGACGGCAGCTGGGATGGAGGCGCTCGATCGAAGCTCCGGGTGATCGCCATCTAGCGGCAGTTCGATCGGCGCCGTGGCGAGCGCCGCTCGCAAACGCCCCGCGAGCGCGCTCATTCCGCGTCCAGTGGAAAGAAGGCGCCGTTGCTCCAGACCCCTGCCGGGTCGGCTCCTTCGGCGATCGCGAGCTCCGCGAGCTCATAATAGACCGCGCGGGTGAGCTCCGCCTCGAGGCCGTGGCGGACCAGGAGGCGGGGGGAGGGGCCGCCGCCGCCCCGAACAACCAGAAACGGGTGCTCCGAATCGAGGATGACGGCGTCGCCGCTGTCGAGCTCGAACGCGATGCGACGGCCACTGCCCTCGCCCTCGCTGCGGAGCGCGATCGCCCTGAACGGCGTGCGCTCGACATCTATGTCGAGCTTCTCGGCGGGAGTGACGAGGACGTGCCGCCCGTCGGGTTCGCGCCTCAGCACTGTCGAAAAAAGCCGCACCATCGCGGGCCGGCGAATGGGCTCGCCTTCATGGTACCAGGTGCCGTCGCTCGCGATGCGCATTCCGGAGTGGCCGCAGCGTTCGGGTTGCCATTGGTCGACCGGTGGCAGCCGGCGCTCGTCGATATAACGCTGCAGCTCGACAAGGCTGATTCCGTTGAAGTCGATGGGAGGACGGCTTTCCGGCATTCGCGCGTCATTGGATTGCTTCGCCGCTTCGCTCAAGGCAGGAGTGCGCCGCGATGGACCGTGAAAAAAGCGCAATCGTCACCGGCGCCGGCAAGCGGATCGGCCGCGTCATCGCGGCCGCGCTGGTCGAAGACGGGTGGAACGTCGTCGCCCATGTCCATCACGGCGCGGACGAAGCTCCGGCCGGCGCGACCAAGGTCGTCGCGGATCTCGAGGGTCCGGATTGCGCCGAAGTCATTTTCGCCGCAGCGGAGAAGCTTCCGCCGGTCAGGCTGCTGGTCAACAATGCGGCGCGCTTCGCGTGGGACGGCTTCGGCGAGTTCGATGCCGGCGAATTTTCGGCGCATATGGCGGTCAACGTGCGCGCACCCGCACTGCTCGTCGACCGCTTTGCCGCGGCCCAGGATCGGAACCAGGATTCGCTGGTCGTGAACCTGCTCGATTCCAAGCTCGCCGCTCCAAACCCCGATTACCTCAGCTACACATTGTCGAAGCAGGCGCTCGCCGGCTTGACGGAGCTTGCCGCGCGTGCGCTTGCAGGCCGCGGAATCCGGGTTAACGGGATCGCGCCGGGGCTGATGCTCCGCTCGAGCGGCCAGAGCGAGGAGAATTTCAGGATCATGCACGGCGAAAATCCGCTCGGGCGGGGCGTCGAGGCCGCCGACGTCACCGGCGCCATCCGCTATTTGATCGGCGCGCGCTGCGTGACGGGAGAAGTGCTCGTGATCGATTCCGGCCAGCGCTTCCTCGGCCTCGATCGGGACGTGCAGTTCCTGGGCAACGCATGAGCTCGATCGAGCTTCAGGGGCTGGTTCCCGACACGCTGAGGGTGCGTTCGGCGCGAATCCTGCTCGAAGCCCTTGAGGTGCAGGCGGACATCGGGTTCCACGAGTTCGAGGTCGGCGCTCCACAGCGGCTGCTGGTGAGCATCGAGATTTGGCTCGACGACGCTACGCTTCCGGCGGACGACGATCCCGAGCGCGCGTGGAATTACGACTTCCTGCGGACCGAGGTCGAAGAAATCGCGTCATCGCGCCGCTTCAACCTTCAGGAGACCCTCGCCCATGCGGTGTTCGAACGCCTCGCGGCGTTCCGCGGAGTACGCGCTCTGCGGGTGCGAACCTCGAAACCCGACATCTATCCCGAAGCGCACGGCGTGGGCGTCGAGGTCGCTTCGTTCCGTGGCGCGTGGCCCGACGCATAGGGAAGGTCTTGCCACTTCAGGAGTTTCACGCCTTCCGGATGTGGAACAAAATCCATTGCACGGCCTTTGACGCAGCGATAAGGAGGCGCGCTTGTCGCCGAGGAGCTGTTCTTATCGGTGGTCCCATTCAATGACAGGGCGCGCGTCTGAACGCCCGGTCGTGGCCGTGGAAATACACGGCGTGTCGAGGAGAAGTGCGGGTTAGATGTCCTACGCGCAACGCAAACAGCTGAGCGGCAATCGGGGCGTATCGATCTTCATGACGGTCGCCGTTGTCGGCTCGCTCATGTACGCGATCGTTACGGGCCTTGCTTACGACGTCATCAAGAAGACGGCGGAGAACCTCAAGGTCATCGATATCGAGCAGCAACCGCCGCCTCCGCAGCAGCCGCCGCCGCCACCCAAGGATATGCCGAAGGTTCCGCCGCCGCCGGTTACCCCGCCGCCGCTGGTCCAGATCAATACGCCGCCGCCGCCGACGATTCAGACGGTCGTGGCACCGCCGATTCCGGCACCGCCGCCCGTCATCACCCCGCCGGCGCCTCCGGCTCCGCCGCCGCCGCCGCGCAAGACAGTATCGGCGCAGAGCGCGAAGGGCGACTTGCGGACCCTGTTCACCACTGACGACTATCCCGCTTCGGCAGCTTCGGCGGGTGCGGAAGGCACCGCCCAGGCGACGCTGACGGTCGGGCCGGACGGCCGGGTCACCGGATGCAATCTCATCCGGTCGACCGGCAACAGCGCTCTCGATTCGGCGACGTGCAACATCCTTCGCCGCCGGGCGAAGTTTACGCCGGCTCGCGACAGCAACGGCAATCCGACGAGTGACACAGTGACGACGCCGCCGATCCGGTGGCAGCTCGAAGGTTGATCACAAGCTAATATTTCAAAGCGATTTCAGAAGGAAAGTTAAGCATGCAAGCAGCAGCACAGGGCGCACAATATGGCATTGGGCCAGCTCTCCAGCAGGGCGGCATCATCACCATTTCGGTGTTCACCATCCTCGTTCTCATGTCGATTTTCTCGTTCTACATCCTCTTCACGAAGCTGATGCAGCAACAGAAGATCATCGCCCAGGGGCGGAAGGTCCGAACCAGCTTCTGGAACTCACCGAATCTGCGCGAGGCCTCGACCAAGCTCGACGCGAAGAGCGCTTACCGCGCAATCGTCGACGATGCTCTTCAGGCGCAGGACCAGCACGGCAAGCTGACCGATCCGATCGACCAGCATGACTGGATGGCGAACAGCCTGGCCCGCAGCCAGGGCGCGATCGGCGCCCGGCTCGGCGAGGGCCTGGCGTTCCTCGCGACTGTCGGCTCGACTGCTCCGTTCATCGGTCTGTTCGGCACCGTGGTCGGCATCTACCGCGCGCTGATCAAGATCGGCTCGTCGGGCGAAGCGTCGATCAATACGGTTGCCGGTCCGGTCGGTGAAGCGCTCATCATGACCGCGCTCGGCCTCGTCGTCGCGGTCCCCGCGGTGCTTGCCTACAACTGGCTGATCCGCCGCAACAAGGCGATCATGGAGGACCTCGCTGCGTTCACCAACGACATTCACGGCTATATGATGTCGGGCGGCGCAGTGAAGCCGCGCCTCGGCGGCACGGGTTCGGCGGTCAAGGGCACTACGACGACCAGGACGGGCGGCGCTCCGACCCAGCCGGGCAGCGAGCCGCTGCGCACGGGTAGCACTGCGACGGGCGCTCAGGCGACTCCAACCAGCGCGAAGTAACGGCACAGGGGAGGTCCGGCCTCAGCCGGGCCTCCTGACCGATTAAGGAAAGAACCCAGCCGTATGGCAGGACAAGTAATCCAAGAAGGTGAGGAGGACACCGCGCTGTCGGACATCAACGTTGTTCCGATGACCGACGTCATGCTGGTGCTCCTGATTGTCTTCCTGATCACCATCCCGGTGGTCAACCACCGGGTTCCGGTGAAATTGCCGAAGGTAGCCTATCAGCCGACGGTGACAAAGCCTGAGAACGTTTCGCTCAGCGTGCGCAATGGCCCTGGCGGTACCTGCGAGGTCTATTGGGAGCTCAAGAAGGTCGATCAGAGGCAGTTGCTCGACATGGCCGTCAAGAAGCTCGAAAAGCTGATTCAGGACGTCGGCGGCGTTCAAAACGTGAACGAAGACAACATGCCGGAAGCGCACATCCGCGGCGACATCAACACGCAGTACAAGTGCATCGGAGCAACCATCCTCACTATGCAGGAAGCTGGGTTCCAGCGCGTCGGCTTCATCTCGCAACCGGGTGCCGGCCCGGTTCCGCGCCTGTAGGAACATTTCGCCATGTCGATGCAAACCACGACCGATAATGCCTCTGGCGAACCCATGGTGGACATGAACATAACGCCGCTCATCGACGTTTTGCTGGTTCTCCTCATCATGCTGATCATGACGATCCCGCCGCAGACCCATGCCGTGAAGCTGGACTTGCCGGTCAATCAGCAGAACACACCGCCGCCGCCGATCCAGCCGCTGAAGAACACGGTCGGAATTACCGCTCAGGATCAAATTACCTGGAACGGCAATCCGATCACCCAGGATCAGCTTCGGCAATATCTGGAAGTGACTCAGCAGATGAATCCCGTTCCCGAACTGCACCTGCAGCCGGACGCGACGGCGCGCTACGAACTCGTCGATGAAGTGCTCGCCGTCACCAAGCGGGCCCACGTCCAGAAGATGGGCTTCGTCGGCAACGAATATTACCAGAACATCTTCTAAGGCTTCAGCCTCGGAAGAGGGACGGGGCGGTTCCTTCGGGAGCCGCTCTTTTCGTTTGGATAGGACACTGGCGCTCGCTCGGACGCCATGCCATTGCTCGCGGCCATGAGCGACCAGCGCCGTTTCGCCGTTGTCATCCTCGCTGCCGGCCAGGGCACTCGGATGCGCTCCGACACCCACAAGGTGCTCCACCCGATCGCCAGCCGCCCGCTGCTGCTGCACCTTCTCGACAGGGTCGACGCGTTGGGGGCCGACAAGCGCGTCGTGGTGGTCGGAAAGGGACGGGAGCAGGTCGAAGCGGCCATCGCCGGGCGCGACGCCGCGATCGCCTATCAGGCCGAGCAAAAGGGCACCGGCCACGCGGTGCAGCAGGCGGCGGACGCGCTGGCCGGTTATGACGGTCCGGTCCTCATCCTCTACGGCGACACGCCGTTCGTCGAAGCCGAGACGCTGCGGCGGATGCTGGACAGGCTCGACGGCGATGGCGGTCCGGGCGTGGTCGTGCTCGCCTCCTCGCCGCCCGACCCGCTAAAATACGGGCGGATCATCCTCGGCGAGGGTGACCGGATCGCCAAGATGGTCGAATATAAGGACGCTACCGAGGAGGAGCGTGCGGTTCGGCTCTGCAACTCCGGAATGATGGCCGTCCGGGCACGCGATCTGTTCCGCTGGCTGTCCAAGGTCGGCAACGACAATGCCGCGGGCGAATATTATCTTCCGGACGTCGTCAACGTCGCCGCCGCCGAAGGCCGTGAAGCGGTGGTGATCGAGGGCGACCCGTACGAAACCGCCGGCGTCAACAGCCGAGCCGAGCTCGCGCACCTCGAGCTCGAATGGCAACGCCGGCGCCGGGAGCAGGTGCTTCACGAAGGCGCGACCCTGATCGATCCCGAGAGCGTGTGGTTCGCCTACGACACGAAGCTCGGACGCGATGTCACGGTCGAGCCGCACGTCGTCTTCGGACCCGGCGTCGAGGTCGCCGACGGCGCGACCATTCACGCCTTCAGCCATATCGAAGGAGCGATCGTCGGCCTCAAGGCCAGCATCGGTCCGTTCGCGCGGATCCGGCCGGGCACCCGGCTTGGCGACCGCAGCAAGGTCGGCAATTTCGTCGAGCTCAAGAAGGCGGACGTCGGCGACGGTGCGAAGGTCAACCATCTTTCCTACATCGGCGACGCCTCCGTGGGCGCCCGGGCGAACATCGGCGCCGGCACCATCACCTGCAATTACGACGGCTTTGGCAAGTATCGGACGGAGATCGGCGCGGGCGCGTTCATCGGCTCAAACACTGCGCTGGTTGCTCCGGTGTCGGTCGGCGATGGCGCGATCGTTGGCGCCGGATCGGTGATCACGAGCGACGTCGACGCCGACAGCCTCGCCGTTGAACGGTCAGAGCAAAAGGGGATCGCCGGCTGGGCCAAGCGTTTCCGCGAACGAATGACCCGGAAAGCGGCAGAGTAGCATGTGTGGAATTGTCGGGATCGTCGGCAAGAGCGACGTCGCGCAACGGCTGTTCGACGGGCTGAAGCGCCTCGAATATCGCGGCTATGATTCAGCGGGTATTTGCACGATCAACCACGGTCAGCTCGAGCGGCGCCGAGCAGAGGGCAAGCTCGACAATCTCGCGAGAGAGCTAGCGGCCGATCCGCTGCACGGCACGACCGGTATTGCGCACACCCGCTGGGCGACCCACGGCGCTCCCACGGTCGGCAACGCGCACCCGCACATCGTCGGGTCCGTGGCTCTGGTGCACAATGGAATCATCGAGAACTTCAAGCCGCTCCGCGACGAGCTGATCGCCGAGGGGCGCAATTTCGAGAGCGAGACGGACACCGAGGTCGTGGGTCATCTTGTCGCTCGAGAGATCGAGCGCGGCGCCTCACCGCAGGACGCGGTTGCTGCAGTGCTGCCGCGGCTGGTCGGGGCCTTCGCAATCGCCATCCTGTTTCGCGATCATCCAGACCTCATCATTGGCGCCAGGATGGGGGCCCCGCTCACCGTCGGCTATGGCGATGGGGAGAATTACCTCGGCTCGGACGCGCTCGCGGTTGCGCCCTGGACGCAGCGGATCGCCTATCTGGACGAGGGCGACTGGGCGGTGGTGCGCCGCGACGGGATCGAGATCTTCGACCGCAACAATCGGCCCGCAAAGCGGGAGACCGTCGAATCCGGCGCTTCGTCCGCACCCGTCGAGAAGGGCAATTACCGCCACTACATGCAGAAGGAGATCTTCGAGCAGCCGATCGTGGTCGCCCAGACCCTCCAGAGCTATGTGCGGCCGTTCGAGGGCGAGGTCTCCCTTCCGACCGGCGATTTCGACCTTGGCGCGTTCAATCGCGTGACCATCGTCGCCTGTGGCACCAGTTTCTACGCAGGTCTGGTCGCCAAATACTGGATCGAGCAGTTCGCGCGCGTCCCGGTCGACATCGATGTGGCGAGCGAGTTCCGCTATCGCGAGCCGGTGCTCGAGCCGGGCGGCCTGGCGCTATTCATCAGCCAGTCCGGAGAAACGGCTGACACGCTTGCCGCACTTCGTCATGCGCGCTCCGAGCAGCAGCGCATCGCCGTCGTCGTCAACGTTCCGACCAGCTCGATGGCGCGCGAGGCCGATTTGCTCCTGCCGACGCATGCCGGGCCCGAGATCGGGGTTGCATCGACCAAGGCCTTCACCTGCCAACTGGCGGTGCTTGCAGCGCTTGCCGCCAATCTGGCGCGCGCCAACGGGCACCTCAGCCGCGAAGAAGAGCGGGAGATCGTCGGGCACCTGCAGGAGGCGCCGGCCGCGCTCAATGCGGCGCTGAACCATGATGAGGACATCGCCGCCATGGCGCACCACATCGCGCCCGCTCGCGACGTGCTCTATCTCGGTCGCGGTCCCGATTATCCGATGGCGCTCGAAGGGGCGCTGAAGCTCAAGGAAATTAGCTACATCCACGCCGAGGGCTATGCCGCGGGCGAGATGAAGCATGGGCCGATCGCGCTCATCGACGACAATGTGCCGGTGATCGTCATCGCGCCGTCGGGCCCCTTGTTCGAGAAGACCGTCAGCAACATGCAGGAGGTCCGCGCGAGGGGCGGAAAGATTGTGCTGATCAGCGACGCGCACGGGATTGCGGAAGCAGGGGAGGGGTGCATGGCGACGATCGAAATGCCCGAGGTCCATCCGCTGATCGCGCCGCTCGTCTATGCGGTTCCGGTTCAGCTGCTCGCTTATCATGTGGCGGTCCTGAAGGGCACAGACGTCGATCAGCCGCGCAACCTCGCGAAGAGCGTGACCGTCGAATGACGGCGGACGGCCAGGATGGGACGATGGGCCCGGTGACCATGACCTATACGCTCGGCGATATGTTCGCCGTCACCGCTCAATCGTGGCGAACGCTCCTTGCCATCATCCTGGTCGGTGAGGCCGCTATTTTCGCCTTCGTGATTCTCCTTTCGATCGTGAACGACGGGATGACGTTCGCGCAGGCGGCCTACTGGTTTCCCTGGCGCGTCCTGGCGTGGGTCGCGCTGGTGTGGGTGGTGACCTTCGTTTTCGTCTCTCCGCTCGCCCGCTTCGCCCGGGCGAAGTTCCAGCGGGGCCTCGGACCGGTCAACCTTTGGCTCCAGTCCGAGGGTCTTCAAATCGAGGCGCCGAACGCTCAGTCGCTCGTCTATTGGTCCGGGTTCAAGCGGTTGGTGGCGACGCCTCGGCGTCTCTATCTGTTCGTCCGGACGAGGGCGGCGGTCATCGTTCCCCGGCGGGCATTCGGGAACGACGCAGAGTTCGAAGCCTTCGCCGCCGCCGCCGAAGAACGCTGGAAGGCCGGCCAACTGCGTTGAGCCGAGCGGCCCAGTCACGCAAATTTTATGGAAATGTCAAAGAGTTGCTGTATCCTGCGCGCGGGGTGGGAGACAAGTCATGCGTAGCTCGCAGGCACTCCGGCGGGACGAACTGGCCAGCGTAGGCGCCGATCTCGCGCATTATTGGCGCGAAGGTTATGCCGTCGTTCGAGGCTTCTGCGGCGCAGCGGAAATCGCCGAAATCCGGACGGCAGCGGACCAGCTATATCGGGAAGGCGTCGCGCACGGGCGAAGCTTCCGGCACGGCAACCTTTTCTACAATATCGCACGCGAGCGCGAGGGCAGCGAGGCGCTGGTTCGGATGGTTCAGTGGCCCTCCTACCATCAGCCGGTAATGAACGCAGTGCGGCTCGACAGACGCTTCGCGGATCTGCTCGAACCGCTGCTCGGGAGCGATCTCAAGCAGATCATCAACCAGGTTCATTGGAAGGCGCCGGGCTCGCTCGGCGATTTCGCCTGGCATCAGGACAGCCGCTCGCGCAGGCCCGCGGCGGCTTACCGCAACCTTGCGACCGCCTACGTCCAGACTGGCCTTGCGATCGATCCGCACGGGCCGGAATCGGGCGGAATGCGCTTCATCCCGCGAAGCCATTTGCGAGGCGATCTCCATATGGATTGTTCGACCAAGGCGCTCGGAACGGCGATGAAGGATGCGACACTCGACGCGGTCGGGCTGTCGGCAAGCGGCGCCATCGACCTCGAGCTCGAACCCGGCGACCTTGCGCTGTGGAGCCCCTATCTTGTGCATGGGTCCGGGACGAACCGGTCCAATCACCGGCGCCGCTTTTACATCAACGGCTATGTGCGCGCGGCAGACTGCGATCGCGGCGAATGGGCGTTCCGGCAGGGACGGTCGGTGCCGTTCTGCCCGAAGCCTGCGCTTGTTCATTTCGAAGAACTCTACGAACGGCCCGGTCCGCATTATACGGACTGAATGAAACTCATTGGCGGATGTCATTGCGGCGCGGTTCGGTTCGAGGCGGAGGTCGCCGGACCGCCGATCGCTGCGCTCGACTGCAATTGCTCGGTGTGCCGGATGACCGGTTTCATGCACATCGTCGTTCCGCACGATCGGTTCGAGCTGATCGCCGGGCGCGATGCGCTCAGCAGCTACCGCTTCGGTACGGGGGCCGCCCAGCATCTTTTTTGCCGGAATTGCGGAATCAAGAGCTTCTACCAGCCGCGATCGCATCCGGACGCCTGGAGCATCAACGCCAATTGCCTCGATCATCCGGTCGAGCTGGCGATCGAGCGCTTCGAAGGGGCGAATTGGGAGCAGGCCAAGGCTAACCTCGACGCGCAGGAATAGCGCGGTTACGGCGCCCCAATGCACCGCCCATTGCGCCTAACCGTCGACCGATCCGCGATCCAATCGAACTGGCGGTGGCTTCAGGAGCAGGCGGCAGTTGAGGCGGGGGCGGCGGTAAAGGCGGACGGCTACGGTCTCGGAGTGAGGGAGGCCACGGAGACTCTTCTCGGCGCCGGTTGCCGCGATTTCTTCGTCTCGACCTGGGCCGAAGCCGAGCAGCTCGGAAACCTGCCGGAGGGCGTGAGCCTCAGCGTCCTGCATGGGGTGGGTCCAGACGACGTCGAGGCGGCTTTGCGGATGCCGGCGCGGCCGTGCCTGAACACGCCGGAGCAAGTAGCTCGCTGGAAGGCTGCCGCTCCCGAGCGGCCATGCGATGTGATGGTCGACACTGGGATCAATCGCCTTGGTCTGCGCCCGACAGAAATCGACGCACTTTCCGGGTTGAACATCGACACCCTGCACAGCCACCTCGCCTGCGCCGACGAAGACAGCGCGATGAACGTCATGCAGCTCGAGCGCTTCCGGGCGGTTGTCTCGGTGGTTGCAGCCCGGCGCTACAGCCTGGCGAATAGCGCGGGCATCTGCCTTGGGCGCGACTACAGCTTCAACCTCGTTCGGCCCGGCATCTCACTCTACGGCGGAGTCCAGCGGCCCGAAGCCGAGGGCAACATTCGCCAGGTCGCGCGTGTCGAGGCGCAGATCGTCCAGCGCCGCACCGTTCCTGAGGGCGAGACCTGTGGTTACGGAGCGACGTTCCGCGCCGAGGAAGACACGGAAGCTGCAATCCTCAACATCGGATACGCCGACGGCTATCTTCGCGGCTTCTCGTCACACGGTTCGGCATTCGCTGGAGAATTTGCGCTCCCGGTCCTCGGACGCGTCTCGATGGACCTGATCGCCGTCGGGTGCGGCGCCGCGCCCGGGCTCAAGGAAGGCGACTGGGTCGAGATCGACTACGATCTGCCGTCGGCTTCGAAGCAGTCCGGCCTTTCGCAGTACGAACTCTTGACGACGCTCGGCTCGCGCTTCGAGCGGCGCTGGGTTTGACACGCTCCTCCGGCGGCGGGGTCTTCGGCTGGAAGCGGCAGAGGTCGATCACGGGGCACCGCCAACATTCGGGCAGCCGCGCCTTGCAAGTGTAGCGGCCGTGCAGGATCAGCCAGTGGTGGGCGTCGCGGCGGAAGGGCTGGGGAACGATCTTTTCGAGCTTAGCCTCGACCTCGTCGACGGTCTTGCCCGGCGCAAGGCCGGTGCGGTTGCAGACGCGGAAGACATGCGTGTCGACGGCAAATGTTTCCTCACCGAAAGCAGTGTTGAGAACAACATTTGCTGTCTTGCGCCCGACGCCCGGTAGCTCCTGTAGCTCCTCGCGGGTTCGCGGGATCTCGCCTCCATAGCGATCGATCAGCGCCCGACTCAGCGCGATGACGTTCTTTGCCTTGGTGTTGAACAGCCCGATCGTCTTGAGGGCCTCGCGCAGCCGCTCTTCGCCGAAGTCGATCATCTGATTCGGCGCCCTGATCCGTTCGAACAGTGGCCGGCAGGCGATGTTGACGCTTGCATCTGTCGCCTGCGCGGACAGGACTACCGCGACCAGTAACTGGTAAGGATTGCCCGATTCGAGTTCGGTGGTGGGCGAAGGGTTCTCTTCCGCAAGCCGGCGGAAGAATTCGAAGACCTGGTCGCGCTTCATCGGAGTTCGTCCAGCGCAGAGCCGAGGCGGTTGAGTCCTTCCTCCAAGTCCGAGGTCGGGAGGCCGAAGCCGACGCGGAAATGGTCAGGCATTTCGAACCAGCGGCCCGGGACAACCGCCGTGTCGTATCGGTCGCGAAGGAGCGCTTCGAGCCGCTCGGTGTCGCCGCCAGTCCAGCGCGGAAAGGTGGTGATGCCATGACCCGTCGGCATGCCATCGAGATCGTCACGAGAAGCGATAAATTCGTTCCACGCCTTGCGGTTGCGGGCGAGCATGGCCGGATTTTCGCCGATCACCTGGTCGATATGCTCGAAGGCGATACAGGCGAGGCGCTCCGCGGGGTGCGCCTGGTTGACGCCGAACAGGTCGTTGAGGCGCCACATGCGCTCGGCAAGCTCGGGTTCGGCCAGAACCCACCCGCAACGCAGCCCGCTGACGCCGTAAACCTTCGTCAAGCTGTTCGTGCAGACGAACTCGGGTCCGAGATGGACGGCGCTTGTGCGGGGAGGGACGGCGGAGTCGAGATAGACTTCATCGATCAACACACGCGCATCGACCGATGCGGCAAGGCGCCCGACCTCGCGAAGATCGTGTTCGGCCGCGAGCGCGCTGCTCGGGTTGTGCAGGTTGGTGATGACGATCAGCCGGGTGCGCTCGGACATGGCGTCGCGCACGATTGCAGGATCGAGGCGGAAAGCATCCTCCGGCTTGCGCTCGAACCGCTTGATGTCGGCTCCGAGGAACGAGGCGGCGCCGACGAGCAGCTCGTAGGTGGGATGCTCGATTAGCACCTCGTCGTCCGGCGAGATCAGGGTGGCCATGACAAGGAAGTTAGCCATCGAGGTACCGTCTGCTGCCACCACTTGGGTCGGCGGAATGGCGTAGCGCTTCGCAATCGCTTCCCTCAGCGCCGCATAGCGCGGGTGGCTCGCTCCATCGAGATCGAGGTCGGCGATGGCGATCGGCAGGGAATCCATGCGGAAATGCGGGACTTCGCTTCCCGTAAGCTGGTAGCGCACGGGCGGCTTGAACTTCGCCCAGTGCATGTAGTCCGACCGCATCGTCCTCAAGCAGCGGCCCTTCGGTTCTTGCGCTGCCAATAGAGGCACGCGGGAATGCCCGCAGCGAGAATCGCATATCCGATAAGCGCGTTGAGCGGATTGTTGATGACGGTCGCGACGACGACTGCCCAGCAGGCGAGGACGAAGAACCCGGTGGTGAGCGGATGGCCGGGCACCTTGAACGCGACGCTCTGTCCCGGATCGCGCCGGCGGAAGACGAAGAGCGCGAGGCCGGTCAGTCCGAAGAAGATGAAATCCACGGATACGACATAGCCGAGGATCTGGCCGAACGTGCCGGAGAGGGCGATGATCGCGGCAACGACGCCCTGCAGGGCGATTGCGACGACCGGAACGCGGGTTGCCGGGCTGACCCGCGCGACGCTTCGGAAGAAGAGGCCGTCGTCGGCCATGGCGAAGTAGACGCGCGGTGCGGTCAGCATGCCCTGGCTAAGAAAACCCAGAGTCGAGATCGTTACCGCAAAAGCGATGAAGGTCGCTCCCTTGTCACCGAGCGCGGTGCGCATCACGTCAGTTGCGGGCGTCTTCGATGCCTCGAGGCCGGCAGGCCCAAGCGCGTGGACGCATACGAAGGCGACGGCCGTGTAGAGAAGTATGACTCCGGCCACCCCGAGCAGCAGACCCCGCGCGAGGTCGCGTTGCGGGTCACGCATCTCGCCTGCGACGAAGCTAGACGTCTGCCAGCCGCCGTAGGAGAACATGACGGGCGTCATCGCGGCCCCGATGGCGGCGAGTGTCGACGTCGGGCCGGCAACGAGGCGCGGTGATTGCACAGCGGCGGCGGGTGCGAAGAGAAGGCCGACGCCAACCAGCGCGGCGATCGCAAGGATCTTCAGCACCATGAGAGCGCTCTGGACGTTGCTGCCCGACCTGACTCCGACGCAATTGATTAACGTAAGGAGAGCCAGCACTCCGACTGCAACAGCGCCGTCGGCCACCGGAATATCGACGAGGTCGCGAAAGTAGCGGCCGAACGTGATCGCGACCGCGGCCATGCCACCGGACTGGATCACGAGCAGCAGCGCCCATCCGTAAAGGAATGCGGGCATCGGACCGTAGGCATCGCGGAGATAGGCATATTGGCCGCCGACTTCAGGGCGCCGCGCTGCGAGTTCCGCGTAAACGAAGGAGGCAGCGAGCGCGACCAGGCCGCCAAGGATCCATACGCCGACGATCAGCATCGGAGTGGTGACGTGGTGAGCGACCTCGGCAGGGGTGACGAAGATGCCCGAACCGATGATCCCCCCCATTACCAGCATGGTCGCGTCGAACAGGCCGAGTCGGCGGGCGAGGCCCTGCGAATTGCCCCCCGCGTCCGTCACAGGGCGCCGATCACGTCTTTCATGGTGTAGAGGCCGGCCGGCTTACCCTCGAGGAATGCCGCCGCTGCCAGCGCTCCGCGAGCGAAGATCATCCGGCTGTCGGCGCGGTGGCCGAGTTCGATCCGCTCGCCTTCGGTCGCGAGGATGACGAGATGCTCGCCGGCGACCGACCCGCCGCGCACTGAGGCATAGCCGATTGTGCCTTCTTCTCGGGCGTGCGGATGCTCGCTGATGCGGTCGAAGCGGCTCAATTCCTGAATGGTGGCGCCGCGCCCCTTCGCTGCCGACTGACCCAGCATGAGCGCGGTGCCGGACGGCGCATCAACCTTATGGCGGTGATGCATCTCGAGGATTTCGATGTCCCACTCCGGCCCGAGCCGCGCCGTCGCTTGCTCCACCAGGTCCTTCAACAGGTTGATCCCGAGCGACGTGTTCGGCGCATAGATGATTGCGACGCTCTTCGACGCCTCCTGGATCATCGCGTGATGGTCGGGCGTCAGTCCGGTCGTGCCGACGAGGATCGGAACATCCGCCGAGATAGCGCGGTCGAGGCTCTTGCGAAGGGCGTCGGGCGCCGAGAAATCGACGAGGACGTCGGCATGACCGGGGTCAATCGTGAACCGCTCGTCCGCATCGACCGCCTTGGCGATCGATTTGCCCATCCGGCCATCCGGCGCGATGAGGCTGATGCGGATCGGCTGGTCTTTGTCGCGCATTCGCTAACGCTAGCGAAGCCGTTCCTGTAGCGCCAGCGCCGCTGCGGGCGCCCTGACCTTCGCGCCGTTGATCATGAAGATGTAGGCGTCTCCCTTGGCCTGCCACGCTTTGGCGCGCGCAGCGAAACCGTCGAGCGCGGAGTCGTCGTAACCGGTGAAGATCTCCTCGTTCATCCTTTGGAGCCGGGCGTAGGCAAAATCGGCGGTGTCGGCCTCGATTTGCGGGTAGTCGTCGGAGTCTTCGAACACGATCGCGACGTTGCGCGCCCGGCAGAGTTCGAAGAACTTTTCGTCGCGGAAGCTTTCATGGCGCGGCTCGATCGCGTGGCGAAGCGTGATCCCGCTTAGTTCCTCTGGGAGCAGGTCAATGAACGCGGCAATGTCGTCGCTATCGAAGCGCTTATAGGGTGCGAACTGCCACAGGATCGGACCCAGCTTCGGGCCGAGCGCCTCGAAACCCTGCCCGAAGAAATTGGCGATGCTGTCGGCGCTCTCGGCGAGCTTCGAGCGGCTGACGCAGTAGCGCGACCCTTTGATCGCGAACTGGAATCCGTCCGGAGCGACCTTTTCCCAGCTTTCCCAGCTCTTCGGTTTCTGCCGGCCGTAGAAGGTCGCGTTGATCTCGATCGCGGTCATCGCCCGCGTTGCGAATTCGCATTCCTTCGCCTGAGGCAGCTTGTCGGGATAGAAGACGCCGCGCCAGGGTGCGTAGGTCCAGCCGCCGATACCGATGCGGATTTGCGCTTCGCTCATCGCTTGGCCGCTTTATGCTGAGGCGATGACTGTTCGCAACATCGTGATCCTTACCGGGGCCGGCGTATCGGCGGAAAGCGGGCTCGCGACCTTCCGCGGGCCGGACGGGCTGTGGGAGGGACATCGTGTCGAGGACGTTTGCACCCCCGACGCGTTCGCGCGCGACCCCGCGCTTGTGCACGCCTTCTATGATGCTCGTCGCGAAAAGCTCGGGACCGTCGAGCCGAACGCGGCGCATCTGGCGCTGGCGCGGCTGGACGAGGAGTGGCCGGGCGACCTGCTGCTCATTACGCAGAATGTCGATGACCTGCACGAGCGCGCCGGATCGAAGCGGCTGATCCACATGCATGGCGAGCTCGGCAAGGGCTGGTGCCTCCGCTGCAACCAGCGCTTCACCTGGACGGGGCCGATGGGGGAGGGCGCCGAATGCCCGCGCTGCGGGGCCAGCGGGATGGTTCGGCCGGACATCGTCTGGTTCGGCGAGATGCCGTACGAGATGGACAGGATCGACGAGGCGATCCGGGATTGCGGCCTGTTCGTATCGATCGGCACGTCGGGCGCGGTCTATCCGGCGGCGGGGTTCGTCCAGAGCGCGCGTTACGCCGGCGCACGGACGCTCGAGATAAACCTTGAGCCGAGTCTCGGCAGCTATCTATTTCACGAGAGCCGCGTGGGGCGCGCCGGTGATCTCGCGCCGAAATGGGTCGATGAGGTGCTGGCGGAGCGCTAGTCCGCCCACTCCAGCCCGATCTCGCGGTATAGCGAGCGGTCCTCGCTCCATCTCGGCTCGACCTTCACATGCAGGAACAGGTGAACGGGCCGGCCGAGATGTTCGGCGATCTCGGCGCGGGCCGCTGCGCCGATAGCCTTCAACCGGCGGCCGCCCTTCCCAATGACGATCGCCTTCTGGCTGTCTCGCTCGACGATGATCTGCTGGTGAATGGCGGTCGAACCGTCAGCCTGGTCTTCCCAGGTCTCGGTCTCGATCGCCGTCGCATAGGGCAACTCCTGGTGGAGCTGGTTGACGATTTGCTCGCGGGTGAGCTCTGCGGCGATCATGCGGTCGGTCGCGTCGGACACGTCGTCCTCTGGATAGAGCCACGGACCCGCTGGCATCGTCTCAGCGAGCGCGTGCTTGAGGTCGGCGATCCCATCGCCCTGCGCCGCGCTGACCATAAAGAGCTTTTCGGGATTGAGCCGGGCCATCAGGTCCGATGCAGGGCCGAGCAGCGCGCTCTTCTTCACGAGATCGACCTTGTTCAAGGCGATGAACAGCGGCTGCTTCCGGTCGCCCAAGGAGGCGAGGATGCGCTCCACCTCGGCATTCACGCCGGCCGCTGCGTCGATGACCAGAAGAATGAGGTCGGCGTCCTGGGCTCCGGTCCAGGCTGCAGCCACCATCGCGCGGTCGAGACGCCGCTTCGGCTCGAAGATGCCGGGCGTATCGACGAGAAGGATCTGGGCGGGTCCTTCGATCGCAATGCCCATCAGGCGCGCGCGCGTGGTCTGCGCTTTGGGACTGACGATCGCGACCTTCTGCCCCACCAGCGCATTGACCAGCGTAGACTTCCCCGCGTTCGGCGCGCCGATGACGGCGACGAAGCCGGCCCGAGTTTCGCCTTCGCTCATTGCAGCTTGTTCAACAGTGCCTCCGCTGCATCGGTTTCCGCATCCTGCTTGCTCGTGCCCTCCGCGGTGGCCTCGCCAAGGCCGGGCACCGACACCCGGATGGTGAAACGGGGCTGGTGGTGGGCGCCAGTGCGGCCGACGACTTCATAGACCGGCGGCTTACATTCACGGGCAGCAGCAAGCTCCTGCAACGCCGATTTGGGATGCTTGGGCGCCTTGCGCTGCTCGGCCAGGTGCGGCTCCCAGATGCGTGCGACGAACTGTTCGGCGGCATCGACCCCGCCGTCGATCAGAAGTGCGCCGATCAGTGCTTCGACCACGTCGCCGACCACGTTTTCGCTCTGGTTGGCGCCGTCCTCCCGTGCCTGCTTGCCGAGTCGGACGACCTCGGGAACGCCGAGCTCGCGCCCGATCTCGGCGCAGGTCTCGCGAGCGACCAGCACGTTGTAGCGGCGTGACAGATAGCCCTCGGGCTCTCGCGGATGACGGTCGTAGAGAGCGTGGGCGATGACGTGGCCGAGCACTCGGTCGCCGAGGAATTCCAGCCGCTCGTAATTGTCGCTTCCGACGCTCGCATGCGTAAGCGCCAGTTCGAAGAGTCGGACATCCCTGGGCTCGTGACCGAGCCTTTCCCGAACAAACTTCGCGACGTCGGGCTTCACTCGGCCTCTCCGGAATATGCGTTGCCGATTCGGTCGGCGCGCAAGGATGTGAACCAGGTCCACGGCTTCAGGTACGACGCGCCGCCGTCGGTCGACCAGAACGTGACGATCGCTTTACCGATCAAATGGTCGACCGGGATCAGGCCGATTCCGCCGGCCAATTGGGGAAAGCGGCTGTCGAGGCTGTCGTCGCGATTGTCGCCCATCAGGAAAAGGTGCCCGGGAGGGACCCTCACTGGGGGAAAGTCGTCGGCCGGGCCGTGCTGGACCTGATCGAGGACGGTGTAGGAAGGCCCCCCTGGCAGGGTCTCGAGATAGGCTGAGTACATGCAGACGGCCTCTCCTGGTCGCAGCGAGATTGGAATGACCGCCGGCGGTATCGCCCTGCACGGACTGTTTGCGGTGACCCGAACCTGGGCGGGCGGGAGCTTGGACCGGGGCACGAGCTTCCCGTTGAGGATCAACCTGCCGTTGGCGACTGCAACGGTATCGCCGGGGATTCCAATCACGCGCTTGATGAGATCGGAATCTTCGGTCGGATGGCGAAACACGACGACGTCGCCGCGGGCCGGCAGCTGCTCGAAGATCCGGCCGGTGGTGGACGGGATCCCGCCGGGGAAGCTGAAGCGGGAATAGCCGTAGGGCCATTTGGCGACGATCAAATAATCGCCGATGTAGAGCGTTGGAAGCATCGATCCCGATGGGATGTTGAACGGCTGGACGACAAAGCTCCGGAGCGCCCAGGTCAAGAAGACGAGACCGAGGAAGAAGCGGACGAGGCTCCAGCCAGTCTCCGGCTTGTCTTTCCTGGCCGAGCGGCGGCGAGAGGATCGGGAGGCCATTCGTCTTGCTGTTTGGCGCCCGCGGGCGAGAGGTCAAGCCGGGGTGGCATTTGGCCAGCACGCGGCTATGTGCGCGGCCATGCCCGAACGACAGCAGCAACCAGCGGCGAAAACGCTCTCGCACCTCTTTAAGGCCGAGCCGGACCGTCTCAGCCGCCTCACGTTCGAGACCGCGGGTATCTACTTCGATTTGTCCAAGACCCATCTCGACCTGGCCTTCATTGAGCAGTCGATCGATCGGGCGGACCGGATGGGCTTCGCGGCGGCGCGTGACGCCCTCTTTGCCGGTGCCATCGTGAACGCCAGCGAAGGGCGATCCGCAACACACGTGGCCGAGCGCGGCAGCGGCTCTCCCGACGAGGTCGATCTTGCGACCGCCCGGCGTCAGCGCATGCGTGCGCTGGTCGATGCAATCGAGGCCGGAGCATTCGGCGCGCTAACGGGAATCCTTCACATCGGCATCGGCGGATCGGTGCTCGGACCGGCGCTCCTGGTGGATTCGCTGGGGCGGCGCTCGTCCAACCTGACGGTGCGATTCCTCTCCAACATCGACGGCGCAGCATTCGACGATGCGGTAAGGGCGCTGGATCCGGCGACGACGTTGGTCGTGGCCGCGTCCAAGACCTTTTCGACGCTCGAAACGCTCGCGAACCTCGATTCCGCGCGCGCCTGGCTTCGCGACGGTGGGATGCCCGATCCTGACGGACGCATCATCGCCGTTACTGCGAAGCCCGAGGCTGCGGTCGATCATGGGATCGATGAAAGCCGGGTCCTCCAGTTCGGGGAAGGCGTCGGCGGGCGCTATTCGCTGTGGAGCTCGGTTGGGCTCAGCGCGGCCCTTGCGCTCGGCTGGGATGCGTTCGAGGCGCTTTTGGAAGGCGCGGCGGAGATGGACCGGCACTTCCGCTTCGCAGAGCCGGTCGAGAACGTTCCGCTCATCGCCGCTATGGCCGATCGGCTCTACGTCGATGCGTTCGGCTGCCAAACACGCGGCGTATTCGCTTATGACGAGCGGCTGCGGCTCTTGCCCTTCTATCTCCAGCAGCTGGAGATGGAATCCAACGGCAAGTCGGTGGGTGCTGATGGGAAGCCGCTCCAGTCGCCGACGGCGCCCATCACTTGGGGGGGAACGGGAACGGATGCGCAGCACGCGGTCTTCCAGTTGCTTCACCAGGGGACGGTCCTCGTGCCAGTCGAATTTGTTGCGGCCAGCGAAGGCGACGACACACAGGATCCGGAGCACCATCGGCTGCTGCTCCTCAATGCATTCGCGCAAGGGGCTGCGTTGATGCAGGGCCGCGAAAGTGATGACCCTCAGCGGAGTTATTCCGGCAACCGGCCAAGCACGACGATTCTCCTCGATCGCCTCGATCCGCGAACTCTTGGCGCTCTGATCGCTTTCTACGAGCACCGGACATTCGCCAATGCGGTGATGATGGGAATCAACCCCTTCGACCAGTTCGGGGTCGAGCTCGGCAAGCAGATCGCCGGCAAGCTTGCCCAAAGTGCGGATGAAGAAAGTCTCGACGCTTCAACGCGGGCGCTGATGGAAAGGGCGGGTGTCTAAATGGCCGATTTCGACCTGTTCGTGATCGGCGCGGGCTCGGGCGGAGTGCGCGCGGCGCGCATGTCGGCTGCTTACGGAGCGCGGGTGGCTGTCGCCGAGGAATATAAGGTCGGCGGCACCTGTGTGATCCGCGGCTGCGTGCCCAAGAAGCTGCTCGTCTACGGAGCGCATTTTGCCGAGGATCTGGACGACGCGGCGATGTTCGGGTGGGACGTGCCGACGAAGAATTTCGACTGGGCCGTGCTTCGCGACAATGTGCTCGCGGAAGTTTCGAGGCTCGAGGGCGCCTACACGGAAACGCTGACGAGCCATAAGGTCACGATCTTCCACGAGCGCGCGACTCTGACTGGTCCCAACAAGGTCAGGCTCGCCGGCGGCGAGGAGGTAAGCGCCGACAAGATCCTCATCGCCACCGGCGCCCGGCCGGTGATGCCGAAGATCGACGGGATCGAACACGCGATCACTTCGAACGAGGTTTTCCTGCTGGAAGAGCTGCCCAAGCGGATCGTGATCGTCGGCGGTGGCTATATCGCAAATGAGTTCGCTGGCATCTTCCACCAGTTCAGTTGCCACGTGACCCTGGTCAATCGAACCGATGTCATCCTGCGCCACTACGATCAGCAGATCGTCGACCGTCTGCTCCAAATCTCGCTTCGCAAGGGAATCGACTTCAGGTTCAACGCGATGATCGAGAAGATCGAGCGCCGCGACGATGGCACGCTGCACATCAAGATGGGCGGCTGCGACGATATCGAGGCGGACCAGCTGCTCTTCGCGACCGGACGCAACCCGAACACGCAAGAGCTTGGTCTCAAGGAGGTTGGCGTCAATTTGGGCGACAATTGCCAGATCAAGGTGGACGCGGATAACCGCAGCTCCGTCGCTTCGATCTTCGCCGTCGGAGACGTCACGGACCGCGTCCAGCTGACTCCGGTGGCCATCCGCGAGGGGCAGGCGTTTGCCGACACCTTCTTCGGTAAAAAGCCGCGCCAGGTCGACTATGGCTGCATCCCCTCGGCGGTGTTCAGCCACCCACCGCTCGCCGGTGTCGGCCTGACCGAGGGCGCCGCGCGAAACAAGCTCGGAAGCGTGAAGACCTACACCTCCGACTTCAGGGCGATGAAGAACGTGCTGGCCGGGCGCAACGAGCGCTCGCTCTACAAGCTCGTCGTCGACGAATCGACCGACGAGATCGTTGGGATCCACATGATCGGCCCCGACGCGCCCGAAATCCTTCAGGCGGCGGCGATCGCGGTGAAGGCGAAGCTCAAGAAGGCCGATTTCGATGAGACGGTGGCGCTCCACCCGACCATGGCCGAAGAACTCGTGCTGATGCGCTGAGCACCCAAACGCCATGGAAATGGATCCGCGTTGCAAGGAGAGCTTCGACCGGCAGGGCCTGATGACCCTGCTTGGCGCGAGGCTGGTCGAAGCTGCGAACGGGCGAGCAGTGATCGAAGTGAGGTATCGCGAGGACCTGACGCAGCAGCATGGCTACTTCCATGGCGGAGTGGTGACTTCTATCGCCGATGTTGCGTGCGGCTACGCAGCTTATACCACCATGCCTGAGGACGCCTCGGTGCTGACGGTGGAGTTCAAGATCAATCTCATGAACCCCGCCGCCGGCGAGCGTCTTCGGGCGGAGGCGACGGTCCGAAAGGCGGGCCGGACACTCGTCGTGGTGGCGGCGACGGTGACCGTCATCAGCGGTGAGCGCGCAATTCCTTGCGGGGAGATGCTCGGCACGTTCATCGTCCTTCGCAACACCAGCGACGTCGAACAGCGAGTGCGCAGCTAAACAGCGCGCCTCTGGACGCCGCCGTGGCCGCAATCTAGGCCGGTTCGCCAAGCAGCGGTGGGACATTGATGGAATTGGATGCGGTCGTGATCGGCGCGGGCCATAACGGGCTGGCCTGCGCTTACTATCTTGCCCGGAAGGGGCTGAAGGTCACCATCCTCGAGGCCGCCGGCAACGTCGGCGGCGCGGCCGTCACCGACGAGTTTTTGCCCGGATTCCGTAACTCAGCGGCCAGCTACACGGTCAGCCTGCTGCAGCCGAAGGTCATCCGCGACATGCAGCTCGAGCGGCATGGCCTTAAGGTCGTGCTGAGAAAGACGGACAATTTCCTCCCCGGCGACGGCGATTACCTACTTGCCGGCCGCAACGGCCTGACCCGGAGTGAGATCGCGCGTCACCACAAGGCGGACGCCGAGGCGTACGACCGCTACGTGGCTGAGCTCGAGACGGTCGTTCGGCTCCTCAAGAAGTGGCTATTGCGCGCCCCGCCGAACGTCGGACGCAAGGTCAGCGCGATCCCGAAGCTGCTGAGCCTCGGCCGCGACATGGCGGGACTTTCGCTCGACGAGACCCGGATCGTCCACGATTTCGCAGTGCGAAGCGCAGCCGACATCCTCGATCGCCATTTCGAAGGTGATCTGACCAAGGCGCTGTTCGGTTTCGACGGAGTGGTCGGTAACTTCGCTTCGCCGCAATCGGCGGGCACCGCATACGTATTGCTGCACCATCTTTTCGGCGAGGCCGCGGGCGTTCCGGGCGCATGGGGTCATGCGATTGGCGGTATGGGGTCGATCACCCAGGCAATGGCGCGTGCCTGCCGCGAAGCCGGGGTCGACATCCTCCTTAATACGCCGGTCGAGGAACTGATCGTCGCCAATGGCCGTGCCTCGGGTGTTGTTGCAGGAGGCAAAGCTTACCGCGCCAAAACCGTTGTCGCCGGCGTCAATCCGAAATTGCTGTTCGATCGGCTCGTACCGCGCGGCACGGTGGACGAGGACGTCGCCGCCCGCATGCATGGCTGGAAGTGCGAGAGCGCGACCTTCCGGATGAACGTCGCGCTCTCAGAGCTGCCAAAGTTCACCGTGCTTCCCAAGAAAGGCAATCACCTGACGGCGGGCATCATCATGGCGCCGAGCCTCGATTACATGCACAACGCCTGGCTCGACGCAGCGGTCAATGGCTGGGCGAAGCAGCCGATCATCGAGATGCTGATTCCTTCGACTCTCGATCCAAGCCTGGCGCCCAAGGGCAAGCATGTCGCGAGCCTGTTCTGCCAGCACTTCCGCTACGACCTCGGATCCGGACGAAGCTGGGACAAGGAGAGGGACAAGGCAGCCGATCAGATCATCGCGACCGTGGACGCCCACGCGCCGGGCTTCGCCAAGTCGGTTCTGGGACGCCAGATCCACTCGCCGCTCGACCTCGAGCGTCGCTTCGGCCTCGTCGGAGGCGACATCTTCCACGGCAAGATGGGCCTCGACCAGTTGTTCAGCGCCAGACCGATGATCGGCGCGGCGGATTACCGGATGCCGCTCAAGGGTCTTTATTTGTGTGGATCGGGTGCACATCCGGGAGGCGGGGTCACCGGTGCACCAGGGCATAATGCGGCGCATGCCGTGCTTGCGGACAGGCGCATCTGGAACCGGGGGCGCCATTGAGGCCGCTCGATGGGGTCAGGGTCCTCGACCTCAGCCGCGTGCTGGCGGGTCCATGGTGCACGCAATTGCTGGCCGACCTCGGAGCTGACGTGATCAAGGTCGAGCGACCGGGCGCCGGAGACGACACGCGGCATTGGGGGCCGCCCTGGCACGGCGAGGGCGAAGGGCGCGTCGCCGCTTATTTCCTCAGCTGCAACCGCGGCAAGAAGTCGGCGGCGATCGACTTCAGCCGCCCCGAAGGTGCGGCGCTGGTACGCAAGCTTGCCGAGCGAGCCGACGTCGTGGTCGAAAACTTCAAGGTCGGAGGGCTCGAGAAATTCGGGCTCGACGCCAAGTCGCTTCGAGCCGTGAATCCGCGATTGGTCTATGCGTCGATCACCGGTTTCGGCCAGGACGGCCCATATGCCGAGCGCGCAGGCTATGATTACATCATTCAGGGCATGGGCGGGCTGATGAGCATCACCGGCCTGCCCGACGGAGTTGCCGGCGGCGGGCCCATGCGGGTCGGCGTTGCAGTCGTCGACCTGTTTACTGGCCTCTACACCTCGGTCGCGATCCTCTCCGCGCTCTATGCGAGAGAGAAAACGGGCGAGGGCGCCCACATCGACATGGCCTTGTTCGACACGCAGCTGGCAATGCTCGCAAACCAGGCGTCGAACGCGCTGGTTTCGGGCAAGGACCCGCCGCGCCAGGGGAACACGCACCCGAACATCGTGCCTTACCAGCCCTTCGGGGCGTCGGACCAGCCGATCATCATCGCCATCGGCAACGATCGGCAGTTCGCGCGCCTCGCTGCGATCTGCGGACATCCCGAATGGACGAGCGACGACCGCTTCGCATCGAACGGGGCGCGGGTCGCGAATCGCGAGGCAATGGTGGGGCTGGTGAGCGATGTGATCGCGCAGAAGCCGGCTGCCCTGTGGCTCCGGCAGCTCGAGGATGCAGGCATTCCGGCGGGCCCGATCAACAGCATCAGCAAGGCGCTCAGTGACGTTCAGGCCCAGCATCGGCAGATGGTGCGAGCGATCGTCGGGATGCCGATGGTCGGCTCACCCGTGCGTCTAAATGGAGCGCGTGCGGATTCGGATCTGCCGCCCCCCGCGCTCGGCGAGCACACCGATGAGGTGCTTGAGAGTATGGGCGTTGGCGTCAGCGAGATCGAGAAGCTTCGGGACGCTGCCATTATCGGTTGAAAAATTGATCGGGTTTAACGCCGCTTGAAGATGGGAGTGCTTCGGCGCAAACATGCGCGCCAGGGAGGTCCGGTGGCCCGAATTTTTCTAAGCTACGCGCGAGAGGATGTGGAGTCAGCCAAAAGGCTGGCGGATGCGGTCAGTCGCGCGGGCCACGAAGTTTGGTGGGACCGGCATCTCCACGGGGGTTCGCGGTTCAGCGACGAGATCGACAAGGCGCTCAAAGACGCGGAGGTCGTCGTCGTGCTGTGGACCGAGGATTCGGTCAAATCGGCGTGGGTCCAAGACGAGGCGGCCGAAGGCCGCGACACGGAGCGACTGGTCCCTGTAAGTCTCAATGGATGCCGACCGCCACTCGGCTTCCGCCAGTTCCACACGGTTGAGCTAGGCGACTGGAATCGCGATGCCGAGCCCAAGCAACTCGACGAGCTCATCGACGCCATCGTCAAGACGGCAGGCAATAGTTCGAGCGAAGCTGTGCCGTCCAAACCCTCGGCAGACCAGGCGAAGCCTGGAATATCGATCTGCGTCCTCCCCTTCGTGAACATGAGCGGCGATCCTGAGCAGGAATATTTCAGCGACGGCATCACCGAGGACATCATCACCGATCTATCGAAAGTATCGGCCCTGCTGGTGATCGCGCGAAACACCGCCTTTACCTTCAAGGGCAAGGTCATGGACGTGAAGGATGTCGCGCGGGCGCTCGAAGTCAGTCACGTGATGGAAGGCAGCGTTCGCAAGGCGGGCGACCGCGTCAGGATTACCGCTCAGCTGATCGACGCGGCAACCGGCGGTCACGTCTGGGCCGATCGCTACGATCGCGACCTCACCGACATCTTCGCGATTCAGGACGAGATTTCGAAGGCGATCGTCGGGGCGCTGCGGGTGAAGCTGCTTCCCGACGAGAAGAAAGCGATCGAGACGCGCGGCACCTCGAACATCGAGGCATACAATCTCTATCTGATGGCGCGTCAGCAGTGGATCACCGGCGATTACAGCGACATCCGGCGCGACGAGACCATCGTCCGCATCTGTAAGCAGGCGCTGTCGTTCGATCCCGATTACGCGCAGGCGTGGGCCCTGATGTCACTCGCGCAATTGCAACTCCAATTGCGCCACCGCAAGTCGGGCATCGATGCCCTACCGGCGGCAGAGCGGGCCTTGGCCATCAACCCCAATCTTGCCGAAGCACATTGCGTGAAGGCCCAACTTCTCGAAGAGCAGGGTAAGGTCGAAGAAGCGAACGCCGCGATCGAGGAAGCGGTTCGTCTCGACCGTGACTCCTGGGAAGTGAACCGCGAAGCGGCTCGCTTGATATTCCGGCAGGGTCGAATCCATGATTCGATTCCCTTCTTTCAGAGAGCTGCGGCGCTGATGGACGGCGATTGGCACAGTCCGATGATGCTCGTGAGCTGCTTTCAGGGGACCGGCGACGAAGACTCGATGCGCGCCGCCGCGAAGAGCACGGTCGAGCGCGCTGAACAGACGATCGCCAAGGATCCGGCCAATGCTCAGGTTCTTGCGGCCGGCGCCAATGCGCTGGCTTTGCTGGGTGATGATCGGAGGGCTCGAGACTGGGTCGACCGCGCCCTGCTCCTGGACCCCGACAACACCCAGACTCGATACAATTTAGCCTGCGCGTTGGCGCTGCGGCTGAATGATCCCGAACGGGCCATTGATGTGCTCGGACCCTATTTCGAACAGGAAACGAGCCCGACCATCATCAAGCATTTGCAGGTTGACCCCGACCTCGATCCAATTCGCGACGATCCGCGGTTCCGCGATATGCTTGCGGCTGCCAAGCAGCGACTTGCGATGAACGACTGAGCGGGCAGGCGGCGGCCCGCTCCCGTTAGTCGTGTTTAGTTTCCGGCTTTGCCCGCGCTTGCGACCAGCAGGTCGAGTTGATTCTGGCAGCCATTCTCAATCAGCACCTTGGCAGTCCCGACAAGATCGCTCGGGACTGAGCCTACGGTGACGACGTCCAGGCTGCTCTTGTCGCCGCTATCTCCCCAGTCGATCTGATATTGCGCGCCGGTCTTGACGGGAAGCGCGCTCGGCCAGGCGGCAAGCGCCTTACCCGCTGCCCAGGTGAGCTTTTGAGTCTGCCCGTCGGCCGAATGGATCTGGACAGTGGCAGCGGAGTCGCTGTCGGCCCGCCACACCTGAAGCTTGCTGGCATCGGTCACGCAAACCTTACCGCTCTGGCTGACATCAATGTCCCAGATGCTGGGATTATGCGCGACTTCGGCGGCACGGAGCGCGCCGAACCTTCCTCGCTGGCTCGCCGCCGACGCGAGGCTGACCTGTCCTGCATCGAAATTGCCGGGCCCCCGAAGCGTCTGCGCCGCATTAGGGCCGAGCACGGTGACGACATCGCCACCCTGGAGCGTGATCTTCGCGCTCGGCGGGAGCGTCTTGCCGGGCGGATATGTCTTCGCCGAGGGGCCTAGCGACTTCACCACGACGACATTGGCCAAAGCCGCGGTCGAACTCAGGGTGATTGCAACGGCTGCGCCCAACAGCATCGGCTTTGCACGCATCATTCCAACTTCCTCTTCAAATCAGTTCAGGATCTTGGTCGCGACATTGTAGCGAAAATCCTCATCCTGCGTCAGGCAGCGCCGGGTGGACTTGTCCTTGCCCTCCGCCACGGCCTTCTGCTGATACATGACGTCGGTCAAAAGCTTCCGCGACACGCCCATCCGGATCAGAAAATCATTGTCTTCGCTGGCGAGCATGGCCGAGTCCTGCTCGACGTCACCGATAAGCCCGATCGCATTGTCGGTGCCCTTATTGAGCTCCGAACGGACCGCTTCCTTGTCGCCGACGTGTGTGAACATGTGGACCACGAACAGCCCGCCCGGATCGACGTACCGGACCACCCCGCCCATGAACATGAAGTTGCAGGCGGAGAAGCAGGCCCAGCCGTCCGGAATTCGCGTCGGGATCATCGCATCGCGAATGATCTTGCCCGCGGCATTGCCGGCGCGCGCGTCGCCGCCGGGCGAACGAAGCCAGATCTCCTGGACCGGGTCGTTGGTCTTGAGCGCGTCCTGCAGCTTCGCAGCCACGTCCTGATCGATCTGGCCCTCGGCTTTCAGCACACGAACCCCGTTGATGTTCTCCAGTGAAAACTTCATCTCGGGATAGGTCGACCAGTTCAGGTGCTTCGGGCAGGTCGGGTTGTCGGAATCCATCGGCTCGGTCGCCGCAACATTGAGAAGCAGCAGACAGGCACCCAAAGCTGTCTTGATGGGCCCCGAAATCATGTCAGACCTTCACGTATCCGCTGGCGCCTTTGGCCCTGCACATCTTCTTCGGAACCGTGGTTTCCTGACCGTCGACGATGACGACGTCCGTCACGGTCAGGCATTGCCCGCCGTCCGCCGACGCTTCCTGTCCGGTCACTTTCGAGCTTCCACTGACGTTCGGCCGGCTTTCGCTCTTCCAGCTGACTTCCGTCCCAACGCCTCCGCGCACGGCCTGATCGGTCGCCTTCGCAGCTTGCTCCTGCTCCCTGCAGTCGAGCATCTTCAGAAGCTCGTCACCGAGATATGAAGTGGCAGGTAGCGCAAGGGACCAGGCATAACCTCCGCCGACGCGGCCCATGATGCTTCCGCCGATCGCGCTGGCCAATCCGCCGAACATCGACCGTTTCGCCTTTTTCTGGGCGGTGTCCTGACATTGCTGGGGATTCTGGGCCTGCGCTCCTGCGGGACCACCATTCAAGACGGCAACCGGCGCAAGCGCTAGCAGCCCGGTAAGAACCAAGGCACGCAACATGAATCACCCCCGTGTCGCTTCAATCCGAGAATTATGCTTTGATTTGAATAGGGTCAATGAACGCCTAACGAATTCGAGAGCGCTCAAGCGCTGCCGCGGGATCGTTTGCCGGCAACGCCGGCGCCCGTGCCGATCATCGCTTCCAGCGCTTCGATGCGTCGGCTGTTGTCGGTAATCATCTCTGCGATCTGGGCCTCACGTGCCTCTCGCTTGATGACCGTGCGGATCGCCCGGGCAATCTCCTCCGACACCCCGTCAATCGCATCTTGCTCCGAACGGCTCGGAATCGATCCATCGGGACGCGGGCCGACAAGCAGATAGCCGATCGGCTCCTCCTCGCCAGAGCTCGGGACGAGCGGCACCCGGATCGGGAACAGCCGGTCAGATGCTTCGCAGATATCGCTCTTATAATCCTGCGCGAACACGGACGTTTGCCACGCCTCGACTTCGTCGGTGCCGAGGCCGCGCGCGCTGAGGACACAGCCGTTGACGATCATCGCCCCGCGAACCGAGCGCACGCCGCGATCCACTTGCGCCAGGATCTCCTTGAGCATTTCATCGAGCGTGGCGGTCTCGCGCATGTCGCGGACGCTTTGAGGCAGGTCCTCTCGAAGCAGGAACAGATTCTTCTGGAACCTCTTCTCCGACCAGCGCTGGACGCGCTCCTGGATCGGGTTGACCATGATCGTCGCGAGAGCGGCCGCGAAGATGATCGGCCCTTCGTTGTTCGTGTTGCCCGAGACATTATAGACGATCTGTTTGAGGGCATCGCCCGCCGCCGCGAAGATCGCTGCGACCCCGAGCGTGATCACCGCGAAATTCACCGATCGGCCGATGACGACCTCGGCGTCGTAGAGCCGATACCGAAGCAGCGCGACCAGCAGGCCCATCTGAAGGATGAGGCCGGCGAGCGCAAAGCTGACCCCCGCCGCCATTTCGACCAGGAATTGCTGGCCGAAACTGCCCGTGGACCATTTGAGATAATCGCAGACGATCGAGATGCAGCGAAGGACCGCATAGGCGCTGACCCCCAGCAGCGCCCAGCGGATCTGCTGTTTCTGTTCGCTGGATTCGGTGTTCTGGAGCCATCGCACGAGCGACAGCACCGCCATGATCATGAAGGCCACGAAGAAGGTTTCGTAGACCGTGCCGTGAACGAAGAAGAGTACGGGAAGACAAGCGATCAATCCGAGCCGCCGCCACGAAAGGTTGCCGTGCGGGAACAGCAGGATGCCGCTCAAAAGCAGGACATTGCCGAGATCGTAGAGCGCGACATTGACTGCCCGCGCTCCAATCTTCGTGAAGAACATCGTGGACGGCTGTTCGGCGGCGATGGTGAACAGGATCGCCAGCGAAAGAAGCGAGCTGACGACATCCTTCGAATTTCTGCGATGGAGCAACCAAGCCGCACAAAGCAGGAATGGGTAGGCGAACACGTGAAGCAGGTCGATGAAGCTCAGCATCTTCGGCGAGACGCCGAGCGCCCTGCCTGCGGCGTCGATATGTTGTTCGCCTGTCGCGACGGTGACGTCCCGCACCCGGCCGCTGGGATCGCGAACTGTCAGCGGCACGTCTGACTCGTCGCCGGCCAGGAGCAGGTTGCTCATCGCGATATAGGCGGGATCATTATTGTGCTCCGCCCAGACCTCCTCATTGACAGGCATCGTGGGCGGAAGAGGGAGCCCATAGATCGCGAGGATATGATCGCCGGGGACGACGCCGGCCGTCTTGCTCTGCGGTCCTACGGTGAAGCGAACTAAAGTCGCATCGCGCGGCGACACCGCGAAGCCGGCACGGCTACCGAGCAAGAGCTGCGAATTGTTCGGCTTTTCGGTATAGCGACCGTAGAAGCCAATGACCGGCCCCGCGACCGCAAGCAAGAAGACGAGGACCCAAAGCGCGGTGAACAGGCGATAGCCGGCAGTGCTGAATTCGGGGACAACGGGCGGCAGGCGGAAGCCGCCTTTCAACGCCCGGTCGGTCATGGGCAAGGCAAGCTGCATCCCCTCTAAGCTCCGCCCGCGGTTAGCTGAGCATTATCATGAGGGCCATGAAGGCAGCGCGCAATCGCTAAGTGCTTGAAGCGTCTTCGCTCTCGATCCCCTGCTCGCCGTAGCGGGACTTGATGAAGCGCCCTTGAGTTTCGAAGGCGGCGACGTCCTGGCGCGCGAGCTGCTCGGAGACATCGGCGAGAGCGGCGCGCGCGGCGGCGAGGCTGTCCACGAGCCGTTCGTCGACCGTCTTGCCTTCGCCGTCCCGCTCCTTGCGATAAGCCGCGGGGACGTTGGCGTAGCGGTCGACCAGCCCCGGCAGATGGATCGACATCAAGCGGCGCGCGTCCTGCGCGCTCGGATCGAGCGTGGGCACCCGCTCGAGCGTCTGCTTCAGCGAAGGCAAAGTCGCGCTGATCCCGTCGAGCTGAGTCTGAGCCGGAGCCGGCAGTGCTCGGCGGACCCGATAGAGATAGGAATCGAAGCGGTCGACCATCGCTCCATTGGGAAGGTCGGTTGCCGGGGCAGGGGCGGATACCGCCTGCCGCCCGCCGCGCGCGACGAGAACTCCGGCCACGACCAAAGTCGCGATGACCGCGGCAAGGAAGCCGAAGATGCCGATCGGCTTCACCAGCCCGATGACGACGGTCGCAAGCCAGACGAGAACGACCGCGCCGGCGACGCGGGCGGCGGTCCTTCCGACCCCGGCGTTCAGCCGCTGCCGCTCGCGCCGTGCGGCGTCCTGGGCCGAGCCGCCGCGCTGGTCGAGCCGGGCCATCACCTCGCTCGCCCGCGCCATCACCCGATGGGCACGATCCATGACCTCGTTATGGTCGGTGTCGGTCACTTGGCCTCGATTGGGGTGAGCGGGGAGCTTACGCCTTCGAGCTTGGCTTGGTTCACGCCCTCAGCGCGGGCGATATAGCCTTTCGATTTCTCAACTTCCTTGCCGAGCGTATCGACCGTTTGCTTCATGTTGCCGAGGGCCTGAAGCTTGAACTGATCGATCTGGTCCATCGTGTCGTATATGTTCTGGAAGGCGCGCTGCAGCGTCTCGAGCGGGATGGTCGAGCTTGCGGCCTGCTCGTGGATCGCGCCGGTCTGAGTACGCAACATCTCGCCGGTCGAATCGATCATTCCCGCGGTCGTCGTGTTGAGCGCGCCAATCTGCTCGAGCACCAGCTTCTGGTTGGTCATCGCCTGCGCGACCGTCACGGCGGTGCGGAGCGCCGATACGGTCGTCGTCGATGCGCGGTCGACGCCCTTCACCAGCTCGACATTGTTCTTCTTGACGAGGTCGAGCGCGAGATAGCCCTGAACCGTCACCGCCATTTGCGTCAGCAGATCGGTCGTGCGCTGGCGCGTGTAAAAGAGAGCAGTCTCGCGGATCGCCTTGGCCTTGGCGGGCTCGGTCGCATCCAGCTCATTGGCCTTGTCCTCGAGCTGCTGGTCGAGGCTTTTCGAGATGTGCACCATCTGCTCGAGCTTGTGCATTGTCTTCCACAGATTCGCGCGCTCGGTGTCGATGGCCGCATTGTCCATCAGCAACTCGTCCTTGCCGTTGGCGAGGCTGCCGAGGATCTTCTGGATATGTGTCTGGGAGCTGCGGTACTTGTCGAAATAGCGGTCGACGCGGTTCCCGAAAGGAATGAAACCAAGGACCTTCTTCGTCTTGGTCGCTTCCTTCGGATCGAGCGCCTCGACGGTGCGGCGAAGCTCGGTCAGGTCAGCACCGATGCCCGTGTCCTTGTCGATTGCCTTCACTGGCCGATCGAGGAACCGGTTCGACGCGCCGGCCGCTTCGGCAATCTCCTTTCGACCCATCGCAGTCAGCTGGTCGACCTTCTTGCCAAACTCGGGGCTGTTGGAGTCGAGCTTGGCGAGATCATCCACGAACTGCGCGACTTTCTTGTCGAGCTCGCTAGTCTCCTCCGTCTTCAGGGGCACGAGTCCAGCCGCCTCGGCTGGCTCAACCGCCTGAAGCGCGTCGGGGGGAGTGAGGTTCAGCTTCGTCTTCGTCGCGGTTTCGGTCGCTGGCGCCGGTTCCGTGGCCATGGCTCAAATCCTTTCCCGTCCCTTGTGCGGTGCGGCGTAAAACGGGTCAACGCCGCAGGGCTTCGGTGTATTATAGGAGTAAGGCACACGAAGACAAGGGAATCAGCATCCGTGGGCCTCTCGCTTCGTCAGCCCGTCGGCCAAGCTAACCTAAATTCGAAGGCGGAACGAGGAAGGCTGTTGCGCGCTGCCTTGCGAGGCGCCTTTAGAGAGCCCTGGTTTTGCGTGACCCTAGGTCTGACTCTTTCGTTGATGCTGGCGCTTTTGGTCTTCCGCTAGAGGTACCCGAGCTCGCCATGGACCTCATCGATCCCGGCACCGGCCGATCCCGACATGTCCCAGGGCAGGAATGCCTGAACATGGTGAACCTCCATTAACCACGGCCCTGAACGGTTCGCTTACCCTGTCCGAGCTAGATCAGCCTCATGCGCATTCACGAGCTGGGGTCCAAAAGATCATGTTCGGCTTCCTGAAGAAAATCTGGCGCGACAAGCGCGGCAACGCCCTCCTCATCGCAGGGGCAGCCTTGCCGTTGATCGTCGGCGCTGCGGGCCTTGCCAGCGACACCATCCAATGGACGCTTTGGAAGAGGCAGCTGCAACGCGCCGCGGACTCAGCGGCGCTGTCGGGCGTTTATACGCGCTTGCAGAAAGACGATCAGGCGACTGTCGAATCAGCGGTCGATCACGATCTCACGCTGAATCTCCACACATGGATGGCCCTTCATTCCGATCCGGACGTCCAACTGCTCGACGACGACGGCAACTCGACCGATCGGGTGCAAGTGACGCTGCAGGTTCAGCAACGGCTCGCATTCAGCTCGATGTTCATGTCGGCGGCGCCGACCATCCGGGCCGTGGCGACCGCGGCGAGCGTTCCCGGCGGTGGCGAATATTGCGTGATCGGCCTCGATCCAAGCGCGACGGCAGTCGGAATTGACATCGCGGGAAGTACGTATCTCGACATGGGCGACTGCTCGCTGATCGCGGACTCGACCAATCCTACCAATGCGGCGAACAACGGGACGAGCAGCAAGAGCGGCGGCTCCGGATCGACGATCATCGCCGCATCGCTCGCCGCCGCCGGCGGTGTGAACTATTCGAAGACCTGGAACGTGGACGAGTACGACCCGTACAGTCCGCCGGTCCCCGATCCTTATTCGGACCTCGCGAACCACATCCCGAAAAGCAGCGACTGCACCAGAACGATCTCACTCAATAATTCCAGCTTCCCGATGGACCGCACTGCAGCGGGAACGAACCATGATAATTCCGGTGATACCGTCTGCATCAGCGGCGGCCTGACCGTTCAAGGCAAGCTCCAGCTTCAGTCCGGGGTCACTTACGTCCTGAATGGCGGCGACCTGGTCATGAACTCCACCGGCGCCAGCCTCAAGTGCGACGGCTGCACCATCATCCTGACCAACTTCACCGACCCGACCAAGACGGGCAGCATCAAGCTGACCGGCGGTACCCTGGACATCTCGGCGCCCACTGCCGACGGCACCTGGAAGGGCATAGTGCTCTACCAGGACGGCCGCGCCACGGACACGGGCAAGAAAACCCAGAATCAGATCAACGGCAATAACGGAACGTCGGTCGAGGGGGTCGTCTACGTCCCGAACCAGTCGCTTCTCTACAATGGCGGAAGCAGCACAGCGGCCGCCTGCCTGCAGATCGTCGTCAAGCGGGCCGAATTCAGCGGCAATTCGGCGATGCAAACGCTCAACGACTGCCCCGACTTCGGCTTCAAGGGCGGCAGCTCGCGACGCGTGAGACTGGTGGCGTGAGGAGGGTGCGCGCCATGCTGCGCGTTCCGCGCAAAATCCTCCGCAATGAGCGCGGAGCGGCCATCATTGAACTCGCGATGGTCGCTCCCGTCTTCGCGTTGATGACAATCGGCATCGTCGACATGAGCAACGCCTACAGCCGCAAGCTCGGCCTCGAGCAGGGCGCCCAGCGCGCGATCGAGAAAATCCAGCAAACGACGCAGGACAGCAGCGTCGACGATACGCTCAAGTCCGAAGCGGTTTGCCAAGTAAACGGCACCAACGACGACGGCACGTGCAAGGCCAGCCCGATCACCACCGACGACGTCGACGTCGGGCATCTTCTTGAATGCATCGATACCGACGGTACGTTGCATTCATCGACCGACCCCACGGCGACGTGCACGGGCACCCAAACGACGAGAACCTACATTTCGGTGACCGTCCACGACAAATATACGCCAATGTTCCCGATCCATTTCGCTTCCCTGGACGGGACGGACCATACCTATCATCTGTCGGCCACGGCCGGCATGCGGACCAATTGATGCAGCAGCGCCGCCGCCTTTGCAGCGACGAGCGAGGGGTCGCCGTCATCGAGATCGCCTTCGGCCTGCCGATCCTGGTCGTGATGATATGGATGATCTTCCAGCTCGGCGAAGTCTATCGCGCATCGGCAGGCATCCAGCAGGCGCTCGGTGAAGGCGCGCGCTACGCGACGCTCTGCGTCGATCCGACGGCGACCGGATGCAACATCCCGTCGCCAAGTGACATCAGCGACAAGATCAATGCGAGCGTCTATGGCATTGGCCCAGGTGATTTCGACGTCGCGACGCCAGAGTGCACGGAGGATGCCACCAACGGCGGCGCCTATTACGACCTTGGTGTCACCTACACTCAGCAAACCAGCCTTTTGCTCGTCCCCGGGCCCAACATCTCCATTACCCGGGGCAAGCGTGTGTGGGTGGCGACCTCCAAATGTCCGGTAGTGACCTAGCAGGCGCCGGCCGACGCCCTAAGAATTGGAGTCGGCTTTCCGCTTCTCGAAGAAGGCATTGATTGCCTCCGTTACCTCGGGGGACTTTAGCCTCTCAGCGAAAATTCCGCCTTCAAGCTGCATCCGCTCAAGAATTTCTTGCCGCTCGCCCTGCCTCAACAGTCGCTGCGTTTCCCGCAACGCCTGGGGAGGCTTGCCCAGCAGCTTCTCGACGATCGCAGCCAGCACTGCATCGAGTTCACCCGGCGCTGCACGATGACTGACAATGCCGATCGCTGCCGCTTCGTCGGCGCCGAAGGACTCCGCAAGCAGCAAGTAACGAGCAGCCAGACGCCGCCCGGCCATCCGCGGCAAGAGGAGGGAGCTTGCCGCTTCGGGCACAAGTCCTAGGTCGACGAAAGGCAAGGAGAAGCGCGTTCCTTCCTCGGCGATGACCAGGTCGCAGTGGAGCAGCATAGTCGTTCCGATCCCCACGCAATTGCCGTGGACCGCGGCGATCAGGGGTGTCTTGCAGGCGGCAAGCGCCCGGAGGAAGCGCCACACTGCAATTTCCTCACCCCGTTCGGGCGCGCCAAGGAAATCGGCGAGGTCGTTGCCGGCGGCGAAATCCTGCCCTTCGCCGCAAAAGGTGACGAGGCGGATCGACGTATCGCCGATGGCCTGCTCCACCGCTTCCGCGAGCGCGGCATACATGGCGATCGTAATCGCATTGCGCCGCTCCGGGCGAGCGAGCGTCACCGCGAGCACATCGCCTTGTCTTTCCACCCGGACATGCTCGCTCATTGACCGCTCCCGAATCTGGTGACGCGCAGAAACTCACCGGCTATGGCCGCTCCATCCAACAAAGCACGGGCCCACGCAAACCGTCATGAAATTCTTCGCAGACACCGCCGAAATCTCAGAAATCCGCGAGCTTGCCGAAACCGGCCTGCTCGATGGCGTCACGACCAACCCTTCGCTCGTGCACAAGTCGGGCCGGGATTTTCTCGAGGTGGTGAAGGAAATCGCCTCGGTGGTGAGCGGGCCGGTGTCGGCCGAGGTGGTCGCTCTCGACTATGACGGGATGATGCGCGAGGCGGCGGTCCTCCGGAAGATCGCGGACAATATCGCGATCAAGGTGCCGCTGACGCCGGCCGGCCTAAAGGCCTGCAAGGCGCTTACCGAAGACGGTTCGATGGTGAACGTCACCTTGTGTTTCTCCGCGGCCCAGGCCCTGCTCGCCGCGAAAGCGGGCGCAACCTACATCTCGCCATTTGTCGGCAGGCACGACGACGTCGGCTTCGACGGCATGGCGCTGATCGCCGATATCCGGCTCATCTACGACAATTACGATTTTCCCACGCAGATCCTCGTCGCATCGGTGCGCCATCCGATGCATGTGGTCGAAGCAGCGAAGATCGGAGCGGATGTGATGACCGCGCCGCCCAAGATCATCTGGCAGCTGTTCAAGCATCCGCTGACGGATGCTGGGATCGCCAGCTTCCTCAAGGATTGGGACGCGACCGGCCAAAAGATCGGGTAAGCCTTCCTTAGAACCC
>Ga0207690_10000044_pt1 | contig 119520 bp, 109 predicted proteins | sample KBSC23metaG_FD_184315 | JGI IMG/M metagenome (GOLD analysis project Ga0207690, IMG submission 184315) | Corn rhizosphere microbial communities from Kellogg Biological Station, Michigan, USA - KBS C2-3 metaG (SPAdes) (version 2) | ecosystem: Host-associated > Plants > Roots > Rhizosphere >... | reverse complement strand
CCTGCACGGCGCGGCGTTGCACCGACACGCGACGTTCCTCGTCCTCGAGCCGCAGCAGCACCGCTTTGAGCGACGCATCGTCGTGCGCCTGCGGGTTGGAGAGGTCGACGTCGGCGATGAGCGCCTCGACGTGCCGCCGGTGGGCGTCGGCGCGGGACGGCTCGGCGGCGATGTGCCGGCCGAGGCCGCGCGGCGTGTGCGTCGAGGGCCCGGTCTCGTCGGCGAGGATGCGCGGCAGCGACTCGACGAGGTCGGTCTCGTCACCGGCGCGGCGGCCGAGCTCGGCCCGGAGGATGTCGAGCCGGCCCTGGAGCACCCGCCGCAGGTAGGAGAGGTCGGTCTCCTCCTGCTCGGCCTCGCGGCGGCGCTCGCGGACGTCGGCCAGCGGCAGCGCTTGGAGTCCGTTGACGAAGTCCTCGGCGAGCACCTTGTCGATCCGCCGGTTGCCCTGCACCATCAGCGTGCTCCTGTTCGGTCGCGTACTCCCAGCATGGCGCGGGCGTCGTCGGGAGTCATCGGCGGGCGCTGGGCGAGCCGGGCGAACGCGGCCGCCCGCTCCACCAGCTCGGCGTTGTCGCGCACCGGCTGCCCGGCGGCGAAGGTCAACGTGTCTTCCAGCCCGACCCGCAGATGCCCGCCGCCGGCCAACGCGGCCAGGAGCACCGGGAGGCTCGCGCGGCCGACGCCGGTCGCCGACCAGGTCGCGCCCGCCGGCAGCGCGCCCACGCACGCGGTCAGAGCCGTCAAGGTGCCCGGCATCCCGCCGGGAACGCCCATCACCAGGTCGCAGTGGACGTGCCCGCCGTACGGCGCTCCGTGCTTGTCGAGCAGCCGGTGCAGCGTCGCGACGTGGCCGAGGTCGAACAGCTCGAACTCCGGCACGATCTCGCGGTCGCGCATGTCGAGGAACAGCCGCTCGATCAACTCCCAGCGGTTGAGGAAGACGTCGGTGCCGAAGTTGACCGTTCCGCAGGTGAGGCTGGCGGCGTCCGGGCCGCTGCCGAGCACGCGCAGCCGGTCGGCCTCCGAGTCGGTGACCGCGCCGCCGGTCGACACCTGGACGACGAGGTCCGTCGCCTCGCGCACCGCGACCACCGAGGCGGTGACCCTGGCGAGGTCGAGCGTGGGCTGCGCCTCGTCGTCGCGGACGTGGATGTGGATGACGGCGGCCCCGGCCGCCTGGCATGCCTTGGCGGTGGAGACCAGCTCGTCGAGGGTGCAGGGCAGCCCGGGCGCGTCCGCTTTCGCCGTCTCTGCCCCGGTTGGGGCGACCGTCAGGAGGGTCGGCGCCATGCCGCCATCCTGGCACGGTTCCGGCTGGCCGAATGGCCGGCCGGCAGCGTCGCCGATGCGCTCTTCCGGCCGAGGTGGGCGGTTCGTACTGATTCCCCCAGATGGCTCAACACCAGGCCCCCTGCTGCCGATGCAAATGGAGCATCCACGGCAACGGCACGGTGAGGGAGGTCGAGCATGCTCAAAGGCGACCTCACGTCGACGCCGTTTGCCCCATTGCTCCTGTCTCTCGCCGACGAAGAGGCCACCGGCTGCCTGCACATCTCCGACGCCGAGGGCGACGAGGCGCTGGTCTATTTCCGGACCGGGATGGTGTACGCCGTCTCCGTGCCGGGCCGGCGGCCGCAGCTCGGCGCGAAGCTCGTCTCGTCGGGCGCGCTGGGCCCGGAAGCGTTGGCCGACGCGCTGGAAGCGCAGCGGACCGAGCTGCAGGGCTGGAAGCTCGGCGAGCTGCTCGTCCACCTCGGGTACGTCGACCAGCCGGTCGTCGAGGCGTTCGTCAAGGAGCAGGTCAACGACGCCATCTGGGACCTGATCCGCTGGACCGAGGGTCGCTGGCGGTTCCGGAAGGGCGAGAAGACCCGCGAGGACGTCGCCCCGCCGATGGCGGTCGCCGAACTGCTCACCACGCTGCGCGAGCGCGGCGTCGAGTGGGAGGCGATCTCCGAGGTCGTCCACGGACCGACCGCCGTACCGGTCCTGTCCGCGAGCGGCGGCGGCGCGCCCGAGATGACGCTCGACGCGGACGCCTGGTCGATGCTGTGCAAGATCGACGGCGAGCGTTCGGTTGCCGAGCTCGCCCGCGACTGCGGCTACACGCTCTTCGAGGCCGGCCAGGTGCTGGTCAGCCTCGTCCAGGCCGGGCTCGTCGACATCGAGGAAGACGTCGAGGTCACCCCGAGCGCCGCGCCAGTGCTCACGCTGGTCCCCGAAGAGGATTCGCTGTACGGCGCGACCTCGGTCAGCTCCGCGCTGGCCGCTGCGGCAGCCGAGGCGGAACTATCGATCGCGGACGACGATCCGCTGGCCGCCGTCACGGCCGCGGTCGCCGCGATCAGCGCGCAATCCGCCGGTGAGCCCGAGTCCGCCGAGGCCGAGGCCGAGGACGACCTTGCCGCGCTGGCGCGATTGGTCAGCGAGGTCGCCGCCGGCGTCCGTGAAGACGAGGCGGACGCCGGGGCGGCGGCCGTTGCGGAGCGGGTCGAGCCGGCCGCCGGTTCGGTGCCGCTGCGGCCGGACAACCAGGCGTTCGCGACGTCGGTCGAGCGGGTCTCCGCGGCGCTGGCCGAGGTGCTCGGCCCGGCCCAGGAGATCGACGATCCGTTCGAGGTGCCGGCCGAGATGCGGGTCAAGCGGACCCGCAAGGAGAAGAAGCAGACGCCGCCGCCGCTCGACCCGCGCGCGGCGCGCGTCCGGGCCGCCGCGGCCGAGGAACTGGCCGCCGCGCATGCCCTGGCGCAAGCCTTGCGCGAGGCCGCGGCCAGCGAGCCGGATCCCGCCGAACTCGAAGCACAACGCGCTGCCGAGGACGCCGCGCGGGCTGAAGCCGAGCGCCTCGAAGCCGAGCGCCTTGAGACCGAGCGCATCGCCGCGGAAGAAGCTGCGCGGGTCGCCGCGGAGGAAGAGGCTGCGCGGGTCGCCGCGGAGGAAGAGGCTGCGCGCCTGGCCGCCGAAGAAGCCGCGCGGGTCGAAGCCGAGCGCCTCGAAGCCGAGCGCCTTGAGACCGAGCGCCTTGAGACCGAGCGTCTCGAAGCTGAGCGCATCGAAGCTGAGCGCATCGCGGCGGAGGAAGAAGCGGCGCGGATCGCGGCGGAAGCGGAAGCCGCGCGACTGGCTGCCGAAGAAGAGGCCGCCCGCGTCGCCGCGGAGGAAGAAGCCGCCCGGATCGCCGCCGACGAAGAAGCCGCCCGCGTCGCCGCGGAGGAAGAAGCCGCCCGGATCGCCGCCGACGAAGAAGCCGCCCGCATCGCCGCGGAGGAAGAGGCGGCCCGGATCGCGGCCGAAGAAGAAGCGGCCCGGCTCGAAGCGGAGCGCTTCGCCGCCGAGGAAGCGGCGCGGGCAGCCGAGGAGGCCGCCGCGCGCGAAGCCGCCGAGCGCCTTGCCGCGGAGAAGTCCGAGGCCGAGGACCAGGCGTGGACCGAGTACTGGTCGCGCGAGGCCGAGCGCATCGCCGCCGAGGAGGCCGCCGCGGCCGCCGCCGCAGCGGAAGCCGAGCGCGAGGCGGCCGAGCAGGCCCGCCTACTCGCCGAGCAGGCGGCCGAACGCGCCGCCGCCGAAGCCGAGGCTCGAGCCCGCGCGGAGGAGGAGGTCGAGGAAGCGAACCGCCGGCTGCTGAACAAGTCGGCCGCCAGCGCCGCCCTCGCCGAGCTCGCCCACGACATCCCGGACCAGCCGGTCGACGAGCACGTCGCGGCCGAGGAACCGGCCGCGTTCGAGGAACCGCCCGCGGAGCCGTACGCCGTACCGGTCACCGTCGGCGCGCCCGCCATGGAGATGGCCGACACGGCGGCCCTGCTGCGGGAGCTGTCGTCGCTCGGCCTCGACGACGAGCCGGCTGCCCCGGCGCCACCGCCGCGAACGCCGGCCCGCCCGGCCCCGCCGTCCGCCGACAAGAAGAAGAAGCGCGGCCTCTTCGGGCGTTAGCCCGACACCGTCACCACTTCGGAGACCTGGTGACCACGACACGCCGTAAATAGTCGACAAAGTTGGTCACCAGCCCTCCGAAGTCGCGGCGTCAGGCGGTCACCAGCGGGTCGATCGCGGCGGCCATCCCGGCCACGACCAGACGCGCGTCGTCCGGTGTCTGCCGCTTGACCACCGCGAGCGCGATCGGGCCCAGTTCGGCGTGGTGCACCGCCGTACCGAGGAACCCCACCGGCCGCTCGTCCGAGCCGGCGACCGACACCGGCGACCCCGGCCCGGGCAGCTCCTCCTGGGTGCCGTCGAGGTGCAGCAGCACCAGCCGGCGCGGCGGGCGGCCGAGATTGTGCACCCGCGCGACGGTCTCCTGCCCCCGGTAGCAGCCCTTGTCGAGGTGTACGGCGGTCGAGAGCCAGCCGATCTCGTGCGGGATGGTGCGGTGGTCGGTCTCGAAGCCGAGCCGGGGCCGGGCGGCGGCCACGCGCAGGGCCTCCCACGCCAGGTGGCCGGCCAGCGGGCGCGACCCCACGGCATCGGTCAACCGGTCGCGCGCGACCAGCTCCTCGGCACCGGGTACGCCGCCCGCCGCCACCGGCGACAGCACCGCCCGCTCGGAGGTCACGTCGTCGACCGTCACGTTGCTCCAGAACACCATCGAGCGCAGGTAGGCGACGAGCGCGTCCACGGTCCCCGGCTCGACGTGCGCCCACGTCGCCTCCCCGTCGTCGACCAGCACCAGGTGGTGCTCGACGTGACCGTGCGGGGAGAGCACCAGCGCCTCGCGCCGCTCGCCCGGCGGCAACGCGGAGACGTGCTGGGTGAGCAGCGAATGCAGCCAGCCGAGGCGCTCCGGGCCGCCGACCCGGACGACCCCGCGGTGCGACCGGTCGACCAGCCCGCCCGCCGCCAGCAAGAGGCGTTGCTCGCCGAGCGGATCGCCGTAATGGCCAGGTACGGGGGCGTCGACGCCGGTGCCGGCGACCGCTCCGGGGCGGTCGAGCAGCGGGCTGGCGTCCATGCCTTCGAGGGTACGGCCGTCACCGAACCACCCCCACATTCGTTGGGGTAGCAGGAGAGCCCGATCCGGTGGCGAATAGCCCCATTTGTCATTTCCATACACAGGAGGAAGTCTTCGATGAAGACCTCACAGCGGGCGCTGGCCATGGGACTGGTCGCCGCCGCTCTTGCCGCGGGTTTCACCGCGAGCGCATCCACCAAGGCGGCCAGCGGGCCGGTCGTGAAGTTCGCGACCCCGGTCGTCGTCGACTTCTTCCGCCCGGGCTACGAGCCCGACGTGGCCACGGTGCCCGCCGGCAAATACAAGGGCTCGACGTTCGTCTCGGTGCCCAACGGCTTCTCGACGACGATGTCCTACATCTGGCGTTCGGACGACAACCGGCGCAGCTTCCACATGGTGGAGGGCAACGCGATCGGCAAGTCGACCACCTGCATCGGCGGCGGTGACTCCGAGCTGCAGGTCGACCCGGTCAACGGCGCGGTCTACTTCAACGACCTGCAGGGCCTGACCAACTTCACCAACTCCCGCTCGGACGACGGCGGCCACACCTGGCAGACCTCGTGCGCGTCGGTCAACGGCGCCGGCGTCGACCGGCAGTGGCTCGCGATCGACAGCAACGGCGGCACCTCCGCCGTGGGCACCGGCGCGGGCGACGGCCGGCTCTACTTCGACTACGACAACATCGAGCAGGACACCGGCCCGATGGGCATCGGCGGCAACCAGCTCGTCATGAACGAGTCCGAGGACGGCGTCCACTACGGCGCCGAGTGCGAGGGCGCCAACGGCCCAGCCGGCGGCGGCGCGACGGTCGGCCCGCAGAGCGTCTGCGCGCTCCCCCCGGCGGTCATCAGCTACGACGAGGGCATCCCGGGCAACGTGATCGTCGACGACGTGAAGGGTCACAAGTACCAGCACCGCGTCTACGCCATCCACACCAGCTCGGACAGCCAGGGCGTCATCGTCTCGTGGTGCTCCGGCAAGGCCGGCGACAAGACCGCGGCGACCGTCGCGGCTGACTGCACCGACCCGACCCAGGTCGCCGCCGGCGACCGCGACCGCAAGAACGTCAACTGGCACGACTCGTTCGCGCGGATCAAGGGCAAGTGGCAGGTCGGCAACCTCTTCCCGGCCATCCGGGCCGACACGGCCGGCAACCTGTACGCCGTGTGGTCGGAGTACCCGGGCACCGGCGCCCCGCAGGGCCCGGGCCAGATCAAGATGTCGGTCTCGCGTGACGGTGCCCAGCACTGGAGCCAGCCGATCACCGTGTCGCCGTCGTACCTCGGCAACAACGTGATGCCGTGGATCATCGCCGGCTCGCCGGGTCGCGTCGGCATCGCCTGGTACGCCTCCGCGGTCGCGAAGAACTCGAAGGGCCAGTACGGCCCGGACGCGGTCACCGCGAACGGCAGCTGGAACGTCTACTACGCCATGACGACGAACGCGCTGGCCAAGAAGCCCGGCTTCGGCGTCGCGAAGGTGAGCGACCACCCGGTCAAGTACGGCGACATCTCCACCGGTGGTCTCGGTGGTAGCCACGACCGTTCGCTCGGCGACTACATGCAGGTGCAGCTCGGCCTGCACGGCGAGGCCGTCGTCACCTACGTCGACGACACCTCGAACGACCGCAACACCGACACCTGTGGCTGTGGCCAGACGCCGTCCGAGGCGGCCGGCCCCGTGATGGTCTCGGTGCAGAGCGCCGGCCCGAGCATGTTCGCCGGCAAGGACGTGCCGCGCATTCCGTCGTACGTCGGCTCGGTTCGCGACAAGGCGGGCGACGCGTTCCTCTCGGCGGGCGGCCAGGACGTCGCGGCGCCGAAGTCGCTCGACGTCATCGCGGCCAGCGTCAAGAAGAAGGACTCGAAGAACGTCACCGTCACGCTGACCACCAACGACACCAACCTCGCGAACGACCTCGCCGCGGTTCCGCCGCTCGGTGGCGCGGTGAACACGTGGACGGTTCGTTGGGCAGCCCCGGACTACAAGGGTCTGGGCGACGGCAACATGTTCTACGTCGGAATGCAGTCCAACGGTGGGTCGGCTCCGTCGTTCTACACCGGTACGACGACGTCGATCAGCACGACGCACACCAAGTACTTCACCTACCCGGCCACGACGAAGATCAGCGGCACGATCCAGGGCGCGACCATCACCTGGACGCTTCCGCTGTCGCTCGTCGGGAACCCGAAGAAGGGCCAGGGGATGTACTCGATCACCGGGTTCACCTCGACCCAGGTTTCGCCGGCCGGCACGACCGCGGTGACCGTCCCCGAGCAGGGCGGCAACCTCGGCGACGTGAACATCCCGAACCTGATCAGCGCGACGACGCCGTTCACCTACATCGTCCACTGATCCGATGCAGACGCGGCGGCGGTTCTTCGCCGCGGTGACGTTGGCGCTGGCCGGGGCACTCGCTGTCCCGGCCAGCGCCGTCTCGACGTCGCCGCCCACGATCACGGCGGTTGCGCCGCGGGTGTACGCCTGGCCGGCGGGTTCGCCGTCCGCGGTCACCCCGCGGGCACAGTCCGGCCCGCAACAGCTCGCCTACGCCGGCGGGCACAGCGGCCACGGCGTCGACACCCAGCCGGCCGTGTACCTCGTCTTCTGGGGCTCGCAGTGGTCGAAGACCGACCCCTACGCGGCGTACGAGAAGAAGTTCTTCGCCGGCCTCTACGGCCGGGGCGACGACTGGACCCCGTCCCAGAACCAGTACTGCGAGAGCGTCGCGATGGATTCGGTCGACTGCCCGCGCAAGGGTGCGCACATCGGTGCGCCGTCACACCGGCAGGTGCTCAAGGGCGTGTGGTTCGACGACACGCAGATGGCCGCGCCGACCGACGTCGGGGTCCACATCGGGAGCGACGGCACCGGCGACAGCGTCGCGCAGGAGGCGCTGCGCGCGGCGCAGCACTTCGGGAACACCACGACCGCGCGCAACCGGAACGCCATCTATCTCATCAACGAGCCGTCGCACTTCGACAGCCCTGAGTTCGGGGCCGCCTACTGCGCCTACCACTCCGCGATCGCGAGCACGATCGGCGACATCGCCTACGGCGTGCTCCCGTACCTGACCGACATCGAGAGCCCGGCGCACGCGGGCGTCAGCTGCGGGCAGAACATGGTCAACTCCGGCGCCGCGGGCACGTACGACGGCGTGAGCATCGTCGCCGGCCACGAGTACCTCGAGGCGGTCACCGACCCGTGGCCCTCGACCGGTTGGGTCGACGCGAGCGGCGAGGAGACCGCGGACAAGTGCGCGTGGAAGACGAGCGGAGCCGGATCGCTCGACAACGTGCACCTGTCGACGGGGACGTTCGCGGTCCAGGGCATGTGGAGCAACCTCGCCGGCAACGGCCAGGGTCAGTGCGTGACGCACCAACGCTGACCTGCCGGGAGATTCAGACGTCGTACGGCGGGCAGTCGTAGAGCCGGATCGTCCCGCCGCCGAACGGATCGGGGACCGTGACGTCACCGGTCACGTCGATCACCAGCCCGCCGGGATACTCGCCCGCGAGGGCGCCGAACAGCGGGCAGACGATCGCGTCGACGGGCAACGGCATCGGGTCGACGAACGTGAAGAGGTAGTTGATGAAGTCGTCGACGGCCTGCGGCGGGATCTGCGGGCTCGCGTCGACGTAGCAGGTGCTGTCCGTCGTGTTGTCCGCGTAGGCGACCGACTGGCACAAGCTCACCGTGTCGGTGAAGCCCGCGACGTACGACGTGCGGTCCGCACCGGCCTGGACGCCCGGCCCGGAGTAGCTGAATCGCGTCCCCGGTGCCTCGGCTCCGTTCACCGCAACCCAGCACGAGACGGTCGCGTCGATCGGTAGGCCGCTCGCGTCGGTCGTCACCGACCGGTCTCCGATGATCGCGGCGTGGGTGTCGCCGCTCAGGCCGTCGGTCCCGATCTGCTCGAGGAAGCAGCCGCCGTGGACGACGTTCGGGCCGGCCGCGTGCGCGGTCGCCCCGCCGACCATGCTCAGGCCGACCGCCAGCACCGCCCCGAGCCGGGTCAGTGCACCGCCGGGTGCGCGCGTCACTGCGGCACCACGTACGGCGGGCAGTCGTAGATCGGGTTGAGCCCGAGGCTCAGCGGGTCGGGCACGAAGACGTCGCCGGTCGGGTCGATCGTGACGCCGCCGGGATAGCTGCCGGCGAGCTTCGCCAGCTCCGGGCAGGCGACCGGATCGACGTCGGCAATAATGATCCGGTTGATCGTTCCGAGAATGTCGCAGCCGAACAACGGGCACTCGGGCGGCACCTGGATGTAGACCGGGCCCACGCACTCGGAGAGCGACGTGCCGTCGGCGAAGTCCACCGTGTGACACAGGTCGACCTCGTCGGCCGCCCCTGCGGTGAACGAGACCGGGTCGGCGCCGGCCTGGACGCCGGGGACGCCCACGTCGCCGTACGTGTGGGTGGTGCCGGGCGCTACGACGCGGTTGATCTCGATCCAGCAGGTCACGGTCGCGCCGATGGGCATCGGCGGGGTACCGGGCACGAACGTCTCCGACTTGTCGCCGATGACGCCGGTGTAGACGGTCGGATCGGCAGCCGGATACGCCGGCTGCCCGAGGGTGTCGTAGTAGCAGCCGCCGTAGAAGACGTTCGAGCTCTCCGCATGCGCGGCCGGCGCGACCAGCATGCTCAAACCCAGGCACGCGGCGGTGATCAGCGTTCTCTTCATCGGGTCCTCACGGGGTGATGTACGGCGGGCAGTCCCAGAACGGGTTGATTCCGAGGGCAAACGGGTCCGGCAGGTAGACGTCGCCGTCCGGGGCGATCGTGACCGGGCCATACGTGCCGACGACCGCGGCCAACGCCGGGCAGACCAACGCATCCGCGAAGTCGAAGAGCTCGACGAGAAGCTCCGTGACCGATCGCGGCGGAAGGTAAAACGGCCCGAGAGGTGCCGGGCAGGGCAGCGCCTGCGTGGTGCCGTCGGCGAACGTCACCGACTGGCACTCCGCCACGATCTGGCTGTCGGCGGCGGTGTACGAGATACGGTCGGCGCCGGCCTGAGCCCCGAGCCCCGAGTAGCTGAAGCGGGTGCCGGGCGCTTCCACGCCGTCGACCTCGATCCAGCAGGACACCGTCGCGCCGATCGGCATCGTCGGTATCGCGCCGGTCCGGGTGACCGACAGGTCGCCGATGACGCCGACCTGCGTGCCATCAGCCGACGGATCCGCCACCGTCTCGAGGAAGCAACCGCCGTGGATCACGTCGGGCCTCGCGGCCTGAGCCGACGGGACGGGTACGACGCACACGCTCGCAACCACGGCGAGGATCGCGATCAGCGTTCTCCGCACGACTCTCTCCTTGTCTTCGCTACAGCCCGGACAGGGAGAAGTTGTCGTACGGCGGGCAGTCCCAGAACGGGCCGATCCAGAGGTCGAGCGGATCGGGCAGGTAGAGGTCACCGTCCGGCGCGACCGTCACCCCGCCGGGGTAGCTGCCGGCGAGCTGCGCGAAGACCGGGCACACGACCGGGTCGACGTAGGCGACCTCCGCCGCGGTCAACTCGGCACCAACTGAGTTCACGACGTCCAAGACCGCGCTGACCGTGTCGACGAACCACCCCGGCGGCCAGTTCTGGTCGCCGAGGGGGATCGGGCATTGCGTGTCGATCGTGCCGTCGCCGTAGACGACCTGCTGGCACAGTTGCACCAACTCCGAGTCGCCGGCCGCGAACGAGACCGTGGTGGCGCCCGCCTGGACACCGGTGCCGGACGCGGTAATCCGCGTGCCCGGCGCCTCGACGCCGTCGACGATGATCCAGCAGGTGACCCTCGCGAAGGTCGGCGCGCCGCTGCCGTCGGTGGTCACCGAAACGTCGCCGATCACGCCGACGTTCTGACCGCCGGTCACCGTCGCCTGCGAATCGGTGTCGAAGAAGCAGCCACGGCGAACCGTGTCAGACCCGGACGCGGCGGACGCGGGAGCCGGTACGGCGATCGCGGTCGCGCTCAACGCGAGGGCGGCGAGCAAGACTCGCTTCACAACACGCTCCTTGCGTTCGTCACGACGTGGGGCGGTACGGCGGGCAGTCCCAGAACGGGTTGATTCCGAGGGCGAACGGATCCGGCAGATAGACGTCGCCGTCCGGCGCGATCACGAGGCCGGCCGGGTAGCTGCCGGCAAGTTGCACGAACACCGGGCACACGGCCGGATCGACGTAGGCGATCTCGGCGGCGGTCACGGTGTCGAAAACGTAGGCCAACGCGTCGAGGACGAACTGCGGTGGGAGCTGACCCTCGCCGTGGTTGATGGGGCAACCCCAGTCACTCGTGCCATCGGCGTACACGACCTGCTCGCATTCCGCGATCACGTCGGCGTCGCCTGCGGCGAACGAGATCGTGGCGATGCCGGCTTGGACACCGGTGCCAGACGCGCTCAACCGGGTGCCCGGCGCCTCGACGCCGTTCACCTCGATCCAGCAACTCATCGTCGCGAACGTCGGCGAGTTGCTGCTGTCAGTGGTGACCGACAGGTCGCCGATGATGCCGACGTTCCGGCCACCGGTCGCAGTCGCCTGTTCGTCCGTGTCGAAGAAACACCCGCCGGTATAGCTGTCGGATCCGAACGCCGCCGACGCGGGGACGACTGGTGCGGCGACCGCGGTTACGCCGAACGCCAGCAATGCAAGCAGGATTCTCTTCACCGAACTCTCCTTGTCAGCGTCGGCAGCGACCTAGTAGGGCGGGCAGTCGTAGACGTTGTTGGTCCCGAGCCCGAGCGGGTCGGGAGCATCGGTGCGGAGGTCGCCGTCCGGCCCGATCGTCACGCCACCCGGGTAGCTGCCGGCGTGCGCCGCCAGCTGCGGGCAGATCGCGGGATCGAGCTGCGCGAACCCGGTGGTGACGATCTGGTTGATGTATTCCTGCTGCCGATGCGAGGGCATCTGCAGGTCGTTGTAGATGCAGTGCGAGCGGAACGTGCTGTCCGCGTACGCGACCGACTCGCAGACCTGCACGTTGTCGAGGGCATCCGTGGTGGTGTACGTCGCCGGATCCATCCCGGCCTGCACGCCGGGTACGCCGGGAAGGTCGCCGTACGAGTGCGTCGTGCCCGCAGCGACGACGCCGTTCACCTCGATCCAGCACGTCACGGTCGCACCGATCAACCGCGGGTTGGCGTAACCGGTCGTGGTCACCGACCGGACGCCGATCCACCCGGAGTACGTGCCGGTAGTCGTGAGCGATTGGTCGGGACTGTCGAAGGAGCAGTCGCCGTACATGAAGTCCGAGTCGTCCGCGTGCGCGGCGGGCGCGGCGAGGACGGCAGCGCCGAGCGCGAGGACGGCGAGCAGGCTTCGCTTCATGGCAGTAAACCTCCACCGACGTAGGGCGGGCAGTCGAACACCGGGTTGTAGCCCATGTTGTCCTGATCGACGACGACGACGTCGCCGTCAGGGGTGATCGTCATGGGCCCGTAGTCGCCCGCCTGCTGCTGCAGTTGCGGGCACACGAGCGCGCAGAGGGTGCCCCGATCCGGGCTGCAGACGGCGTTCTGCGCGATGTGCACGATCGAGCCCACCGCGTCCAACACCTCCTGCGGCGGGATTTGAATCGGGTCGATCGCCGGGCAGTTCAAGATGGGATCCGACGTGGTGTTGTCCGCGTACAGCACCGAATGGCACTCGACGACGTTGTCGTACGGCTGCGAGGTGAAGGCGATCGGATCCGCGCCCGCCTGCACACCGGGGACGGCGAGGTCGCCGTACGTGTGCCGGGTGCCGGGCACCTCGACGCCGTTGATCATGATCCAGCAGCTGACGGTGGCGCCGATCGGCGCGGTCCCGGCGCCGCCTTCGGTGGTGGCCGACACCTCGTACATGAGGCCGCGGTAGTCGCCGTGCGTCGTCACCTCGTAGGCCGCGTACGCGCAACCACCCCGGATGTCGTGCTGCGCAGCCGCGTGTCCGGCCGGCACGACCAGCGCGCCGGCGCCGAGCGCGAGGGCCGCAACGAAAAGTCGCTTCATGGCCCTACTACTGCGCGCGGGGCCAATCCCTTACGTTCGGTATTTCACCGGCGCTCGCCGAACGGTCAGCGCCAGGCGCGGGCGAGCTCCGGCCGGTTCTTGCGGCGGCGCGCGTAGGAGACGCCGAATCCGGCCATCATCAGCCCGGCCGCGCCGGCGACGAAGCCGGTGTCGTCACGCGACGGGCGGCGGCTCATCTGCACGGTCTCGTCCTCGGTGCCGAACTCGAACCCCTGGTCGGCGTCGGCGAACGCGAGCTGGCGCTCCTGGTCCTCCTGCTGCGCAAAACCGGCGTTGGCGTTGACGGCCGGGTTCGGGTTCGCGTTGCCGGAGCCCTGCACGGGCGGGTTCGGCGGGACCGCCGGGGCGACCGCGGCCGCGGCGATCGGCGGCAGCACCTCGGCCGGCGGCACGACCGGCGGCTTCGGCTTCGCCCCGCACGACAGGTCGGTCGCCGACGAGGTCAACGGCCGCAGGCCGGCGACCGCCTCGAGCGCCAGGTTCCAGCGGTGCGACTGCGTCGAGACCGGGCACGTGTAGCGCACGGTGTAGGCGAGCGTGTTGTCGGCGCGCAGGTTGACGATCGGCGCCCCCGGCACCGAGACGACCGACGCGACCGCCGCCGGCCCGCCGCTGATCCGCAGGCCGACGCCGGACAGGTCCGGGATGTTCGCGGCCAGGTCGACGATCGCGCTCGCGAGGTGCAGCGGCGGCGTGGGCGGCGACGGCAGGATGCCGCCGGTCGGGTCCTTCTGCTCGGCCGGGTGCGGGATCTTGCAGACGAGCGGGTCGCCCTGCGGGACGTCGATGAGCCCGTCGCCGTCGCAGTCGACGCCGCCGATCGGCGCGAGCGCGCCGGTCGAGTCGGCCATCTTGGTCATGTCGCGATAGGAGTCGAAGCCGGTCGGCTGGCCCGCGCTCAACGTCTGCACGGCGAGACCGACCTGGTGGATGCCGTATCGCTGGAGCGTGGCGACCGTCGTGGCCCACTTCGGAGTCGGGTAGTCCGCCTCCTTGTGGTACGCCGCGTCACCCGCGACGACCGCGAGCCGCAGCGAGCCGTCGCGGTAGCGCGCCGAGAGCCCCGGCGGGATGACCTGGCGGCGATGGTTGTCGACGTTCACCAATGTCTGGCCGACGCCTACGGTCGACTGGTACAGCGCGGTCAGCGCCGCCTCGTCGAGGTCGCCGCCGCCGCTCGGCTTCAACGCGTTCAGCGCGGCGGTCAGCGCCGAGTTGACCGGCCCGATGACCCGGCGCAGCTTGTAGGGATAGTCGGTCGACTCGCCGTTGCCGAAGTCGTCCGGCGGGTAGTCACGGAACTCCGCGACACCGAACTCTGCGTCGAGGCCGACCGCGCTGAGCTCGTCGACGACGGTTCCGAGGTCTTGCCGTACGCCGCTCAGCGTCAGGTCGGTCGACGACGTCGTGTCGACGAGGAACATCAGGTCGACCGGCGACGGCGTACGCGGCAGCAGCAGCTCGTAGGTGACGTCCTTGTGCGCGCCCGGCGGCAGCGTCACCGTCTGCTTGCCGGGGAACAGCGTCGACGGGAACTGCTTGACGATGCCGTGCGGCAGCAGCTGCACCGGCTTCATCTGGACCTGGATCCTCGGCTCGCCGACGACCGTGGCGAGCAGCCGCGCGACGAGCCGCTCGCCGGACTCGTTGGGCTGGATGATCCCGCTCGCGGACAGCGTCACACCGACGGGCGCGTCCATCACCACATTGGACAGCGGACCGGCCGACGGGGTGGCCGGCATCGTGATGTACGACGCCCCGTGCGCGATCTGGAGCCAGTCCGCGGTCGAGCTGCCGAGCAGCACGACGTTGGCGAGCGCGGACGTCGCGACCGTCGTCGCCGCGACCGGCGACATGTGCGACACGAACGTGTTGCCGCCGTTGGTCGACCGCTCCCACACGTTGTTGTCCGAGTAGCCCTGGACGAGCTGGATGTAGCCGGCGCCCGAGGCGACGTCGTAGGCCGACGTCGCCTTGGTGTGGCTGACCGGGGCGAACGTCGTACCGGAGTCGGTGCTCACCTGCAGGCCGGACGCGAACTCGGCGAACACGGAGGTCGCGACCGCCGGATTGACCTTCAGCGTGCCGGGTCGGGGCTGTGAGCTGGACATCACGGTCCAGTCGTTGCCGAAGTTGATGCTCCGGTAGAGACCACTCTTGTTGCCGGTCGAGTCGACGACGGTGGCGTAGACGATGTTGGGGCTGGTCGGCGCGGCCGCGATGTCGGTCACGGTGCCGATCGCCGGCAGGCCCGAGTGGTGCGCGGTGAACGACGCGCCGCCGTTCACGCTGGAGTAGATGTAGGGCTGGGTCGTCGGCGCTTCGGTGCCGTTGAGCGGCGCCGGCAGGCCGTTGAGGTCGGCCTGCGGGATCGTGAGGTCGGCGCCGAGGTAGACGAACCGCGCGCTGGTCGCGGTGCTCGGCGCCGAGATGGCGTTGATGTTCGGAGTGCCCGACGGCGCCGCCACGGGGAGCGGCGTCGGCAGCGGCGACTGGTCGACGAGCGGCGTCCCCGGCAGCACGAGGCTGATCCAGATGCAACCGCCGTCGTCGGTGCGGGACAGCGCCGCCCCGTCGGTCGCGTAGATGCGGTCCGGCGCATAGGTCACCGACGTCTGTGCGGTGACGTTGCCGAGCCCCTGCGGGCGGAACGCGAGCCAACCGCCGCCGGCGTACGTCGGCGACGAGTTGCAGGACTGCGCACCGGCGACGGGCAGCGGGCCCGAGATGCCGGTGGCTGCCGTCGCCGCTAGGACGACGGCAGCCAGGACTCCCCTGACGCAGCGCGAACGCGAGACCATGCCGGCTGGGTCCCGGCGGGTCAGCGGACCGTGGTGGCGCTGCGACGAGCCCGCGTCGTGGAGGACGCAACCGACGCGCCCTTGGCCCGGACGCGGCCCTTGCCGACCGGCAGCATCTTCGCCCGCAGGTTGTCGAGCTCGGCCTGCAGCGCGTTGCCCTCGAGCGTCTCGTGCTCGGCCAGCGTGGCCGCGAACGAGTCGAGCTGGACCCGGTAGTGCTCGAGCAGGACGGTCGCGGTGCGCTCCGCCTCGGAGATGAGCCGGCGGATGGCGACGTCGAGCGCGGCCTTGGTCTCCGAGGAGATGTCCGCGAGCGGCGTCTCGTCGCCGAGGAACGCCGACGAGTCCGGCCCGAACAGGCGGGCCATGCCGACCTCTTGGCTCATGCCGAACCGGGCGACCATGTCGCGAGCGAGCGCGGTGGCCTCCTCGAGGTCGTTCTCGACGCCCGTCGAGATCTCGCCGAACACCATGCGCTCGGCGGCGGCGCCGGCGAGCTTCATGGCCAGCCGGCCGCGCAGCTGCGACTCAGTGAGCAGCAGCTCCTCTTCCTCGGCGCGCAGCTCGGTGGTCGCGATGACCTTGCCGCGGGTGAGGATGGAGACGCGCTGGACCGCCTGCGACTCGTCCTGGCTGAGCGCGACGACGACGTGCGCGGCCTCGTGGTAGCTGGCCCGGCGACGCTCGTCGTCGGTCATCAGGTGGCCACGGCGCTTCGGGCCTTCGAGCACCCGGCGGATGGCCTCTTCGATGTCGGTCGAGGTGATCTCGCTGCGGAGCTCACGGATGGTGAGCAGCGCGGCCTCGTTGGCGACGTTGGCCAGGTCGGCGCCGGTGAAGCCCGGAGTGCGGTCGGCGACGTCTTTCCAGTCGACGCTGGGCGCGAACGGCTTGTTGCGGCTGTGAATCTTGAGGATGCGCTCGCGGCCCTCGGCGTCCGGACGCTCGATCGTGATGTGCCGGTCGAACCGGCCCGGGCGCCGGAGCGCCGGGTCGAGGATGTCGGGGCGGTTGGTCGCACCCATGACGACGATGCCGCGGGAGACGTCGAAGCCGTCCATCTCGACGAGCAGCTGGTTGAGGGTCTGCTCGCGCTCGTCGGAGCCACCGCTGCTGCCGCCGCCACCACGCTTGCGGCCGGCGGCGTCGAGCTCGTCGATGAAGACGATGGCCGGCGCGGCGGCGCGGACGCGGGCGAACAGGTCACGGACACGGGCGGCACCGACACCGACCAGCGCCTCGACGAACTCGGCACCGGCGACGGAGAAGAACGGAACCTCGGCCTCGCCGGCGACGGCCTTCGCGAGCAGCGTCTTGCCACACCCGGGAGGACCGAACAGCAGCAGGCCCTTCGGCGGGGCGGCGCCGAGCGCCTCGTACTTCGAGGGGTCCTTGAGGTAGTCGACGACCTCGCGGAGCTCGGTGATGGCCTCGTCGACACCACCGGCGTCTTCGAAGGTGACCTTGGAGACCTTCTTGCCGACGCGGCCCTTCTTCATCTGGCTGAAGTCGGTGACGTCGCCGATGCCGCCGCCGCTGCGGCCGCCCGGAGCGAGCAGCAGGGCGAAGACGGTGGCGAGGATCATCAACGGCACCAGGAAGGTGGCGACGAGACGCTCGGTCTCCTTGCCGCTCTGCTTGTCGATCTGCACCTTGGTGCCGTTGTCCACGAGCTGCTTGATGAGCGTGGCCTCGACCCCGGAGTTGCCCGAGTAGTCGGTGTAGAAGTCGGTCACGCTGGTGCCGTCGGAGTTGACGATCTGGCCGACGATGCGCTCGTCCTGGTCGAGGAACGTCGCGACCGGCACCTGGTGGGCGGCGGCGTACTGGGCGAGCAGGTCGAGCGAGACTCGCGAGCCGGGCGCCTCGGCGGTGAAGATGATGTTGAGCAGGTAGAAGAACAGCGCGAGCAGCGCGGCGAGGAGGGCGACGAGGGCACGGTTGAAGCCCCGCTTGCGGCCCTTGGCGGCGTTACGACGCTTCCGGTCGCGCAGCCAGGCGATCACCGCCGTCTTAGTGCTGGCGAAGATCTGCGCCGCCGAACGGCGCTCCTCCGAACTGTCCTTGCTGTCGTCCGCCACATCTGCGGGCGCGGTGTTGGCCATCGAGAATTCTCCCTGAGAAGAGCGCACGGGGCCTACGCCCAGGCGATACGGGGTGTTATTCGAGAATGACACATCTTGCACCTGCCCGCCAGGGCGGTTCAGGTCCGTCACATATCGGTAACTTACGGCGAAACCGGCCCGCCGTAACTCAGCTTCGCGGAAGCTTCAGGCTGGACGCGTCGACGTCGAGGAACGTGAACCCGGCGGCGACGTTCCAGTGCACCAGCAGGTCCATGGAGTTGATCTTCTTCCCCTTGAGCCCCGCCGGGATCGTCCAGTTGATCGGGACGGCCAGATCGGCGGTCGGGGTGATCGGGCCGGACTTCTCGACCGAGCCGACCTCGACGCCGTTGATGACCATGGCGACGGTGACGTCGGCGTACCCGGCGGCGGGCGCGTCCACCTCGAAAGCCGTCGCCTTGATGCCGAGGCTGCCGGTGATCGCGCCGGACTTGCCGAGCTTGACCTTGACCCGGTTGGTCGCGACGTAGTCCTCGTCGGCGCGCGGGCCTTCGGGCTTGCCGCCGCTGACTCCGAAGACGAAGGCGAGGCAGTCGTTGCCGGCGTCGCCGGGGACGGTGTCGAGGACGTAGGTCGCGCTGCCCTGGCCCTGCGGGCAGGTCGCGGTCGACGGGTAGATGGTCAGCGGCTTCGGTGCCTTGGCTTTGGTGGCGGCGGCGGCCGGGACGATCGCTACGGCGGTCGCGGCTGCGGCGAGGCCGAGCGTCAGGGCGCGGCGGGGTCGGCTGATCATCGAGTGAACGCTCCTCTGGGTCTGTTCCGTCGTAGGCCCAACGAGCGACCGCCGCGTTAAGTTGCGCCGAAATGAGAACGGGCCCCGAGGCGTTCGCCTCGAGGCCCGTCTCCTGATCGGTTACGACGCTAGCTGCGGGTGAAGGTCACGGTCTGGCTGTGGCCGCCCACGTTGCCGTTCTGGCTGATGAAGTTCGCGTACAGGTAGTACTTGCCCTTGGCGAACGTCTTCGTGAACGACCAGGTCGACTTGGAGCTGATCTTCGCGTAGCCGATGCGCTGGTACTTGGTCGCGCTGGCCGACCGGGCGTAGATCGCGACCGAGCGGCCGCTCTGGTTCGGCGAGATGTGGCCGCTGATGGTCACCGGGTAGGTGTGCAGCGACGACTTCGACGTCACCTTGTCGATGCGCAGCGACACGGCCACGAGCGACCGCACCGACGCGTTCGACGGCTGGTAGGTCGGGTCGGCGTGGGTGTCGTTGAAGGACACGACGTAGAGCGCGTTCTTCGACGGCTTGGAGATCGTCACGGTCCAGTTGCCGAGCGAGTTGGTCGTCAGGTGGATGACCGTCCCGGTCGTGCCGTTGTCGAACCGCGGCGTGACCTTCACCGGCGCGTTGGCGATGCCGGCGCCGATGTCCGAGCGGGTCAACCGGCCGGACAGCGTGATCGGGTTGCCGTAGACGACGAGCGCCTTGCTCACCTTCGCGGTCAGCGCGGTGAAGTACGCCGGCGTGGCCGTCGTGTTCACCGTGTTGCACGGCCCGCTGACCCCGTTGAGGGCGCAGAGGGTGACGGCGTAGGTGTGACCGGCGAGCAGGCCCGCCTGGGTGGCGGACGTCGCAGCCGCATTGGACACGGTGACGGTGTGCAAGGAGCTGTCCACCGCACCGTTGGTCGTGTCCTGGTAGGTGTACTTGTAGCCGGTCAGGTGGCTGGTCGCGTTGCCGTTGAGCGGCGCGAACCCGTCGTACGACGGAGCCACCCAGTGCAGCGTGAAGCTGCTCTCGGTCTGCGAGACCGCAAGCGAACGCGGGATGCTCGGCCGCGCGGCCAGCGTCACGGTCCCGGTGCCGATCGTGCCGGTGTTGCCGGCCGCGTCGGTCGGGGTGGCACTGATCGTGAGGGTGCCGTCGGGAAGCACGGCGAGCGCCGCATTGTCTTCGTCGTCGGACCACTTGCCGTCGTCGCCGACCGTTACCGGCTGGCCCTGGTTGAGGGCGAGCACGGAGCCGCCGCCGTTGGACTTGGCGGTCAGCGTCAGCGTCGAGCCGGCCTCGCCGGTGCCCTTGACCTCGACGTCACCGACGTTCGAGCCGTCGATCGTGCCGGCGGGGATCGTCGTGACGGTCGGAGCCGACGGCGCCTGCGTGTCGACGGTGAACGTGAACGGCGTCGAGGTGTTGGGAACCTTGACCCAGTCGTCGTACGCGTTGCAATCGCTTTGCGATTCGCCAGGTCCCGCAGGCGGGGGCGTGCTGTCGAACTCGCAGTGGTTCGGTCCTTGATAGGCCGTCACATGCAGCTTGTACGTGCCGTCAGCCAGGCCGGCAGGAGGCGTGACCAATAGCTGGCGGTTATCGGTACCGATGGTGGACGTTCCGTCGAATCGGTTGCCGTCGGCGCCGTTCGGCAGGATCTCCACGAAGTACGGGTTCGGCGCCGTGAAAGAGCTGTCTCCGTTAGGTACGACCGTCTGGTCGTCTTGGTTGAGCGTCAGCGGGTTACTGAACTCGACCGCGATCTGCGAGAGCTTCTGAACCACGTGGTTCGGACGGGCCAAGACGTCCGGGAACGACGGGGTGTCAAGGTTGACCTGCTTGAAGAAGCTCGAGTCGAAGTCCAGCACCAGCCCGACCGCCTTGGTCGCCGAGCTGGTTGCCGCGCCGGTCGCCGGGATCGCCGTGTGGTTGCCGAGCTGGTCGTACGCGACGATCGACATCGTGATCGAACCGTCGTCGAGGCTCGAGACGTCGACGTCCTTCACAAAGGTCCCGTTGGCCGCGACCCCGCCGTTAGCGGTCTTGTCGAGGGTGATCGTCGGGATGGTGTGGTTCGGGCTCGCGCCGTCGTGGATATCCAGCGTGTAGTGGTCGACGGTGGAGTCACTCCCGCCGGTGACGTGCAACGTTGTCGAGTTGCTGGGCGAGAACGAGCCGGTCACGGTCGGATTGGCCGGTGGCGTCGTGTCCTTGATGATCGCAACCGGGCCGGACGCGGTCGAACCCACGCCGTTGCTCGCCGTGGCGGTCCAGCTTCCGGACGCGGTGTCGACGATGCCGTTGTTGCTCACGTTAAGAGTGACGGTCCAGGGGCAGCTCGTCGCGCTGTCACACGCCTGGACCTGGACCGGTCCGCCGTTGCTCGTACCGGAGTTGTTGACGTGCTTCGGCGTACCACCGACGTTGTCCGTGACGTCGACAACGATCGTGTTACCCGGCTTCGCCTTGCCCGTGAAAGGAACTGCTGACTGGTTGGCCGACGTAATGGTGGGAGCGGACAAGTTCGTCGGAGCCGGCGGGGGGGTGTTGTCGAGCGTGAAGGTGTAGCTGTCCTTCGTCTCGGCCTTCGGGTTTTCCGTGTTGGCCTTGGTGGTGCCGTCGCCGTCGTTGTTGGTGCCGAAAACGTCGAGCGTCACCTGGTAGATGCCCTTGTTGACCGGCGTGCCACTAGGTGTGAAGACGATGGTGTCGTTGGCGTTGGAGTCACCGCCGAGCAACAACGGAGGAGACGGGTCGCCGTTTTGACCGACGGTGAAGGTGGTGGTTCCGGTGAGCGGCGTGTGGCTGGCGGGCGCGTAGGTCCCGTCGTCCTGCCGGTCCGCGATCTGCTGAACGCTGATCGTCGAGTGAGCATCGTCGATCGTGTTGTCGCTGTCCGTGAACGTGACCTGGACCGAGCTGAACGAGCCGACGAGCGCATTAGTGCTCGGGCTCGAGGTCGACCGGGTGGGCACGTCAACCGTGAAGGTCGTCGTGTTGTCCGCGGTCTTCGTTGTGTTCGCGGCTTCGACGGCGTGAACGACGATCGAGTAGCTGCCCGCCGTCAGGAGACCGGTGTAGTTGCACGTGATCGTGTTGCCGCTCACGACGCCGGTGCAGCCGATGCTCGCCGTACCGCCCTTGCTGACGGTGATCGTGGAAGAGGGGTCCAGGTTCGCCGCGACGGAGTTGTCCGTGTAGCTCGCGCTGATCGTCGGGTGGCTGTCCTTGACGGACGCACTGTTCGCCGGCGTCACCGACGACTGGGTGAGGACCGTGTCGGCGAACGCCGAACCGATGAGCGGCGCGCCGGCGACGACGACTGCGCTGCTCGCGAGAATGACTGTGGTGCGGCGTAGCGCGTGCTGCATGAAACGATCTCCGTTCGGGTGCTTGGACATCCGTCCCCCGGGCCTCGTTACTACTTCGCCGTCACCGGCGACGCTCCTGCTGTCCGGTTTCGACCTGTTTTAAACTGGTCGCCCGGTTCCACTCTGCGCTCAGTCAACGACCGTACGACGCCAAAGGTGACGCTGTACGCGGAGTCAGGCATTCGTTGCGTCACAGGAAGCACAGACGCCGAAGATGGCGAAGTGCCCGACATCGACCGTGAACCCGTGATCGGCGGCGATGGTGCCGACCGCCGTTTCAAGAACAGTCGGGGATACTTCGGCTATTCCCCCGCATTCCCGACAGACCAGATGTAAATGGTCGTTGTCATCGGCCGCGTGGTACGTCGGCGCGCCATGCCCCAGGTGGGCATGCGTGACCAGGCCGAGCTCTTCGAGCAGTTCGAGGGTCCGGTAGACGGTTGAGATGTTGACCCCGCTCGCCGTCGCGCGGACCCGCTCGACGATCTCGTCAGGCGTCGCATGACCGAGCGAGGTGACAGCCTCCAGCACGAGCTGGCGCTGTGGCGTCAGCCGATAACCCCGGGCCCGCAGGTGCTCGTGCCACGCAGGTTGGTCTCCGCCCGGCATAGAGCCGAGGTTAGCGAGCGGGAGACGCGGGCCTGCACTGGTTCGGCGCGATGTACCCGGTCAGCCGCTAGCGAGAGGCCGACCTCGCCTGGGATCGCCCTTCCTGTTGGGCGAGCCACTCGGAAGCAGCCACCCCGCACCTAGAACTGGAGTTACGTATCGAGGCTCATTGGGAAACCTGGGTGCAAGCGATGGGCCCGAGATAGTCACGATGCCAACCCCACTCGTCGCTGTACGACGAGAACCAGATGCGCTCGGGTTGGGTGCACACGCGAACAGGGCTCGTTTGCGGCGGCATCTGAACATCCTGGTCGACCGGCCCGGCGCAGGTGCCGGTCGTGGTGAGGCAAATCTCGGGGACATGCACGTGCTGGACCGTCCCCGGCGTGGTTGCGACAGCCGGGATTGTCACCTCATTGCCCCGACACTCTCGGTAGTAAGGGCTGGAAGGGCGGCTGAAAAGCGTCTCGCCGTATGGCTCCACCACGTCGACCGCCACGACGTTCGACGAATCGTGCGGCACAGACCTGACGCACTGCTCCTGATCCACTGCGTAACCCAGTTCAGGCTGAACTGGTTCCAGCACGATCCCGATGACCGCGAGCGCCGTCGCCTCGGCGGTAGCCACCGCCTGCTCAACAGGAGTCAGGTCCTGACAAACCGGCTGGCCGTCGATGGTTACGGGGGCACACACGCTGTCGGCGCCAGCAGGTGCGACCGGCAGAACCGCGATGGCAGAAGCCAGGACGGCTGCGGCGGCGAGGAGCTTCTTCACTGGGTTCCCTCCCGAGGAATGTCTCGCGAGAGGATGCCCATACCGGCGAGCAGTTACAAGACCCTTGCGCAGCCGCCAGCATTAGTGGTAGCCGGTCGGCTTAGCGGCAATTAGCGCAGGTTCACCACGTTGGCGGCTCGAAAAGTCTTGCGTTGCGCCGGCATCCCGCTGCCCGAACCACCCGACTCTCCCGACCCCGGCGCAGCGGACACCGTCGTCGTCGGCGCGGCGCCGACCGGCGCCATCGGCAGCCGCAGCAGGAAGGTCGATCCCGTCCCCGGCACCGACGACACCGACACCTCGCCGCCCATCGCCCGCGCCAGCCGCCGGGTGATGTACAGCCCGAGCCCGGTCCCCGTCTGCTTGCGGGTCTCTTCCAGCCGCTCGAAGCGCTCGAAGATCCGTTCCTGCGCGTCCAACGCGATCCCAGGCCCGCGGTCGGTCACCGACACGAGCACCGACTCGTCCGACACCGAGATCGCGACGTCCACCGGCTCGTCGTCCGGGGAGTACTTGATCGCGTTCGCCAACAGGTTGGACACCGCGCGCTCGACCCACACCGCCGACCCGCGCACGCTGCACGACACCGCCGGCGGCCGCAGCCGCACGACGCGGTCCGGACGCGACGCGAGCGAGTCCTCGACTATCCGCGCGACGATCGAACCGACGTCGGCGACGCCGTCGCCGTCCGCGCGCCCCGCCTCGATCCGCGACGCCTCGAGGATGTTCAGCACCAGCGACTCGAGCTTCTGCGCTTGCGAAAGGATCGACTGCACCGCCGTACGGCGCTGGTCGTCCGTCAACCGGTCGCCCCGGTTGAGCAGCGTCTGCGCCCAACCCTTGATCGGCACCAGCGGCGTCCGCAGCTCGTGCGACACAACGGCGACGAAGTCGTCCTTCAACCGCTCCAGCTCGCGGGCTTGCGTGATGTTGCGCGCGACGACGACGAGCACGTCGCCGCGATCCTCGCCCGCGGGGATCCGGCTGTACGAGCAGGACAGCCACACCGTCTGTCCGGAGGACGACACGATCTGCAGTTCGAGCGGCATCCCGGACGAGCTGTCGATCTGCTCGACCCACCGCTCGATCAACACATCGCGTCCGGCCGCGTCACGCGGCCGCAACAGACCGAAGTGCCGCGTCCCGACCATCTCGTCCGCGCGGTAACCGGTCGACGCGGCAAGACCGGCGTTCCATGACGTGATCGTGCCGTCGGCGGCGATCGACAGGATGCCGTCGCTCGTGCTCTCCAGGATGTCCGCGAGCTTGCGCCGTTCGCCGTCGACGGCGGCCATCAGATCGACCCGCTGCAGGAAACCGACGAGCTCGCGCGCCAACGCCGCCGCGATCGACAGCTCGCCGGCCTCGAAGCCCTCCATGCCGATGCGGTCGAACAGCAACAGCATCCCGACGGTCTCGCCGCCGGAGCGCAACGGCGCGGCCAGCGCGCGCTGATGACCGATCGCCGCCAGCTCCCGCGCCGCCGGTTCGTCTCCGCCGAACGTCAAGTGCGCCGGCTCGTACAACGAATCCGCAAGCACGCCGGCCAACCCGTGTGCCGCCGTGGCCACGGAGTACACCGCGACATCCGAGCCCTCGGCAGGCGCGCTGCACGTGTGCACGGTCGGGTCGCCATCGCCGAAGAGCACGAGCTGGACGGACTGCACCTCGAACCCGACCCGGGCCTCAGCGAGGAACACCGGGATCGCGTCAAGCGGCTCGAGCGACGCGGCCAGCGCATGCGTCGCGCGCTGCAGACCCTCGAGCCGTACCCGGTCGGCCCGTACGGCGGCATAGGAGCGACCGGTCAAGTGCATTCCGGCGATGAGGACGAACCCGATGACGAGCGTCCACGGTGTCCACCGGTACGCCGCGGTGAGGCACACGCCGACGATGAGGCACGCCGCGATCCCGACCGCATGGCCGAAGAGCGCGAGGCCCTTGTTGGATCCGCCGCGAGTCCCGCCCGCGAGGGCGAGCACGCCGCTCATCGTGACGGTGTTCGCGGCACTCATGACCAGCACCGCCAGCACGAGCGCAGCGACGCCGGCCGGCGACGGCGCCGTACCGGTGTCCAATGCGTGCAACGCCAAGCTGCCGAGCGACGCCGCGAGCGTCCACTGGCTGACGTTGAACACCGACTTCAGCAGCGGGTTGCGGTGGATCATGTCGCCGACCACCAGCGCGACCGCACACGTCACGACCAGCGGCCACCCGCTCGTCGCAGCCACGAGAGGGAGAAGGACGCCCTCCATGACGTTGATCGCGTCGACTTCGTCGCGGTGGTAGAAGCGAATCTGCACCGCTTCGGTGGTCGCGATGAGCCCCGCCATCAAGGCGAGCGCATAGATCGGTGCGCCCGCGTGTGTCGGCACGACCGTGGCAGCGACAGCCGCCACCGCGGCCGCGACCAGCGCGACCGCGGCGACGTACGCCTTGACCCTCACTAACTCTCTCCCCCGAGCTGTCGCTTGCCTGTCCGACCGTTACTGATCCCACGCTCCGAACCACGAGCCGCCGAACCAGCTGCCGCCGTAGTCCTCGGTCGACGTCGGCTGGCCGAACCAGCTTCCCCCAAACCAGCTCCCGCCGAACCACGAACCGCCGAACCAGGAGCCGCCGAACCACGAGCCGCCGAACCAGGAGCCGCCGAACCAGGACCCGCCGGTCCACGGTCCCTGCAGCGTCGTCGGGTCCCACGTCGTCAGTTGCGCGGTCAGGTTCGTCGAGCTGTCGAGGACCGTGCTGGCCGAGTCGTACAGCTGCACCCCGACGGTGCCGCGGCTGGCGGCGATCGAACCGGTGCCGGTCGAGGGCGCGATACCGACGTTGGCGACACCAGGGGCAGCGGCCAGGGCAGCCTGCCCGTCGACGGCGCCGGCACCGACGGCCATCACGTCGTTGGACGCGTCAGGGTGCGCGGTCGACATGAGTTCGAACTTGACCCGGTCCGGCGTCAACGCAGGCTGCAGGGTGAGCATCTGCGCGACCAGGCCGCTGACGACCGCGGTCGCCATCGACGTACCGGATCCGCGGCGGTACGGCGCCGGCATCGTCGACGGGAACTGCGTCGTGATCGATGCACCCGGCGCGGCGAGCGACACGATGTGCGCACCCGGCGCGACGACGTCGGGCTTCGCCATGCCGTCGCTCGTCGGGCCGCGACCGGTGAAGTTCGGCAGCACGTCGTCGCCGAAGCCGTTGGTGCCCTTGTCGTCGATCGCGCCGACGGTCAGGACGAACGGGTCGTTCGCGGGGTCGGCGATCGTGCCCGACGACGGGCCGCGGTTGGACGCCGCGACGTTGACGACGATGCCGGACTGCCACGCGCGCTCGACCGCGTAGTCGAGCGGGTCGACCGAGTAGCTCTGCGTCGAGTCGGTGCCGAGCGAGAGGTTCAGCACCCGGATGCCGTACTGCGCCTTGAAGGAGACGACCCACTGAATCGCGGCGATGATCGTGCTGACGTCGGACGCACCGGTCGCGCCGGCGATCTTGACCGACAGGACCTTGGCGGCAGGCGCCATGCCGACGTACTGACCGTTCGACGCGGCACCGTTGCCGGCGATGATGCCGGCCATGAACGTCCCGTGCCCGTAGCTGTCGGCACACGTCGGCTCGCCGCTCATGTTGATGCACGGCGACGTGACCTGGCCGAGCGGATCGGTCGTCACCGTCACAAGCGAGTTCGCGATGTCCGGCAGCGACGTGACGCCGGTGTCGATCAGCGCCACGGTGACGCCGGTGCCGTCGCCGCCCGCCTTCGCCAGCCGGTCGCCGCGGGTGACGGTCTTGTAGACGCTCGGCAGGTTGTTGGTCGAGCCGGCGACGCTCTGCACGTGCGTCGTACGGTCCAGGGTGACCGCGGTGACGCCGGGCATCCGCGCGATCAGCGGGATGTCGCTCGCCGGCACCTTCGCCGAGAAGCCGTCGATGATCGGCAGGTCGTGGGTGATCGAGCCGCCGGAGCGCACCACCGCGGACTCGACCGCGCGGGTGCCGCTGACGATGACCCCGACCGTCCCGTGCACGGCACGCAGCGCCGGGTCGACGACCGCGGTCAGCCCGCCCTGGCCGGTGCCGTTCGCCGTCGGCGCGGCAACCAGCCAGCTGAACGCCGCCGCCAGGGCGACGAGAGCACTGGTCGAGCGGCGCCGTGTCAGTGTCAAGGCCATCGGTGAAACCCTCCGTATGCGACTCACTACAGAGGGTCGTCTGACTAGACACTTGCAGTCATGACGAGTCGTGACGGTCTTCGGTAGCTCGTTCGGACTAGTACGGCCGGGGATCGATGCCTTGCCGGGCATCCGAAACGACACATGTCCGGATCTTGCGAGCGTGCTAACAGAGCGTGACCAGGTCCGTCTAGCCCGCCCGGAGTGGCCCACGGGGTCCACCGAACGGCCAGCGCCGGCCGGGCCATCCCAGGCCCCCGACACCGCCGATTTATGTGCGTGCCTTCGCGCTCACCGCGTCGTATCGTGATCGCACACGGGAAGGGAGGTGGTCCGGTTTTGTATAGCCATAGGACTCGTGAGGTGACTGTCAGCTAGTCGCCGTCTCCGGACTCGGTGTGAGCCCCACGCCGCTGGTCAGCTGTGCTGCTCGACAGCAGGGTGACGGCGTACGGCGAATACCAGACAGACACCAGGCCCCCGGGTGCCAGCCTCGTCCAGCTGGCCCCGCGATCGCCGAGATTCGACGTCGCGGGAACGCCCGGGGGTCGTCTGTTTTTCGCGTACTGGCGCCGACGTCACCTTTTCGTTACCCAGGTGGCGGTCTGGCCAGATACGCCACGTAATGGTGAAATCACCCTATGAGCGGACTGCCCACCCAGCCCGCGCCGACGCCGGCCTACCCGTCCGCGACGCCGACCGCCGAAGGCGGCGGCGCGGCGGGCAATCCCGCCGGCGCCGCCGATCGACTCGCCCGGCTGCAGGCCGTCACGGCCCGCCTCGCCCGGGCGCAGACCGTCGCCGAGGTCGCCCGGATCGCGGTGACGACCGGCGCGAGCGCGGTCGGCGCCGACGCCGCGATGATCGCCTCGATCTCCGCCGACCGGCGGGTGCTGCAAGTGCAGGACAGCGTCGGCTACAGCGCCGCCGTCGTCGCGGCGCTGTCGACGTTCGGTCTGGACGATCCGATCCCGGCCGCCGAGGCGGCGCGCACCGGCGAGCCGATCGTCATCAACGACGAGCGCGAGCTGGCCGCGCGCTACCCCGACCTGCCGCCGCGCACCGAAGACCGCGTGCACGTCGCCCTGCCGCTGTTCGGGCACGGCCGCACCGTCGGCGCCCTCGGCTTCAGCTGGTCGAACCGCGAGCACGCAGCAGTGCGTGACCTGTCGTTCCTCGAGACGGTCGCGCAACAGGTCGGCTCGACGCTCGAACGCGCCCGCCTGTACGACGCGTCGATCGACACGGCGCAGACGCTGCAGCGCACGTTGCTGCCGGCGCAGCTGCCGACGGTCGCCGGCCTGCAGATCGCCGCGCGCTACCAGCCGCTCGACGACGGCGCCGTCGTCGGCGGCGACTTCTACGACGTGTTCCGCCGCGGCGACCAGCAGACCTACGGCCTGTCGATCGGCGACGTCTCGGGTAAGGGAGTCGAGGCCGCGTCGCTGACCGCGCTCGCCCGGCACACGATCCGCGCGGCTTCGCGACGATCCGGGTCGCCCGCGGCGGTGCTCGCCGAGCTCAATGACGCCGTGCTCGCGGACGACCGGCAGGACCGCTACATGACGGTCGCGCATCTCGTGCTCCGGCCGGAGCAGATCGTGACCCATGTGACCTTGTCGCTCGGTGGGCACCCGCTGCCGCTGTTGCGTACCGCCGACCGCGCGGTCCGTGCCGTGGGCCGGCCCGGCAGTGCGGTGGGGCTGCTCGAACGCGGCCAGTGGCACGAGGATCACCTGTCGCTGGCGAGCGGCAACGTCATGGTGCTCTACACCGACGGGTTGACCGACGTACGCAGTCCGGAGACCGGTGAGCTCGCCGGCGACCTGCTGGCCGAGGTGCTCGCCGCGAGCGACGCGACCGACGCGGAGTCGCTGGCCGACGAGCTGCTCGGCGCGGTGCTCCAGTTCGCCGGCGGCGCCCGGCGCGACGACATGGCGCTGCTCGTCCTCTACCCGGGCTGACGCTGACCGGATCGGCAACCCTGGTGGCCGGCGCGCCAGCGTGATCTAGCGGCCGTGAATGTGGCGTCCGGTGACGGGCGGGTAGGCCGACACCGATGTGAACGAACAATCGGCGAGCTCACCGAGCGTCCACGCGGAGCACGCGCTCCCGTCGGACCGAGGCGCCCCGTCGGCAGCGCGCGCGTCGGTCCGGGCCGCGTGCGGGGCGGTGCTCCCGCACCTGCTCGACGACGCGCTGCTGCTCGTGTCCGAAGTCGTCACCAACGCGGTCGAGCACGGCCGCGCTCCCGTCCGCCTGTCGGTCGACTGTGATCGCGCCGGCATCACCGTGGCGGTCGACGACGCGAATCCGGATCTCCCCCGCACCCGGCGGCTCGACCGGCGCCGGCACAGCGGCCGCGGTCTCGTCCTCGTGCAGAGCATCGCCGCCGACTGGGGTGTCCGCCGTACCCGGAACGGCAAGCAGGTCTGGTTCCGGCTGGCCTGACAGACTGGCGCGCGATGACTCTCGCCGTAGCGCCGCTCTCCGACGTCGACGACTGGGTCCGCAGCGACCTGCTGCTCGTCGTGCTGTACGTCGTCGGCGCCGTCCTGCTCGCCCGCTTCGTCGCCTGGATCAGCGCAAAGGTCATCGCGCGGATCGACGCCGAAGCGACCGGTGGTGACGCGCTCGTCCGATCCGAGGCGGAGAAACACCGGCATGCGGTCGCGCAGGTCGTCACCTGGGTGACGATCGTGTTGATCTACTGCATCGCGACGGTGCTCGTCGTGCAACGGTTCGGCGTACCGCTCGCCGGCCTCGTCGCGCCCGCGACGGTGGCCGGCGTCGCCCTCGGATTCGGCGCGCAGCGCATCGTGCAGGACATCCTCGCCGGCTTCTTCCTGATCGCGGAGCGCCAGTACGGCTTCGGCGACGTCGTACGGATTGCCCCGCTCGGCTCGAACGCACCGGTGACGGGGACCGTCGAAGAAGTGACCCTGCGGATCACGAGACTGCGCTCGCCCAACGGCGAGGTCGTCATCGTGCCCAACGGCCAGATCGTGCACGTCACGAACCTGTCCCGCGACTGGGCCCGCGCGGTCATCGACGTACCGGTGCCGAGCACCGCCGACATCTCGCACGTCAACGACGTCCTGCACGACGTCGGGGTCGCGGCGTACGCCGACGAGCAACTGCGGCCGCTGCTGCTCGACCCGCCGTCCGTGATGGGGGTCGAGAGCCTGACCGTCGACGAGCTCCAGGTGCGGATGGTTGCCCGCACGCTCCCCGGGCGCCAGTTCGAGGTGGGCCGCGCGCTGCGGGCGCGGATCGCGCTGGCGTTCCGCAACGAAGGGCTGACCGTCGGGGCGAGCCTGACGGCGACGGATCCCGAATCGGCGGCGCAGTGAAAGCGCGGCACTTCCCGTTCGGCGGGCCGCTGCGCCGGCTGCGTACGTCGACCGTGGTGCTGATCGTGCTGTTCGCGGGGGTGCTGGCCGTCTACCTGCTGGTCCGGCCGGCGCCGACGCGGGCGGCGCAGCCGGCGCCGGCCCCCGCCCCGGCGCCGAGCCGGGCGACGCCCGCCGAGTCACCGGCACCTACGCCGGTCGTGCCGTCGCCGTCGCGGACCCCGCAACGCAGCACGCCGCCGACGCCAACGCCCACGCCCTCGCCGGCGACGACTCTCGTCACACCGACGCCGTCAACGACCTCGCCGTAACGCTCGGGCCGGCGACTCGCCGGACGTCGTGTCGGTCGGGTACGCCTCGTCGCTGATCGCCGTCTCGCCGACGACGCGGTCGAACACCTCGCGATAGTGCTGCATCGCCTGGCGCAGCGACTCCGTGGTCGCCTTGCCGTCCCGGCGCCACCGGTCCTCGACATCCATCCCCGCGCGATAGCGATCCATCACGTCGGCGTGGTCGACCGAGAGCATCGACGCCCGCTCGTCGCTGTCGTCGACCGGATAACCGCGCTCGCCCATCACCATCGTCACCAGCGCGTGCGCCTGCGACACCGACTCCGCCGGCGCATCCACGAACCGCGCCTGCACGCCGTACCACTGCTCGCGGTAGCGCGCCGCCGCGGCCGGATCGAGCGGCCGGATGTCGAGCTCGCGACGCCGGTCCGCTCGCTCGCGCAGCTCGCGCTCGCCGGACCGGCGGCTGCCCGCGGCTGCCACGGTGCGGTCGTACTCGCCGCCGTACTGGTTGCGCAGCCGCCGCCGACGACCGATTCCGATGAGGGCAATCACCGCGAGCACCAGCAGGATGGCGGCGACGGCGACGATGACGTCGAGCACGACCGTGGACATGAGGACCTCCGAAACGAGTGCGGTTGTCAACGGGATGCCCGCGACCGCACTTGCCCAAGCGGGCAGGGTTGGGTGTCGCCGGGGCCGACCCTCCTACGCTGTCCCGTATGCGCGTCCCCGTCTCACCCCGCGGCGAGACGACCGAACGGTGACGTGCTGGCTGGTGACCGGAGCGGCCGGCGCCGTGGGCACCGACGTGCTCGGCGTGCTGTCGATGTACGGCGAAGACGCGGTCGGCCACGACCACACGACCCTCGACGTGACGTCGCCGGACAGCGTGCAGTCGGTGCTCGACGAGGTCGCGCCCGAGATCGTGGTGAACTGCGCCGCCTACACCGATGTCGACGCGGCCGAGGGCGACGAGGAAACGGCGTTCCTCGTGAACGCCGACGGACCCGACCTGCTGGCGCGCTGGTGCACGGAGCACGGCACTCGCCTCGTGCACGTGTCGACCGACCACGTGTTCGCCGGCCGCGCGTCGACGCCGTACGACGAGGACACCCCGGTCGCGCCGCGCTCGGCGTACGGACGTTCGAAGGCCGCTGGTGAACGTGCCGTGCTCTCGAGCGGCGCCGACGCGTTCGTGGTCCGCACCGCATGGATCTACGGCGGTGTCGGCGCCAACTTCGTGAAGACCGTCGCGCGGCGTGCGAACGAGCAGGAGACCGTGAGCGTCGTCGACGATCAGATCGGGTCGCCGACGTGGTCGCTGCACCTCGCCCGCGGGCTCGTGGCCCTGGCCGTGTCCGACGCGCCGCCGGGCATCTACCACTGCACGAGCGCCGGCGAGGCCTCGTGGTTCGTCTTCGCCCGGGCCGTGTTCGCCGAGCTGGGCCTCGACCCGGCCCGCGTCGTACCAACGACGACCGCTGACGCCCGGCAGCCGGCGCCGCGGCCCGCCTACAGCGTGCTGTCGGACCGGCGCTGGCGCGGGGCCGGACTGCCGGAGATGGCGCACTGGCGGGACGCCCTGCACGAGGCGTTCATCGCCGTCGGCGAGGAACTAGTCGGGCACTAGCGGCCGAAGTCATCGGAAAGGACTATGTGGGGCGGGTCTCGCCGTGCCGATCACCTGGACGAGACGAAAGGCCTGCCATGGAACTGCTGGATCAGCTCGTTGCCGAGACGCAAGACGAAGGCGTCATCACGCAGGTGATCCGCCCGGCCGCCGTGATTCCGGAAGAGGCCGCGCGATCCGTGCTGATGCAGCTCGCGCTCCGCGATGTCCGCATCGGCGGCGTCTGGGACGTCGAGCCCAATGTGTGGCGCCGGTTCGACCAGCCCTGGGACACCGAGGCCGACGACCACGGTGGCTCCGAGCTCATGGGCACGATCCAGATCGCGTACGGCGTGCCTACGCGCTACGAGATCACGCTGTTCCGCGCCACGATTACGCGCGAGGGAGCGGCCGCGGGCTGGACCGTCGAGGCGCTGTGCGACGAGGCGCTCGGGCTGGGCGGGCTCACCTTGGCCTCGTGCCCGCGGGCCGACCTGGCGCCGCCGCCGCGACCGTTCCGGATGCGCTGACGACTGTTGATCACGACGATCTGGCCCCATGTAACTAGAGGCTGACGCCCGATCGCCGCAACAGTTTCCGGCAACTGTCTGCCGAGGACACAAGGGGAGATAACCGTCTGGGGGTGAGCATGCAGACGCAAGACCACGAGGTTCCCGCAGCGCCGCGCGTGCTCACGTGGGCCAACCGGCCCAGCACCGAGCTGATGTCGGTGCTCGTCGTCGCGGGCCTCGCGCTCGGTTGGCTGCTGCCCGCGTACGTCCACGAAGGCGCTGGGCACCTGCACTACTGGCTGCTGATCCCCACGCTGATCGCCGCGGCCCGCTTCGGGCTGCGCGGCGCGATCCTTACGTCGTTGCTGTCGACCGTCGCGGCCGGGCCGTTGAGCACGATCCTGCCGGGCGAAAGCGGCCGCGCGTCGGGTGCGAACTGGCTCGCCGAGTTCATGTTCTTCGTGTCGGTGAGCGCGGTAGTCGCCGTGCTCGTGCGCTACGCCAAAGCCGCGGACGCGAGCGTCGTCGCATTGCTGTCGACGCAGCAGCAACAGGCGTGGGAGGTCGCCGAAGTGCACGGCGAGCTGACCCGCGAGCTGGAACGGCGGGTTTCCGAAGACGACCTCACCGGCCTCGCGAACCGCCAGACGTTCACGACGAAGTTGCAGGACATGGTCGCCGAAGAGCGCTGTGTCGCGGTGCTGTTCATCGACCTCGACGACTTCAAGGCGGTCAACGACACGTTGGGGCACGCGGTCGGCGACGAGCTGCTCGTCGCCGTGTCGGCGCGGTTGACCACCGGCAGCCGGTCGGACGACGTCGTCGCGCGGTTCGGCGGCGACGAGTTCGCGATCCTGCTGGCCGACGTGACCGGCAAGGACGCGGGTCGTGTCGCCGAGCGCTTCCTCGGTCAGTTGAAGGCACCGTTCACGCTGCGCGGCCGCACGGTGAGCGTGCGCGCGAGCGGCGGCATCGCCGTCCACGACGGGGGGCCGGTGACGAGCGCCGAGCAGCGCACCGTCGACCTGCTCCGGCAGGCCGACCTCGCGATGTATGCCAGCAAGAGCGCGCGCAGCCGCAGCATCACGCTGTTCCACGACAACATGCAAAGCCAGATGGTGTCCCGCCTGGCGCTGGAAAGCGACATGCACCGCGCCCTGGCCGACCACGAGTTTTTCCTCGAGTTCCAACCGATCGTCGACCTGAGGACGGGCACCGCGCCGTCGGTCGAGGCGCTGTTGCGGTGGACGCACCCGACCCGCGGCAACGTCTCTCCGGCGGAGTTCATCCCGGTCGCCGAGCAGACCGGCATGATCGTGCCGCTGTCGCTGTGGGTGTTGCGCGAGGCCTGCGCGCAGCTGCGCCAGTGGGACAACCGGCCCGAGACCGAAGGCCTCGCGGTCGCCATCAACATCAGCGGCCGGCTGGTCATGGAGCCGGGCATCGGTGCCGCGCTCGCCCGCGAGCTGTTCCACGCCGGCGTCGCACCCAACCGCATCATTCTCGAGATCACCGAGAGCCTGCTGATGGAGGACCGTTCCGAGACGGTCGCGACGCTGTGCCAGATGCGCGCCCTCGGCATGCGGTTGTCCGTCGACGACTTCGGCACCGGCTACTCGTCGCTGAGCCGGCTCAACACGCTGCCGATCGACGAGGTGAAGATCGACCAGTCGTTCGTCGCGCAGCTGCAGAGCGACGGCCCGGCGACGACGATCGTCGCGGCCACGATCGCGATGGCGCACGGGCTCGGCCTGCGGGTCACCGCCGAGGGCGTCGAGACCGAACGGCAGCTGAGCAAGCTCACCGAGATGGGCTGCGACGAGGCCCAGGGCTACTTCTTCGGCCGGCCGGTCGACGCCAAGGGCATCGCCGACTACCTGATGCCGAAGACCCCGGCCGACGAACTCACTACCGACGGGGTGCGGGCCGTCGTACGCACGCTGCCCCCGCCGCGCAGCAGCGCGCCGGCCGGCCCGCGATCTAGCGCGTCGGAATCGTCGACGGGGCGCTGAACTCCAAGCCCTGGTCGGACACCCAGTCGGCGTGCGACAGCTTGACGTCGCGCTTGTCGAGCCGGTGCTGCACGAGAAGGAACGCGACCATCACACCGATGAGCAGCGCCGGGAAGCCAGCCGATCTGCCCGCCGACTTCAGGTCGGCGGCGAACGCGCGCACCACGCCGCGATCGGCACGGGATCGGTCGTCGTTGCGGGTCCAGGTCGCGCCGGCGTGTTCCGCGGCCGGCGCTGACGTCGTAGCCGCCGGCGCGGGCGGCGCGACGGTAGCCGGCACGGTCACCGAGCCGGTCCAGCTCGGCGGCGCCTGATCGACGGCCGTGCTGGGCGCGGGGGACGGGCTGGCCGTCGCGGTGTTCGGCGTGAAGGTCGTGCTCTTGGCGCTCTTGGGGTTGGACCCGCGGCCGGAGCCGGCGGGGCCCGTGGTGTGGTCGTGGCCGTGCCCGTGGCCGGGCTTCGTCGCGGTGGCGGTCGCCTCCGCGTGCGGCTGCGGCTTGAAGTCGCCGGCGGCGTAGGCGGCGGGTGCGGACGCGAGGGCGAGCACTCCCCCGGCGACGGCGCTGACGACAAGGGCACGCGGACGGCACGAAGCCGCGCGTGATCGGTTCTGCTCCGCCCTCACCGCACACCCTTCGGCAGCATCGCCGCCGAACTTGAGCGTTTATGCCCGAATTGTTCTGGCGATTTTTCAGGCGCTCGTGGCGCGGCGCTGCCGGGGCACTCGCCGGGCGGCGGCTCCCGAGCACTCTGCGCACACCTCGGGGGCGTCGTCGAGCGTGCAACCGGGGAACACGAATCGCACTCGCGGCCCGCCGCACACCGGGTGCCAGCCGTCGACGACGTGGGTCACGCCGGATGGCAGGACCCGCTCGCCGGGCCGTTGCGCGAAGGTGTCCGCGCCGATGAATCGTCGGCCGGTCACCGAGTCCGCGGGTGCGCCCTCGGCGGGGCGGGCGACGGGCCGGGTGGCCGTGGGGCGCTTACGAGCCGTAGGAGGGGTCACGTTGCAATCCAATGACGTCACGGGGCCCAGATTGGGCAAGTCGGCCAAAATCAGGCCCAACGGACGATGCCGCCTGACCCGGGTGAGCCAGCCCACCGGTGTCGAGAACGGTCACATGGACCCCGCTCCCGGTGGCCTTCGCGCGGTACATCGCCAGATCGGCGGCATGGACGAGGTCCGCGGGTGACCCGTTGGCCTCGAGCACCGCGGCGCCGACGGACAGCCGCGGGCTGATCCGCTCGCCGCTGATCAGTACGTCGACGCCGACCGCGTCGCGGATCCGCTCGACCAGCCCGACCATGCCCTCGGCGTGCAGTCCCTCGACGACCAGCCCGAACTCGTCGCCGCCGAGGCGGACGACGGCGTCGTCGGCGCGGGCGGCGGCGCGCAGCCGGGAACCGACGGTGGTCAGCACCTGGTCGCCCGCGTGGTGGCCGAGCCGGTCGTTGATGGACTTGAACCCGTCGAGGTCGGCGTAGATGACCGCGACCGGCGCGCCGGTGCGGCGGCGGCGGGCGAGCGCGGTGTCCAGCTTGAGGTCGAAGATGACCCGCTGGCCGAGGCCGGTGAGCGGGTCGTACAGCCGCTGCTCGGCGAGCTCCTGCGCCAGCCGGTGCCGGCGGTGGTTGAGCACCACGAGCAGGATGACGACGATGCCGAGCAGCACGACGAGCGCGAGCACCACCCGGTCTCCGTGGCTGGACAGCGAACCGTAGAAGACCTCCTCGGGCTGCACGGTCATCGCGCCCCAGCCGCCGGTGCCGACCGGCGCGAAGCTGGTCAGCATCCGGTCGCCGCCGCTGCCTTGCGCGTCGAATGTCGTCGTACCCGACCGTCCGGCGAGCGCCGCGTGCACGGCGGAGCCGGCGGACAGCTTGGTGCCGATCAGAGCCGGGTCGGCGGACGCGGTCACCACCCCTTGGCCGTCGACGGTGTACGCCTGTGCGCGCGGGCCGATGTCGAGCTTCGCGACGTAGCCCTGCAGCGCCCAGGTGCGGATGTCGGCGTAGGCGAGGAAGATCGCGACCGGCGCGCCGCCGCGCATGACCGGTACGGCGAAGGCAACGACGCTGTGGCCGCGGACCGTCATCACCGACGACAAGCCGGGCTTGCCGGCCAGCATCGCGAGGCGCAGCGGGCCGTAGCCGGGATCGTTCGCGCGCGGCAGCGCCGCGACCGACGGGTAGTAGGAGACCGGCTTGCCGGTGAGGTCGACCAATGCCGCGCCGTAGCTGGTGAGCGGTGACGAGGTGGCGAAGCCGCGCAGCCGTGCGGTGTCGGCGGCGCTGTGCGGGGTCAGGTCCCAGTTGTTGGACTGGGCTGCGGTGTTGACCGCGAGGAAGGTGAACTGGAGGTACTGGCCGGTGAGCCCGGCGAGCAACTTCTGGACCTGATTGCGGTCGGCGAGGTGCACCGAGCGCGCCTGGCTGGTCGCCGACAACTGTGCCCAGCCGGTGATGCCCGCGAGCACCGTCACGATGAGCACGCTCGAAGCCAACAGCGTGAACCGCCGCCACTTCATCCCGAAAACCCCCAGGGCTGCGATGGGCGCGGGCACCTGGGACAGGGGTGCCCTCGCATAACCGGACATCGGCGACAACAGACCGTCGGGTGAAGCGTTTGCGAAGAAGATGACGTGGACTGACTACGCCGCCGGTCAATACCGTCCGAACGGGCTATGCGACGTGGTCCCGGCGGGCCGGCGGGATGCGGTTCGCAACCGTCACGGCTGCACCCCGGGCGGGAGCGCGAAGTACAGCTCGGCGTACGGACCGTTCGTGGTGTTGACCGGCGCGTCGGAGGGCGACGTGTCGTACGGCGGGCAGTCGTAGAGCGGCCCGGAGTACAGGAGATTCGGCGGCAGCGCGACGTCGCCGCCGAGCACGCCGCAGGTCGTCGGGTCGACCGCGTCGTGGAAGACGCCGGCGACGACATCGGTGACCTCTTGCGGCGGAACCCGCGCTTCGGTGACGGCCCGGCAGCTGAACGCGGTCGTCGTACCGGTGCCGTAGGCGACGCGTTCGCAGATCGAGATGGCGTCCGAGTCGTTGGCGAGGAACGCGAGCAGATCGGCGCCCGCCTGCGCGCCGGTGCCCGGGTAGGTGAACGTCGGGGTGGCGTCGACGCCGTTGACCTCGATCTTGCAGGAGATGGTGGCGAAGATCGGGTTGTCGCCCGCGTCGGTGGTGACGGAAACGTCCGCGATGACGCCTTCCGCGGCCCCGTTGAACTCGGTCGGTTTGGTCGAGACGGCGACGAAGAAGCAGCCACCCCGGGTCGTCTCCCCCGCAGCCTGCGCGGGCGGCACGACCAGCGTCGTCAACCCGACGGTCAACAGGCTGAGCAGTACCCGTGTCGCGATCCGAGCCATGCCACTCTCCTCATTCGCGGAGTCGTGCCTGGAGCGGTGCTCCATGCGTCACTACCGCGGCGCGCCCGGAACGCTTACGGGCGCGGGCGAGGAGTCGGTCAGGCCGAGCGCTTGAACGCGGGGTTCAGCCAGCTGGCGTCGCCGCGCTCTTCGTCGTACATCCGGTGGGAGTTCGGGCCGCGCTCGTCGAGCAGGTCGAGTAGCAGCGTCAGCGGGACGCCGCGGGCCAGCAGGTCGAGCGGGTCTGGCATCCGATGCATGAGGCCACCTCCAGATGTCGGCGCACATGCCGAACGTTGAGCCGTTCATCTACTACATCGGAGCCGAACGGAGGAGGAAGAACCCGCCATCAGGGTGAAACCCGGACAGACCGCCAACCCTTAGCGCCGTACGGCGCGCGCTCCTGCTACGTGTCCCGCTTGCCGGTCGGCAACGCCGCGCCGCTGGCTCGCAGCCCGAGTGACGCGGCGGCGCGGCGGTAGGCGTCGCGCGCGCCGCTGCCGTCGCCGACCTCGTCGAGCTCGGCACCGAGCTGGTACCAGAGTTGCGCCGCCTCGCGGTCGGCGTTCGCCCCCGTCAGTGCCGCGACGGCGGCCCGGTACGACGCGCGCGCGGCGGTGGCGTCGCCGCGCGCGACGGAGATCCGCGCACGCAGTGCATGCACGTGCGCGAGTGCGAGCGGTGCGTCCGCCGCTTCGGCGAGCGATTGTTCGGCCAGCCGCTCCGCCGCGTCGAGATCGCCGGAGAGCAACCGGGCCTGGGCAAGGTCGGCGTCGCAGCGGGCGAGATCGACCTGGCCCGCGCCGGCGGTCACGAGATCCGCCCGCGCGCGGGTGAGCTGCTGTTCGGCGGCCTCGATCGCCGGCGGGTCTTCGGCGAGCAACGACGTGCCGAGCTGCAACCGGAGCCGGCTCAGGTTGCGGGCATCGTCGCCCTCGCCGAACAACGCCAACGCTTTCTCCGCCAGCCGGACCGCTTCGTGGTGGTCGCCCTGGTTGTAGGCGATGACGCTCGCGTTCCAATAGGCACTGCCGCGCGCGGCCGGCGTCCCGCGTTCCTCCGCCGCCGCGACGACCTGTTCGCACAGCCGTTTCGCGTAGAAGACGTCGCCGCGTTCGAAGTACGCCGCCGCCATCGTCAACGTCAACTGCAACGCCTCGTCGAGTCCGTCGAGGCCGCGCTCCGCGAGCTCGGCCTGCGCCCGCTCGCCGACATCGATCGCCCGGGCGAGGTCGCCGGCTTCGCGATAGCAACGGCACAGGGCGATCCGCGCGTGCAGCCAGCCGGGGCCGTCGCCGGCGGCGCCGAGCTGCTCGTAGAGCTCGGCCGCCTCGGCCAACCGGCCTTGCGCTTCGTACGTCGCGGCGAGCAGCGCGTGCGCTTCGTCGAGGTACCGGCCGCGCGGCGGATCGGCCATCACCTCGCGAAGTTGCCGCTCCGCCTCGGCGAGCTCACCGGTGCGCAACGCGATCTCGGCGTACCGCAACGACAACACCAGGCGGTTGTCGTCGTCCGGGCTGCGACCGGTCAGCAGCTGCTCGGGAGTGGTGCCCAGCCGTTCGGCGATGACCGCGAGCACCCGGCTGTCGGCTCGCCGCTGCCCGGCTTCGATCCGCGAAACGTAGGCGATCGAGATGTCGTCGCCGGCGACCTCGGCTTGCCGCAATCCACGAGCCAGTCGCAACTCTCGGATCCGGCTGCCGATGGCAACGAGTTCGTCGGAAAGATCTGCATTCGCAACGGTATTGCCGCTCGGAGTGCGGCGTCGTGGGGCCGAGGTCCCACCTCTCGGCACGAACCCCCACCTCCCCGTTGGTGCTCAGGCAGATGCCTGCCCGGCAACCGTAAGGGCAATTTCGCGCGCTGTCCTGCACCCCGTCAGATCCACAGTTTTGGTTGACAACTCTATTTGACTCTGTCTGACTCCTGGTCTAGCGGTATTTGCCGCTACGGGGAGGAGTCAGTCAAATGAGCAGAGCTGTCAACACGCGCGTCGTCGTCGCGACATTGCTCCTGGTTGCCACGTTGGTGGCAGGAATGTCCTGGATTGCCGGGCACGGCAGCGCGCACCAGACGCGCGTCGTCGCCGGCGGAACGTGGTGTTGCTGACGACTCCGTAATGACTAGTCCGCGGCAGGCGATGGACCTGCGAAGGGCTAGTCAGTCGGAGGCAAGCATGGCGATCGCGGTTCGTTGCGAGGCCTGTCGGATCGAAGCTAGCGCCGTTGCTCCGAACGACCTGCACGCGTTTCTCGATCGACACCGCGACCCCGACGCGTGCGCCGAGCTCGCTCGACCGGGCACCGAACCGAAGCTCAGGCTGACGATTCCGATCCAGTCAGCCTGAGCTCGCGGACCTGCCGCGTCCGGTTAGTTCGGCGCACCGATCGGGGTGCCGCCGGTCTGCACGGCATAACCCGTGTAGCTGCCCTGGTCACCGAAGTTCGGCGAGTCGTGCGAGTACGCGATGTGCGCCCAACCGGACTGGTCGGTGTCGACGCCAAAGTCGTCGAACAGTTGCCGGTTGTCGCTGCACCCGATGCCGCCCTCGCAGACCGGGCCCTTGTGCACGTCGACGACTTTGGACGTCCGCCAGCCCGTCACCGACTGGGTGACCGTCTCGGCGAAGTAGACACTCCAGAGCTGGTTCGCGCCGGTGCCGTTGGCCGCGTAGTAGACCAGGTCCACGCCGTAGTTCGTCGCGACGAGCCACGGGAAGATCGCTTGCGATCCCGCGCTCACCGGACCGGAGCACGTCCACGTGGTGCCGTGGTTCGTCGACATCGCGACGTAGACCGCCTTGTCGTTGCTGACGGCGTAGAACAGCGTGCCGTTCGGCGCGACCGAGACGTTCGGGAAGTTGTGGTCGAGACCGTTGGCGCCGAACTTCGTCGTACACGGGATCGGCTTGGTGGCCCACGTCGAGCCGCCGTCGTTCGAGACGCCGAGGAACGCTTCGTCGAAATTCGATCCACTCGAGGTGCTCGGCGCGACGAAGCTCTGGTACGCCCAGAACTCACCCGCGGTCGCACCGGTCGTGTTGACGTGGTCGATGACGAGGTTGCCGTGCTGGTTGAAACCTGACTTGTAGTCGCTGTCGTCGATGACCCGACCGGTCTGCACGAACGTCTGCCCGCCGTCGTCGCTGCGGAGCACGTCGATGTTGCCGGTCGCGATGTCGTGATACGTCAGCAACGCGGTCGACGCGCCGTACGCCGCGATCCACTCGCGGTCGTCGCCGGGGATGCCACCGACGACGGGCACCTGGCTGAACGTCTTGCCGTCGTCGGTCGAGGTCGCGACGTTGACCGACGCCACGTTGAGGCTCGCGACATAGATGCGGTACTTGCCGGTGGCCGGATCCTTGACCGGCGCGATCGCGACGTCGACGTCACCGCCGGACGCGCCGACACCGAAAGCGTTCGGTTGCCCGTCGTAGGTCAGCGCGCAACCGGCGTTCGACGAAACGCCACGAACCTGGTGGCCGCTCCAGAACTCGCTGCCGGAGGCGAGCCCGTTCTCGGATCCGAGCGCGACCAGGTTGGTCTTGGAGACGTGGATCGACGGCTCGCCGGCGTTGTTGGTGCCGCAACCGGTCTGCCCCGGGGTCTGCGCCTGCAGCTGGCCGACCGCGAACGTCGCCGGCGCCGGCGTCTTCGGCTGGGGCGGGCGCGGCGGGTGGATCGGGTGCACCGGGTGCGAGGGGTGTTTCGGATGGTCCGGCTGGCCGATCGCGGGTACCGCGCCGGCCGCGGCGACCGTCACGGCGAGTCCCCCGACGAATGCGGACAGCAACGAACGGCGGCGCATGGCGGGAACCTCCGGCTGGGGTCAGATGTTCGGAACCTTCCCGACCGCCCAACCAGACAAACCGGACAGGTCGTTCAGTCGCCGCCCGGACCGGCGAAGGCGTCCACGACGACGTCGACCGCGGCGGAGATCAGCGACCACGCTTCGTCGTAACGCTCCGGAGCGCGGCGGTACGGGTCGGGTACGTCGTCCAGCGCCGGGTCGACCGGCCCGCCCTGGCCGCGTCGTTGCGTGGCGATCGTGAGCGCTTGCCGCGCCCGGGCGAGCGGGTCGGCGCTGACCGGCCACGCGTCGCGGTGCTCCGCCAGCGTGCGGGCGAACTCGCGCAACGTGAAGAGCTTCGACAACGCCCGCGGCGCCCGTCGTGCCGTGGCGGCGCGATGCTCGCGGGTCATCGCCAGGATGACGTCGGCCGCATCGGCGGTCGACTTGGTGAGATCGCGGGCCGCGAAATCGGCGACGTCGATGCCGTCGCGGATCAACAGTCGCGCCGCGTCCGGAAAGATCGGTTCGCCGACGAGCGCGCCGATCCCCGCGCTCGTCACCGCGAACGGCATCGCCGGGCCGAGCCGTCGACGCAGCCGGTGACGCAGCAGGCGTTCGGCGGTCGGCGACCGGCAGATGTTGCCGGTGCAGACGAACAGCACCGCGAACTGCATGGCTCAGCAGTCAAGCAGAGATCCGCCTACGTGACGGTGAAGGTCGTCGCGACGGCGGTCGCGCCGATCGCCGTCGCCTGCACGTCCATCACCAGCTGCCACGTGCCGGGCGCTGCCAGTGTCAGTGCGGCGCGTGCCCGGCCGGCACCGGTGACGCCGAACGGCACCGGCAGCGGCCCAACGCCTTGCGCCGGCATCCGCAGCCACCCGGTGACGTCCTGCACGTCGAGGCGCCGCCCGCCGGCGGTGAACGCATCGATCCGGATCGTCGCCGGGCCGACCTTGGCGGGATCGATCTCGACATGCAGCCGGAGGCTCGACGTCACGATGGTGCGCGACACGGCGGCGGGATACGCGGTCTTGCCCGGCACCGTCACCGCCAGCACCGCGGTCACGCCGAGAACGGCGACGCCGGTCACCACCTCGACGGCCAACCCGCGGCTCAGATCGGCGTATTCGCGCCGGATGACGCGCCGCCGGGCGACGTAGCCGAGGACGACGATCAGGATCACCCCGGCGATCTTCGCCAGCACCAAGCGGCCGTACGTCGTATCGACCAGCGCCGGCCAATAGCCGACGTTGCGGATCGCCTGGTAGCTGCCGGTCCCGACGATGACGGCGAGGCATCCGACCGCGACCGTGGAGAACCGCGGCAACACCACATCGAGTGCATCCGGATCGCTGCGGCGGACGACCGCGAGGATCATCACGAGCCCGCCGAGCCATGCCGTCATGGCCAGCACGTGCGCGCCGTCGGACAGCAACGCGAGCCCGTAGTTGTCGTTCACGGACGAATGTCCGGCGTCGGCGAAGGTGTCGGCCAGGACGACCGCGACACCGGCGATCGTCAACGGAAAACCGTAAGGTCCGCGGTCGAGCAGCAACCGGAACAACGCGAGGATCAACGCCACCACGACGATGCGTTCGATCAGTGCGACGCCCAAGTGCGACGTCACGACCGTCGACAGGATCCGGCCGTCGGCGATCCGGCCCAACCCTTCGCCGACGACGTACGGCGCTTCCAGGAACAGCGCGGCGATTGAGCCGGCGAGCAGCGCGCCGAAACCGGCGGCGACGAGCCGGCGGGCGCGCCGATCGCGCCGCCCGGCCGGCCAGAGCACGAAGAAGGCGAGGCCACCCAGACCCACGACCAGGCCGGCGTACGAGACGAACCTCGCCGTACCGAGCGCGACGCCCACGACGGTGCTGCCGCGGCCGAGATCGCTCGCCGATCCGGTCACCGCGCTCGGAGCGCCGACGGAGAACGTGTAACCGCCGGCCACCGGGTGCGAGTCCGCGGAGATGAGGCGGTAGGTCACGGTGTAGGTGCCGGTGCCGAGGCCGGGCCGCAGCCGCACGCCGACCGTGTCGCGGCGTCCGGTCCGGTGCCCGGCGCCGCCCATGTCGACCCGATGCAGGTGGTCGTCGTAGACGCGGATCGCCGCGGGCGTCAGCACGACCGGTTCGTCGAACCGCAGCGTCACCTCGCCCGGTGCGGTCGCCACGACGAATCCGGCCGGCGGCGTCGTACTCACCACGACGGCATGCGCCGACGCGGACACCGCGCCCGCGACGACTGCGGCGGCGGCCGCGACGATGACGGCGAGGCGGCGCCCGTCAGCCAAATTTCACCTTTGTTCCTAAGATCGCGACTTGTGAGGATCTTGGCGCACGCCTTCGGGAAACGCTACGACCTGCCGATCCCGTTGATCCTGTTCGTCGTCGGCGGTGCGCTGGTCGTCCTCGTGTCGTTCCTGCTCGTGGCCGGCCGACCGGGACGGAAAGACCTGACCGGTGTCGTCGATATCCCACCGCGCCGCAAGCCGTCGTGGTTCTGGACGCCGCTGAGCTTCGTCGTCCTCGCCGGCCTCGTCGGCTGCGGGTTGTTCGGCAACCAGGAGGTTCCGGAGAACATCCTGCCGACCTCGTTCTGGGTCATCGGTTGGGTCCTCGTGCCGTTGACCGTCGGCGTCGTCGGCAACTGGACGGGACCGGTGAACCCGTTCGGCTGGATCAGCCGGTGGAGCGACTCCGACCGCGTGCGGCAAGCGGTGCTCGGCAGCCCCGACCCGTTGCCGTGGCCGCGCTGGCTCGGCTGGTGGCCGGCAGCGGTGCTCTTCTTCATCGCCGTCTGCGGCGAGCTGGTCTACAACCTGACCGCGACCGTCCCGCAGAACACCGCGCTCGCCTTGCTGATCTACGCCGTCTTCTGCGGGCTGTGCGGCCTGCTGTTCGGCCCGGCGTGGTTCGACAAGGGCGAACTCTTCACGGTCATGTTCGACACCTGGGGCCGGCTCGGGTTCTTTCGGTTCGGCGCGCCGGGACGGCGCGGCTTCGCCGGCGGGCTGGAAGCACCGTTCGCGCCCGAGGTGTCCCGGATCGCGTTCGTGCTGTTGCTGTTGTTCAGCATCAACTTCGACGGCCTGCTGTCGACGCCGCAGTGGACCGACCTCGAACGCAGCATGCCCGGCGGCGACATCACCTTCCACCCGACGGCGCAGCACCTGCTCGAGGTCGGCAGCTTCCTCGTCCTGACCGTCGTGCTGGCGGTCGCCTTCGGCGCGTTCGCGACCGGCGCCGCGCGGGCCGGCCGGCATCCCGGGGGCGTGCGGACGGCAGTCGCCGAGCTGCTGCCCAGCCTGCTGCCGATCGCCTACGGCTACCTGCTCGCGCACTACGCGCAGTACATCCTGGTGAACGGCCAGCTGATGTTCCCGCTGATCGGCAACCCACCGGGCACCGAGAGCTGGCCCGTCCACCTGCCGTATCCGTTCAACGACGACTTCGATCCGAATCCGAAGCTGCTGCCGTCGGCGTTCTACTGGTATCTCGCGCTCGCCGTGATCGTGGCCGTGCACGTGATCGCGGTGGTCATCGCGCACCGGCATCTCAGCACCGCCGGTGCGGACGAGCGGGCCGCGAAGCGCAGCGAGTATCCGTGGCTGGTCGCGATGGTGGGCTACACCATGCTGAGCCTGTGGCTACTCGCGCAGCCGTTGACGGAAGAGAAGAACAGCGCGACGTCCGGTGCGCCCCAACACGCCGTGCAGGTCACTTGGGACAGCGCGGGTTCAGCGGCGAGCTAGGCGTCGTGCCGTAGGCGCAGACCGGTGCCGGGCCGTTGGCCGGCGAGTCCTGGACCCGCACGCCGTAACCCTGCACCGCCACGTCGACGAACGCGCGGACTTCGCTCGGTCCGGCATGCACGACGTAGTACGGCGTGGGCTTCGCCGCGGCGTGCTTCTTCGCCCCCGCGACCGGCGCGAGCCGAGCCACCCGGTTGTTCGTCGTACCAGCAGCCTTCGTGACCGTCGTGGCGTGGACAGTGGACTGACCGACGGCGGTCGCCGGCCACACGTCGAGATGGCCGGGTCGCGACGCCGGTCCGGCGGTCGTCGAGAGCGTGAGGACGAGCGCGACCGTCGCGACCGCGCCGGTGGCGAGCCCGGTCCGAGCCGGGCGGCCGAGTGTCCGGATCGCGGCGACTGCGAAGACCGCGGCGGCACACGCCACCCGCATCGACGCTTGCAACGCGCGGCGCGCCCGGCAGCGTGCCATCCGCAACGCCGCCGGCGTGCCACCCTCCGCGACATCGCTCTCGGCGTCGGCCGCGGCGACGCGCAGCACCGCGGCCGTCGCGGGCCGCAACCGCGCCAGCGCGCGGGAAACCTCGCGCACCTCGACGCGGGCCAGCGCGGCCCGTTCGGTGTCCTGTCCGGTGGCGGCTTCCGGTACGTCGCCGAGGACTTCGCGCTCGCCGCGGCGCCGCCACTGGTCGCGCCACGCGTTCATCGCGATCTTGCGCGCGAGCGCCTCGACGCCACGCTCCTGGTCGATCTTCGCCCACATCCGGTAGAGACGCAGCGCGGTCTCCTGCACGAGGTCCTCGCGCTCCGCGACGGGTGCGCCGGCGCGTGCGAGCATCGTCCGCAGCTTCGGCACCAACGTCGGCCACTCGGTCGCGAAGTACTCCTCAGGCGACATGACGCGCGTCCTTCCTCACCCGGCGCCGGCAAGTGCCAGCTCTGGCAGTCATGTGGACATACGCAACAGCGCCTCGGCCGCAACACTTTGGTCGAACACTTCGATGGCACGGACGTCGTTCGGGGCCCGCGCCCCGACGGTCGCCAGCGGTACGGCGACCTCGACCGCCGACCCGACCGTGCCGTATCCACCCGGCAGCGTGGTCACGAAGGTGCGTGCCGACCCGCCGCCGACGCGGAACAGCCCGAACGTCGAACCCCCGGCCAGGGTCGTGGCCGCGATCTCGTAGCGGGTCCCGCGCACGGTCAAACGAAACCCGTAACCGATCGAACCGGGCCGCGACAGTCGCGGGTCGTCGACCCGCAGCAGCAGGTCCGCCTGGTCCGGCCGGAAGATCGCGCTCGGGGCAGCGGGTGCGGTCCCCGCGCCGACGTTGAGCCGGGCGACGGCTTGCGGCAGCCCGCGCTCGCGGACGAACACGTCCCACGCGTTGTTCGTGTCGCCCTTGACCAACGTGCCGTCGCAACTCATGAACGCGACGTACCGGCCACCCCCGGCGACCGAGATCGACGGGTCGCCGTTCCCCACCCCTTGCCCGTGGCTGTCGCAGGTCTGGCTCTTCAGGTACTCGTCCGCGAGCGACACGGTCTCCGTCGCATGGGTCTGGCGGTCGTGCAGGACGATGTAGGCACTGCCGTACGTCGGCGTCGGGCCGCTGACGTTCGTGTAGAACGCGACGAACCGGCCGTCTGGGCTGATCGCCGGGTAGTTGGACTCGGACGCGGCGAGCGGCAGGCCACCGGTCGACAACTCGGCGCCCGAGCTGCCGACGCTCACCCGCTCGGTGGTCCGCGCGACCCGGTCGTGCACGAAGATGTCCCACGTGCTGCCGCGAAAGCCCGTGTCGTTGGGGACGAGCGTCGACTGCGCCGCGCGGAACGTCACGTAGCGGCCGTCCGCGCTCAGGCTGTGCGGGCCGGTCATCGCGCCGGTGCTGTTGACGTAATCGGCGCGCGCGGCGGTTTCGTACGACGCCACCGACGCGAGCTCGTTGCGGCCGGCTTTCACGTCGCGGATGACGACGCTCTGCCCGATCGCGCCGGAGACGACGTTGGTCGCTTCGGTGGTGAACGAGACGTAACGACCGTTCGCGCTGATCGACGGGACGTAGCTGACGTTGTCGGCCTGCGCACCCTGGCCGCTGACCGAGATGCGCGTGGTCTTGTTCAGCCGCAGGTCGCGCAGGAACACATCGGTGTATCCGTTGGTGTCGCCGGCGACGAGGTTCGTCGCGTCGCTCTCGAACGCGACGTAACGGCCGTCCGCGCTGATGACCGGGTTGGTCGACGGCCCGTTCGCCTCCGTGCCGTTCACGCCGACGGAGATCCGCTGGATCTGCTTGGTCTTGCGGTCGCGCACGAAGATGTCGTAGGTGAGGTTGAGGTCGCGGGCGACCAGGTTGATCGCGTTGCTGGTGAACGTCACCCAACGGCCGTCCGGCGTGATGTCCGGCTCGAAGGACCCGCCTGTCGAGAGCTGCGAATTGTCGATGGTCGGCACCCCGATCGACATCCGACCGGCGCCGTCGACGGACTCGATCTCGGTCTTCCCGGTGGTGCGGTCGCGGACGAAGACGTCGGGTACGAGGTTGCGGTCGTCCGGCACGAGGTTGGTGGCCGCGCTGGAGAACACGACGTAGCGCCCGTTGGGGCTGATCGAGGCCGAGCACGGCGGCGGGTTGCCGCCATGCGGCACCGAGCACTTGCTCGTGGGTGCCGTCGTGTAGTCGGCCTGCGAGCCGGACGAGCTCACCGACACCCGCGACAGAGCCCCGGGCCGCGGGTAGGCGCCCGCACGGGACGAGGCGGCCACCGCCGCCGCGAGGATCGCGGCCGTCGCCGTCGCGAGGATCCTGCGCTCAGACATGCGCACCGCCTCGCAGCCGCAACTCGGCCAACACCTGCGCCGCGCCGGTAGCGACGCTGCCGGTGGCGGAGAACGCCGTCACGTCGGTCACGTCCGCTGCCCGCGCGACAGCGACGAGCGCCAGCGGGATTGCCGTGACGACGTCGTTCCCGGTCGTCCCGTAGCCGCCGTTCGTGCTCGCGACGTAGGTCCACGAGCCGGTGCCGGTACGGCGGAACAGCGCGAAGGATCCAGGCTGCATCCGCACCTCGTAACGCACGCCCCGCGCGGTGAAGCCCACCCCGTAGAGAACTGCCGACAGCGACGGAACCGCGACGTCGACGTACACGTCGTGAAGCGCCGGCCGGACGGTGACTCGCGCTCCCGACAGCGCCCCGGGCGGCGGCACGCACACGTCGTTCGCACAGAACGGCGGGCATTCGCCGGCGACGCAGATGACCGGCGGCGGCGTCACCGCCGACGGTGGGGACGAGACCCAGCCGTCCACGCCCAGCTGAACGCCGCGATCCCGCACGAACACGTCGTCCATCCGGTTGGTGTCACCGGCGACGAGGTTGGAGCCGGTGCTGTCGAACGCGACCAGCCGGCCGTCGTCGGAGATCGAACCGCCGGCGGAGTTCTGGCAGCCGTACGGCGTGTCCACCGCGTTCGCGTACGCGTGCACCCCGTTGGACGACTGCGAGATCAGGTCGACCGCGCCGGTTCGCATGTCGTGCACGTAGATGTCGTTGTCGGTCTCGCCGCCGCCGAGGCTGCCGGGGCACACGCCCTGGTCGGCCGGGACGAGGTTCTCCGCCGTCCGGAACACGACGAAGCGGCCGTTGGGGGTGATCGAGGCGTTCGCCGTCGACGCGATCTGCTGATCGGTGCCGTCGCTGGCCACCGAGACGCGCAGGGTCCGGCCGGCGACTCGGTCGCGGACGTACCAGTCACTGTTCTGCCGGTTGGTGTCGTTGGGCACCAGGAGCATCGAGTTGCTGCCGAAGACGACGTAGCGGCCGTCGGCGCTGATGCTGGAGCCGGGCCCGTACGACACCGTCGAGTTGCCGCCGAGCAGCGGCACCGGCGACCCATCCGGCTGCACCGTGACGAGTTCCGTCGTGCGTTTCTTCAGATCGCGGACGAACACGTCGCGCTGGCGGTTCAGGTCGTTGCCGACGAGGTTCGTGGCATCACTGGCGAAGACCAGCCACCGGCCGGTGGGGCTCAACGAGAAGCCCCACCCGGAGCCGTCGTCACCCTCCGCGCCCGAGGTCGCGACGCTTGCGCGGATCGTCGTCCGGTTCGCCAGATCTCGTACGAAGACGTCCGCGGCGCCGTTCGTGTCTCCGCTGACGAGATCGGGCGACGCCGATGCGAACGCGACGTAGCGGCCGTCGGCACTCATCGCGAGACCGTCCACGACCCCCTGGGCGGCCTGAGCGCCCGAGGACGAGACGTCGACCCGAGTCGTCGTGCCGGTCTCCATGTCGTGGACGTACACGTCCGGTGCCAGATTCGTGTCGCCGGTCGCCAACGTCGTCGCGTCGCTGTCGAAAGCGACGTAACGACCGTCGCGGCTGATGGCGACGTGGTGGATGGTCGCCGTCTTGAGGTCGGGCCACTTCTGCTTCAGCCCCGACGACGACACCGACGCGATCGTCGTAGTCCCGGTCCGCAGATCACGGACGAACACGTCCGGGCCGTCGTCGCGATCGCCGGGGACGAGGTTGGATGCGTTGCTCACGAAGGCGACGTACCGCCCGTTGCCACTGATCGCCTCCGCGGTCAGGCAGTAGCCGACCTGGCAGTCGACGTTCGTCGCGGGGATCATCGCCTGCTCGCCGTTCGGGCCGAGGTCGATCCGGGCCGTCGTTCCCGGCCGCTCGTAGGCGCCCGCCGATCCCGCGACGACACCGCCGGCGACGACGCCGAGCGCCGTCAACCCGGACAGCAGCCGTCGCGCACCGCTCATCGCGAAACGGTGAACTTCTGCGTCACGCAGGTCTTGCCGAGGCAGGTGCGCGTGATCGCGGTTGCCGTCTTCTTGCCGCCCCACGCGCTCGCGGGGAACGACACCGTGAAGTAACCATTCTTCAACGGGGCAGCGTGCGTCACGTTGCCGACGGTCACGCGCACCGAGTGCACCGGGATCGTGACGGTCGCGACGCTCTTCGCCAGCACGACGTCGTCCAACGTCTGGTTCTCGGCGACCGCGCCGACGTCGTACGGCGCGCGGGCCACGACGACCTTGGGCGTCGCGATCTTGTCGCCTTCCTTCAGATGCACCTTGGCGATCGACGCGAACGCGGAGAGGGGAACCGCGGCCACGATCTCCTCGCCGGTGGTGCCGTAGCCGCCGGTGAGTGCCGCGGCCTGCGTGCAGCCGTTCTCCGAGCTGCACTCGAACAGACCGAACCGGCTGGTCAGCCCCGTCGACTGCATCCGGACCTCGACGGGAACGCCGGAGACCACGGTCTTCAGCACGTAGAGGATGTCGGGCTTGCCGACGAGCGGGCCGGCCGTGAAGATCGACGTCACCTTGATCCGGACGAACAGGTCGGCGAGCTCCGGCCGGTAGACCAGGTCGGCGCCGATCAGCTCGCCGCCTTCGGCGGCGGCGGCCGCCTCGGTGCCCGTCGCGCCCTGCGCGACGAGCGCGTCCTTCGCCGAGTCGGTGGCGGAGCCGACCATCGCGCCGGAGAACGTCGCCCAGCCGCTGAGCTTCACCTGGCTGCCCGACGACTTGGCGGTCACCTTGCTGACTCCGGCCTGCGGCGCCGCGGACGCACCGTGAAACGAACCCGCCGCTACACACAGCCCCGCGATGACAAGCGACGTCAACTTCCTGTTCATGTCGTCACCTTCCGCGTCGTCCGGGCGCCGTTGACGGCGGCCTGGCCGGATAAGGACGTGAAGCGCGGCGGCTCGTGCGGCACCGCGTAGAGGAAGATCTCGAGCGCCGGGCCTTCCAACGTCTCCGCGCTCGCGAGCTCGCTGCTCAGCCGGTCGAACACGTCGCGGTTCGCGGCCAGCCGCCGGCGCGCCTCGGCCTCGGCGGCGTGCAGGAGTCGTTCGAGCTCCTCGTCGTAGGCGTCGAGCGCGCGCGGCGCGAGGTCGCCGAGCCCGCTCTTGCCGCCGAGGAATCCGTCGACGTCACTCGCGAGCAGCCGCCGCGGTCCGATCCGCTTGCTCATGCCGTAGCGGCCGACCATGTCCGACGCCAGGCTGCTCGCGGTCTCGAGGTCGTCCTCGGCGCCGGTCGAGACGCTGCCGAGCACGAGCTGCTCGGCCGCCCGGCCGGCGAGGGTCGCGACGAGCTCGCCGTACAGGTCGTCGGCGGTCCGCACCAGAACGTCGGCCGTGGTCGTGCGGGTCTGACCGCTCGACCGGCCGCGGGTGAGCACGCTGATGCGGTGCACCGACTCTGCCTGGCCGACGGCCGCGGCGACGATCGCGTGGCCCGCCTCGTGCACGGCGATGCGCTGCCGCTCGTCCGGCGTGAGCACGACGCCGCGGCGCTGCGGTCCGTGCAGTACCCGCTGGATCGCCTCTTCCAGCTCCGGCGTCGTCACCTGCTGCTGGCCGAGGCGCAGCGCGAGCAACGTCGCCTCGTTGATGACGTTGGCGAGATCGGCGCCGGAGAACCCCGCGGTACGGCGGGCGAGGTAGGCGTAGTCGACGTCTTCGCTGATCGGTCGGCTGCGCGCGTGCAGCCGAAGGATCTCGTCGCGGCCGGGCGCGTCCGGCAGCTCGATCGTGATGTGCCGGTCGAACCGGCCGGGCCGCAGCAACGCCGGGTCGAGAATGTCCGGGCGGTTGGTCGCGCCCATGACGACGATGCCGCCGGAAACTTCGAAGCCGTCCATCTCGACGAGCATCTGGTTGAGCGTCTGCTCGCGCTCGTCGCTGCCACCTTCGCCACCACCGCGTCCACGACGGCGGCCGGCGGCGTCGAGCTCGTCGATGAAGACGATGGCCGGCGCGACCGCGCGGACACGGGCGAACAGGTCACGGACACGAGCCGCGCCGACACCGACGAGCGACTCGACGAACTCCGCACCCGCGACCGAGAAGAACGGCACCCCGGCCTCACCGGCGACCGCCTTCGCGAGCAACGTCTTGCCGCACCCGGGCGGGCCGAACAGCAGCACGCCCTTCGGCGGAACCGCGCCGACCTCGTCGTACCGCTCGGGGTTGCGCAGGTAGTCGACGACCTCGCGCAGTTCGGTGATCGCCTCGCCGGCGGAGCCGACGTCGCCGAAGCCGATGCTGTTGGCCTGCTTGCCCTTCTGCCCGCGCTTGCTGCCGATCGAGCCGAAGTTGATGACCTCGCCGATGCCGGATCCGCCGCCGCGGGAACCGGCGAACAGCAACCCGAACACCGAGGCCAGGACCAGCAACGGCAGCAGGTAGATCGTGATCGTCCGGACGATGACCTTGCGGCTCTGCGGGTCGACGCGCACCCGTGCACCGTCGGCCGACAGCCGGTCGGCGAGGCTGCCGAACGCGACGTCGGACTTCGGGTAGCTCAACCAGAACGACGCCTCGGTCTCGTCGGGCAGCAGGTAGCGGCCGACCAGCCGATTGTCCTGGTCGAGGAACGTCGCCGAGACCACGCGGTGCCCGCCGGTCAGCGTGACGAACTCGTCGAGGCTGATCTGCCGGCCGCCGCCCGACGGGGTGAGGTAGCTCAACCCGGCGCCGAACAGCAGCAGCAACAACAGCACGATGCAGCCGAGCGTCGTCGTGATCCGGTTGGCCTTGCCGCGGCCCTGGCCGGCCGACTTGCGGCGCTGCGCCAACCGGTACGCGCGCACGCGCTCGGTGAGCTCTTCGAGCTTCGTCAGTTTCATTGCCATGACCTTCGGGTCGAGCGGACACGGACGATCTGGGTACGGCGGCGAGTGCGCGCGACGGCGACGGCAGCGAGGCTGCCGAGCATGGCCGCGACGGGATAGACGGGCAGTCCGTCGCCGTTGCCGGACGACAGGCCGCGGTAGCGGCTGAACGAGAACGAGCGCTCGCCGTCACCGACGGGGTTCGTGTATGCGAACGCGAGCTGGGTCTCTTCCTGCTCCTGGAACGCGGCGCCCGTCTGGGCCTGCGCTTGGGACTGCGGTTGCGATTGCGGTTGCGTCTGTGGCTGGCTCTGCGGCTGCGCGTTCGTGACCGGTTCGGACGGCGGTGCCGGCACCGTCGCGGCGCCGAGCCCGGCGAGCGGCCCGGCGGCCGCGGGCAACACCGGCGTGTTGCAGTCGATCTGCGCGATCGCCTTCGCCACCGCGCTGCCGCGCACCCGCGCGGTGAGCATCGCCGGGTAGATCCCGGCCGGCAGCGTCGCCGGGCAGTTGTAGGTGACTTGGAACGTCAGTTGCGCGGGGAACCGGAGGTTGACCGCGGGCGACACCTTGGGCGTAATGCTCTGCACGACGGGATGCTTGGACGCCCACGTGACGGACACCGGCTCGAAGTCCGGCGCGGCCAGCACCATGTTGACGATCGCCGGGGCGATCGCGGCCGCGTCGGCCGCCCGTGCCGGATCGACGATGCAGACCAGCGGCTGGCCGGGAAGGATGTCGGGATTGCCGTCGCCGTTGCAGTCGGCGCCCTCGGTCGGCGCGAGCGCACCGGTCGCGCTCGCCACCGTGCGCTCGTCGACCGACGGGTTCGGCTTGAACTTCGGGTTCGTCTGCTCCTGCAGCGCGGTCGCGGCGTCGGACTCGTAGGCGATGCCGAGCTGCATCGCGTGCACCGCACGCAGGGCCGCACCGACCATGTCGAACGACGGCTGCGCCGGACCGCTCAGCGGATCGCCGCCGGTGGTGAAACCTTCGTCCGTCGCGTTGATGACGAGGTGCAGCGCGTCCGGCCGGAAGTTGGCCTGCTGGTGCGGCGCGATGAACGCACCGGTGTCGTCCTGGCCCTTGCCGGTCGCGGTCTGGTAGAGCGCGGCGAGGGTCGTCTCGTCTCCGCCGCCATCGGCAGAGAGGCCGTCGAGCGCCTTCAGCAACGCCGGGCCGGGCGGGCTGATGTCGAGCTTGCGGTAGTACGGGAAGCCCTCGGAGTAGCTCTCGTAGATCCCGACCCCGAACCACGCGTCGAGGCCGGCGTCCTCCAGCCGGTTGATGATCTGGCTGAGCGCCTTCTGCACGCCGGCGATCGCGTCGGTCATGCTGTTCGAGACGTCGACGAGGAAGTACACGTCGACCTTGCGCGAGCCCGGCAGCCCGAGCACGTAGGGCACCGTGCGGCGCTGGCCGACACTGAGCCCGATCCGCATGTGGTCCGGGCTGATCCGGGGCGCGGTCTTCCCGAGTTTCGTGATGTCGAGCGAGAGCGTCGGCGACTTGTGCCCCTTGACGACCTTGCCGGTCGGCACCGTGACGTCGTACGTCGGCAGCGCCGCCGGCATCGTGCGCCATTCGATCGCGTTGCCGGTGCGGCCGTAGACGACGAACCCCGGCGCGGCACGATCCGCGACGAGGTCGGTGAGCGCGATCCGCGCCGGACCGACGTTGAGGAACGGTGACGACGGCGGTGCGTACGACAGGTGCAGGAACGTGCCGTGCTGGGTGGTGAGGACCAGTTCGCCCGCGCGCGTTCCCGCGACGATCGAGAGCACCGGGCCCGGCGGGCCGAGTACGGCGAGCTTTCCCTTTGCCGACGCCGGCGTGTAACCGACGACGGGGAACGGCTTGTTCGTGGCGAACGCGAGTTGCTGTTGCGTCCCGGCGATCGCCGGGGACGCGCTGCGGACGCTGCTACCGAACTGCACCGCGAGCGAGCCGATGAAGCTGCTGTCGGCGGTCGGTTCGCTCGCGCCGCCGTTGCTCGACTGGTAGACGCCGTCGGGCCCCCACAGCCAGAGGTGGTTCGGGTCCGTCGGATCGACGACGAGACCGTCGTAACGATGACCGACCGCCGACCCGTTGCCAGCGACGAAGGCCGCGGGGCCGGACGGCCACTGCCCGGTCCAGCTCACGCCGGCGTCGGTGCTCCTCGACAGCAGTTGCACGGTCTGGGTGTCGACCGTCACCGGCGCGCTGACGCCGGCGACCCGGCCGCGGGTGATCGCGTAGAGGGTGCTGGGGTCGTTCGTCCCGGCGGCGAGGGCGACGAGCCCGCCCTGCACGGTCGCGCCGGAGGTCCAGTGCGCGCCCTGGTCGGTGCTGCGCTCGACTTCGACGGTCGCGACAAGGCCGGCGGCCTGGTCGACCGCGGTCTCGACGCCGAGATACACCCGCTTCGCGCCGGGCGCGTCCGGCACCACGATCGTCCGGACCTGGTCGCCGGACTGCGTGACCTGGTAGATCGACTGCCACGAGCAGCCGGCGTCGGCGGTCCGCAGTACGACGGCGCCGTTGGTCACGTAGACGGTGCCGGCGCCGACGGCGTACGTCGTCACCGCGGTCGGCCCGGTGTGGAACCGTGGCGCGGCGACCTGCGACCAGGCGCCGTCCTTCGCCGGAGCCGGGCAGCGCGCCGCGCTCGCGCTCGGCGTGCAGAGCAGCGCCGTGACCACGCACGCGCCCGCCGCGGCGAACGCGATAGGAGCACGTCCTACCGGCATCCGGTTGTTTTCGCGGCTGGGCACCCGGTCTCCTCCGTCGCGACCGCGATTGCGGCCGTCGACTACAGGTACGTACGAGCGCTGCGGTGGCAACACGCGACGCCGGCCCGCGGCGCCCGCGGGAGGGTCAGGCGATGGAGCGGCAGCGCACCGAGATCACGATGCGGTCGCCCAAGGCCACCTGGCAGGCGTCGCCGGCGCCCCAGCCGCCGAGCTGGGCGTGCTTGCCCAGCGCGTCCGCGGACACCAGCGGCATCGAGCCCTTGGGCCACCACAGGCTGCTTCCGGAGAACTGCCACGAGCCGGTGCCGTAGGCGACGAGGTGCGTCACCGTGGGAGCGGTGGTGCGGCCGGCGGCGCTCGCCGGCGCCGCGACGGTCTGGATGGCGCTCGCGTCGGTCGCGGGCGCGTGCGTGTCGGCGCCGCCGGGATGCACGACGAGCGCGGCGGACAGGGCCAGCGCCCCGACGGCGACCGCGGCGCCGCCGGTCGCGGCCGGCGACGACATCGGCCGGCGTACCACCGCGACGCCGACGCCGGTCACACCGGCGATGAGCTCGAGCGCCGCGGCCAGGTGCCGGCGGGCGCGGGTGCGGGCCATCCGGGTCGCGGCCGGCGCCCGGGTGCGGCCGGCTTCCTCGGCCTGCAGGTCGTCGGCGACCGCCTCGAGGACGGTACGGCGATGGCCCGGCGACAGCGTCGACAGCGCTCGCGCCGTGCGGGCGACCTCCAGCCGGGCGAGCACGGCGGAGTCGACGCCGTACGAGTCCACGAGCAGGTCCTCCGGCACGGCGGCGACCGGCCGGGCCCAGTGCGAGGAGCGGCGGTGGTAGTCGCGGGCGACGTTGAGCGCGATCGTCGTGACCAGCGGGCGCAGCGGGCGGCCGTCGAAGAGGCGGTCCCACGCGGTGTAGAGCCGGACGGCGGTCTCCTGGACGACGTCGTCGACCTCGTCGGCGGGGACGCCGTGGCGCGCCAGCATGCGCCGTAACCGGGGCAACTCGTCGACCCATTCGCCGTCGAAGTAGTCGTCAGCGCGCACGCCGCACCCCTTTTGCTGGGAGTTGAGGCGGAAGGCTACGCCTCGCCCGAACTGTCCGCTAGGGAGGTTGGGGTCAGACGGTGAGCGTGTCGAGGCGGCGGAGCGCGGCCTCGACGGTGCGCGCGTGCCAGCGCTGGCCCTGCGGGCTGCGGAACTCTTCCCGGTTGAGCGCCGCCGCGATGCTCGCCGGGGACGCGCCGCTCTGGTGCAACGCCACGATGCGCAGCAGGCCGTGGTCGGCGGTGATGTCGTCGGCCGCGCCCGCGCCGCCGACCCACGTGGGGCTGCCGAATCGCGAACCCAGCAGGCCGCGGGCCACCTGGGGCAACGGGATCGGCTCGCTCCAGAGGTAGCCCTGGCCGGAGTCGCAGCCGAGCCGGCGCAGCATCGTCGCCTGCCGCTCGGTCTCGACACCCATCGCGACCGCGCCGGCGCCGAGGCCGCGGGCGAGCTCGATCGCCGAGGCGACGACCGTCAGCGCGTCCGCGCTCTCGCTCATCGCCTGCACGAACGAGCGGTCGATCTTCAACGCCGCGAATGCGAACGACCGCAGGTCGGCGAGCGTCGCGCCGCCGGCGCCGAACGCGTCGAGCGAGACGCCGACACCGAGACGCTGCAAGACGCCGACGGCATCGAACACGCCCTCGGTCGAGAGCAGCCCGGCTTCCTTGACCTCGACCACCAGGTTGCGAGCCGCGAGCGCGGAGGTCGCGAGCGCGGTCGTCAGCAACTGGCCGACGGCACCGCTGGCGAGCGTGTACGCCGACAGGTTGACGGAGACGTAACCGTCCGGTCCGAGGACGCCGCGGTCCCGCAGCCGAGCCGCGTCCGCACACGCCTGGCGCAGCACCCACGCGTCGAGGTCGGTCGCCAGCCCGGTCTGTTCGGCGAGCTCGACGAACTCGCCCGGCGCGATGGATCCGCGATCGCGATGATCCCACCGCAGCAACGCTTCCAAGCCGACGAGCGCACCGGACTCGATTTCGACAATCGGTTGGTAATGAAGGGAAATCTCGTCGTTGTCGAGGGCCCGCCCGAGGTCGTTGGCGAACTCGACGCGCACCCGGGCTGTCTGCGCCATCGCGGGATCGAACACGACGACGCGGGCACCCCCGGCACGCTTGCCGTGCATCCGCGCCGTAGCGGCCGAGGCAAGAAGCTCCTCGGCAGTGTCCGGGCCGGTCGCGGCCAGCGCACCGACCGTCGCGGTGACGTGGATGCGATGGTCGTGAACACCGACGGGTGTCGCAACCGCAGCGAGCAGCGAGCGAGCCCCCTCCGCGATCCGGGCCGGGTCGGCACCGAAGCGCAGTACGACGAACTCGTCGCCACACACCCGCGCGACGTAGGCGTCGTCGCCCGCCCATTCCGCCAGGCGCGCAGCCACGGCGACGAGCAGCTTGTCCGCCACCTCGGCGCCGTAAGCGACGTTGACGTCGGCGAACCGGTCGAGGTCGACCGCGAACACCGCGAACGGTGGCCGGCCGACGGCGACATCGGCGAGCGCGCCGCGCAGCCGGGTCAGCAGTGCGGCTCGGTTCGGCAACCCGGTGAGCGGGTCGCGGCGTGGATCGACCGCCGTCTCGGGCAGGTTGTCCCGATCGGTGTCCGGTGTGGCGTTCGAAGTGCTCATCGTCACTGAAAACGTCGGACTCGGCAGGTCCGGTCTGAATGCCCCGACCTGACTTTCGCCGTAGTCACTTCGAGCTACGGGACTTCTGATACCAAATGGTACGGCGTACGTGCGCTGCCGTTAGAACTCGACCGCGTTGCCGCCGTTGAGCTTCGTCGCCGAGGCCGCGTTGCCGGCCAGATCCTGCGCGGTCGCGGACGGCGTCCAGCTGATCCGGTTCGGGTTGGTGTTGCGGGTCGCGCTTGCGGCTGTGCTCACCGTGCCGAGCGTGATCGTGACGGCCCCGTTCGCGTCCATCGACATCGTCGAGTGGGTGCCGGTCAGTCCGTAGGTCACGTTTGCGGCGAAGTATCCGGTGTTGCCGATACCCACGGTGCCGACCGGGATCTGCGTCGCGTTGGAGGCGTCGAAAACGGTCAGCGTGTCCTCGGTGCCGCCCTTCGTGCCGCGGACCACGACGTTCATGCTGCTGCCGTCCCAGCCCGCCACGAGCGACGTCGGGTCGATCGCTTCGGAGTAGGTGAGGGTGACGACGTCGCCCTGCTCGACCAGGCCGGTGGTGCCGTGGTTCGTCGCGGCAACCGAGCTCGCGCTCGGTGCGGTCGCGTCGTAGACGAACGTCTGCGACAGCACCGGACTCGTCGTGTTCGCGGGCGACGCGGCGTCGGTCGCCTTGACGTGCAAGGTGTACGTCTGGCCGTCCGACAGCGCGGTGGCGGCGATCGCGGCCTGCCAGCTCGTCGTACCGGACGCGGTGAGGTAGGACTCGGTGGTGGAGCCGAACGTCGTCCCGTTCCAGTAGTTCCCGCTCGTCTGGCCCTTGCGCAGGCTGAACTGGACGGACGCGACCCCCGAAGAATCGCTCGCCGTGCCACAGATGCCGGCGGTCGCGCAGCCGGCGTTCCACCGCGCGGTGCTGTAGCGGCCGCTCGCCACCGGGAATGTGACCGCGAGGGTCGGAGCCGTCGTGTCACCGGCCGCCGGCGTCACCGTCGTGGTGGCCGCCGAACTGACCCAGTTGTTCAGTTGCGCAGTGACGGAGACGTCGTAGCTGACGCCCGCGTCGAGTCCGGTCAGCGCGCAGGAGAGCACGCTGCCTGCCGCGCTGCACGTCTTCGTCGTGTGGCTCGTCGCGGTCGCGGTCGCGGTGTAGGTCGCCGCCGACTGCCACGATCCGGGATCCGACCAGTTGACGGTCGCGCCGGACGACGTCACCGCGGTCACCGCACCGAGCACCGGCGTCGCGAGCGCGTCGGTCGGCGCGGTGATCGACGTACTGGAGGTCGAGGACCACACGGCCAGCGCGACGCCCGAGCAGAGGGTGACGGTGGCGGCGACGAGGATGCCGACGACCACCGCGAGACGGGACTTGGGCAGCTGTGACATCACGACGTCCAGGTGACGGTGACGGGGATGGTCAAGGTCTTGCTCTGGCAGTCGGACGTCGACGCGGTCGACATCGATGCGCCGTTCGGAACCGTCAGCGGCGCGCTGCCGTCGACGCCGCCGCTCTTCGCCGGGACGGCGAGCCCGTTCGCACCGAGCGCGGTCGCCACCGCGGCCGCGCTGATCGTCACACCCGACGTCGTACAGTTCGCTGCCGTGGCGGCGCCGAACGACAGTCCGGTGACGGTCACCGCGAACGAGTTCGGGTTGTCGAACGTGATGGTCACGTTGCCGCTACCGCCGGGGTGCAGCGTCGCCGTCGTCGAGGCGACGGTTGCAGTCACGGCGAGCGTGTTGGGTCGTGACGTCAACGTCGCCGACGCGCCGTCGGCGTGGCCGGTCGTCGACCAGTACGCGTAACCGACGCCGGTCGACGCGACCGTCGCGATTGCCGTGCCGAGGATCAGTACGGCGGCGCGTCCGGTGCCACGCTGGTCACGTCCGATGCGATGCCGGCGCGGCCACAGCGCCGCCCGCCATGCGCACAGCTCGGTCTTCACGTCGTCGATCACGCCTGCACCCCCGTGGCGTGCAGCGTGAACGCGATCGTGACCGGAGACGCGACCGTCGACTTGCACTCGTCTTGATTGGTCGCGGTGTCGGCGAAGTGCAACGTCATCTGGATGACCGCCGTCCCGTTCGCCGGCGCGATGGTCGGCGCAGCCGACGGGACCCAGTCGTCGACGCTGAACCACGCCGGCAGACAGCCCGGCTTGCTCACCGAGTCGACGACACCGGACGCGCCGGTGATCCGCATGTTCTGGTCGTTCGGGTTGCGGACGGTGACGGCGAGCGTCTGACGCTGTCCCGGACCGATCGTCCCGGCCGCGTCGACGGTCATCGTCAGACCGAGCGCCGGGCCCGCTTGCGTTCCGGCCCCGCCACCGGTACTGCCGCCCGCCGGCCCCTTGGTGAACTTCTCACCCTGGACGTCCGTGTGGCGCGCGGTGTCCCGGCTCAGCAACACGCCCGCGGTCGTGGATGCGACGACGACCGTGCCCGACGCGACCAGCAGCGCCAAGCGGCTCTGGAAGAGCCGGCTGGCGATCGGGCTGCTCATCGGACGACCTCCGGGAGGCGAGTCGGCGGGTGGGAGACGGGTGCGGCTGGGATGGGCCGTGGGGGACGGCCCATCCCGGCTCGCGTGGGTGTCAGCTCAGCTGGCGGTGTAGGTGATGGTGACCGTGGCGCCCTTGCACTGGTCCTGGTTCGACGCCTTGTCGTTGAAGGCAAGAGTCGCGCCGGAGAAGTTCGCGGAGCCGCCCGGCGCCAGATCCGACCCGACGGTCATGGTGGCGTTCGAGAGCGTGTAGTCGGTCGCGTCGCACGTGCCGGCGACCGCGTTCGGGTCCTTCGTCACGCTCTTGATGCTGGCGACGACCTGCGTCACGTAGAACTTGTTCGCGCTCGCCGCCGGGTTCGTGACGGTGCCGCTGAGCGTCTCGGCGGCGTGGCCGGGCGCGAGGTTGCTGGCGCCGGTGGTCTGCGCGACGACGATCACGTTGCTGGCGGGGTTCGTGGTGGTCGACGAACCGTCGACCGAACCGCTCGAGGTCCAGTACGCGAACGCAACTCCGCTACCGGCTACGACGACCGCCCCCGCGGCGAGACCCGCCGCAACCTTCGTGTGGAACTTCATCTCGGCTCCCCTTCCAGGAGTCATCTGGAAGAGCGCCGGTTTCGCCTCTGCTCCCCGCCGGGCCAGCAGGCGACCAAAGACGCCCGGCGGATCATCACTCGCTCTGGCCGACCCCCGTGCGGCTCGGCCTGCAAGAGCCACCTTGCCTGCGCCGTCGCGGCGAGAACATCGGACGAGTCGTCACTGTCCGCACGCATCCGGCTCATCGCACGTAGCCGTCCCGAACTACGGCGGCATAGTCCGCCGCCCGGCTTTGCCCCGATATGGGCGTTGAGAGCGGCCTCAACACTTACCCGGGCGCCACAAAGCGTTGAGAAGCGTTGAGAAGTGTTGAGTGACGGATCGTCACCGTCGCGGCAGACTGCACGACGTGACTCAAGCGACTCAGCAGTTGGACCCGAAGATCCAGTTCTTCTTCTACCTGTTCGCCTGCCTGGCGTTCGTCACCGCGGCGCTCATCCCGGCGGAGGGCGCGCTGCGTGTCCTGACGAAGCACAACCTGTTGGCGATCGGGCTCGCGCTCGCGATCGCGCCGAGCGTCTACATCTTCTTCAAGCTCGGCTTCCACGAGGGCCCGCTCTTCTGAGCGGACCGACGTAGACGTGGCCCCAGCAACGGCGGGGGATGGTTGCCAGGGCCACGTCTACGGAGTCCGACGGCAGCACTGATGCGCAGGGAGCTACCGCCGGACGGACCGGCGGAGCTCAGTGACCGGGCTGGTGCCCGCTGTGCCCCGTGCTCGGGTGCGCCGGGTGGGTCGGCGGGACGGTGGTGGGCTTGCCGCCGTCGCCGGCCTCGTCGGCGTCGTCACTGCTGTCCGAGCCGGCACTGTCCGAGTCGGTGCTGTCGCTGCTGTCCGAGCCACCGGCGGTCGCCGGCTTGCCGCAGTCGGACTGTGCCGCCTCGCTGACCGCCTTGCCGTGCGCGTTGGGCTCGGCCGGCGCGCTGCCGGTCGGGGTCGGCGTCGCGTGCGCGATCGACGAGACGTAGGCGCCGTGGTTCTTCGCGTTGTCGCAGGTCACCGGCGTCGTGGTGTCGGTGGTGTCCGTCGCGTCCGGGGTGTCGGTCGCGTCGGCCGAGTCCGTGGCCTGCGGGGTCGGATGCGCGCTCGCCGCCGCCTGCGCGGTGGCCAGGCCGTCGGCCGCGTGCGAATCGGCGACCGTCGTCGCGACGGCGATGCCGCCACCGGTCGCCGCGCTGACGGCGAGTACGGCGGCCGCGGCCTTCGCGTTGGCGCCGACCAGCGTGAGGAGAGAGGACAAGCTCATGACTTCAGTACCTCCGGGAGAAACGGGCTCAGCCGTCCATCGCTCGGCGGCCCCGGGCCATTACAAAGGGACTAGTCAGTGGTTGTGCGGGTGCAGCGTCGGCAGCGGCGACGGCCGGTGCGACGGGGTCGCGACCGGGTGCGTGGGCGTCGCGGCCGGCGTGGGATGCGACGAATGCCCGGACTGCGGCGGCATCGACGGATGCACCGGGAGCACCGGGTGCACAGGGTGCTCGGGCTTGCCGGTCGAACCGGACGGCCGCGGGCTGGGGTGCGCACCGGTCTGGCCGGGCGCGGTGCCCGACGTCCCGTTGCCGGGTGAACCGTTGTCACCGCCGCTGTCGGGCACGTGCAACCCGATGGCGCCGAGCACGGCGTGCGCCGCCCCCTGCGCCGGGTCCGGCAGCGACCCCGTCGCGGCCGCGGCGACGCCGCCACCGAGGAAGAGCACGCCCGCACCGGTCGCGACGGCGAGCCGGGTCTTGCTCTCGCTCAGCCAGCGCACCGGCGTACGGCGCATCCGCCGTACCGGGACGATCTGGCCGAACGCGGCGAGGGCGGCCGACTCCCCGGGCTGGGCGCCCGGCTCGGCCGGCCCGGAAGCGGCCCGGAGCATCGCGTAGAGCGAGCCGAGGCCGGCGGCCGGCTCCTGACCGGCCGCGACGTCCGCGAGCAGGCGGTCGAGCGCGACGGCGGACAGGCCGTCGACGTCGCGGGACTGCTCAGGGAGGTTCACGTTTCGTCCATCGTCGTGGCCAACGCGGGCATTACAGACGCGCTCGGCATCAGTTGGGCAAGCCGGCGCAAGCCGCGATGACACAGCACGCGGACGTGGTTTGCCGACTTACCGGTGATTTCGGCGACCTCGGCCACGTCGAGCTGGGCCACGACGCGCAGCGTCACGATCTCGGCCTGCTCCGCCGGCAGCCGCGCGATCAGCGCGAGAGCCTCGTCGGCGGCTGCCCGTTCGACGACGGCGGCTGCGACGTCGTCCGGCGCTTCCAGGTCCGGCGGCGCGTCGGTCAGCTCTTCCGGCCGCCGGTTCGCGGCCCGCACCGAGTCCACCCAGCGAGCGCGCGCGATCGTGATCAGCCAGCCGCGGAGGTCGCTCTCGTTGCCGCGGAACTTGACCAGGCCGCGCAACGCGCCCACCCACGTCTCGGCGGCGAGGTCGTCGGCCGCGGCCCGGCCGGCGAGGACGGTCAGGTAGCGCAGCAGCATCGGCTGCATGGTCCGGAACAGCACCGTGAACGCCGCTTCGTCGCCGTGCTGCGCGCGCGCCAGCACGTCGGGGAAGTCGTCCACACTCTCACTCTGCCCGCTCCCGACGCGAAACGCGACCCGAACGCAGGACGGTCCGCGTACGCCTACCGCTGGCGCAGCGCCACCACGCGCGCCTCGTACGGCGCGCGCTGGTTCGCGATCCGCGCCATCGGCGGGTCGCTCGCGAGGATGCGGGCGCGGAAGGCGTCGGCCGGCATCGGGCGGTCGAGGTGGAAGCCTTGCGCGATGTCGCAGCCGAGCGCGTGCAGCCGGGCCAGCGTCTCGGCGTCCTCGACACCTTCCGCGACGACGCGCAACCCGAGACCGTGTGCCAGCTCGACGGTCGCGCGGACGATCGCGGCGTCGCTCTCCGACACCGTCATGCGCGAGACGAAGTCGCGGTCGACCTTGAGCTCGTTGACCGCGGCGCGGGTGAGGAACGTCATCGACGAGTAGCCGGTGCCGAAGTCGTCGACGGAGAGCTGGACGCCGAGCTGGCGCAGCTCACCGAGCACGCGCTCGACGACCTCGAGCTCGCTCATCATCGTGCGTTCGGTGATCTCGAGCACCAGCGCGGACGCCGGCAAGCCGTACCGCTGCAACGCCGCCGCGACGGCCGACGGCAACGCGGGGTCGAGCAGGTTGCGGGCGGACAGGTTCACCGCGACGTGCAGGTCGGCGCCGAGCTCCTGCCACGACGCCGCTTCGCGGATCGCCTTGCTCAGCACGTAGTTGGTGAAGTCGTGTGCCAGACCGGAGTCCTCGGCGAGGCTGATGAACTCCGACGGCGGCAACAGCCCGCGCTGCGGGTGATGCCAGCGAACCAGCGCCTCGGCCGCGACGAGCCGGCCGTCGGCGACCGAGTGCTGCGGCTGGAAGTGCAGCACCAGCTCGTCGCGCGCGAGCGCGGAGCGCAGCTCGGCGGCGAGCGTCAGTCGCGAGACCGAGCTGTCGTCGTGGTCGCGGCTGTAGGTCCGCGACGAACCACGCGCGGTCTTCGCCTGGTAGAGCGCGATGTCCGCGTGCGCCAACAGCTCGTCGGTGTTCTGCGAGTCCGCGGGGTAGTGCGCGATGCCGACGCTGCCCTCGACCGACAGGCGCAGTCCGTCGACGAGAACGGGCGTCGCGAGCGCGGCCAGAACCGCCTTCGCGACCCGCTCCGCGTCGTCGGCGTCCGTGGTGTCCGGCAACAGGATCGCGAACTCGTCACCGCCGAGCCGCGCGATGGTGTCGGTCTGCCGCAGCACCGCTTGCAGCCGTTGCGCCGCGGCCTGCAGCAACCGGTCGCCGGTCGGGTGACCGAGCGTGTCGTTGATGCTCTTGAAGTGGTCGAGGTCGACCAGCAGCAGGCTGACCGTGGCGTCGGGAGCGGACAGGTACTCCGCGGCGCGGCGGACGAGCAGCGCCCGGTTGGGCAGCCCGGTCAGCGAGTCGTGGGTCGCTTCGTGCTCGTGGCGCCGTGACGCTTCGCGCGTCTGCTCGTAGAGCTGCGCGTTGTAGACGCTCGCCGCGACCGAGCGGCCGAAGGTCACCAGCACCTGGCGCTCGCGGTCGGTCAGCCGGACGCCGGAGCGGAACTGCAAGCGCAGCGCACCGAGGGCCTGGTCGTTCTCCGGGCTGTCGAGGCGGAGCACCAACGAGTGCGACGACGTCGTCGTACCAGAGTTCAGCGACTCGGACACCGAGCTGACGAGCGCGCCGCTCTGCAAGTCGAGGACGTCGAGGACGCCGGCGTCGGTGTGGCTCTGGACGACCTCGCCGGAAGCGCCGAGGTGGTACCGGGTGAGCGCCGGGCCGTCGTTGGCGCGCAACAGGATCTCGACCTCGTCGGCACGAGCGAGGCGTAGCGAGCGGGTCGCCGCGACGTTCGCGACCTCGTCGACGTCGAGGGTGGCCAGGTCCTTGCTCGCCGCTTCCAGTTCCCGCCACGTGTCGCGGTCTTCGCGAGCGGACAGGTTGCCGCGGTAGGTCGTGTAGAGCAGGCCCAGCAGCACCGGCAACATCGCGACGGTTGCCGCGTTCCACCGGATCTGCAGGAGCAACGCGGCGACGAGCGTGTTGCCGGCGAGGACGCCGAGCGTAGCCGGCAGGTGCCGCCGGAGCACCGCGCCCAGCGGCAGGCCTTGCGACGCGCTGACCGCCGCGGTCGTGGTGGCCGAGTTGACCGCGGAGAACACGGCGGCGGCACAGGCCAGACCGACCCAGTGCCGCCAACCGGTGCTCTCCGAGATCGACGTGCCACCACTGATGGGAACCATCGCGTAGCGCGCGACGGTCACCGCGATCGCCATCGACGTCGCGTTGTAGTACACCTTCATCGGCTGGCGGCCGCTGAGGCTGTGCGTCAACGCGACTGACAATGGTGCGACCAGAACCAGGTGCGGGAACGGAACCAGCACCAGGCCGAGAACTACGGCCGCTTCGCTCCAGGTGTAGGTGTATCGCTCGCCGCCGAAGCGCAGGTGCATGACCGCAAGCTCGCTGGCGGCGACGAGAAACGCCGCCAGCAAGACATGCGTGCCACTGACCTTTGCTCCACTTTCCCTCGCCGCCAGCGCGGCCACGGCCATGCAGATGAAGCCCAGCACGTACACCGTGAAGACGAGGTTCCGCAGGCGGCGTGGGCTGCCGCTCAGCGATGCGAACACGTCATACTCCTCAGACCGAAGCGGTCATGGTGTTGCTAGATCACAGGGTTTGCGCCAAGCCCGGTCGGGGCTCGCTGACTTCGCCTGCCACGTGCTTCCACCACGGCGCCTTGTTGCCCCAGAACGCCGTCAGGAAGTCGTCGTACATCGCACTCGTCCACGCGCTGCCGGTCCATGCGGAACCCGTCCAAGCGGAGCCGGTCCACGCGCTGCCGGTCCATGCGGAGCCGGTCCATGCGGAGCCGGTCCATGCGGAGCCGGTCCACGCACTGCCCTGCCACGAGCCACCGGTCCACGCGCCACCGGTCCACGCGCTGCCGGTCCATGCCGCACCGGTCCACGCGCTGCCGGTCCATGCCGACCCGGTCCACGCGCTGCCGGTCCATGCCGAGCCGGTCCACGCACTGCCGGTCCATGCCGAGCCGGTCCAGGCCGAACCGTTCCACGGCTCGCACCGGACGTCGATCTCGCCCTGGATGACGGTCTGGGCGCCGTTGCAGCTGGCGGTCACGTGCTGGCCACCGCGGCTGTTCTCGATCGGACCGAGGCCCGTGCTCGACGGCGACTGCTGGACCGCCGCACCCGGGTTGGCCGTCATGGCGGCGGCCAGGTTGACCCGGCCACTGCCCTGGCCGTTCGCGGTGAACGTCGGCATCGGCGAGGCGGTCGACTTGAGCGCCGTCTTGACCTGGTCCGGCGTCCACGTCGGGTGCGCCTGCAGCAGCAGGGCGGCCAGACCGGACGTCACCGCTGCGGCCTCGCTGGTACCGGAGCCGCGGATGTACGACGGCGCGTACAGCGCCTTCGGGTAGGTCTGCTCGATCGTCGAGCCGTAGGACCGCTGCGCGATGATGTAGCGCCCGGGGGCGACCACATCCGGCTTGGTGACGCCGGCGGCTGTCGGACCGCGCGACGACCACGACGCCAGCGAGTCGTCACCGGGGTCGCTGTTCTGCTTGTCGTCGTAGGCACCGACGGTCAGGATGGTCGGGTCGTCGCCGGGCTTGCTGATCGTGCCGGAGTTCGGGCCGGTGTTGCCGGCCGCGACGACGACGACGATGCCCTGCTTCCAGAGCCGCTCCACCGCATAGTCCAGCGGGTCGACGCTCGGGTCCTGCGTGCTCGGGGTGCCCCACGACAGGTTCAGCACCCGGATGTTGAACTGGCTCGCGTAGGCGCTGACCCAGGTCATCGCCTGCAGGACGGTCGACACGTCGACCGCGCCGTTGGCGCCGGCGGTCTTGACCGCGACCAAGGTGGCCTTCGGCGCGACGCCGGTGTAGGCGCCACCCGAGCGCGTCGCCGAGTCGGCGCCGTTGCCGGCGATGATGCCGCCCATGACGGTGCCGTGACCGTAGGAGTCGACGAGCGTTCCTTCACCGGACAGGTCCGGGCCGTAGACCACCCGGCCGTTGACGTCCGGCATCGGCGAGATGCCCGTGTCGATGACCGCGACACCGACGCCCTGACCGGTGTAGCCCTGCTGCCACGCCTGGCCGGCACCAGTGGTCGCCACGAAGTTCGAGGCGCTCGCCGTGTCGTCGAACGAGAAGCTGTTGAAGCTGCCGACGCGATCGAGCGTCACCGCTCGCACGCCGGGCTGCCGGGACAGCAGCCCGATGTCCGACGCCGGCACCGTCGCGGACACTCCGTCGACGATCGGCAAGGGTGCACGCACGCTTCCGTGCGACGCGGTGACCGCGCGCGCGGCTGCACCGACACCCCCCGCAGTAGCGGTGACGATCACGTGGACGGCGCCCTTCGCGTGAGCGAGGCCGCTGTCGATGACGCCGACGACCGACCGTTCCCAGGTCGTACCGGCCTGTGCCGGCGACCCCGTGGTCCCCGCGAGGGCGAGCGTCACCGCTGCTGCGGCGAGCGTCGCTGTCCTGCGGGGCAGTACTTGCGCTGCTGGTCTCATATCCATCCTCATCGCCCGGTCCGGTGGCTCTCGAAGTACTTCGGAACCGAGCGCGGGATGGCACATGGCACGTTCTCGTCAATCTGTGCCCAGGTTTTCACCCCCCAGAGGGACTATTGACGGGGAAGACCTTTTGCGGTTTCGCGTGGCATGTCCGGCATTTCGGCCGGGGACTAGCCCGAGTGGCGTCATCGCCGCTACTCCGGGCAGAGTGATGGCGTGACGGAGGACCGCGACCGCGACGGGGACCCCGAAGCAGCGCATGCCGAGGCAGAAGCCCGCGCGTTGTCGGACCTCGTCCACGAACACGCCGAGACCCAGACGTTCCTGCGCGACGACATCGTCCGGGAGGCAGCCGCCGGGGTGAGCCCGGAGCGGCCGTTCGGCATGCCGGGCCGCCCGCTGTCGCAGCGCTCGCCGTTCTACGTCGCGTTCGTCGCGACGTTCGGCGTGGCGGCGGCGTACCTGATCTGCCAAGCGGTGCTCAAGGCGTCGAGCGTGCTCATCCTGATCCTCGTCGCCGCGTTCTTCGCCGTGGGGCTCGACCCGGTCGTCACCTGGCTCACCGACCGCGGCTGGCGTCGCAGTGTCGCGGTCGGCGCGGTGTTGCTGGCGGCGGTCGGCGTGATCACGTTGTTCATCGTGACCGCGGTGCCGGCGATCACCAGCGAATACAACAACCTGCACAAGAACGTGCCGAAGTACCTCGACCGGCTGCAGGCCCGGCATGACTCGATCGGCGACCTCGCCCGCAAGGTGCACATCAGCTCGAACCAGATCTCGAAGGCGTTGTCCTACAAGGGCGCCGTGAGCCTCGGCAAGACGATCCTCTCGACGGTCGTGGAGACCCTGACGATCGTCGTCCTCACGTGTTACTTCCTCGCGAACCTGCCGGCGATCAAGCGCTCCGCCTACCGGCTGGCGCCGCGCTCCCGCCGGGCCCGGGTCGGCCTGCTCAGCGACGAAATCCTGCGCCTGGTCGGCGGCTACCTGCTCGGCAACGTCATCACGTCGGCGATCGCCGGTGCCGCGATGGCGATCTTCCTGCTCGCGATGGGCGTGCCGGACGCGGTGTTCCTCGGCTTGCTGGTGGCGCTGTTCGACCTGATCCCGATGATCGGCGCACCGGTCGCCGGCGTCATCGTCGCGCTGATAGCGCTGTCGGTGTCGTTGCCCACCGCCATCGTGACGGTCGCGTTCACGATCGCGTTCCGGCTGCTCGAGGACTACCTGCTCTCACCGCGCATCATGAAGAAGACCGTCGAGGTCGCACCGATCCTGACCGTGGTCAGCGTCCTCATCGGCGGCGCGCTGCTCGGCATCGTCGGGGCGCTGATCGCCGTACCGGTGGCCGCCGCACTGGATCTGATCCGCCGCGAGGTGTTCCAGCCGGCGCTCGACCAGGGCTAGGCGCGCTCGACCGTCGCGACGAAGTACTCCCCCGCGCCGGCGTCCTCGGCCCGCCCGATCAGCAGCCGCACGGGGACCTCGCTGCCGTCGCGGTGCAACGCCGGCAGCTCGAGCCAGCGACCGAAGTGGGCCGACGAGCCGTCGAGCAGGTAGCGGGTGAACCCGGCGACGTGCGCGTCGCGCAGCCGTGCCGGGATGAGCGAGACCAACCGGTGTCCTTCGAGTTCGGCCGGCTCCCAGCCGACGATCTCCGCGGCCACCGCGCTGACCGCGACGATCCGGTTGCTGCGATCCGCGGCGATCATGCCCGCGGTCGCGCACCGGATCGCGTCGAGCCGCGCCGGCGCGATCTCGTCGAGGATGAAGTGGTCGTCGGGTTGCTCGATGTACGGCGTCGGCTCCAGCCCGGTCGCCTGCCGCATGACCTCGCCGGCGACCCAATTGCGCACGGCCTGGATCTCCGGCAGGGCGGGCGGGACGAGCAGCTGGCCGACGAGCGACATCGCCGAACACTGGCGAAGGACGTCGCGGAGCACCGGGAAGTGCGGCACCGACTGCGCCGGCATCGTGAGGATCAGGTCGGCGTGCTGCACGCCCGCGTCGCGGAGCGCGAACGCCTCGGACGTCCCGCCGGACAGCGCCGACATCGCGTCGTTGGCCATCGCCAGGTCGTCGGGGATCCCGACCGCGGACTCGTCGAGCGCGGCTATCACGGCCTCCCGCAAGATCGCCGACGCGTGTTGCTGCCATGCGCAGTAGAGCGAGATCGGCGCGTTGCGCAGCGCGACGGTCGCCGTCGACTGGGCGGGTGGCGCGACCGGTTCGACGTCGCGCTCGGTCGGGGCCGCGCCGAGCCGGAACCACACCCGCTTGCCCTCTTCGGCGAGCGGTTGCATACCGAGGTCGTCGGCGAGGAGCTCGAGCATCTCCAGACCGCGGCCGGTCATGGCCTCGTCGTCGTAGTCGCGACGCTGCGGGAGGTTGGGGTTGCCGTCGACGACCTCGACCCGGACCCAGGTGGCCGTCGCCTCGACGGTGAGCTGCAGCTCGGTCAGGGCGTGCACGATTCCGTTGGTGACCAGCTCGGAAGTGAGCAGCACGGCGGTGTCGCGGCGGTCGGCGTCGACCCCGGCGGACGCGAGCACCTCGCCGACGAAGCGCCGCGCCTGGCGCGCGCTGTCGGGCGCTGGTGGCAATGTCACCAGGCGCTGGATGCCGCCGGTGTACACGACTAGTCGTCCTCCGCGCTGGCCGGTGTCGGGACAGGGCCAGCCAGAGGCACCCGGCCGGTCCACAGAGGTTTTACCGACGAATCTCCGGCCCCGAAACGTCCGCCCCGGGAGATTTTCGTGGCCGGATGTCAGCCGAGCGTGAGCCAGGTCGCGACGTCCACGACGCCGTTGGCCGGCTGCCTGTGCGCCTGCTGCCACGCCTTCACCGCCGCCAGCGTCGCCGGGCCGTAGCCGCCGTCGACCGCCAGCTTCGCCCCGTGCCGGTCGAGCGCCTGTTGCAGCTGCGCCACCGTCCAGCCCGTGGCACCCGGCTTGGCCGGCAGGGTGAGCGGGGCGACCGGCCGCCACACCACCGGGAGCAGGTTCTGGGTCCACAGCGCGCGGGTGCCGACGTACGCGCCTGTGTAGGGGGCGTCGATGACCTGGCCGGCGCCGAGGTAGATCGCGACGTGGTAGATCGTGGCCGGCTTGGCGACGTCGCTCGCGTAGAAGAGCAGGTCACCCGCCTGCGCCTTGTCGAGCGGCACCGACGCGCCGGTGCCGTACTGATCCGCTGCGACGCGGGGCGTGGTGATCCCCGCGGCGAGGTACGACGCCATCACGAGACCGGAGCAGTCGTACGACGCCGGCCCGGCGCCGCCCCACTTGTACGGCTTGCCGGTCTGCGCCTTCGCGAACGCGACCGCCTGCTTCGCGACCGGGTTCGTCGTCGTACCCGGCGTCGACGTAAGGCCGGCGGCGAGCTTGGTCACCTGTGCGCGGATCTTGGCCTGCGCGGCGGCGTCCGGCGGCGGTGCCGGGGTGGTCGCGGCGGCCGGCGCGGCCGCGAGCACGCAGGCGGGCGTGCCGGTGAGCCCGAGGGCCGCCCAGGTGGCGGCGTCGACCACGCCGGTCGCGGGGAGCTTGCGGGCGGTCTGCAACGCGACGACAGCGGAGCGCGTCTGGTCGCCGTAGAGGGCGTCGACCGCGATCTTTGGTCCGGTCCCCCGGACGGCGTTCTGCAGCACCGCGACGGCGGGGCCGGCGGTGCCGCGGGTGAGAGTCGTACACGTCGCGCTCACGCCGGTGCCCTTGGCCTGCTGCCGGCAGGCGGCCACCGCGACGGCCATGGGCAGCGCCTTCCAGGTCGCTGCATCGACGACCCCGGTGGCCTTGATCTTGTGCGCGGTCTGCCAGCCGACGACCGCCTTCTGGGTCAGCGGCCCGAAGTCGCCGTCCGGCGCGGCGCCGACGGCACGCTGCAGCGTCTGGACGGCGGGCCCGTGACTGCCGATGCCGATCGCGGCACAGTCGGCGGTCGGCGCCGGCGGCTTCGTCGGACCGGCCGCCGCGAAGGAGCCGAATCCGAGCACGCCGACGAGGCTGACCGCGGCAACGCGTCGCGCGACAAGCATCTCGAGGTCCCCTTCAGATCTGGCCGCTGGTGCCACAGGTGCCCCTGTGACTGCTGTGACACAAACGGGCTCTTGGGTTCTCGGCGGATCGGGGCGTGGCCTTGACCGGGCTAGGCGAGCAATTCCGGCATTCCGGACGAGACCTTACCTTTAGGGGACGAGGAGGCCTAGTCCGGGCTAGCCATTTGCCGCCGGATAGGTCTTGGCGCCGGTGCCCGTCGCCGTACGCTGAGCCCGGCACGACTGAGGGGGGCCCAGACCCGGCCCGCGGTGAACTTTCGCAGCCCAGAAGGCGATGTAGGACACATGGTCACGATCACCGTGGTGGCAATCGCCGCGGTCATCGTGCTCGCCGCCGTCCTGGGGGTCAGCCGGCGGGACCGCAAGCGGCTGGCCGCGACGACCGCGATGCTGGCCGAGAGCGAGTCGCGGCTGCGGATGATGGCCGAAACCGTCCCCGCCGGCATCTTCCACGTCGACACCGAGGGCCGGCGTCTCTACGTCAACCCGAAGCTGACCGAGATCACCGGCGATCCGACCACCGCGCCGGGTGCCGCGCGGGCATGGCTCGTCTACGAGCCGGACATGCCGCTGCTGCAGGGCGCCTGGCAGCGGGCCACCGAGACGAAGACCGACATCCATCTCACCTTCCGGATCCGGCGGATGGACGACGGGTCGGTGCGGTGGATCCACGTCGACGCGCGGCCGTTGCTCGACGCCGACGGTGCGGTCGCGAGCTGGGTCGGCTCGATGGTCGACGTCACCGACGAGACGACCGCGATCGCCGACCTCCGCCGGTTCGGCGAGATCCTCGAGGCGACGCCGGACCTGGTCGCGATGGTCGACACCCAGGGCGGCTTCACCTACGCGAACGCCGCGGCCCGGGCCCGGTTCGGGGTCGCGACCGACGAAGAAGTCCTGCGGTTGCAGGCGATCGACGTGTATGCGCCGTCGTCGCGTGCGCGCTTCATCGGCGAGGCGCTCCCGACCGCGAACCGGGTGGGGGTGTGGACCGGCGAGGTCGACCTGCTCCTGCCGGACGGCTCCGAAGTGCCGGTGTCGCAAGTCGTCGTCGCCCACCGCCGTCCCGACGGCTCGATCGACTACTACTCGTCGATCACGCGCGACCTGTCCGAGCAGCGCGCGTTCGAAGAGCAGCTCGCGCAGGCAAACCTGTACGACGCGCTCACCGGACTTCCCGGTCGCGCGGTGCTGATCGACGCACTCGGCTCGTCCATCGACGCAGCCGTCGACCAGTCGCACCAGGTCGCGGTGCTGCTGCTCGGGCTCGACCATTTCAAGCTGGTCAACGACTCGTTCGGCCACGCGTCCGGCGACCTCATGCTCCGGCTCGTCACCGAACGGATGAAGAGCATCGCGGGTCCGGCGGACCTGCTCGCCCGGTTCGGCGGCGACGTCTTCTGCCTGCTCGTCCCCGGCGTGACCGGTGAGGCCGACGCGCTGGCGATCGCCGACCACATCAACTCGACCATGTCGGTGCCGTTCCAGCTCGACGGCGACGAAGTGTTCATCAGCGTGTCCGCCGGCATCGCGCTGTCCGGTGCGGGCGGCGGGTTGGTGACCGCGGAGACGTTGTTGCGCGACGCCGATGCGGCGCTGCATCGAGCGAAGGACCGCGGGCGGGCCCGCAGCGAGCTGTTCGTGGAGGATTACCGCGCGACCGCCGTCAACCGGTTGCGTACGGCGAACGACCTGCACCGGGCGCTGACCGAGCAGGAGTTCCGGGTCGTCTACCAACCCGAGGTCGACCTGCGCACCGGTCACGTGACCGGCGTCGAGGCACTCGTGCGTTGGCACCATCCGGAGCGCGGTCTCGTGCCGCCGGCGGAGTTCATCCCGTTGGCCGAGCAGACCGGTCTCATCGCCGGCATCGGCGCGTGGGTCCTCGACACGGCGCTCGCACAGGCGGCCGCGTGGTCGGCCTCTCGGTACGACGGCGCGGCGCTCGCGGTCTGGGTCAATCTCTCCGCCCGCCAGCTCGGCGACCCAGGACTGGTCGACCTGGTCGCGTCGTCGTTGGCGCGACACGACGTCGAGGCGTCGCAACTCGGTTTGGAAATCACCGAGAGCGCGCTGCTCGAAGACGCCGAGGGTGCGGTCACCGCGTTGTCGTCGCTGCGCGAGCTCGGCGTCCGGTTGGCCGTCGACGACTTCGGCACCGGCTACTCGTCGCTGTCCTACCTCAAGCGGCTGCCCGTCGACGCGGTGAAGATCGACCGGTCCTTCGTCGACGGCCTCGCTGTCGACGGCGACGATTCCGCGATCGTGGCGGCGGTGGCCGGCATGGCGCGGGCACTGCGACTCACCACGATTGCCGAGGGCGTCGAGAATCTCGACCAGCTGCGCGCGCTGAAGCGGCTCGGCTGCGACCTCGCGCAGGGTTACTTCTTCACGACACCGCAACCCCCGTCGCACATCTCCCGGTTGCTCGAGAGCGACCGCTCGGCGCCGCTGTTCAGCTACGGAGACGAGGGAGTGCCGCCGCAGCGCGTCGGCTGACCACTCCGCGAACCGCGTGCTGCACGCCGTACCCGCTCGCGCTCGGGTGACGAGATCGGACTAAGCCGATTGCCGCACCGGGTTACCACCACTGACTAGGTCGCGCCATCCGTTGCGGCGGTTACCTCGGAGAACGCTGGCACCGGGCGTTGCGATGGCCGATAAAGACCGAGCGGTGCTCGGCCCGAATGTGCCGGTCGATCCGAGGCGGTGGGGGATGCAGCTACCCGAGTTCGGGACGGCGAAGATGGCCGGCCTGCTCTCGAGCGTGCTGTTCTGCCTGTGCGGCTTGCTGGTCACCGGGCTCGCGCCGTTCATCCCCGCCGGCCCGCACGTCCATCCGCTGGGGCTTGTCGCCGTCGGGCTCGTCGCCGCGCTGGCCGGCATCGTCATCGGCTCGTTGCCCTGGGAGCGATGGAAACGCAGCTCGTCGCTCTGGCTCATCCCGCTTGCGTTCGCACTGATCAGCCTGCACAACCTGTTCGCCGGCGACAACGGCCTGCGGTACGACGTCTTCTTCTTCGTCGTGTACGTGTGGATCGGGCTCATGCACCCGAGCGGCACGGCGGTGAAATCGGCGCCGCTTCTGGTCGTCGCGTATCTCGCACCCGGACTTGTCGTCCACGACACCGGGACCCTCGCCGGCGGGCTGACCTACGCGCTGCCCGTCTGCCTGCTCGTCGGCGAATGCGCGTCGCTGGTGGCGTCCCGGCTGCTCGCCACGGAGGCCGCCGTACGCGACAGCGAACGGCGGTTGCGCGCGCTCGTCGAGAAGTCCTCGGACGTCATCTCGGTGGTCGACGCCGACGCCGTCATCCGCTGGGACAGCCCGTCGGTGCGCGAGGTGTTCGGTTACGAACCCACCGAACGGCTCGGCACCGACGGACTCGGCTACGTGCATCCGGACGACCTCCCCGCCGCGCAGGACGCGCTCGCCTCGCTGGATCAGCCGGACGCGACCGCGACCATCGAGGTGCGGGTGAAGCACGCGGACGGCAGCTGGCGGTGGTGCGAGGCCCGCGCTCGCAACCTGATGCACGAGCCGGCGGTCCGCGGCCTCGTCGTCAACTACGCGGACGTCACCGAACGCCACCGCGCGGAGGACGTACGCCGCCAGCTCGCAGCGATCGTCGAGTCATCGTCGGACGCGATCCTCGGCGAGGATCTCGACGGCACGGTGCTGTCCTGGAACGGCGCGGCCGAGCGCATGTACGGCTACACCGCGACGGAGATGATCGGCGCCAACATCCGCCGGTTGGTGCCCGCCGAGCGCCTCGACGAGCTCGAGCAGTTGATGCGCCGGGCCTGCGGCGGCGAGCGGGTGCGCCCGATCGAGACCCAGCGGCGGCGCAAGGACGGCACGTTGATCGACGTGTCGCTGTCGCTGTCGCCGCTGTACGACGGCAACGGCGACGTCGCGGCGCTCGCCGCGATTGCCCGGGACGTCACCGAGCAGGTTCGCGCCCGCCAGGCGCTAGCCGACAGCGAGACCAGCTTCCGACTGCTCTTCGCGGCGAACCCGCAGCCGATGTGGGTGTATGACCTGAGCTCGTTGACGTTCATCGAGGTCAACGACGCCGCGGTCCGGCACTACGGCTACAGCCGCGAACGCTTCCTCACGATGTCGATCGCCGACATCCGGCCGGCCGAGGACATCGCGCCGCTGCTCGAAGACATCGCCGCCGGCAAGGTCGGCCGCTCGGACGGCGACTCGTGGCGGCACCTGCTCGCCGACGGCCGCATCATCGACGTGGAGATCACGTCGCACCGGCTCGAGTTCGCCGGCCGCGACGCGGTCCTCGTCGCGGTGCAGGACGTGACCGACCGCAACGCGCTGGACGCACAGCTCCGGCACCAGGCCTTTCACGACAGCCTCACCGGGCTGTCGAATCGTGCGCTGTTCAACGACCGCGTCGAGCACGCGTTGGGCCGCCGGATCGGCGCCGGCATGCCGGTCGTCCTGTTGCTCGACCTCGACCGGTTCAAGCTCGTCAACGACTCGCTCGGTCACGCAGTCGGCGACGAGATGCTGGTCGAGGTGGCCCGCCGGCTGGACGGCACGGTACGGCTCGGCGACACGGTGGCCAGGCTCGGCGGCGACGAGTTCGCCATCCTGCTCGAGGACTGTCCCGACGAGCGGGCCGAGCAACACGCGACGCGACTGCTCGAGGCGCTGAGCGCGCCGATGGTGATCGGCGGTCAGCACGTCAGTGCCACCGCGAGCATCGGCATCGCGGTCGCCACTCCCGGGATCAGCGCCGGCGACCTGCTCCGCAACGCGGACGTCGCGATGTATCGCGCCAAGTCGGCCGGCGGCGGGGTCTACCAGGTGTTCCAGCCCGCGATGTACGCCGCGGCGCTGCGGCAGATGGAGCTGCTCGCCGCGCTGCGCCATGCACTCGACGACGAGCAGTTCGTCGTGCACTACCAACCGATCATCGGACTCGAACACGGCGGCGTCGTCGGCATGGAGGCGCTGCTGCGCTGGTCGCACCCGGAGCTCGGACTGCTCGACCCCGGCGAGTTCATCCCGGTCGCCGAAGAGTCCGGGCTCATCGTGCCGATCGGCGCGTGGGTGCTCCGCGAGGCATGCGCGGCGATGACGCGGTGGGCGGCTGACAATGGCGACCCGGGCGCGGGCTGGGTCAACGTCAACTTGTCCGGCCGCCAGCTCGCCGACCCGAACATCGTCGAGCACGTCCGCGACGCGCTGGCGTCGTCGGGGCTCGCACCGCAGCGGCTGACGCTGGAGATCACCGAAAGCGTCCTGATGCAGGACTCCGAAGCCAACATGCGCCGGCTGAGCGCGCTGCGCGAGCTCGGGGTGCGCCTCGCGATCGACGACTTCGGCATCGGGTACTCGTCGCTCGCCTACCTGCGCGCGTTCCCGGTGGACGACCTGAAGATCGACAAGAGCTTCATCGCCGGCATTCCGCGGGACGACGACGCGCTCGCCGTCGTACAGACCATCCTCCAGCTCGCGCGCAGCCTCGGCCTCCGGGTCGTCGCGGAAGGTGTCGAAACGGCTGCTCAGTACCTCGCGTTGCGAGCGCTCGGTGCCGACCTCGTGCAGGGTTTCTACATGGCCCGCCCGGCGGTATGGCCGGACGCGCTCGATGTCGCGCACGGACCGCGGTCGTGGCACCTCGCGACGCAGTTGCCGGTCGTCACTCGCTGACCCGGTCGAGCGCGGCGGACAGATGCGGCGTCATCTCGTGCCCGACCGCCGCCATGTCGATCGCGTACATCAGCTTGTCCGCCCGGACCGCGTACATGCGTTTCTCGGCGGTGACCTCTTTGGCCGTCGCGGTCCGCGCGACCAGGTCGGTCGACAGCTCGACGTGCTCGCCGGCCGGTCCGCTGACGAGCCGGCCGTACAAGACCTCCGCGAAGCCGGAGGCGATGACGAGGACTGCTTCGAGCTCGGTCGCGGACGTCGGCCGCCAGAATCCCTCTTGCCGGGACAGCGGGCGGCCGTCGTCGAGTGACCACGACCGGCTGCTGAACGCGAGCACCGGCTTGCCGTAGTCGGCGATGATGATCTCCTCGCCGTAACGGAAATCGGTGTCGAGGGAGGGATAACCTCCGACGCCCTCGCCGCGCCAGGTCCCGACGTACGCGGCGTACGGCTCCAGCAGCTCATGCACGGCGATCGCACCTACTCCAGCAACAAGCGGCTGATGATGAGCTTCTGGATCTCCGACGTGCCGCCGCCGATCGAGCCGAGCTTCGCGTCCCGCAATGCCCGTTCGACCGGGAAGTCGCGAAGGTAGCCGTAGCCGCCGTGGATCTGGATCGCGTCGAGAGCGTTCTGCACCGACATCTCGCCGCACATGAACTTCGCGATCGACGCCTCCATCTGATGCGGCTGACCGTTCTGCTTCAGCCAGGCGGCGCGGTAGACCGCTGTCCGGCAGGCTTCCAGCCGCACCTTCATCTCCGCGAGCTTGTGCGCGATCGCCTGGAAATGCGCGATCGGCCGGCCGAACTGCTCGCGCTGCTTCGCGTACCGGATCGAGACGTTGAGGGTGCTCTGCATGCCGCCGATGGCGCTCGCCATCATCACCGTGCGCTCCCAGTCGAAGCACTCGAACGCGATGCGCCACAACGCTTCCTCGTGCACGCCGAGGATCGCGTCGGCAGGTACCCGGCAGTCGACCAGTGCGATCTCGGCGGTCGGCGACGAGCGGCAGCCCATCTTGTCGAGCTCGCGCCCGACGCGGAAGCCGGGATTGTCGGTCTCGACGAGGAACGCCGTCGCGCCTTTCTCCGACGTCTTCGCAAGCACCGTGCAGAGCTGCGCGATCGGGCCGTTGGTGATGAAGATCTTCGTGCCGTTGAGCACCCACTCGTCACCGTCGCGGACGGCCGTCGTACGCAGGCCACCCGCGTCCGACCCGGCCTCCGGCTCCGTCGACGCCCACGCACCGACCCAGCTGCCGTCGCAGAGCCTCGGCAGGTAGGTCTGCTTCTGCTTCTCGGTGCCGTGCAGCCAGATGGGCACCGACCCGATCACCCAGTGCGCACCGAGCGAAAGGTTGAAGCCGCCGTCGTGGCCGCCTTCCGCGATGGCCTCGTTGGCCAGACAGCAGTCGAGGATGGACGCACCGCCCCCGCCGTACTGCTCGGGGATGGGCAATCCGGCGAGGCCGAAGTCAGCGAACGACTTCCAGACGCCAGGATCCCACCGCCCCTCGCGGTCGCGTTCGGACGCGCCGGGCGCGACGACGTCGCTCGCCCAGTCGTAGACGCTGGCCCGGAACGCCTTCTGCTCATCGGTGATCGAGAAGTCCACGCCTGCAACCTACCGAGCGGCCCATCTACGCTCGCCGGATGAGCCGTTCCCTCGTCGTCAAGCTGACCAGCGGGGCGGAGGCCCCGGAACGCTGCGCACAGGCGTTCACCGTCGCCTCCGTGGCGATCGCCAGCGGCGCGGATGTGTCGCTCTGGCTGACCGGCGAGGCGTCGTGGCTGGCGCTGCCCGGCCGCGCCGAGGAGTTCGAGCTGCCGCACTCGGCACCGCTGCAGGTGATGCGGGACGCCGTGTTGGCCGAGGGCACGTTGACGCTGTGCACCCAGTGCGCGGCCCGCCGCGAGATCACCGCCGACGCCGTCCTTCCCGGCGTACGGATCGCCGGCGCGCAGACGTTCGTCGAGGAAGCGCTCGCCGAGGGCGCGCAAGCCCTCGTGTACTAGCGGACGCTGGCCACCGTGTAGGTCACGACACCGCCGTAGACGCTGCCCGTCTGCGCTGTCTGCGGAACCCGCACCTTGACCGAAGCGGTCGCGGCGGTGACGCCGGCACCGGAGTTCGAGCCGGTCGTCAGCACGGTCACGGGCGTCGTCAGCGCCTGGTCGGTCACGGTCGTCACGTTGGTCGCGAGCACCCCGCCGAGAACGTCGGGTACGACGTTCGACGTGCTCACCTCGACGTTGGCCGCACCAAGTCCGGTGCCGGTGACCGGGTCGCTGTAGGTCGCGGTGACCGCCCAGCCGTTCGTCGTACCGGTGAGGTCGCTGATGGACAGGACGGTGGCGCCGATCGAGTTGCTGAAGGTTCCGGGCGCGGTGCTCACCGACACTGCAACGCCGGTGCCGCCGATGGTCAATGCGCCGGTCGTCGCGGTCGCGGTCACGGTGGTCGTCACGGTTCCGGTACCCGAACCCGCGAACGCCGCGAGCGGCGTGCACACCACCGCGAGACCGGACACCCCGGCGGCGACGAGCCGGAAGCGGGTGGAGCGGAACATGACTACCTCCTAGCGCCTGACGGCGCGGGATGACTAGAGACTCAATGCGTTCTTGGCTCATATCGGGAAACGAACGGACGAGCCGTATGGCCCGCGCTGACTATTCGACCTCTAGTCATTTCGAACTAGAGGCGAGGCGAACGGCGCAGTTGCTGCCCCGATGTCGCTTTGCGCACCCCGCGCCACCCGGCGACCGTAACGGACAATCGGTCGATTCTCGGGCGTGGCCGTAAGCAATGCACCGATCGTTGCGTATATGGATACAGACTGATCGCCATCTTTTTTCTACAGCGGCGCGTTACGCGAAGGGGGTGTGCCGGACTTAACCGGTTAGAGGCACCGAAGCGACCTATCCGAGCGATGCGCGGTTCCCAGCACCGGGCGGACAAGAACGGGGGTGCGTGTTGCATAGCGACGAGTCTCACGCGCCGGAGCACCGGGTGGATTTCACCGCGTTCTACCACGACCGTTGGGCCGAGTTGCGGACCGCGTTTCGCGCCGCGAGGTATCTCGGCATCGACCCGGACGACGTGGTTCAGGAGACCATGATGCGGGCGCGCCAGCACCACGAGCGCTTCGCGTCCGACGTCGAACTGGTGATGTGGTGCAAGCGGGTCGGCGCGAACATCGTCCGAAGGCAAGCGCGCACTGCATATCGCCGGCGCGAGCTCCCGTGTTCGAATCCGGTCACGGCAATCGCCGATGCCAGATCCGACAACGCCGAGGATCGCGCGGTCGAGAACCTCGACCTGGCCCGCACGATGGCGGCGTTGCGACCACAACACGCCAAGGTGTTGGTTCTAGAAGCGGCGGGCCTCACCCGCGACGAGATCGCGTCGATTTTCGAGATCACCCCGTCGGCGGTGGGGATGCTGCTCATGCGCGCCCGCCGCGCCGCGCAGCAGTGCTGGGCAAAGGGCGTCGCCGCCCTGCTGCTGTTCGCCTTCCGGGTGCGCAAGCTGAACGAGGCTCCACCATTGCCGGCACAGGCGCTGGTCGCGACGGTGGTGACGGCTTCTGTCGCGGTCGCGCTGGCGCTGCCGCATATAGCGGAAACGTCGTCCGCCCAGACGCCTGCGCCGACCGCGGCTGCCGCCCATATTTCGAATCACCCCATCGCCACGTCGCCGCCGGGATCTGCCGCCGTCGCTGGCACGCCGATCACCCAGCCCCCCGCGCAAGTCCGGCTCGCGACGCCCGTCAAACCGGGTTCGTTCGCGCCGGCGCGTCTTCCGAAGATGCCCGGCGCGTGCCGAACCGCCCGACTGTGCCCGTGCGTCGACGAGACCCAGCCCGGTGACTACGTCTACCTGAAACCAGAAGGCGTCCGGTGCCGAAGCACGACGGAGCAGAACGTCCCGATCTGCCAGTACGTCGTCGACAACCCGGTCGCCGGCTGCCAGCGACGCGGCCACCCGGACTGGAACCCGATCCCACCACCCAGCTCGTTCCGAAACGGAGTAGCGCCATGAGCATTCGCCGGCTCGTAACGACGGGCACGGGGGCTCTCCTCACGATCGCCATCGCGATCGGCGCGAACTCCGCGCAGGCCGGACTGCCGTACCAAGCCCACGGCGACGTGTCGATCACATACAACCGATACGCGTTCACGGTCTGCGCCGCTGGCCTCGTCGACGCCGGCGCCCGCGGCGGTCACTGGCTGCTCGACATCAGCGGCACGCGCTCGGACGGCACAGCGATTCACGAGCGCGTGGCGGGGTTCGGGACGAGATTCCGTCCGTCCTGCCAAGGAATCCCGAGGTACGAATCGTCGTACGGCGTCATCGTCGTGACACTGTCGTTCGCGAACCCCGAACTCGACGGCCAGCCGGGCGAGCCGCCGCCCGGGGTCGTCGCCGGGGGCGAAGGCTCGTGGGGGTTGAACACCGCCACCAGCTTCGGCAGCTGACCGAACACCACTAGCTCACTCACACGACGCACGGTGCGTTGTGTGGTCCGTCCTGCCCGCAATCGAGAGGAGACCTCGATGAACCGTACTGCCCGCACCGTCGCGATCCTCCTGACGGCACTCGCCGTCCTGGCCGGCGGCGCTCCGGCCGCAAACGCGAGCGGCGTCCCGTTGCCCGGCCCGGTCGACCAACTGGTCAACCGGGTGTCGCTGGGCAGCAGCTCGTGTGTGCCGACACCGTCGAACACGATTCACGACCCGACGAACGAGTCGTACTACCGACCGACCGACACGCGCTACTACTGGCACGACTTCGCCGAGACGTGGGTCAACTGCCCGAACATCGTGACGATCACCGTTCAACTGAGCGACGAGGCGCTCGACGGCTCGAGCCTGCCGACCGTCGGCGACCTTGAGAGGGCGAGCGGGCCAAGTGGCGCGGGACAGACCGCCGACCTCGACCTCGACATTGCCAATGTCGTGCTGGCTCAGGGTCCGCAGCACCTGCTCACGATGGTCATGAACGGCTCGCAGACGAACGGAACCGTCACCACGACCTGGTGCGCGGTCCGTCGATGGACCTACTACGCGACCCTCGCCGGCCCGGTCGACATCAAGTCGACGTCGACCCAAGACTGCTAGTTCGTGATCGCCTGGTGGCTGGTGGATGCCGTGACGCCCCGTCGCCAGAGAATAGCCTGGACACATACCGGCAGGTATAGGTAGCAATGCGGCGGGCCCGAACATCGCCCTCATCCATGCAACCTTGCCGAGAGGACCGACTCGAGTGCGCGCAAGAGTAGCCATCAGCTTCGTCGCGCAGATCGCACTGATCGCGGCGGCGAGCAGCGCCATCGCGGGTCCGCTCGATCCTCCGACGCATCGGTTGCGGGTGGCGCTGTTCGAGCCCGCCGCCGGGAAACGGCAACCGTTGAAGCTGACGATGGCGGTCACGCCCTCGCAAGATTGGGGCGCGATCGTCATCGCCAGTGTCGAACGAAAAGGCAAGCGCCGGCTGCTGCACGACGGCGAGGGCTCCTGGTACATCGAGGCTCGGCGCGGCGGCATCTATCCGTCGGTGGCCATCGACGGCACCGAGCAGCTGCCGTCATGCCCGGCCGTCGTACTCTGCTCGACGCCGGTGTTCCCGCCGGACGTCGAAGCCCCGCTCGACGTGACAACCGTCCACTTCAATCCGTCCGGTACCGACCGCAGTTTCTACGTCTTCCTCAACGACGTCGACGTCGCGTTCACGGTCGGCGCCGGCTGGCGGATGAAGTACCTGCAGGGTGGTTCGCTGATGCAGTTTCGGGACACCGGAACCGAGGTGCGGGTGACCGTGCCCTATCACCAGTACATGATCGAGGACTTCCATGGCGTGACCGCGCCACGCGCAACCGGCCCGAGCGTGGCCTTCGCGACGATCCCCTGCTGGTTTCCGCCGGTCCCCGGTGGCTCGGGCCGTGCCGTTCTGCGCGACGACGGCGATGTCAGTGACGTCCTCAGGACGATGCGGTGTGATATCGGCAAGTTCGCTGCGATAGGTGCCTCCGATCGCCCAACCGTGTGGCAGAACGACGGTGCGTCACTCGGGTGGAGCGGCGGCGTCGTGAACCGCCTCGTCGTCGCCGTGCTGCCGCCTAAGTAGGCGGTCCCGACACGGCGGCGCGCAACGCTTCGAGTTCCCGCTGCCGGGCGCGGTGCCGGCGCCACAACTCGAGAGCGATCAACACCAGCAGCATCAGCAGGAACACCAACGCCAGGAACAGCGGCCAACCCTCGACGAACACGTCTTGGGTGGTCGTCGTCGATCCTTGCGGCGACGTCAGCGTGAGATGGACGGTGTCCGGCCCCGGCGGCAGGCCGTGCACACACGGCAGCGCGACCGTCGCGCTCGCACCCGGCAATACGGCACCCAGCCGATCCGCGCTCACGTGGCGGGAACCGAGGCCGAGCGACGAGTCGACGGTGAGGCGCGCGGCCGGATCGATGACGGCGCCGGTGCGGTTCGCGTAACTGACCCGCGGGCAGATGTCGCGACCGTCCGGATGCAGCGTCAGTTTGGTGATCGTGACCGTCGGCGACGGCGGCCCGCTGTCGTTGCCGGGCGACTCGCCCGGCGCCGGACTGCTCGTCGGCGTGCCCGGCACCGTCAGGTAGACCGCCATCGCGAACCGGGTCTTGGTCTGCACGCCACCGCTGCTCCCTGTCGCCGACGGTTCGGCGACGATGCCGCCGACGTGCTCACCGCCGCCAGCCCCGACCGGTACGACGAGGCGAAACGGTACGACGGTCGACGAGTGTCCGGGCAGTTGCAGTCGGGTGGCGGCCATCCGGATCCACGCGCCGACGTCATGCGTCGGCTGCCCTTCGGCGGTGAAACCGAAGCCGCCGTTCAACGCCGGGACGGCGTCGGCCGGGTAGACGTCGATGCTCACGGAATCGGATCCGACGTTGAGGATGCGCACCCGGTCGTCGAACGGCGCGCCCGGAGTGACGACGCCGAGCTCGAGGTGCGTGCCGCTCTTCGACGCGAACTTGTCACCGGGAACCGGCGTCACCGACACGCCCGACTGGTCGGCCACAGCCGGCAGCGAAGTCGCCACGAACATCGCGGCGAGCACCGCGACGACCGCCCGCAACCCGGGCTTATGCACGGCGGACCCGCTCCACTCGTGCATGATCGGCGCCATGAGTCGCAGGCTAACGCTCGACGACGCGGACATCGCTCGGTTGCACCAGGTCGTCCTCGGTCTGCTCGAGCCGGCCGCACTCGCACCGGCCGACGTCTATGTCGACAACGAGGGCAACGAGGTTGCCCGGCAGGTCGACGGCCGCATCGAGCTCCGCCACCCGAGCCCGTGGGTCGCGCCGGCGGACGTGTACACGGACGCACCCGTCGTCGTCGCCGTACCCGACCAGTTGCCGGTCGGGTCGTTGCCCACGTCGGACGCGGTGTTGTTGCTGCCGACCGCCGGGGTGCGCGTCGACGACGCGCGGTTCGTCATGTGGGCGAGCGCGTGGCGCGCGATCGCGACCACCGTCGTCGAGGTCCCATTCACACCGGGCGACGCGATCGCGCGAACGGACGCCCTCGTCGCGGCGTACTCGTCGGGTCAGCACGTGGACGTCGCGACCGTCGAGCAGCCAGGCACCGGCGGTTGCGTCGTGTTCTTCACCGGCTTCTCCGGCTCGGGCAAATCGACGATCGCGCGCACGGTCGTCGCCCGGCTCGCCGAGCAACGGCCGGTGACATTGCTCGACGGCGACGTCGTCCGGACGCACCTGTCCCGCGGCCTCGGGTTCTCCCGGGAGGACCGCGACACCAACATCCGCCGCATCGGATGGGTCGCGGCCGAGGTCGCGAAGCACGGGGGCGTCGCCGTGTGCGCGCCGATCGCGCCGTACGACGAAACCCGCCGCTGGGTGCGCCGTACCGTCGAGGCTGCGGCCGGTCCGGGCAGCTTCGTCCTCGCGTGGGTGTCGACGCCGCTGGAAGTCTGCGAGAGCCGCGACGTGAAAGGGCTGTACGCCCGGGCACGGGCCGGCGAAATCACCGGATTCACCGGGATCGACGACCCGTACGAGACACCGGAGGACGCCGAGATCGTCGTCGACACGAGTGCGACGTCACTCGACGACGCTGTCCAGGCGGTGCTTGTGGCAATTGCGAAGAATGCCGCCGACACGCGGCAAGGAGTAGACCGCCCGGACTAGATCAGGGGGCCGGTGCATGCCACGATATGGCGAGTCATGCGCGCCACAACTAGCTCAGCTAGCTGGGCACTTCCGCCGGTCGCCCGCTCCGTCGTCGAAGCGCGGCGGCACGTGCGCGCGGCACTGGCCGACTGGCAGCTCAATTCACTCAGTGACGCCGCGCAGCTGTTGACCAGCGAGATCGTCACCAACTCCTTGCTGCACGCGCGCTCGGCGATCCGCCTGACGATCGAGCAGACGGGCGACGGCGTACGGATCGCGGTCACCGACGGCTCGGCGGTCGTCCCGACGATGCGGCCGCGATCGACGAGCGCGACGACGGGCCGTGGGTTGCAGCTGCTCGACCGGCTCGCCGACCAGTGGGACACCGAGCTGACCGATGGCGGCAAGACCGTGTGGTTCACGCTGCGCAGCGACCGCGACCCGTGGCGAGAGGTCGACGAGGCCGACGCTGCCGGTGAGGCCCGCCGATGACCGCGAGAGAAACGGCTGAGCCGCACGGTTCGCCGCTCGGGCGTTACGACCCGGACGGCGCCGACGGGTTGTACGAGGTGCGCCTGTTGAACGTGCCGCTGCGACTCCTCGTCGCCGGGCGCGAGCACCACGACGACGTGATGCGCGAGTTCGCGGTACTGGCGCTGGCCGAGGACACCGACGCCGAGCACACCCCGAAGCGGCTGCTCGAGCTCGTCGACGTGCTCGGCCGGCGGTACGCCGCGGCGGCCGCCCGCCCGGACGCCGAAGTCGACGCTGCCGTCGCGCGCGGCGAGGCCACGATCGACCTCGTGTATCACGTTCCCGATCACGTCGAAGCGGCCGCGAACGAGTTGGCCGCATTGATGGACGAAGCGGACGAGTTCTGCCGCGAACGCAGGCTGCTGGCGTTGGAACGACCGCCCGCCGTGGTCGCGTTCTCCCGTTGGTATCTCGACGAGTTCCGCCGGCAGATCGCCGGTGAGCCGCCGCGAGCCTGGGACGGCCCGCTCGACCTCTGAGCAGCTACGGCAACGTGAAGGTCGCGGTCCAGCGGTCCTGCCCGGACGCCAGCTCGGTCGCGTAGCTGCGCCCCTGTACGTCGTAGGTCCCGCTCGCGGATCCGCTCGGCGGCCGCCACTGTGCCGACCAGTCGAAGCAGTCGCCGGGTTGCAGCGTCAGCGTCTCCGGCTGCTCGGCGAAGCTCTTGTCCGCAGACCAATCCCACACTTGTGACCCGCCCCGCGAGATCACGTCGTCCGTCTGGAGCGTGGTGTCGAACGTCAGCGTGCCGTTGCCCGTGTTGCCGTTCGACCAGCAGACCTCGGTGACGATCGTCACGAGACCGGTCGACTGCGTCGTGGTGACCCGACCGCAGTAGCCGGACGGCGTCGTACGGACGTCGCAAGCACTGAGACCGCGATGTACCAGCGTCCGATCCTGCACGCCCGGCGTTCGGGTGTCCGCGCTCGGTGACGGCGACGGCGACGGCGACCCGGTCGGTGGCGGCGCCGGCTCGGCCGGCCCGTACGGCTCGGCAACCGGGGCGTCGGCGAACGGTACGGCGCCGGCCGAGGCCGGTTGCCCACCCGGCGATGGCGGTGCCGCGCTCGGCGCGGATCCCCACGGGCCGGCGGGCGGACCGACCGCGACGCGTGCCGGAGCTTGGTGCGGCTGCGGCTGCGGCTGCACCGCGGATGGCGACGGTTGCGGCCGGGCGGGCGTGAGCCGGTCGCCGGCGGCGCGCTCTGCGCCCGCGACACCCGCGACGATGCCGACGCTGATCAGGACCGCGGTGGCGCCGCTGCCGACGGCGGCCAGCCGGATCCGGCGGCGGCCGGACCTGCGGATGTCGTCGAGCAGGCCCGGCGGCGGCATCCGGCGTACCCGGCGGGTGCCGAGCTCGCGCAGCTCATTCATGGCCATCACCCAGGGCTTCCCCGAGCACCTTGCGTGCTTCGTGCAACTGCCGCTTGACCGAGCCGACCGGCCGGCGCAACGCCGATGCGACCTCGGCGAGCGGGATGTCGAGGTAGTAGTGCATCAACACGACTTCACGCATCCGCTTCGGCAACCGCGACACCGCGTCGAGCAGTTCGCTCGCCTCGAACTCGTCGCCGACCGGCGCGCCGCTCTCGGTCTCTTCACCGCCGTGCCGCGCGGCCTCGCGCAGGTGCCGGCGAGCGAGGTTGCTCGCGATCCGGAACACGTAGGGCCGGGGCTCGTCGACGATCCACCACCGGACGTACAGCCGGGTGAACGCCTCCTGCGCGAGTTCGTCGCCGAGCTCGCGATTGCGGGTGAGCACGCCGCAGTACGCCGACACGTCGGACCAGCTGGACGCGAAGAAACCGGCGAAGTCGCGCGCGGCCGTCATCGACGTCCCCCCGCTCGTCACCGATTCGACTCCGACGTACTCCATGAGCACATGAGTACCAGTCCGAAGACACGACAAAGGTTCGGCTGCGGCACAATTTCTGCGAAACGGTGAAATGTCCGAATCCCGGTCGAACCTCGGGCCGTCCGCACGGCTGGTTCAGGTACGAGCGGCAACTCGATCCGCTCGCAGGATTCCGGAAAGGACAGGCCCGGACATGAAACTCAGGTTCTTGCGAACCACCGCGGTCGCGGCCGCGGTCGTCGCACTCGCCGGTGTCGTCACGACGCCGTCGCTCGGCAATTCACCCAAGCCCGTCGGCAAGCCGGTAGTCACCCAGACGATGACGGAGACGTACGTACTGCCGACCTATGGCAGCACCGACGTCGTTCTCGGCACCTATTACATCGGCGGCGGCGCGTTCACGATGCCCGGGTGGGCCCGGTACATCTCGGTGTCCGTCACCGACCAGTCGGGCTTGCCGACGGCCGGCGTCATGAAGGGAGAAGCGCGCTACACCGGGCAGCTGAGCACGATCGCGAGCTTCTGCGGGCGGACGCCCCAGTCGTACACCGTGACTCCGTACGCGTTCAAGATGCTGTGGGTCGAGCTTCGGCAAGGACCGTGCGACGACGGCACGCTCGCGGCCGGCAGCACCGGCACCGTGACCGTGACGTTCTCCAGCTAGGCCGTCTTGCGGCGCCGCGCTTCAGTCGACGGGGAGCGCGGCGACCGCGGCGAGCAACGACTCGGCGAGCGCGGGCTGGCAGATGAGCAGGTCGAGGGTCAGGCGCTCCGGAGTGTTGAACTCCAGTCGGGAGCCGTCGAGCCGGCTGACGTGCAGGCCGGCCGCGGCGGCGACGGCGGCCGGCGCGGCTGAGTCCCATTCCTTCATCCGGCCGCTGTGCAGGTAGGCGTCGGCCTCGCCGAGCACGATCGCCATCGTCTTCATCCCGGCCGAACCGATCGGGGTCAGGACGGCGCCGGTCCGTACGGCGACGTCCGCGACGAAGGCCGGCGCGCGGGACCGGCTCACCGCGATCCGTGGCGGCTCGGCGGCGGCCGGCAACGGCGGGAAGTGGCCGTCGCTCGACAGCGTCGTGCGGCGCGCGGGGAGCGCGACCGCGGCGGCGGTGAGGTGCGGCGTCGCGGCAGGACCGGCGGGAGACCGCTCCCACAGCGCGACGTGCACCGCCCAGTCGGTCCGGCCGTCTTCGCCGTACTCGGAGGTGCCGTCGAGCGGATCGACGATCCAGACCCGATCGGCGTCGAGCCTGGTGAGATCGTCACTGCCCTCCTCGGACAGTACGACGTCGTCCGGCCGCAGCCGCGACAACTCGGCCACCAGGAACTCGTGGCTGTGCTGGTCGCCGGCGGCCCGCAGCGCGTCGGGATCGTCGTAACCCATGCGGGCCCGCAACTGCAGCAGCAAGTGCCCGGCCCGGGTCGCGAGATCGCTCGCGACTTCTGCGTCGGACGTCACAGGATCATGCCGGCGCCGACGGTCGCACCCGTCGACTCTTCGATCAGCAAGAAGGATCCGGTGGTGCGGTTGCGCCGGTACTCGTCGACGAACATCGGCTGTGTCGTCCGCAGCGTGACCCGGCCGATCTCGTTGAGGGACAACGATGTCGCGGCCTCGTCGCGGTGCAACGTGTTGACGTCGATCCGGTAGCTGAGGTCGCGCACCTGCGCGCGGGCGCTGCGCGTCGTGTGCTTGACGGCATACATGCCGCGCACGCCGAGCGGCTGGTCGGACAGCCAGCAGACCATCGCGTCGAGGTCTTGGGTGACCCGTGGCTGGTTGTGCGTCCGGCAGATCATGTCGCCGCGGGAGACGTCGACGTCGTCGGCCAGCCGCACGGTCACCGACATCGGCGCGAACGCCTCCGACACCGGCCCGTCGGCCGTGTCGATGCCGGCGATGCGCGTGGTGAGCCCGCTCGGGAGTACGACGACCTCGTCGCCGGCTTTGAGCACGCCGCCCGCGACGGTGCCGGCGTACCCGCGGTAGTCGTGCAGGTCGTGGTTGGTCTGCGCCTGCGGGCGGATGACGTACTGTACGGGGAACCGCGCGTCGATCAGGTTGCGGTCGCTCGCGATGTGCACCTCTTCGAGATGGTGCAGCAACGAGGTGCCGTCGTACCAGGGCATGTTGGCGCTGCGATGCACCACGTTGTCGCCGTGCAGCGCGCTGACCGGGATGAACGTGAGGTCGCCGATGTCGAGCTTGGTCGCGAACTGCCGGAACTCGGACTTGATCTCCTCGAACACCTTCTCGTCGTAGTCGACGAGGTCCATCTTGTTGACGCAGAGGACGAGGTGCGGGACCCGGAGCAGGCTGGCGATGAACGCGTGCCGGCGCGACTGCTCGACCAGGCCGTTGCGGGCGTCGACAAGGATCAGGGCGAGGTTGGCGGTCGAGGCGCCGGTCACCATGTTGCGGGTGTACTGGATGTGCCCGGGGGTGTCGGCGATGATGAACTTGCGCTTCGGCGTCGCGAAGTAGCGGTAGGCGACATCGATCGTGATGCCTTGCTCGCGCTCGGCGCGCAAGCCGTCGGTGAGCAGCGCGAGGTTGGTCTGCTCGTCGCCGCGGTCGCGCGAGGTGCGCTCGATCGACTCGAGTTGGTCTTCGAAGATGCTCTTGGTGTCGTAGAGCAGCCGTCCGATCAGCGTCGACTTGCCGTCGTCGACGCTGCCGGCGGTGGCGAACCTCAGGAGTTCCACGGCGACTCCCCCGCGGGCCCGGTCGCGCACTTGTCAGCACGTGGTGCGGCTATAGCGCCCTGACGTGCCGACAACTCGGAAACTGTCGCGCGCATCAGAAGTAACCCTCGCGCTTGCGGTCTTCCATCGCGGCTTCGGACAGCCGGTCGTCGGCCCTCGTCGCGCCGCGCTCGGTGAGCCGGGTCGCCGCGGTCTCCGCGATGACCTCGTCGTAGGTCGACGCGGTGGACTCGACGGCGCCGGTGACGGGGATGTCGCCGACAGTGCGGTAGCGCACGGTGAGCGTCGCGACCTCTTCGCCTTCCCGTGGGCTGGTGTGCTCGCTGATCGCCAGCCACATGTTGTCGCGGCGGAACACCTCGCGCTGGTGGGCGAAGTAGATCGACGGCAGCTCGATGTTCTCGGCGGCGAGGTACTGCCAGACGTCGAGCTCGGTCCAGTTGGACAGCGGGAAGACGCGGATGTGCTCGCCGCGGTGGTGCCGGCCGTTGTAGAGCGACCACAGCTCGGGGCGCTGGTTCTTCGGGTCCCACTGGCCGAACTCGTCGCGGAACGAGAACACCCGCTCCTTGGCCCGCGCCTTCTCCTCGTCGCGGCGGGCGCCGCCGAAGACGGCGTCGTAACCGCCCTCGCTGATCGCGTCGAGGAGGGTCACGGTCTGCAGCGGGTTGCGGACGCCGTCCGGCCGCTCCCGGACCCGGCCCTGGGCGATCGAGTCCTCGACGCTGGCCACGACGAGCCGGACGCCGAGCCGTTCGACGGTCCGGTCGCGGAAGTCGAGAACCTCCGGGAAGTTGTGCCCGGTGTCGACGTGCATGACCGGGAACGGGATCGGCGCCGGCGTGAACGCCTTGGCCGCGATGTGCAGCATGACCACGGAGTCCTTGCCGCCGGAGAACAGCAGCACCGGACGCTCGAACTCCGCGGCGACCTCGCGGATGATGTGGATCGCCTCGGCTTCGAGCGCCTGCAGGTGTGACAGTTCGTAGACGTGTGTGGTCATGGGAGCCACCAGACTACGGACCTCGCTCCGCCGCTTCTAGAACGAGTCGCCGTCGCAGGGGGCGCCCCACAATCCCCGTCGCGCAGCCTGTGCCTGGCGTTGCAGGTCGGCCAGCACTTCGGCGTGCTCGAGTTGCGGCGGGTAGGGGTAGGCCCGAGCGGCCCCGGAGGCGACCAGCACGGCCTCGAGGAACCGGCCGTCCGGCAACCAGACGTCCCAGAGCTGCCGGCCGTAGCGGTCGGTCGTGCCGCCGTCTTCGTACGCCGCCCGCACCCAGGTCCCCGAGTGCAGCAGGTGCTTGGTGAAGGCGCTCGCCTGCGGGCCGTAACAGCGCACCGCGACGCCGGGCTTGACGGTCTCGGGAGTGTCCGCGCCGATGATGCGGACCCGCAACGGCGGTCCGCGACCGTCGAGGCGAGCGAGGAACGTGTCGCCGTCGACGACCCGGACGACCTGGGCGCGAAACCCGCCGGTGGCGGGGACCACCGCCGGCACGGCCCCGACGTCGACGACGGGCGGCGCCGATTCACCGCGATGCCGGACGGCGAAGAGCACGCCGACGATCGCCACGAGGGCGACGAGGACGGCGGCGGGGCGACGCATGTTCGCATCGTGCCCGCCGCCACCGTCGTCTTCGTGTTCCGCCGCACGGACTGTGGATGTCGCAACAGCCTGTGCGTGATTCGCGAACCGGAATCAGAGCGCGATGGGCGCTTCGGTGACCGCGCCCTGGTCGGCCTGCACCGTCGTCTCGGCGACCGCGTCACCGGACGCGAGCGCACGGACGGTCCACGAGCCGGGCCGGGCGAAGAACCGGTAGTTGCCGGTGGCCGACGTGACGACCTCCGCGGTGAACTCGCCGGTCGAGTCGAGCAGCCGCACGTAGGCGCCGCCCTCCGGCTCGCCACCGCGCGTCACGGTGCCTTGGATGACCGTTTCTGCGGCCACGTCGATCCCCTCCAGTGACAGGTCTTGGGCAGGTGCTCCACACATGTGCGCTCAGACGTCCTTCTCGATCGGGACGCCGACGAGCGAGCCGTACTCGGTCCACGAGCCGTCGTAGTTCTTGACGTTCGGCTGGTCGAGGATCTCGTGCAGCACGAACCACGTGTGCGCCGAGCGCTCGCCGATCCGGCAGTACGCGATCGTGTCCTTGCCGAAGTCGACGCCCTCGTTCTTGTACAGCTCGGTCAGCTCGTCGTCGGAGCGGAACGTGCCGTCGTCGTTGGCCGCCTTGCTCCACGGGATGTTCTTCGCGGTCGGGACGTGACCGGCCCGCTGCGACTGCTCCTGCGGCAGGTGCGCCGGCGCGAGCAGCTTGCCGCTGAACTCGTCGGGCGAGCGGACGTCGACGAGGTTCTTGACGCCGATCGACGCGACGACCTCGTCGCGGAACGCGCGGATGTCGTTGTTCGGCGCCTTGGCTTGGTACGACGTCTGCGGCCGCTGCGGCTGGTCCTCGACGAGCTCGCGGCTGTCGAGCTCCCACTTCTTGCGACCGCCGTCGAGCAGCTTGACGTCGGCGTGCCCGTAGAGCTTGAAGTACCAGTACGCGTACGACGCGAACCAGTTGTTGTTGCCGCCGTAGAGCACGACGGTGTCGTCGTTGGCGATTCCCTTGTCCGACAACAACTTCTCGAACTGCGCCTGGTCGACGAAGTCACGCTTGACCGGGTCCTGCAGGTCCTTGCGCCAGTCGATCCGGACGGCGCCGCGGATGTGGTTCTTGTCGTACGCCGCCGTGTCTTCGTCGACCTCGACGAGCACGACCTTGGGGTCGTCCAGATGCTGTTCGACCCAGTCGGCGTCGACGAGCACGTTGTTTCTAGGCATGCGCCTCTCTCCTCCGGTTATCTGTGACATAGCGAACGACGGGCCGGCCGAACAGCCGGGTCAGGCGAAGGTGCACCTCGCAGCCGAGGCAGAAGTCGAATGCCGCATTCAGGAATGCCGCGCCGAGCGCGAACGCGGTGGCGACGACGCCGAGCGCCGCGACGCCGCCGAGGTAGCCGACCGCACCGACCGCCGCGAAGGCGAACCCGACACCTTGAGCGAAGCGCGGCGGCGCCTCGGCTTCGAGCTGCGCCGGCGGGCCGAGGCGCGGCCGGACGAGCGTCCGGAAGACGAGCCCGTACGGCGCGAACCGCAAGCCCGCGAACGCGCCGACCGCGAACACCAACGCCTGGGCGGCGAGCACCCAGCCGTCAGCGGTGATCAGAACGGCGGCGAGGACAGCGGTCGTGACGGCCGCGCCGAAACGCGGACCGCGAGGGTCGACGTACATAGGGGAAGCTCCCTGACGAGCGGAGACGGTGGGCGCACGGCCCGGGACCAGGCTCGAAGATCAGGGCATTCGACACAGGCAGGTCGCCACGCGGCACAGGTCGACGGCGCGCCTGCTCCACAGCACGGGCCCGGTCCTGTCCACGTGAAGACCTTACGTTTCCGATGCTTGCGTACGCAAGTGAGGTGCGTCAGGACAGCGGCGTGATGGCGACGAAACCGTTGGACGGGTTGCCGCCGGTGCTGAACTGCGAGCCCGGCGGTGCGAAGCTCGATCCGCCGCCGCCGCCACCCGCGCCCCACAGCACCGGGAACAGCAGGACGAACGCGACGCCACAGTCGTCGCTCGCGCCGCCGCCGCCGCCGTAGTAGCCACCGCCACCGCCGCCGCCACCGCGGGCACCGCCGCTGCCACCCTGGTACGGGCCGCCGGCCTGGCCGGCGGTGGAGCACGCCGACGCGTCCGGCGCACCCCCGGCCCCGCCCGCACTCGCGGTGCCACCGCCGCCACCACCGACGCACGACACGGCCGGTGTCGGGTCCACGGAGCAGCCGTCGTCGGGCGCGCCGGCAACGCCGACCTCGCCACCCGGCCCCCCGACACCGCCGGGCCAACCGGCGCCCGCACCGCCACCACCCGCGGCGATGACGGCGTAGCCGCAGCTACCCGCCGGTCCGGTGCACACGGCCGAGAAGCCGCCACCGTTCGCGACGTACGGCGACCCGCCCGCGCCGCCACCGCCGGTTCCGGCCGTGTTGCCGACGACGATGCCGAGGGTCTGACCGGGCGTCACGCTGAGCGTGCTGTGCACGACGGCGCCGCTGCCACCCGGGGTGAGGGTGCCCTCGAAACTCTGGGTCGCACTGCCGGCGGCACCGGCGACGGTCAGTGCGATTTCGGTGACACCGGCGGGCACCGTCCACGTGCCGCTGGCGGTGAAGACCGCCTCGCCCGGGACCGCCGACGGCACGTCCTGGAACAGCGCCGGCGACGTGACCGGACGAGGCGTCAGCTGGGCGTCGTTCGCGGCGCCGACGTAGGCGGAGCCGACGTAGACGTCCGTCGTCTTGGTGCCGATCGTCAGATGCAGGTGCAGCGCGTCGACCTCGAGCTCGGCCCGGCTGGTGCCGTCGCCGTCGGTGATCGGCGCGAAGACCGACAGCGTTCCCAGCCCGTTCGGCAGCACGATCAGAGCGGGCGCGGTGGACACCCGCGTCGTCCGCCCGCACACCGTCAGCGACGCGATCGACGTGGCCGGGTCGACGGCCGTCGTGTACGGACCACCCGCGGCGCCGCTCATCGTCGCACCCACCACGATGCCGTCGGCTTCGATCTGACAAGGGCTAGGGCTCACTCCTGGCACGGCCGGGATGTTGAGCGTCACCGCCGCGACTCGCGACATCGCCTTGGCCGTGCCGTCGAACGGATTCGAGACGTACGACGTGTTCGCGCCGACGGCGACCGCGCCGAGCCCGTTGGGCAACGTGACGTTCTCGACCGCGTTGTCGACCTCGTCGGCGTTGGTGCGCGCGTCCGCGACCGCGGCGAGGGTCAGCACTGGTGTGTCCGGAACGCGGGTCACCGTGGCGCTGACGGTGTACGCGTCGGCGAGCGGACCGACGTCTCGACCCCCGATGCCGCAGCTGGTCGCGGGGATCTCGTAGGCGACCGCCCCGTCACCACCGTTGCGCACCGCCCAGGCGACGTCCTTCGGAAAGAACGTCTTCGAGTCGCAGGCGAGCCCTTCGGTCCGGCCGCTCGTGCCGGTGCTGAATTGGCCGGCGAGCGAGTTGCCGACCCGGTTCGCGATGTAGATCTCTTGGCATCCGGCGGCACCTTCGAAGAGTTGCTCAGACCCGATCGCGAGTCCGCTGTTGAAGCAGAGTCCGGGGACCTCGGTACCGACCCACTTGCGCGCGTCCAGGAAGGTCCCGCTAGTGGTGAATCGGTCGATCGACGTGGACTGGTCAGGGCTGATGTAGAGCGCCTTGTCCTGCGCGTCGTACGCGATCCCGTCGACCAGGCCGTTGGTGGCGTACTTGCCGACGTTGAACTTCACCGTCACCCCGGCGGTTACGACGCTCTGCGTCGAGTCGAGTGGGATGTAGGTCACGTCTCCGGCCGGCACCGTCTTGAGCGCGGTGTCCCAACCGGCCCAGATCGCGTTGTCGTCCGCGTCGTAGGTGATCGCACCGAGACCGCCGGCGATGTTCCAGCTGCCCGCGAAGGCGCCGGTCAACGCGTCGGCGCGAAACAGGTCCGGGCCGCCGAAGGTGCACGAGTACCACAGGTACGTGCCGTCGAAGGCGACTCCGACGCTGCGGCTCGTGGGGCAGGGAGAACTGAATGTCGTCGAGTGGACGACGTCACCGGACGCCGCATTCGCCGGCGTCCCGCCCGACGGCGCGAATACGGCGATCCCGCTCAACAGCACGGCGCTCGCCGTCGTTGCCGCCACGTGCCTGCGCAGCATCTGATTTCCCCCTCGACCCAGGCGGCGTGACCGTCCGGTCGGGATGCCGCGTATGCCGTCTACTACTCGGAACCCGACGAGTCGCTTACGCGAGACGCACCGACGAGGGTGGAAGGGCGGGGCCCCGGGAGCGTGGGGGGGTACGTCCCGAGGCCCCGCTCACCCACCGTACGACGATCGCGCTCGGATGGATACCGCCACCCCAGCGACAACTCACTCCATGACATCGGCGAGCGCGGCCAGGACCGCCTCGCGGCGCGGTACGCCGGTCGCCCGGCGGCGCACCCGCCCCGCTCCGTCGAGCAGCAACGTGGTCGGCGTGCTCATCACATCGAGCCGGCGGACCAGTTCGAGGTTCGACTCGGCGTCGACTTCCACGTGGCGCACCCCGGGCACCGTCCCCGCGACGCTCCCGAGCACGTGCCGGGTCGCGACACAGGGTCGGCAGAACGCCGACGAGAACTGCACCAACGTGGCCCGTTCGCCGAGCTCGAAGTCGAGGCTCAACGGGCCCCCGTCCGTCGCCTCCCGAAGGCGCCCGCCGCGCGATCGCCGGAGCACGCCGACGGCCGTCGCGACACAAAGCACCGCGACCACCGCGATGACACCGACGACCGAGATCACCCCACCGAGGCTAGACGTCGGTGACGAGCAACTGCTCCCCGTCGTAGGTCTGGACGACGAGCTGCCGCAGGTGCGAGTACGGGATCGCGGTGGTGCCCTTGATGACGGCGTGCCCGGTGTAGGTCGCCTCCCACGAGCTCGCGACCTCCCGCGCGCCGGTGTCGGAGACCGCGATGAGCTCGCAGTGCTCCTCGGACCGGACGCCGGACAGCCAGATGGTCAGCGCCGTTCCGTTGGACGCCGCCGCCATCTCGACGCGCAGGTGCACGGGACCGGACGACGCCGACACCGAGTGGGTCGCCTGCGCGGTCATCGAGCGGTACGCCGCGACGCCGCCGATCGACCCGGCGACGAGCACGACCGCGGCCGCGGCCGCCAGCACCCGCCGCCGGACGACCGCCGTACGACGTTCCCGGGTCGCCGCGGTCAGCAGCCGTTCGAGCATCGCGTCGTCGACGGGCGGCGGGCCGCTGATGGCTTCGTCGACGGTGATCCGCGACATGAGCCCGGGCAACGGTGCGAGGTCGGCGAGCTCGTCGCGGCAGCGCCGGCACTCGCCGAGGTGATGTTCAACCTCGGCGCGCTCTCGGGGGTCGAGCGCACCGAGGAGATAGGCGCCCAGCGCGACGTGTTCGGCCGAGGTCACGAGGTCACCCCCCGCTCCTCCAACGCGAGCTTCAACGCTCGCAGGGCGTAGAACGTGCGGGACTTGACGGTACCCGCGGGGATGCCGAGCACGACGGCGGCCTCGGCGACGGAACGGCCGAGGTAGTAGGTCTCGACCAGCACGGCACGATGATCGCTCGACAGCGCGGCCATCGCATCGGCGACCAGCCACGAGTCGAGCGCCTTCTCGATCTCGTCGGCGGCGGCGACCAGGGCGAGCGGTTCGTCGCCGACTTCGGTGGGACGGGACCGGCGGGCGCGGTGCGCGTCGACGGCGACGTTGCGCGCGACGGTGAACAGCCACGACCGGACCGGCCCGCGCTGCGGATCGAGCGCCTGCGGATGCCGCCACGCGCGCAGCAGCGTCTCCTGCACGATGTCCTCGGATCGGCCGCGATCGCCGCCGGTGAGCCGCAGCGCGTAGGAGAGCAACGGGGCGGCGTGCTGCTCGTAGAGCGTGCGCAGCGCCACGTCCTCCGCCCCGCTGACGATCATCACCTCACTGTCCACGAACCGGCCCGACCACGGGTTCATCCCGGGTGCAGAATCAGCCCCTGAGCGGTCGCGGTGACCTGAATGCCCCGGTTCGTCGCGGTAGCCGACCGGAGTTCGATGCCGAACGGCAACCCGGCGAGCGGCACCCTGATCGTCACCGCGTTGACCGCGCGCAGGAGCAACGAGTCGGAACCGACGTCGATCGTCGCCGTACCGGTGGCCGACAGCGTCTGGCCCCTGACCGTCACCGAACCCGTCACCCGAACCCGTCCGTCCCCGTCGGGAGCCACGGTGACTCCCTTGCCGCGCAAGTAACTGTTCAGGTCGTCGTACGACAGCAGGACCCGCGCGGTCGCCGAGTCGACCGGCACCGACGACAGGTGTTGCGAGAACACCGCTCCGAGCCCGACGTGCACGCCGTGCAACTCGACGCTGATCGTGTCGACCGGCACGACGGATCCGTGGAAGTCGTGCACGGTCAACGTCACGTCGTCGTACTTACCCCCGATGGCCTGCGTGAGGAACGGGAAGCCGCCGATCGACACCGAGGGTCGCGACGGCAAGTGCTCTTGGGTCTGGATGCGCGTCGCGACGACGTGATCGGCGGCGACGACGGCGACCCGATCGAGGACGACGATCACCGCGACGAGGACGACGGCGATGATGACGAGACGGCGCATGCGCTCAACCCAACAGGATGCGGCCGGCGACATAGGCGACCGGCCCGGCGAGTACGACCGGCAGCAGCACGCCCAACGGGGTGAGCGCCGAGAGCCGGCGCTCGTCGGGCGGTGGCGCCTGCGCCAGCACGGCGTCGACCGCGATGTCGGCGATGACGGCGAGGACCGCCGCGATGACCGCGAGCCGCAACCCGACGTCGGTGCCGAGCGCGTCCGCACCCGACCCGTAGAACGCGCCGACCCCCACCGCGGCGAGGACACCGGCGGTCACCCCGAGCAGGCCGCGCCGGCTGCCGGGCGCGACGGCCGGCCGGGTGGTGACGAGATCGGCGAGCCGCCCGACCGCCAGCGCGACCCCCGCGCCGAGCAGCGCGGCCGCAGCGGCTTCGTCACCTCCGGTCTCGCCGCGCAGCGCGACGTACGACGCGGCGCAGAGACCGAACGCGAGTGCAGACATCGTGCCGGCGAGCGACAGCGCGACGCCCGGACGCGGCCGTCGGGACAGCTGGTGCAAGAGGCTCACCGCGAACGCGACGCCGACGACGGGCGCGGCCTGGCCGATCGCCGGCCCCTCGGTCGCGCCGATCACCGCGTCCATGGTGCCGGCCGCCGCGATGGCGATGGCGAACGCGCCGAGGCTCCCCCGGGTGTCGAGCGCGGCGAGCCAGGCGAGTGCGACGACGATCTGTACGACGAAGATCCCGGCGCCGAGCACCGGGGTGCCGACGAGCGCCAGCCCGGCCAGCCCGGCGGCGACGACACCCGCGGCGAGGCCGCTGCCGACGACGGAAATCTCGGCGCGGCTCACGCCGTCCATGGTGTCAGAACGCACTCAACCGCCGGCGAACGGCGGGAGGACTTCGACGGTGCCGCCGTCGGTGAGCAGCACGGTGTCGTGCGCGCGGCCGCCGACCGGGGCGCCGTCGACGACGAACGTCGACCGCCCGATCACCCGCTGCAGCGCCTCGCCGTGCGCGGCCTGCGCGGCGCGCAGCGCGTCGGCGAGCGTGGTCGCGTCGTACTCCTCCTCGGCCACCCCGGCGGCCGCTTTGGCCGCGGCCCAGAACCGCACCGTTCCGCGCGCCATGTCAGACCGGAGTCCGGGCGACGAGGTCCGGCAGGTGCGCGCCGATCCGGGCGAGCAGCTCCGGGGTGGCGGCGCTCTCGGCGTGGCCGAACCCCTCGACCAGCCACAGCTCCTTGGGCTCCCGCGCCGCCGCGAACAACGCCTCCGGGTGCTCGACCGGGAAGTAGTGGTCGGCGTCGCCGTGCACCAGCAGCAACGGGATCGGGCTGATCCGGGCGACGACGTCGACCGGCGCTTCGGGGACCTCGTCCCAGCCCGCGGCCGAGATGCGGGTACGCAACGCGTGCCGGGCGACCAGCCGGCCGAGCCGCGTCTCCGCCGCCCAGTGCACCCGACGCATCGCCGCGGTGTCGCGGTAGAACCACCTGCTCACCGCGGAGACGCTGACGACGGCGTCGACGCCGCCCACCAGAGCCGCGTGCCGCAGCACCACGGAGCCCCCCATCGACCAGCCGCAGGTCACGACGTCGGCGTACCCGAGGTCGCGGGCGTGAGCGACGATCGCGTCGAGATCGAGGATCTCCTTGTCGCCGAGCGTCGAGCGGCCGGTGGAGGCGCCGTGGCCGCGGAAGTCGAACGCGACGACCCCGGCGTACGCCGACAAAGCGTGCGCGACCCGGCGTACCTGCGGCCGCGCCATCGAGCCGGTGAACCCGTGTGCGAGGACGACGCCGAGCGGCCGGTCGGTCGCCGCTGGCCCGGGCAGGTGCGCGACCGCGAGCAACTCCCCGTCGGTGGTGCCGACGCGCTGCCGGTCCGGATGCACTCGGCTATTGTGGAAGACGAACATTTCGCCTCGGGCAGCGCCGCCCACCTGCTTCGACAACGCCGCTGAAGAGGTGACGACGGTTGGCCGTCCTCTTGCTCCTCACCAACGCCGCCGGACCGTCCGCCGACGTGCTGCCGACGCTCGGCCTGCTGGGCCACATCGTGAAGGTGCTGCCGCTCGACGCCGCGGCGCTGGTCGACGCGCCGGCCGCCGACGTCGTCATCCTCGACGCCCGGCGCGATCTCGTCGCGGCTCGCGGCACCAGCCGGGTGCTGCGGACGACCGGTGCGTCCGCACCGCTGCTCGCGGTCGTCACCGAAGGCGGGCTGGCCGCGGTCGCCACCGACTGGGGGCTCGACGACGTCCTGCTCGACACCGCCGGCCCGGCCGAGGTCGAGGCCCGGCTCCGGCTCGCGCTCGGCCGCGCCGAGATCGCGGCCGCGCCGGCCGAGCGGTCCGGGGAGATCCGGTCCGGTGACCTCTCGATCGACGAGGCGACCTACCAGGCGAAGGTCGGCAACGAGCCGCTCGACCTGACGTTCAAGGAGTTCGAGCTGCTGAAGTACCTCGCCCAGCACCCCGGCCGGGTGTTCACCCGCGCGCAACTGCTGCAAGAGGTGTGGGGCTACGACTACTTCGGCGGCACCCGCACCGTCGACGTGCACGTCCGGCGGCTGCGCGCGAAGCTCGGCCCCGATCGGGAAGGGCTGATCGGGACGGTGCGCAACGTCGGCTACAAGTTCGTCGCGCCGACCGTCGATCCGCTGCCCGTGGATCCACTGCCGGAGTATTCGCCCGTAAGTTGAGGGCATGACCGAGGCAGGCGCGCGCGTCGTCCACCGGTCCCGCCTCGAACCCGACGAGGTCCGCGCCGTCCTGAAACTCGTCGACGACGTCACCGACGCCGACGGGACGCGGCCGCTCTCCGAGCACGTCATGTTGCACCTCCGGTACGGCGGCGACACCCCGGCGATCAACTACCTCGCGTGGATCGGCGACGACCTCGCGGGCTACGCGCACCTCGACACGACCGACATGGTCGAAGGCGCCAGCGCCGAGGTCGTGGTCGGCCCGCGGCATCGCGGCATGGGCGTCGGCAAGGCACTGGTCGAGGCACTGGTCGCCGAGACCGGCGGCGGCGCGCGGATGCGGTTGTGGGCGCACGGGCAGTCCTCCGGCGCGGTCGAGCTCGCGCGCTCGATGGGGTTCAAGCGCGAGCGGGTGCTGTGGCAGATGCGCCGCTCGCTCTACGCGCCGGTGCCACCACCGGTGTGGCCCGACGGCGTTTCGGTGCGGACGTTCGTCGTCGGTCAGGACGAACAAGCGTGGCTGGAGGTCAACAACCGCGCGTTCGCCGAACACCCGGACCAGGGCACGTGGACGCTCGACGACGTTCGGGTGCGCGAACGCGAACCGTGGTTCGACGCGGCCGGCTTCTTCCTCGCCGAAGCAGACGGCCGGTTGGTCGGCTTCCACTGGACGAAGGTGCACGGTGCCGATCCGGGTGGCACCAGTCACGACCACGCGCACGAGCCGATCGGCGAGGTCTACGTCGTCGGCATCGATCCGTCGATGCAAGGCCGCGGTCTCGGCCCGGCGTTGACGTTGCGCGGGCTGCAATACCTGCGGGCGCGCGGGCTGTCGCAGTGCATGCTCTACGTCGACGAGACCAACACCAACGCGATCCGCACCTACGAACGCCTCGGCTTCGCGAAATGGGACGTCGACATCTGCTTCCTGCAGGGATGATCGCCGTCGTCGGGCCGGGCGACACGTCGGACGCAGTGCTGCTCGCCGACGCGGCGGAGGTCGGCCGGCTCGCCGTGCTCGCCGGTCACGATGTCGTCACCGGCGGCCTCGGCGGCGTGATGGCGGCGGCGTCGCGCGGTGCGCACGAGGCCGGCGGGCGGGTCGTCGGCGTACTCCCGGGCGACGATCCGGGCGCCGCGAACGAGTGGGTCGACGAACCGGTGCCGACCGGGCTGGGTCAAGCCCGCAACGCGAAGGTGGTCGAGCTGGCCGACGCGGTCGTGGGTGTCGGCGGATCGTGGGGCACGTTGAGCGAGATCGCCCTCGCCCGGCGGCTCGGCAAGCCGGTGGTGTGGCTGCACGGCTGGGACGTCGTCGGCCCCGACGATCCGGTGCCGCGCGCATCAACCCCCGCCGAAGCGATCAATTGCGCGATAGCGGACCTCTAAGGGGGCTATTGCGCAATTGAGGGGTCAGCGGCGGCGGAGCTTGTCGCGCCACCCCGGCTTCGGCGGCGGCGGCGGGGCCGGTCGCGGCACTGCCGTCGAACGCGACGGCGACGGCTCGGGCCGCTTGTCATAGTCGGTGCCGGCGATGATCTCGGCGATGGCGGTGGCCGAGAGGTCGTCGCTGTCCGGGATCTGCGGCACGAAACCGACGAGCACCCCGTCGCGCAGCACCATCGCTTCCAGTCCTGCCGCACCGTCGTTGTCCCAGATCGCCTCGCGGCCGTCCGGGATCACGACCCGCACACCGACGTTGTAGACGCCGGCCCGCCGGTTGATGCTGGCGAAGATGCGCCGGGCGCGCAGCAACTCGACGACGTCGGTCGCGGTCGCCTCGTCCACGTGCGAAGGCTATGCCAGCAGGTCGAACAACGGCCGCGTCATCGCGTCGTACGTCTCGGTTTCGAGGAGGTCGGAACCGACGCACGCATGTACGGCGGCGACGACCGTCGCGACGAGCGCGTGCGGCGGCTGCGCCGGCCCGGTGACCTCCAGCAACGCGCGCAACGCGGCCAGCTGGGTGACCGCCGCGGCCCGCTCGCGACCGGCGAGATGCACCGCCCAGCAGGCTTCGTGCACGAGCTGCGCCCAGCCGGCCGGCGCCGGCGCGGCGCGGACGCCGGGGTCGAGCCGGCGGACCATGTCGACGATCAACGGGTACGGCGCGGTCGACGGCCGGTACGGATGCGTCGCGCACCAGTGCCGCCAGGTACGGCCGATGTCGGCGCGCCCCGAGTAGGTCGCCACGACGCCGTCGGTCACCGCGTCGAGCGCCGCCGGGTACGCCGCGACGGCGAGATCGGCGCCCCGCGACCAGGCGTCCGCGAGCAGGTCGTGGCGCACGAACCGGACCAGGTCGTCGAGCCCGCCGATCGTCGCCGCCTCGAGCAGGTCGACCGTGCCCGCATATGCCGCCAGGCCGTACTCGCCGGACTCGGCGCGCGCGGCGGCGAGCACTGCCAGCGCCCGGGGGCGGCGGGCGGCCGAGCGCAGCAGCGACGCGCGGCGCGGGGCATCGGCGCCGGCCCGGCGGCGGGCGCGGGCGTCGAGCACCTCGAGGTCGGGCGCGGTCAGCGCGAACGCCTGCAACAGATCCATCGCGAGCGCCGGCCCGGCCGGCAGCCGGGCGAGGTCGCGCACGAGCGTGGGCACGTTGACGAGGGAGTAGACCACCGAACCTCCCTCCTCGACGAGCTCGGCTACGAGCTCAGCGCCGGGCACCGCTCCGCTTCGCCGGCGCCCGAGCCGGCGGTGCCGAGCGCGACCGCGCGATCCGCACCACCATGATGATGCCCACGATCGCGAGGATCACGATGCCGATCACGAGCATTGCCAGCTGCGCCCCGCCGAGCGACGAGCCGCCGCCCTTCAGTTGCACGAGCGCCCAGACGCCGAGCTGCCGCGCGGCGGTCTGGTAGATGTCCTGGCCCGCGCGGATCGTCTCGCTCTGGGTCCACTTCTTGCCGTCGAAGTGCTCGAACACCGGACCGGGCTGGTTCGCGGTCGGCGCCCGCATCTGGATCGTCGGCGTTTGATCGTCGTTCGACCCGATGATCGTCACCGGTCCACCGGGCGCCGACACCGCGATCGTGTAGACGTTGCCGACGATCGTTCCGTCCGAGGGCAGCGGCGCCTGGGGTGCCGACGGCGTGGCGGTGAGCTGCACACTGGTCGCGCCCGGCGGTGCCTGCAGGGCACCTGGCGGCACGTACACGCGCACCTGCGGACCGGACTCCCCGCTGTAGGCCAGCCCCGCGGTGTTGACCCCGTTGCGGATCGGCATCGTCGCGGTCGCCGACGTCGGATCCGGTGTCTGCTTCGTATCGCCCGGGGGCCGGACGACGTAGCGGTACGGCTGGTCGGGCTGGCCGGGCCCGTCGTAGATCGGCACGACCGCAGGCGAGACCAGCCATGCCCCGGTCAGCAACGCGACCGCGACGGCGAACCGGCGGGACAGCGTCACAGCATCCACCATCCGGCGACGTCGGCCGCGGTGTGCGCGATCGCCGGGGCGACCCAGGTGCCGCTCGCCATCCGGGCGACGCCCAGAACGACGCCGACCGCGGTGTCCAGTGGCAACGCGTGCCAGCCGTAGAGCGGCACGTGCATCAGGCCGAACGCGACCGCCGCGACGACGATCGCGACATCGACGTTGGACCGGCGGGCCACCGCGTCGTACACGATCCCGCGCAGGAACGCCTCTTCGGCCGGCGCGACGAGCATCGTCGCGGCCAGCCAACCGGGGAACCACGCGAGCGGCAACGAGGCGCGCGCCGAAGAGAACGCCAACGCCGGTACGACGAGCACGACGGTCGCGACGAGGCTGACGACGGCGACCCTGCGATCGATGCGGGTCGCCGTCCCGACCGCGGCTGCCGCGACCGCGAGCAGGACCCCGAACAGCACGCCGGGCCACACGCTGCCGCCGGCGCCCGGCGGGCCGTGCAGGGCGGCGCGGATCGCGACCGCCGCAGCGAAGAACAGCGCGAGCATCGGCACGCCCGCGACCGGCGCGCGCCGGTCGGCAGAGATCGCGGTCATGGCTGCGGTTCGCCCGGTACGTCGAGCACCCGGCCGCGACCACGCGCGGGAATGCGGTCGACGAACCGGCCGAGCCGTTCGGTCGCTCCCTGCAACGGCGAGATCGTGCTGTTGAGCGACGCGACCACCAGGTTGAGCGAACCGACCGCGTCGGCCAACCGCTCCAACGTCTCGCGCGCGACGTCGATGTCTTCCTTGCCGAGGGCGTTGAGGAATCGGCGGACGTCATCGGAGGCGGCGGCCAGCTTGCGCACGTCACCGGACGCGGCGGCCAACGTGCCGAGGTGGTCGGTCGCGTCGGCGAGGCGTTCCAGCGCCAGCGCGATCCGGGGCAGGGCCAGCGCGACCTCCGCCGCACGCCGGGTCACCTCGACCCCCTGGAGCGAGAGGTCGAGACCACGGCGTACGACCCCGCCGAGTGGGCCGTCGAGCGCAGGCATCCGGGTCAGCCTACGGGGTACGACTGAGCCGAACCTGAACCAACCGGAGGTGGGAAGCCGTGCCGTCGAAGAGTGCCAACGTCAAGAACGAGAAGCAGTACGAGGCGTTGAAAGACAAGGGGATGTCGAAGCAGCGGGCGGCGCGGATCGCCAACTCCCCGGACGCGTCGAGCAACGGCGGCAAGAAGAGCGGCTCCGGCGGCAGCTCGAAGCAGGGTGGGACGACCGCGCAGAAGAAGGAAGCCGGCCGCAAGGGCGGCAAGGCCACCGCCCGCAAGTCCTCCTAGGACCGGCCTTAGACGTACGACGTGACCGCGACCTCGCCGCCGCACTCGCAGGCCGCGCTCGATTCGCCCGGCGGGATCGGTACGTAAGCGCTGCAGCTCGGGCAGGCGCCGAACTGCTGGTTGACCTTGTACGGCTGCCAGATGCTGGTGAAGCCGCGGTTGCCGAGACCGTCCTTCCAGAGCCGGGCCATCGCGTCGTCGTGCGGACGGTTGCGGCCCAACGCCGCGACCGCCGCCTCGGGCGAAGTCCAGAACGTCATCGTGACGTGGCGGTCGCCGATCGACGCGCCCCGGAAGCCGATGAAGGCGGGATCGCTCGCCAGCGCCGTGACGATCTCCTGGCTGCGTTGCTGGAGCTCGCCGAGCTCCTCCGGCGCCGTGTCGATCCACGTGAAGGTGATGGCGCCGGGCGGAGTCAGGTGACCGATGTCGACCCGGCTGGCGACGCCGAACGACACCGGCCACTCGTCGGCCGGCATCACGATCGCCTGCAGGCCGAGCTGCTCGACGAACGTCTTCTGGTCGAAGTAACCGACGACGTCGACGACCCGGCCGTCGCGCGTCGTCAGGACGTCGAGTCCGGCGAGGTCGATCCGGCCGCCGGTGGGGGCGGGCGCACCGGGCAGCGCTGCCCCGTCGTTGGTGCCGGTCATCCGCCACCGGCCGACGACGGTGTCGCCGTCGACGATCAGCGGCTCGGCGACGAACGCGAGGTCCGGGAAGGACGCGCACAGACCGTCGACGTAGGCCGCCAGATCAGCGCCGCTGATCGGTGCCGGCAGCGTCGGATCGACGTACGTGCCGGTGACGGCCGCGGCCACCCCGGCGCCGTCGTGTGCGTTCCACGCGGCGAAGTAACTCTCGACCGCGGCCTCGGCCGACACGGCGCGCTGACCGGGCACCGCGGTGAGGTCCGGCGTCTCGACATTGGTCATGTCCGGGACGTTACTGCCTGACCCCGCGGTGGGCTAATGCGCCGGCTTGTCCGTCGGGTGCGCGCCGTGACTGGCATGGGTGGACGGCGGGATCACCGACGTCACCGGACCAGCCTTCGTTTTCTTGTCCTTCTTCGGCTTCTTTGCTTCGCGTCCGCCTTTGTCCTTGCTTCCCATGCCTTGACCGTACGCTGCCGCGACGGCAACGGGTAGCCGATTCAGGCCAGCGGCTGGCAACGGGTGCAGAACCGCGCGAGCGGGTTCATCTCCAGCTGCTCGAACGGCAGCCCCCGGTCGCAACCGTCGCACAGCCCGTATGTCCTTGACTCGAGCCGCGCCAGCGCGGCCTCCACGTCGATGAGCCGGCGCCGTACGACGGCCAGCGCCGCGGACAGTTGCTCGGCGCCGGGCGCGTCGCCGGCGCTCTCGGCCGAGTGGTACGCGGTCGCGAGGCCGGTGAGCTGGCGGACCTGCGCCCGCCATTCCTCGTCGAGCAGGTCGCGCAGGCACATGCGCTGGGCAATCGTGAGCGGCGGTGAGGTGGGGCGGGTGGTGTCGTGGATCGGGTACATCGAAAGCTCTCCTTGCATGGGCTCGGTCAGGACGTCGAATGAGTCACTGCCGAGCCGGCGGCGCCCGCGCCGCGAGGGTGCTGCCGCCGCCGCCGACCGAGGCCGTCGCGGCTGTCCCGGTGGCCGCCGGGTGAGCGGCGGGTACGACGCGGGCCGCCGGGGCGGGCAGCGCCGGGTGGCCGCCGTCGCGCTTCGAGTTGGCGTTGACGGTCGCCGGAACGCGCTTAACGGCGTCCCGGTGCCGGTGCGCCGGCCCGGGATGCGCCGGCCGCGCCGAGACGGCCTGGGTGTGCCGCGCGACCGGAGCCGGGCCGGACGCCCCGGCGAGGGCCGGGACCGCCGCCAGCATCGTCGCAGCGCTCGCGACGACGCCAACGGCGACCCGGCGGAACTTCACGGGAGTCAGCAGACCGCCCGGAGGTGAACGGTTGCTGAGAGCGCGGTCAGCTGAGTGCGGCCCGCAGCGACGCCAGCAGCTGCTGCAGCATCAGCCCGGAGGTCTGGCGCATCGAGGGGCAGCAGGGCGGCCCGCCGACGACGCCGACGCCGATCTCGAGGTGCGGCGCGCTGGAGTATCCGACCCGGCCACAGCCGATCTGCGCGAGCTTCTGCCCCGCCCGGACGTGCGCGCCCACCGGCACGTAGACGTAGCCGGTGTGGCCGTAGTAGACGTTGCGGCCCTTGAACGGACCGGAGGTCATCCGGAGCACCGGCGCCGTCGGGCCGAAGCCGGAGATGCCCTCCTGGATCACGACGCCGTCACCGACGGCGACCAGGATCGCCGACGAGCCGCACGCGTATCCGCGGGCGGCGAGATCGATGCCCTGGTCCTGGCTCCAGTTGCCGCTCGACTCGGCCAACCGCGGGTTGGCGAACGGGAAGACGAACCCGCTCGGGCTGGTCCGCGCCTTCACGGTCACCGTCGCGATCGCCAGCGGCGAGGCGGCGATGTCCTTGGTCCCCGGGAACCGGATGCCCACCTGCGTCGTACGGGTCAACCGGCGGGCCAGCGTCGCGACGCCGAGGCTGTTGGTCCGCAACCACAGCGGCGAGCTCCACGCCGCGGTCGGCGACGTCCGCAACCACACCTTCACCGGCTGTGAGGCGATGCCGTGGGTGCCGTCGCGGAGCAGGTGCCCGGCGATGGTGACCCGGTCGTTCACGTAGGCCACGGCCGGCGCGCGCGACGCCATGTCGATCGTGTGCACGGCGACCGACGCGGTGTTGGAGTGCACCGCGCCAGCGGCGTCGGAGTAGTAGACGCCGAACTCGCGCGGCCGCGGCAGCGCCGCGGTCACCGCCGACGCGACACCGCTGCCGTCCGTCGTCGCGGTCGCGAACGGCGTCCACGTCGTCCCGCCCAGCGGGCGTACGACGAACTGCAACGTCCGGCCGGACAGGGTGAGCGGGCCGAGGGTCAGCCGCGACACCAGCCGCACCGGCTTGCCCTTCGTGACCGTCCGCGGTGCGACGAGGGTCACCCGGCTGACGGCCGGGACGCCGGCGGTCTCGTCGGCGGCCGCCGTACCCGCGGTCACCAGCACCGTCACCGGCGCGGCGACTGATGCGATCGCGCACACCGAACCGACGGCGGCGAGACGGATTCGAGAGGGACGGCGGCTGCCGAGGGCAGCCGGGAACACGCGGTGAACCCGCACAGCGATCCTCCGACGCCGGCGGGGTTAGCTGTCGGGTTCGGGCCGAGAATCTGGCCCGGCCACGCAGTGCGCGTGGCTTCACCCCGAGGTCGCGAGCGATCGCGACCGGTGGACCGGTGGGTCCCCCACTCCTGCCACGGGACGGCCCCACGTAAGCGGCCCGCGGCAGGATTAGGCGGGGCGGGCCAGGGCATGACGGCTGGGTTTGGTCTCGAACAGGTTACGGAACGGTCTCGCCGTTGTCGACTCGACCGCGTGCGGCGCGCCGCGAACCGCCCGAAATATCTATGTTCGGCGCCGGGCCGGCGGCGCAGCATGGATGGCGTGACCCAGCGCGTTCTCGTCGTCGACGACGAGCCGGATCTGCGCCGGTTGCTGCGCTGGCTGCTCGAGCTCGACGAGCGTTGCGAGGGCATCGCCGAGGCCGCGGACAGCGAGAGCGCGCTGCGCGAGGCGGCCAAGCTGGTGCCGCACGCGGTCATCCTCGACTTCATGCTGGGCGACACGACCGCCGACGAGATGCTGCCGGCGTTGCGCGCGGCGTGCCCGGAGGCGCGGATCGTCGTCTACACGGCCGCCCCGGAGCGGGCCGAGGCGGCGGAGGTGATCCAGCGCGGCGCGGACGCGGTGGCCGCGAAGGCCGGCGGGTCGATCGACGACATCATCGAGCTGGCCCTGCTGCGCACCGCCAAGCCGGACTGACCCCCTCCCCGCGATCATGCGGGAAGAACGGCGGGGCCGCTAGCGTCTTAGGGCCGTGGCCGACACCTTGTGGAACAGCCTGACCGATGCCGCCGGCATGCTGTGGGAGACCTTGTGGGCCCTCGTGCTGGGCTTCGGTCTCTCCGGCGCCGTGCAGGCGTTCGTGTCCCGCGCCCGGATGCAACGCGCCCTCGGCGACGCGTCCGCCGGCAGCATCGCCCGCGCCGGGTTCTTCGGCGCGGTCTCGTCGTCGTGTTCCTACGCCGCCACCGCGCTGGCCAAGACGCTGTTCGTCCGCGGCGCCGACTTCACCGCGGCACAGGCGTTCGCGTTCGCGTCGACGAACCTAGTGATCGAGCTCGGCGTGGTGTTGTGGCTGCTCATCGGCTGGGAGTTCGCGCTCGCCGAGCTGGTCGGCGGCGTGCTCATGGTCGCGCTGATCGGTCTGGTGCTGCCGCGGGTCGTCAAGCCGGACGCGGCCGATGCCGCGCGCGCGGCACTCGCCGAGCCGGAGGCGCATCACCATCACGGCAGCCCCGACGAGCAGCCGCGCGATCCGCGCACGCTCGCCGGCTGGGCGGACGCGGCGACCTACACCATCGGTGATCTCACGATGCTGCGGCGTGAGCTGGTGATCGGCTTCCTCGTCGCCGGCCTTCTCGACACCGCGGTGCCGCTGTCGTTCTGGCGGTCGTTGTTCGAGACCGGCCACGGGTTCTGGTCGGCGCTGGAGAACGCCGTGCTCGGGCCGTTCCTCGCGATCATCAGCTTCGTCTGCTCGATCGGCAACGTTCCGCTCGCGGCCGCGCTGTGGTCCGGAGGGATCGGCTTCGGCGGCGTCGTGGCGTTCGTGTTCGCCGACCTGATCACGTTGCCGTTGCTGTTCATCTACCGGCGCTACTACGGCACCCGGATGACCCTGAAGTTGCTCGCTGTCTTCTGGGCGACGATGAGCCTCGCCGGCTTGGCCGTCGAAGGGCTGTTCCGCGTCGCGGGCATCGCACCGGACTCGACGACGAGGATGCACAAGCACGTCGGCGACGTGACCGTCGGGTGGAACGCGACGACGGTGCTCGACGTCGTCTCGCTCGTGGTCCTCGCCGGCATCGTGGTGCTCTACCGGCAGCGCGACCGGCTAGGCGCCGGCGGCAACCTCGCCACGGATCCGGTCTGCGGGATGACCGTCGACAAGTCGCATCCCGGCGCGGTGCTCGTCGCCGACGACGGGACGACGACGTACTTCTGCTCGGATCACTGCAAGCACCGGTACGCCGCTACGGAACCGAGATCCCACCCACCGGCGATGCACTGAGCGGGTCGCCCGCGGCGGCCTGCGCGGCGTCGGCGACGTCGTACGGCGCGCACGCCGCCGGGTCGGTGACGGTCCAGTCGGTGCCGGCTACCGAATGCGCGAGGGCGATGTCGGCGCACATCACGTGGTCGCCGATCGTCGGCGAGACGTTGAACAGGATGTTGTCGTTGACCGCGGCTTCGGCGGCGATCGTCGGCACGTAGCTCGCCGGCGCGATGAGGTAGCCGAGCTGGTCGTTGGCGAGGCCGAGCTGGATGACCATCGCCGGCCCGCTCACGGCATCGGCGACACCTTGCCGGATCGCGGGGAAGCCTTCACCCGGTGTCGCGTCGAACAGCAGCGAGCCGATCCGCACGGTCGCGGCGACGGTGCGGATCGTTTGCGCGGCCATCCACGGCGACTCCTTGGAGCGCATCAGCGGAGTGCCGAAGTGGTTGCCCAGCGCGAACAACCCGGTGACGAACGGTCCGGTGATGGCCTCGTGGATGTAGGTCTGCGCGCCGCCGACCGGACCCGTGACCGGGTTGCTGTTCGCAAGCGCGTCCTGCACGTGCGCCGTGTAGTTGAGCATCACCGCGGTGAACCGGTCGCCGACGTTGTACCCCGGGTTGTCCGGCGAGGTGAACGAACACGCCGGCCGGCACGGCTGGGTGCCGCCGTTCGCGCCCTCCATGCCCATGCCGACGCCGCCGTAGATCGTGGCCAGCCGGTCGCCGAGGAACTGCGGCCAGTCGCCGTCCATGCCCGGGCCGATGTTGGTCGTCGAGTGCGCGGCGAACACGACCAGCGTCGCGACTGTCGCGCCGCTCGGGGCGGTCGCCTGCACGACCCGGACCATGCCGTCCTTGCCCGGGACCGCGCACACGGGCGGGCCGGTGTACGCCGGGTCCTTGTCCTGGTTGAGCGCCTCGGTGCAGGCCTGGTTGTAGACGAGGTCCGACGCGTCCGACTGCCCGGCGCGGATGCTCGCGAACTGGCGGTTCGCATAGGCCGTCTCGATCGCCGCGACGGTCCGGTCGTGCACCAGCTTCAGGTACGCCGCCGGTACGCCGCCCCACGCGCCGATCGTGTCCGGGCCGTGGTGCGTGTGGTCGCTGGCGACGACGATGTGGTCGAGCGGCAGACCCGGGATGTCGGCCGCGACCGACGCCGCGATGTCGTGCAGCCCGTACGGCCCGGCCTCGTACGCCGCGAACATGCCTTGCGTCTCGATGTCCGCGATCGCGACCGACCGGGTGCCGTCGTCCACCACGATCGCGCGGGCCCGGATCCGCGGTGCCGTCGAGTCGCCGGGCTGCGGGCCCGGCCAGTAGCCGCCGCGGCCGGTGACCTCGCTCGGGATCACCGAACCGTCGCCGAGCCCGAAGCCGCCGATGTTGACGCCGTACGACGGCGTGATGTCGGTCGTCGCGGCGCCGACGAGGTACGCCGGCAGGGCGACGCTCGCCGCCTCGCTCGCCGGCGAGGTGAGGGTGCGCGTCCCGCGGGTCGCGTGCGCGACGAGGACGTAGCTGTGCGAGTGCCCGGGCGCGAGCCGCGGGTCGGTGTACGCGGTCGCGGCGCCGTCGAGGGTCGCGATCACCGCGCCGTCACGGCGTACCTCGATGCTGCGCCCGGTGGTGCCGTTCGGGAACGCCTCGGCGGCCCACGTCAACTGCACGTCGCGGCCCTGCGCCGACGCGACGACGTTGCCCGGAGCGGAGAGGTCCGACGTCGCACCGATGGCGGCGGTCACGGCACCACCGGCGGCGAGCACGGTGACGGTGGCCAGAGCGAGGACAGGGCGCAGGGTCATGCCGCCGTACGTTCGACATCGGCCCGGCCGCACCTGTCTGTCAATGCGCCTCGGCCCACGTCTCGCCGATCGCGACCTCGGCGACGAACCGGACGCCGCTGCCGGCGGCCCACCAGTGCGCGGTCTGCGCCAACGACGCCCGGACCAGCTCGGCGACGCCGCTCGCCGAGTCAGCCGGCGCGTGCACGAGCAACTCGTCGTGCAGGCACAGCACGATCTCCGCACCGGTCGGCGGCAGGCCCGCCCGCACGGTGCCGGCCCACGCCTTGAACAGCTCGGCGGCCGCGCCCTGCACGACCGCGTTGCGCGCGAACCGCCCCCAGGACATCGGCGGGTAGCGGCTGTCCTCCAGCGCCCGGCGCAGCGGCAGCAGCCGGCCGCCGTACGTGCGCAGGTCGCGGCCGCTCCGGCCGGCTTCCTCGGCGGCGCGCAAGTAGGCCATCGCGGTCGGGTAGGCGCGATCCATGTCGCGCAGCGCGGTCGCGGCCGCGCCGGACGTTCCGCCGTACATCGCCGCGAGCACGGCGACCTTCGCGGTCGGCCGGTCGCAGCGGAGCGCGGCCGCGACGGGGGCGTACATGTCGTCCTGACGCGCCGCGGCGGCCAGCGCTCCGTCTCCGGAGACGGCGGCGAGCACCCGCGGCTCGACCTGCCCGAGGTCGGCGCCGACGAACACCCAACCGGGATTGGCGCGCACGGCGGACCGCAGCTCGGCGGGCATGTTGTGCAGCCCGGCCGACGCGGTCATCCGGCCGGCGCCCTCGGCGGCGTTCCAGACGCCGCGCAGCCGTCCGTCGCCGCCGACGTCGCGGTCGAGCCACCCCCAGCCGTACGTCGTCGCCAGCCGCTCGGCTTTGCGCCACGCGACCAGCGCGCGCACCGGAGGAGACGTTTCGACGTGCGGTTCGAGCCGCCACGACCGGGTGTCCGGAAGGTCCAGCCCGATGCGCGCCAGCATCTCCCGGACCTGCGCGGGGTTGCGCAGGTCGACGTCGTCGCTGTGCGGGAACAACCGCAGTACGGCGTCGTCCCGGGCCCGTTTCGTCGCGCCGGCGTGCCGATCGTCGACCGGCCGCTCGCCGATGATCGGCCGCAGGATGGCGGTCATCGCGTCGACGTCGACCGGCAGGCCGGTGTGCTCCAGCTCGACCGCGAGGACGGCCGCAGCCGACTCGGCGTATGCCGTGAGCAGCGCGAGCGGCACGGCCGTCGGCGCGGGCCGTGGATCCGGCAGTGCGCGCAGAGCGGTGAGCTGTTCGAGCGCGATCTCACGGCTGCGCTCGGGACTCGGATTCTCAGCATTGGCAGCGAAATCGAGCATGTCGCCGGACGGTGGGCGCGGCAGGTCGCGATCGTCGCCGTGCAACAACCGCGACACTGCCTCGATGTCCCAGCAGGCCCGTGGCCGCCAGCCGGCCGCCGACCAGCTCCGGATCGTCTCGCGCGCCGACCACCAGACGAATCGGGCGCCGGCGTCGTCGAGCTCGCGCAACGACGGCAGCGCATCGGAGTCGCGATGCATCGTCGTACCGTCTGCCGTCGCGATCGCGACGCCGTCGTCGCCGTCGACCAGCGAAACGGCGGCGAACTCCCCCGGCTGCACGTGTCCTCTCTACCGGTCCGGGCTTCACGGTGTCGGGATTGCTGGTCTCACCGGCCCGATTCGACCAGCAATCGCTACATCAGCGGCCGCTACGGTTGCGGCGTGGTGGCGGCATCCCAGGTCCGCGAGTTGGCGCTCAGCCTGCCGCGTACGACGGAAGGCATCGTGCGCGACAGCGTGCGGTTCCGGATTGGCCGGATCGTCTATCTCGCCTTCACCCCGGACGAGACATTCATGGGATTCGCGTTCCCGAAGGAGGAGCGCGCGGCTCTGGTCGAGTCGGAGCCGGAAACGTTCTTCCTGCCGGGAGCCTCGGATATGCGGTTCAACTGGGTCGCGGCGCGATTGGACCGGCTGGACGAGGCGCGGATGCGCGAGCTGGTGATCGACGCCTGGCGCATGTGCGTCCCCAAGAAGGTCGCCGCGCTCATCGACTAGCCCGACGTCGCGGGCAGCGGTGGGGTGGTCTGCGCCGGGACCGCGCCGTCGAGCGCCTCCGCCTCGGGGTTGCGCGGCGTCGCCAACACGTGCTCCAGCAACGCGAGCACCAGCACACCGCCGATCGCGAGCAGCACCGCGCCGATCCGCCACGACAACGCATAGCCACGGGTGGACGCGACGGCGGGCGAGACGCCGTCGTGCATCAGCGACGACGCATGCCGCAGCGCGAACGTGACCAGGCAGGACAACCCGATCGCGCCGCCCACCTGCTGCATCGCGCTCTGGACGCCCGAGGCCAGCGACGAGTCCTGACCGGTCACCTCGTGCAACGACGCGTTGCCGACCGCCGGGAACGAGATCCCGGAGAAGAACCCGAGCACGACCATGCCCGGCAAGATGCCGCCGGCGTACGACGAGCCGACGTCGAGGCCGCTGGTGAGCAGCAGCCCGACGGCACAACCGAAGAACCCGGTCGCCAGCAACGGCTTGACCCCGAGCCGCGGCATCAGCGCGGTGCCGACGCCGATGCCGGCGCCGATCGTCAACCCGAACGGCAGATAGGACAGACCACCCTTCAATGGACTCCACTGCAGGATCTGCTGCTCGAACAGCGTCAACAGGAAGAAGTAACTGAAGAACGACGAGGAGAAGAACAGCGTGACGAAGTTGGTCACGACCCGGGTGCGGTTGGCGAAGAACGTCAGCGGGATCAGCGGCGACTCCGACCGGGCCTCGATCACCACCATCAGGCAGAGCAACCCCACTCCGCCGACGAGCGGCAGCAGCACCTGCCACGACGTCCACGGGTGCGACGCAGCCTCCAGCAGCCCGTCGACGACCGCGATCAGCCCACCGGTGCCGGTGACCGCACCGGCGTAGTCGGGTCGGGTCGACTCGCGCACCATCCGGCTCTCCGACACCAACCGGGGCACGGCCAGCAGCGCGAACGCGGCGACCGGCAGGTTGACGAAGAAGATCCAGCGCCACGACGCCAGGTCGACCAGCGCGCCGGAAATGACCGTGCCCGAGGTCCCGCCGAGGCCGGCGATGCCACCCCACATCCCGAGCGCCTTCATCCGCTCTCGCGGGTCCGGGAACAGCAGCGCGATCAGGCCGAGCGAGGCGGGGGCGGCCAGCGCCTCGCCGACGCCTTGCAGGAAGCGCGACGCCACCAGCATCCCCGGATCGACCGCGGCGCCGCAGGACGCGGACGCGACCGCGAACACCGCGACGCCGATCAGGAACAGCCGCCGCCGGCCGAGGATGTCGGCGAGCCGGCCACCGAGCAGCAGCAGCCCGCCGGCCATCAGCACGTAACCGTCGACGACCCAGGCGAGACCGGCCCGGGAGAAGCCCAGATCGTGCTGGACCCGCGGCAGCGCGACGTTCACCACCGTCACGTCGAGGATCAGCATGAACTGGATCAGCCCGAGGACGGCCAGCGCTTTCCACCGCCGCGGGTCGGGCGTGCCGGCAGCATCCATGATCGGTCTCCTCCGATTGGTTCGGCCCGGAGAGTCTGACAGCCACCGCCGACAGATTCCGATGATTTCCGCTCCCGGCGAACGTCGTACGGTGTGAAGCGACCGACACGAGGGGTGAGCCATGAGCGGCGTACGGGTTCTGGTCGGGACGCGCAAGGGCGCGTTCGTGCTGACGGCCGACGGCAAGCGCAAGGACTGGACGGTCGACGGCCCGCACTTCCCGGGCTGGGAGATGTACCACCTCAAGGGCTCGCCCGCCGACCCGAACCGCATCTACGCGTCGCAGTCGACCGGCTGGCACGGCCAGCTGATCCAGCGCTCCGACGACGGCGGCAAGACGTGGAACCCGGTCGGCAACGAGTTCGCCTACGACGGGGTGCCCGGCACCCACCAGTGGTACGACGGCACCCCGCACCCGTGGGAGTTCGCCCGGGTCTGGCACCTCGAGCCGTCACACACCGATCCGGACGTCGTCCTCGCCGGTGTCGAAGACGCCGCGCTGTTCCGGTCGAGCGACGGCGGGCAGACGTGGCAGGAGCTGTCCGGCCTGCGCGGCCACGGCTCCGGACCGCACTGGCAGCCGGGTGCCGGCGGGATGTGCCTGCACACGATCCTCGTCGACCCGCGCGACGCCGAGCGGATGTACGTCGCGATCTCCGCGGCCGGCGCATTCCGTACGACGGACGGCGGCAAGACCTGGCAACCGATCAACCGTGGGTTGAAGTCGGAGGGGATCCCGGACCCCGAGGCGGAGGTGGGTCACTGCGTGCACCGCATCGCGATGCATCCGGATCGCCCCGAGGTGCTGTTCATGCAGAAGCACTGGGACGTGATGCGCAGCGACGACGACGGCGACTCGTGGCACGAGATCAGCGGCAACCTGCCGACCGACTTCGGCTTCCCGATCGACGTGCACGCGCACGAGC
>Ga0207690_10000043_pt1 | contig 119547 bp, 114 predicted proteins | sample KBSC23metaG_FD_184315 | JGI IMG/M metagenome (GOLD analysis project Ga0207690, IMG submission 184315) | Corn rhizosphere microbial communities from Kellogg Biological Station, Michigan, USA - KBS C2-3 metaG (SPAdes) (version 2) | ecosystem: Host-associated > Plants > Roots > Rhizosphere >... | reverse complement strand
GTCGCGGATCATGTCGACCGGCGAATAGCTGGTGACGAGGAACGGCAGCGTCGAAAGCCACCAGAACAGGTTCTTCGACAGATACGCGGGATGGCGGCTGAAGCGGTAGGGGCCGTTCGTCACCACGCCGCGGTAGGTCAGGTTGGAGAAACGGATGCCGAAAGCCACCGTCGCCCACGCGTAAATCGCGGTCAGCGCGGCGAGACCGCCGGCCCACAGCCACAGCAGGGTATCGTGCCCGGCGAACCAGTAGCCCCAGCCCGCCGTTTTGTATTCGTACTGGATCACGCCGCCGTTGCCCATGAACGCATAGACGAACGGCGGGTAGCAGATCAGCGCCGCGAGCCAGCCGGCGAGGAACGGGTTGCCGCTGCGGATATGCGCGTCGAGCGGGCGCAGGGTGAGCAAGTAGCCCACGGTGCCGATCTGCACGTCGATGGTGAAGAGAATGTCGAACAGCGCGTTTCCGGTGCGCACCGGATCGTGGACGATCTGCGGCCAGTCGGCGTTGACCACCGCGGCAAAGCCCGCCGGCAGGATCGAGATCATGAAGGCGCCGAAGAACCCTTTGATGATCCACGCGCGCCAGTGCTTCTTCACCTCGTCCGCATCCCACGGCTCGCGGGCGATCAGCATCGCGCCGAAATGCCACGCGTGGTCGCGCGGCTCGATCAGCACCCGGTCGAGCCACAGCACGTAGGGCACCGAAAACACGAAGATCGGCAAGGCTGCCCAGCCGATCACTTCCATCGCGAACAGGTATTGCCCGTCCCAGTACCAGCGTCCGAGGCAATAGATGAACCCGATGAGCGCCCACGTCGCCCACAGACCCGCCAGCTTGGTGCCGGAGACGTGGAGCGAGGACGCCAGCGGCCTCGGCTCGTCCCAGTCTATCCCGGTCGACGGATGGCGATGGACCTTGCCGACGAACACCGACCACAACACCATCAGCAGCCCGGCGAACGCCATGGCTGCGAGAGCCGCGTAGGGCCCCGCCAGCCGAGCTCGCGGCCCCGGCAAGGCGAACGCATCGGCAAGAGCCGGCCAGTTGCGGCACACCGCGATCCACGCCAGCAGCCCGGCGAGCCCGACCAGGCCGACAGCGGGCGAGACGTCACTCGCGGGCCGGCCGTTCGCGCTGGATCGCTGCGTGCTCATGGCACGCGGACCTAGCGCGAAAGGGTTAAGGCCGCGGTAAGAGGCGGGTCAGCGGTAGGCGTTGATTCGCCCGTCGTCGGCGAGAATGTACAGGGTCTTCCCGGCGACGACCGGCGGTTGCGAAATTCCGCTCTTGAGATCGGTGAACAAGGTGGGCTGCCCGCTCGTCACGTCGACATAGTAAACCTGTCCGAGCGAGCTCGCGATCCACAGCTTGTTGTTCGCCAGCACCGGACCGGTCCAGAAGACCGGATCCTTCTTCTTCTTTTCGTTCTTGAACTCGGCCAACTGGGTGAGCCAGCGCACCCGTCCGGACGCCCTCGCGATGGCCAGCAGCCGCGCATCGGACGTGAGCGTGAAGATCCACTCGCCCGAGACCACCGGCGTCGAGATGCCGGCGAGCGAAAGCTCCCAGATGCGCTGCCCGGTGACGAGCTCGTAAGCCGCCATGCGGCCGCCCTGGCCGAGCGCGTAGACGCGGCCGTTGTCGATGATCGGATCGGCATCGACGTCGGTCAGCGTGCTCACCGAGGTCGAGATAGACGTCCGGGCGAGCGCGTCCGACCAGAGCACGCGGCCGTTCTCGTAGCGGTAAGCCACCAGTTCGCCCGTGCTGTAACCGGCGATGACCGTACTCTGCCCGGCGGCCGGTGCGGCAACGCCGAACACGCCCTGCTGTCCGCTGGCGGCGGCATCCTGCCAGACGATGTGGCCGTCGGTAACGTCGAGGGCGACGATCTGGTTGTCCTGCGTCATCGCGTAGATCGAGTTGAACTCGACCGTGGGCGATCCGCGCAGCGGCCCGGCCGGCTTGACGCGCCATTTCTGGGTGCCGGTGCTGGCATCGAGGGCGACCACGTCGCCCGCTCCGCTCGTCGCGTAGACCACGCCGTCATGAAAGGTCGCGCCGCCGCCGAAGCGGGAATTGGTAAGGTCCTTGCTGACCGTGAGCTGGTAGACCCATCGCCTGGCGCCGGTGGCCGCGTCGAACGCGTTCACCGCGCCCGTGGTGTCGACCACGTAGAGCATCCCGTTGCCAACGACCGGCGAGGCGGCGAGCCGCTCCTTGTTGCTGCTGCCGGCGATCCGCGCCGTCCATGCGAGCGTCGGACTGTCGCCCAGCGCCACGTGCCCGAGGCTCTTGTCGGCCTCGCCGCCGGCGGTCGTCCAATTCTTGTTCTCCTGCGCGGGCGGCAACACCACAGCGACCTGGGCCAGGGTCGGATCGGGGCTCACGTCGTTGCCGACGTGCGACAGGATCGGCGTACGGTTGCCGACCGTCGGCGTGACCGGCTTGTGCTTGCCGCCGATAACGCCGCACCCTCCCACCAGCGCGGCGAGCGCCGCGACGGCGGCCGCGCGACGAAGTGAACCCGACAAACCGATCCCGCCCATCATCTCATCCATTATTGTGCCGGAGCTCCCGCCGACCCGGCGGGCACGCGTGACTCGGCCAGAACCTGGTCAACGTCGGTCACCGCGTCGTAGCCGAGCACGCCCGCCATGTGCCGGGCCCGCGATTGCAGCGACTGCGGCACGTCCTTGTCCTTGGCGATCGATGCGAACAGCGGACCGGCGAGGTCCTTCCTGCCCTGCTTGAGATAGGCCAGGGCGACGAGCTCGCCGGCGCTGCCGAACCACGGATTGCCGGGCGCTGCCATCGGCTTCAGGCGAGCGATCACGTCCTGCGGCCCCATCGTGTCGAAGTTGATCGAAACCCCGCGTATGGTTGCGAGGTTGCGATAGGCTTGCGGGGCTTTGTCGTCGTCGGCCACGGCGAAGAAGCCTTTGGCGGCCCCGGCCTTGTCGCCCTTCTGCTCGAGGATTCCGGCCTCGAGCATTTTCGCTCCTGCCGACGCGGCGGGGGTCCCGCTTTGGGCGATCGGCGCAAGCTGCGCGCTGGCCTTGGCGACATTGCCCGCCTCGAGCTGGTCGAGGGCTTCGACGAACTGCTCGGAGCCTTGATCGAGATTGCCCTCGCGGTGATCCTTCCACCACAGCCAGGCCCCGAATGCGGCCAGCGCGAGAATGACGAGAGCGATGACGAGCTTGCCATAACGCCTCGCGAACTCGGCCGCCTCGTCCTGGCGAACCGCCTCGTCGACCTCGCGCATGAGCACGTCCTGCTCGGCGGCGAGGCGTTGCTCTCGGTTCGGTAAGCTGGGTGTTAGGGCCACGTGCGGTTTCGGTCTTTATGCTCGTTCGGATGCGCGCGCTGTTTAGACGAAGGGCGGGGCAATTCAATTGCCGATTGGCGATGTGTCCCCGGCGAGGTGAACCGCGTGTTAAGCGAACGGGCGGTTCATAAGGCCCCAGTAGAGGGTCTTGTAGCGTTCGATCATCTTCGCCTCGTCGAACTCCTTGCGCGCACGGGCCTGGTTGGCCGCGCCGATCGCCTGCCGCAACTGTAGGTCCCCGGCCAGCTTCTCGAGCGCCCGCGCGAGCGCGCTTTCGTCTCCCGCCGGAACGATGAAGGGGGCGTTGGGCTCAGCCACCATGCCGGCGATGTCGCCCACCGCCGGCGCGACGACGGGCAGGCCGGCCGCCATCGCCTCGACGACCGAAATCGGGAACTGCTCGCTCAGCGACGAGAGGGCAAAGAGGTCGAACAGCGCAACCAGCCTGGCCGGTTCGCCGGCAAAGCCCGGCAGATGCACGCGATGCTCGATGCCGAGACGCTCCGCCTCGGCCATGATAGCCCCGCGCTCGGGCCCCTCGCCCGCGATCACCAGCTGCCACTGCTCGGGCAGCGGCGCGAACGCTCGCACCAGCGCAGTCAGGTTCTTCACCGGGCGAAGACCGGCCATGCTGCCGACCCAGAATTCACCCCTGTGCTTCACCAGACCGGGCAACAAATCGCGCCTCGCCTTCCTTGCGAAAGCGCGTGTGTCGATGCCGTTCGGAATGCGGCGCACCTTGCTGCGCGCCTGGTCCCATGTTTCGAGCGCGATCTGCTCCAGCCGATGCGACGGCACCACCAGGGCCGAGGTGCGGCCGAGCGCGATCCGGCGGTAGAAGTTCCGCGAGCCCTTGAGCCGTTCGGCCTCGTCTTCGTTGAAACCGTCCTCGTGATGAACCAGCGGTGCGAGGCGATAGACGTCGGCGAACAGGGTGTGCGCCAGCGCCGCGTCGATCGCGCCCCAGTTGTAGGTGCACACAAGGTCGTAGCCGGCCATCGCCCGGCCCATGGCATTGAGGCGCCACAGCCACGGCTTGCCCTTGAGCGAGGGGAACTTGGCCCACGCCACCATCGGACGGATCAGCGCGGCCGCGCCTCGCTTGTCCGGCTCGCCGGAGACGATGGCGTGGTGCGCCGCGTTTCCGAACGCGTTGATGAGCCGCACACAGCGAAGTTCCTTCCCCCCCGGATCGAACGAGGAGTGGATGTGCAGGATGCGGGGTACCGTGTTGTGCGGACGGCTCACGCGACCTCCGCCAGCAGCGTGGCGATGGCCTCCTGCGCCGCGGGTTCGGCGAGCGTCGGCGGATGACCGGCTGCGGGCACGGTGACGGCTCGCAATCGAGGAAGCTCCACCTCCATCCTGGCGACGGTCTGCGGCGAGAGGAGGTCGGACACCTCGCCGCGAAGGAGCAGCGTGGGGATGCTCGACAAGGCCCGCAGCGCACCCCACAGGTCGGGCATCCTGCCCCCGGACGCCTGCAGGGGTTCGGCGATGCGCATGTCGTAGTCGAACACGATGCGGCCGTTCTCGCCGACCACCATCACCCGCTTGGCGAACGCGAGCCACTGGCCGATGTCGAAACCGGGATGTTGTGACCCGGATTGTTCGCGCAAGTGACGCGCCGCGTGCATCCACGTCTCGAAGCTGCCGCCCTGCCCGACCGTTTCGAGAATGCGCGCCAGCCCGGCTGGTTCGAGGTCCGGCCCGATGTCGTTCAGCACGACCGCGGCGATCGGCCAGGCCGAGCTCGCCGCCATGCCCATTGCCATCAGGCCGCCCATCGAGGTGCCGACGATGACGACCGGGCCGCAACCAAGCTTGTCCAGCAACGCCACGACGTCGGCGACGTAGGTATCGACATTATAGCTCGCCGCATCCCGCGCGTATTCGCTCTGCCCGCGCCCGCGCATCTCCGGGACGATCAGCCGCCATTCGCCGGCGAACCGCTCCGCCAGCGGCTCGAAATCGCGCGCGTTGCGGGTCAGGCCGTGAAGGCACAACAGCGGCGGGCGGCCCTTACCGCCGTGATAATCGCGATAATGGAGCGTGAGGCCCTCCTCACTCTGCCACTCGCCATCGGAAAAGGCCGGTCCGGCCATTCGCTGTCAAGTCCCTCGGAGTTGCGCCCGCGCCTTCGCGCGCCCACTAATGGCCAGATGCGTGCCGAACCGCAAGTCACCCCCTACCGCGCCGATCCGCAAATTCTCGCCCTCGCCGAATGGCTTGCCGACGAGGTCGAGCCGGCCCGCTTCCCGATGCACGAGCTGCGCTTCCGCAACACCCGATGGGACCGGGCGGTCGGCCTCGCGGAGTTGACCGACGATGAGTGGGTCGCTCACTTCGGCCGCTTCGAGCCGCTCGCCGACAACATCGCACGGCCGCTCGCGCTGCGCTACCACGGGCACCAGTTCCGGGTGTACAACCCCGAGATCGGCGACGGGCGCGGGTTCACGTTCGCCCAGGTGCGCGACGCCGACGATCGGCTCCTCGACCTGGGCACCAAGGGCAGTGGCCTCACCCCCTACAGCCGCACGGCCGACGGGCGGCTGACGCTGAAAGGCGCGGTGCGGGAAATCCTCGCGACCGAGATGCTCGAGGCGCTCGGGGTCAACACCTCGAAGACCTTCTCGGTGATCGAAACCGGCGAGGAACTCGTTCGCGGCGACGAGCCGTCCCCCACCCGCTCGGCCGTGCTGGTGCGACTCAGCCATTCGCACATCCGCATCGGCACCTTCCAGCGGCTCGCCGTGCTCGGGGAGGACGAGCACATGCGCCAACTCATCGATTACTGCCTCAGGGAATTTCCCGGGCCCTGGCCGCCCGATGACGCTCCCGGGCGCGAGCAGCCGGCGGCGATCCTGATGCACCAGGCCGTCGAGCGGCTGGCGGACCTCGCGGCGAGCTACATGGCTGCGGGCTTCGTCCACGGAGTGCTCAATTCGGACAACATGAACGTCACCGGAGAGAGCTTCGACTACGGGCCGTGGCGCTGGTTGCCGCAGTGGCAGCCGAGCTTTACCGCCGCCTATTTCGATCACGGGGGACTCTATGCGTTCGGCCGCCAGCCCGAGGCCATTCGCTGGAACCTCGGCCAGCTGGCGATCGCCTTGAGGCGCATCTGCGACGCCGAGCCGCTGGTCGCCGCATTCAACCGCTTCGGCAACTGCTACGCCGAGGCGATGACCCGGCGGTTCTGCTGGCGGCTCGGCGTCACGAGCCGCGGGCTCGAGGCGGACGGCGCGCTGATTGCCGCGTCCGAAAAGACCATGCGCGAGGGCGCGATCGGCCCCGACGAATTCTTCTTCCGCCACCGAGGAGCGCGCGCCGCGACAGGCGAACTGGCCGACGCCTTGGCCGGCTATGAGGCGCTCGCGTGCGACGATCCCTACTGGTCCAAAGCGCAGCCGCAAGCGATGCTCATCGACGAGGTGGAAGCGATCTGGTCGGCCATCGCCGAGCGTGACGACTGGCAGCCGCTCCACGACAAGGTTGCCGCCGTGCGGCGGATGGGCGCCGCGCTGGGCGAGCCGCCCCGGCCCGCGGGTCACAAGCTTAGCCCGATATAAGCCGTCTGGCGGGGTGGCGTGGTCAGCTGCCCGCGTCTATTTGTCCGGCGCATGATGGCTGCAACCCAGACGATTTCCGCGGACCCGACAGGCAAAGACGTGCTCGTTTCGACCGAGCCGGCAACCGGCGCCGAGCTGTGGCGCGGCAAGCCCGGCGATGTCGACGCCGCCGTCGAGCGGGCGCGCCGGGCGTGGCCGGCCTGGGCCGCGCAGCCGCTCGCCAATCGCATCGAGATCGTTCGTCGCTTCGCCAATGAAGTGCGCAAGGACCAGGACAGGTTCGCCGAGTTGATCGCGCGGGAGACCGGCAAGCCGTTGTGGGAAGCGCGCACCGAAGTCGAGGCGGTGATCGCAAAGGTCGAGATCTCGATCCGTGCCTATGCCGAGCGCACCGGCCAGCGAAAGCTCGACAGCGCGCTGCAGGGCTCCGCCGCGCTGCGCCACAAGCCGCACGGGGTGATGGCGGTGCTCGGTCCGTACAATTTCCCGGCCCACTTGCCCAACGGGCATATCGTTCCTGCACTGATCGCCGGCAACACGGTGATCTTCAAACCGAGCGAGAAGACGCCGGCCGTGGGCGAACAGCTGATCAAGTATTTCAACAGGGCCGGCGTCGGCGACGATCTCGCCCAGGTGCTGATCGGCGGCCCCGACGAAGGCAAGGCGCTCGTCGCCCATCCCGGGGTGGATGGCGTGCTGTTCACCGGCTCGGCGCAGGCGGGCATCGCCATCAACCGCAAGCTCGCCACGCAGCCCGGCAAGATCGTCGCGCTCGAGATGGGCGGGAACAATCCCATCGTGCTGTGGGACACCCCGAAAATCTCCGATGCAGCGACGCTCGTCGTGCAATCCGCCTTCACCACCGCGGGCCAGCGCTGCACGGCCGCCCGCCGGTTGATCGTCAAGGCCGGCCTGTACGACGAGGCGATCGACGAGCTGAAGCGCCTCACGGGTCGAATCATCATCGGAGGCCCGTTTGAGGAGCCCGCACCGTTCATGGGCCCGGTGATCGACATGCAGGCGGCCGACCAGCTGACCGAGAGCTTCCTGTACCTGATGTCGAACGGCGGCACGGCGCTGGCCCACATGACGCGCCCGCGCGACGGGCTGCCGTTCGTCACGCCGGGAATTATCGACATCACGGCGATGGAGGAAAGGCCCGACGTCGAGCTGTTCGGGCCGCTGCTGCAGGTCATCAAGGTCGACAGCTTCGAGGAGGCGATGGCCGAGGCGAACAACACGCGCTTCGGCCTGTCGGCCTCGCTGATCGGCGGCAGCCCGCAGGACTACAACCGTTTCTGGGCCCATATTCGCGCCGGGATCGTCAACTGGAACCGACCGACCAACGGCGCCAGCTCGGCCGCTCCGTTCGGCGGTATCGGGCTTTCCGGGAACCATCGCCCGGCGGCGTACTATGCGGCCGACTATTGCTCCTATCCGGTCGCCAGCACGGAAATGGAGCAGCCGCGCGCCAGCCTCGGCGTCGGCTTCCGCGAAGACCGGCGACGAAAGCCGCGGTGACCGTCAGCCGCCGTTGGTCACGAGATCGACGTTGGTGCCGCCGTTCGGCAGCTTGCGGGCATAGACGACGTAACTGGCCCGTCCCCTGGTGCCGCCGAGCACGTCGTCACCGCCGTCGCGCACATGCTGCGCGGAAAAGCCGGCGCTGCTCGCCTTCGTGAAGTAGAAGTCGAGCACCTCGGGCAACGGCACCGGCGTGGTGAAGTTGATGACCCTGAGGTTGCAGGCACCCTCATCTGTCCCGGCGGCTTCCTGCACGGCGGCCCGGGGATAGACCGGGAACGCGTCCGGCAGCTTCGCCGCCCACTGGGTGGTGTAGCGCGCCTTGGCCGCGCAATCGCCCTGCCCGCCCGGGCTGGCCGCGGCGCGGGCGGCGGCGGTGAGCGCCGAATCTTGCGGCAGTGGTCCGTTGATCTGAGCGGCGTCGGGCGCCTTCTTCATCGCCCCCGGTCCGCCGACCAGCTGGAGCGCCGCGGCGCGCGCGGCGTTCACCGCCTCGGGCGACATGTCGATGCTGGGGACGGTGCCGTCGGCGGAAGGCACGAAGGCGGCCGCATCGGCGCCATTCTCTCCGGCGAGGTCGGGATCGGTGGTGATGGGCTTGCCGAGCGCCGTGGCCATCGCTGCGTCGTCGTTGCCGGGCTGGGCCGGCTGCTGGCTCTTCGGGCCGCAAGCCGACACCAGGAGCGCGCCAGCCAACACAAGGGCAGATCGACGGACCATCGCGAACCTCCTTAGGGCAAGAACCGTTGCCGGATTCTTCCCCTGATAGCGAGATCGTGTCGACCCGGGTCAGCCAACGCAGGTTGCGTCCCGTTTCGGGATAGGGTTGCCTCGCTGCAAAACGCAAAGCGAGGCGCCCGTGCGGCTTTGCGCATGGACGCCTCGGCGTGACCCTCGATTATTGCGACCCGAAGGCCCCGCGCCAGCCGCGCCCAACAGGGAAGGCGCGGCCTCTTGCTGGTGCCTCAGCGACAGGTGTCGTGCTGCGCCACGCTCTTGCCGAGCAGGGCGCCGATCGCACCACCGACCACAGTGCCGAGCGTGTGATCATAACCCCCGTCGACCGCGCGGCCGAGCAGGGCTCCGGCGGCCGCGCCGACCACCAGGCCGACCGTGCCGTCGTTCTTGCGGCAGTAATACCGGCCGTCGTTGCCGCGCCAGCTGCGAGCGTTGTAGTACCCACGCTCGGAGTGGTAGTTGCGGCCGTAATAGCGCGTATCGTAGCCGTAGCGGTCGCGATAGGACTGCTCGTAGCGGCTGTGATGGCCATGGTCGCGCGCGGCGGCCGGGATGGAAACGGTCATGCCGGCGGCGGCGAGCGCGAGGGCGCTGTTGCGGATGAGGTTTGTCATGTTGCGACTCCTTTGGGTCTTTGTTCGTCCGTGTGTGTTCATGTTTAGGCATCTTTTCCTGAACGGAAGCCCAACGAGGATGTCAGAATCGGCAAACAATTGAAATTACTTGTCTATTCTGGAAAATCGATCGCTTGCTGAGATCCGGCGGGCCGCCTAACGGTCCGAAAATGAGCGGAACGGCGCAGCATTACGACCGGATGGGGCTCGCCGCCGCGCTCGGCACGCACGCGATCTGGGGCGGCATGCCGCTTTACCTGCATCTGGTAAAGAACGTGCCGGCCGAGGAGTACGTTGCCTGGCGCATCCTGTTCACCTTGCCCTTGTGCGGGGCGATCATCGCCTGGCGCGGCGCCGCGGGCGAAGTGCGCGCCGTGCTGCGGGATCGCAAGGCGGTGCTGACGCTGTTCGCCAGCGCCACGCTCATCGCCGTCAACTGGTTCCTTTATGTATGGGCGATCAACAGCGGGCACGTCTTTGCCGCCAGCCTCGGCTACTACGTTCTGCCGCTGCTGATGATGCTGCTCGGGCTGGCCGTGCTCGGCGAGCGGATGACCCGCCTGCAATGGGCCGCCGCGGCGCTCGCGGCGTGCGGTGTCGCGGTCCTCGCCACCGGGGCGCTGACCACCCTCTGGGTCAGCCTGTCGATGGCCATCACCTTCGGGATCTACGGACTGCTGAGGAAGACGGTGAACGCCGGTCCCCTGGCGGGCCTGACCATCGAATCGCTGATCCTTGGCCCATTCGCCGCCGGGCTGGCCGCATGGTACGCGCTCGGTCCCGATGGCTCGGCGCTGGCGCAAGGCCCGCTCGTCGCCGCCGCCGTCGCGTTCAGCGGCCCGATGACCGCGGGGCCCTTGCTGATGTTCGCTTTCGCCGCTCGCCGCCTGCCCTACACGGCCATGGGCTTCTTCCAGTTCCTCTCACCGACGATCGTGTTCCTGCTCGGCCTGCTGGTGTTCCACGAGGCGTTGAACGCGGCGCAATTCGCCAGCTTCGTGGTCATCTGGTGCGCCGTCGCGCTGTTCGTGTTGGACGTGCTGCGCGGCACCAAGGGCGAGGCGCTGAACCCGGTCGCCTAGGCGAGCTTCCAGGCGAGCATCTCGCCGGCGTGGAACGGCACCACGCCGTGGACTTCGTCCGGCACTTCCGAGGGCTCACGCACGAGGGTGAGGGTGCCCTGATTGAGCGGCAGGCGATAGAAATTGGGGCCGTGTTCACAGGCAAAGCCCTCGAACCTGTCCAACGCCCGTTCCGCCTCGAACACGGTGAGGTAGCTCTCCAAGGCGAACGGCGCGTTGAAGATGCCGGCGCAGCCGCAGGCGTTTTCCTTGGCGTGGCGCGCGTGCGGCGCGCTGTCGGTGCCAAGGAAGAACTTGGCCGAACCCGAGGTCGCCGCCTTGCGCAGCGCCTGCCGGTGCTTCTCGCGCTTGGCGACGGGGAGGCAATAGGCGTGCGGCCGGATGCCGCCGACGAGCATCGCGTTGCGGTTGATGTGCAGGTGCTGCGGGGTGATCGTCGCGGCGATGCTTGGGGGTGAATCCTCGACGAACCGCACCGCCTCCCTGGTGGTCACGTGCTCGAACACGACGCGCAGCTCGGGCAGCCGCTCCAACAGGGGCGCGAGGATCCGGTCGATGAACACCGCCTCGCGGTCGAACACGTCGATCTCCGGATCGGTCACTTCGCCATGGATGCACAGGACCATGCCGATCCTGGCCATCCGTTCGAGGACGTCGCCTATGCGGGCGATGTCCGTCACGCCGTGCGCCGAGTTGGTCGTCGCGTTGGCCGGGTAGAGCTTGGCCGCGGTGAACACGCCTTCCGCGTACCCGCGCGCGAGATCGTCCGGATCGGTGAAATCGGTGAGGTAGCAGGTCATCAGCGGCGTGAAGTCCGCGCCCTCGGGCAGGGCCGCCAGGATCCGCTCGCGATACGCCATGGCCGCCCGGACGTCGGTCACCGGCGGCGAGAGGTTCGGCATGACGATCGCGCGGGCAAACTGGCGGGCGGTGTAGGGCAGGACCGCGCGCAGCCTGTCGCCGTCGCGCAAGTGCACGTGCCAGTCGTCGGGGCGGCGGATGGTGAGCGTTTGCGGCGGCGCCATGGCTTCCCCTTAGCGACGCTCGCCCCTATCTGTCACCCATGCCCGCCGAACGCCTGTTTTCCCGCGCCATCGTCCGCCTGTCCCCGCAAGCCGAAGGCGAGGACGTCGCCGACTTCCTGCAAGGCCTCGTCACGCAGGACGTGAAGGGCGCTCTGCCCGCCTGGGCCGGCCTGCTGACGCCGCAGGGCAAGACGCTGTTCGAGTTCATCGTCTGGCCCGCCGGACATGGCCAGCTGCTCATCGACTGCGAGGCCGACGCCGCCGACGACCTGGTCCGGCGCCTTTCGATGTACCGCCTGCGTCGCAGGATCGGCATCGAGCGCGACGACACGCTCGGCGTCTACTGGCAACCCGAGCTCGGCGACGGCGGAGCGCCCGATCCGCGGCTGCACGATCTGGGCCAGCGCTGGATCGCCAAGGTCTCGCCCGAGGACGAAAGCGCCGACGACGCCTGGCGCAAGCACCGCCTCGAGCTCGGCGTTCCGGAGGGTCGCGCGGAAATGGCCGACATCCTCTGGCTCGAAGCCAACGCCGCGGAGCTCAACGGCGTCAGCTTTTCGAAGGGCTGCTACGTGGGACAGGAGAATACCGCGCGGATGAACTGGCGGCAGAAGGTCAACCGCCGGTTGCTGGTGGTGCCGCTCGACCGATCCGACGAGCAACGCAGGAAGATGGCCTACCCCGAGCTCGGCCTCGCCATCGACCACCTGCGCGTGAGCGAGATCGAGGTCGAGCTATTGCCCGCCTGGCTCGACGCCTCCGCCGACTGAGCCCTGAGTGTGGCCGGCGTTCGCCAGCGATTCGCGCAGCATCGCCTCGGCCCTCTCGCGCGCGGCCGTGCGCGGCAGGCCGAGCGAATTCGCCAACCTCTCCCCCATCAGCGCGTCCCCCAGCGCCAGCAGGACGAGGTTGAGCGTGTGCTCGCGCATCGCCCCCGAGCCCTGGTCGTGCAGCTCGTCGACCATTTCGTGGATCGTCTCGACGATCGGGTCGAGCGCATCCTCGTTGCCCGAAAGGAGCATCCAGCTCGCCAGGGCGCCCGCGCCTTCGCGGTCGAACGCATCGAACGTCAGGTCGACCACGTCGCGCGGGCTGCCGATGCCGGCCCGGGTCGCGCGCACGGCATCGGCGATCGTCGCGCAGACGGTCCGCGCCAGGTGCACGGCCAGCGCCTTCTGCAACCCCGCCGCCGAGCCGAAATGGTGCAGCAGGTTGGCGTGCGTCCGCCCGATCCGCGCGCCCACGGCCTTGAGAGTCACCGCCGGCGGACCCGCTTCGATCAGCAGCGCCCGCGCCGCTTCCAGCGCGGCGAGCCGGCTTTCTTCCGACGGCAGTCGTTTCCTTATTGACATCAGTGTCAGTTAATTCCAGATGAGCAGCATGAACGCCCCCAGTCGAATCGACCTAGAACCTGGCGACGGCCCCGACAAGGCACGCGCCCTCGCCTCACAACCAGCGATAAGCGTCCGCGACCTTCGCTTCGGCCGCGGGGAAGCGATGCCCCGCTGGTGGTGCAACGGCGACCCGATCGGGACGGCCTGGCTGAACTCGCTGTCGGCCAGCTTCCCGCGCGGCGAGGCATTGTTCATCGAATCGGTCAAGGCCTTCCGCGACGGCGCGCCTGCGCGGCTCGAGCGGGAAATCCGCGCCTTCATCCAGCAGGAAGTCAATCACTCGCGCGAGCACCTCGCGTTCAACCGTGCGGCGGGCCAGTCAGGCTATGACCTCAGCGCGATCGACGAGCGCATCGCGGCGAACAACGCCCTCGCGCGCACCCGGCCGCCGATCGTCCAGCTCGCCCTGACGATCGCGCTGGAGCACTTCACGGCGATGTTCGCGCACCTGTTCCTCAGCGATCCGCAGGCGTTTTTCGATCCGACCGGTCCGCAGGCGGCGATCTGGCGCTGGCACGCGATCGAGGAAATCGAGCACAAGGGCGTCGCCTACGACACCTTCCTGCATGCGACGCGCGATTGGCCGCGCTGGCGCCGCTGGAAGCTGAAGGCATTGACGATGCTCTTGATCACGCGGCGCTTCATCCATCACCGCAGCCGCGACGCGCTCGACCTGTTGGCGCAGGACGGCATCGTCGGCTGGAAAGCGAGGGTCAGGCTGGCCTGGTACCTGTTCGGCAAGCCCGGCGGGTTGCGCAGGCTCATCCCCGCCTGGCTCGCCTATTTCGCGCCCGGCTTCCACCCGTGGAACCGCGACGACCGCGCGCTGATCGCGCGCCACGACAGCGAGTTCGCCGACGCGGTGATGCCTCAGCCCAGCGCCCCGAGCCGGTCGGCCGCATCCGCGATCGCATCGTAAATGGCGTCGAGGTCGCTCTCTTCGATGCAGTAGGGCGGCATGACGTAGACGGTGTTGCCGAGCGGGCGCAGCAGCAGGTTGGCTTCGCGAAAGCGGGCCAAAAGCCGCGGGCCGAGATCGGACAGGTAGCTTCCCTCCGCCGCGCCCAGCTCCAGCGCCGCGATGGTGCCACAGCTGCGGGTGTGCGCCGCCGTGGGATGCCCGGCTAACCGGGCCAGCCGCTTTTCCTGCCCGGCGGCGAGGGTGGCGATGCGTTCGAGCACGGGTTCCTCATGCCAGATCGCCAGGTTCGCCGCGGCTGCGGCGCAGGCGATCGGATTGGCGGTGTAGCTCGATGAGTGGAAGAAGGTCTTTGCCCGATCCTGCGAAAGGTGCGCCTCCCAGATCGCCTCGCTCGCCATCGTTACCGCGAGCGGCAGCGCGCCGCCGGTGAGGCCCTTCGACAGGCACAGCAGGTCCGGCACGACATCGGCCTGTTCGCAGGCCAGCAGCGTGCCGGTCCGGCCCCAGCCGGTCATCACTTCGTCGGCAATGAACAGCGTGCCGTGGGCGGCGCAGATCGCGCGCATGTCTGACAGCACCTCGGCCGCATACATCAGCATGCCGCCTGCGCCGAGCACGAGCGGCTCGACGATGAACGCCGCGGCGCCCGCCGCACATTCGGACTCCAGCGCGTCGAGCGCCAGCTGCGCGCGGGCACCGGGAAACGGCACGCGCCCGACATCGAACAGCAACGGCGCGTATGTCGCGTTGAACACGCCGCGTGCGCCGACCGACATCGCCCCGATGGTGTCGCCATGATAGGAATGGTCCATCACCACGATCCGGTGCCGCTCCTCGCCGCGGTTGGCCCAGAAGCCGAGCGCCATCTTGAGGGCAACCTCGACCGCCGTCGAACCGGAGTCGGAAAAGAACACCCGAGTGAGCGACGGCGGCATGATCCTCCGCAGCCCCGCCGCGACGTCTTCGGCCGGCTCGTGTGTCCATCCGGCGAAGATCAGCTGGTCGAGCTTTTCGGCCTGCTCGCGGATCGCCGCCATGATCCGCGGGTGGCAATGTCCGTGCGTGGTCACCCACCACGACGAGATTGCGTCGACGATCCGCCGCCCGTCGACCGTGAAGAGTGCCGCACCTTCGGCACGCACGACGAGCGGGATCGGCTCGCCGAGGCCGTGCTGGGTGAACGGGTGCCAGACGGGAGACCGGGTCAAGGTCGGGGCGACGGTCACAGGCACAGGCTCGCGTCGAAAGCCGCCCGCAGCGAGACAGCGTCGAGCGGGTCGATCCATGGCAGCCGGCCGAGCCTCTTGACTTGACCCATCTCGCAAATGGTCACCTCGCTGTCCTCGACCGGTTCACCGATGAAGGCAACGCCGTGAATCGCAACGCCGCGCGCTCGCAGCGCCTCGATCGTCAGCAGCGAATGATTGATTGTCCCGAGCGCTGTTCGCGCGACGACGATCGTCGGCAACCCCCAGCGCGCGAACAGGTCGGCGAACAGCACCTTCCGCGTGAGCGGCACCAGCGCCCCGCCCGCACCTTCGATCACCAGCGGGCGCTGGTGCGGCAAGGCCAGCGCGTCGGGATCGATCGCAACGCGATCGATTTCGGCCGCCCTGTGGGGCGAGCACGGCGTCGCCAGCCGCCACGCCTCGGGCAGGATGCGCTCGTGCGGCAGGCCCGAAAGCGCCGCCACGCGCTCGCGGTCGGTGCCGCCTTCGAGCCCGGCCTGGATAGGCTTCCAGTACCACCCGTCGAGATGTCCGGCGAGCGCCGCGGCGAACACGCTCTTGCCGACATCGGTGTCGGTGCCGGTGACGATGAAGCCGCTCATGACAGAGCCGTCGCGAGACACTGCGCCAGTGCCGTCACGTCGCTCACGGTGGCGTTGAGCGTGAGTGAAACGCGCAGCCGCGAGGTCCCTGCCGGAACCGTGGGTGGGCGAATGCCGCGCACGTCGAACCCGGCGGCCTGCACCGCGGCGGCCACCTCCATCGTCCGCGCGTCGTCGCCGAGGATCACCGGGACGATTTGCGAGCGGGAAACGGAGATGCCGAGCGGGGCGAACGCGCGTCCGGCGTGAGCGATCAATTCGTGCAGTTGCTCCCGCCGCTCCGGCTCGTCGGCGAGGATGCGCAGCGCCTCGCGCACGGCGGCGGCCACCAGCGGGCTGGGCGCGGTCGAGAAGATGAATCCGCGCCCGCGATTGACAAGGTGATCGCGCACCACCCGCGGAGCCAGGATCAGCGCTCCCTCGCAGCCGAGCGACTTGCCGCACGTGCGCAGCACGACGAGGTTTTCGCGCCCGTCGAGCCCGTCCGCCAGCCCGCGCCCGCGCTCGCCGAAGACGCCGGTCGCGTGGGCCTCGTCCAGCACCAGGATCGCCTCGTGCCGCTCGGCCAAATCGACCAGGTCGCCGAGGGGCGCGCGATCGCCGTCCATCGAATAGAGGCTTTCGGCAACGATCCACGCGCGCCCGCTGCCGCCCTTCGCCCGCCAGCGCGAAATCGCATCGGCGAAGCTGTCCGCATCGTTGTGGGCCGCCGCCGTCCGATCCGCGCGCGTGAGCCGCAGCCCTTCGTGCGCGCTCGCGTGCACCAGGGCATCGTAAACGACGAGGTCGCCGCGCTGCGGCAGGGTCGACAGCAGCGCCGAATTGGCACCATAGCCGTTGGCGAGGAACAGCGCGCTTTCGCTGCCGAAGAACGCTGCCGCCGCAGCCTCGAGGGCCTCGTGCTCCGGATCGTTGCCGCGCAGCAGCCGCGAGCCGCCCGAGCCGACCGGAACTCCCCGCCCGATCGCTGCCTCGATGGCCCGCTTGAGCCTCGGCGAATGGGCCAGGCCGAGATAGTCGTTCGAGGCGAAGTCCACGCCCCGGCGCGGCGCAAGGCTGCGCAGTCGCCCGTTCGCGGCAATGGAGGCGAGATCGTCACGCTGGGCAGCAAAGAAGACAGGCATGCCGCGCCCTATGGCGCAAGAGCGCGGCAGCGACAAATGCTGCCCGTCGATCAGTTCCAGATGTTGCTCGTCGTCGGCGGCTCGCTGGCCCACTTGAGGAAGTCGAAATCGGGCTTCATGCGGATGAACAGGTTGGCGACCGGCGTCAGCAGGCGGGTGACGTGGCCCTTGCCGGTGAGGTCCTCGAGATAGACGAGGTCGCCCTTGCCAATTCTCACCTTCGTGCCGTCGCTGACCTCGCCCTCGATGTCGCCGACGACGTTGATGGTGAAGGTCTTGGCCGGCGCCCTGTGCCAGTCCTCGACCCCTTGGGCGATCGAGCTGGCGATCACCGCGTCGGCCGGCAGCGGCTTGGGCGAGCCGACAACCTTGACCCGGTTGACGTGCGACACGCCGTTCTCGTCGGCGAAGATATGGATCACTTCCATGATTTTGTCGGGCCCCCTGGCTGGTTCGAGCGGCGTGTCTGCCGCACGAACGCCGCTGGCGGCAAGCGCGGTGATCATGGTTCCAGTCGTGAGCACGGTGCGGCGGTCGGTGTGCATGGGTCCTCTCCCTTAATCGGACAGGGGTTTAGCCGAGCTCGGCCCCCCTGCAATTGCTTTTCGGGCGGTTGTGCGTATATGGCCCCTCGGACCGCCCCGGCCTTTCGAAGCTGCGCCGCTTCGTCCGCCGGGGCGCTCGCTTTCCAGCCGATGAAGGTCATGCCCATGTCCCGCCGCCGCCAGATCTACGAAGGCAAGGCCAAGATCCTCTACGAAGGCCCCGAGCCCGGCACCTTGATCCAGTACTTCAAGGACGATGCGACCGCCTTCAACGCCCAGAAAAAGGGCACGATCAACGGCAAGGGCGTGATCAACAACCGCATCAGCGAGCACGTCTTCACGCGTCTCGCCCATATCGGCATCCCGACACACTTCATCCGCCGGCTGAACATGCGCGAGCAGCTGATCCGCCAGGTCGAGATCATTCCGCTCGAAGTGATCGTGCGCAACGTCGCCGCCGGTTCGCTCAGCAAGCGCCTCGGGTTCGAGGAAGGCGAGCCGCTCCCGCACACCCTGCTCGAGTACTGCTACAAGGACGACGCGCTCGGCGATCCGATGGTCTCGGAAGAAGAGATCGCCTGCTTCGGCTGGGCCTCGAACGAGGAGATGCAGGACATCGCCGCGATGGCGATCCGCATCAACGACTTCATGTGCGGCATGTTCGCCGGGGTCAACATCCGCCTGATCGACTTCAAGCTCGAGTTCGGGCGCGTCTGGGACGGCGACTATTCGCGCGTCATCCTCGCCGACGAGATCAGCCCCGACGGCTGCCGCCTGTGGGACATGACCACCGGCGAAAAGCTCGACAAGGATCGCTTCCGCCGCGATCTCGGTGGCGAGGAAGAGGCCTACCAGGAAGTCGCCCGCCGCCTCGGCCTGTTGCAGGACGACGGCAGCCCCGGCGAGGTGTTCGACCTCACGGCGCACCGCACCAAGCTGCGCTCCGGGCCCAAGTCGAAGAAGTAGCGACGCACTTCGTCCTCCCCACTTGCGCTCGCGCGAAAATGGGGAGGATCAAGCCGGTCTCGGCGTCGGCCTCCCGTCACCCGCCGCTTTGCGCGTGGAGGCACGCGACGTCGTACTGCGATACGGACGCCGTGTTCTTGGAGTTCTGATCCTGCTCGCCGGCATAGACGCTGCCGGCGATGCCGCCGTCCTCGTTGAAGGCGGAGCCGGGCGCGTCGGCGGCATTTCCGGGACTGTTGAGGGCATCGTCCTCGCCGCAGGTTACGCCGGGCTGGCCGGTCGCGTGGTGCGGGCTGATCGAGCCGACGCCCGGTTGGGCCAGGGCAGCGGTCGGCATCAGGGCGAAGGCAGCTGAAAGGGCAAGCGCAAGGGTCGTTCTCATGATGAGCTCCTGTTTGGCCCTCATGTGGGTCGATGATCTCCCCGGGCAGCGCAGGGGGCTCTTCGGTCGGAGTCGAGACGCTGACCGGATGGTCCGTGAACGTGGCAGGGGATCAAGTTCACTGAATGCGTCGGGACGTGCGGATTCAGCCATTGCCCGTTCAGCCCGGCTCCGCCACACACCCTTGCCATGATCCGCCGCTTGCTGGCCGCGCTGCTTCTTCTCGCGGCCTCTCCCACCCTTGCCCAGCCCCCTGCCGTCCACGCGCCTGTCGCGGCCGAGCACCAATGGCCGTTCGCCAAGAGCGACCTCAAGCCCGACCCGGCGTACCGCTTCGGCCGGCTGCCGAACGGCATGCGCTACATCATCCGGCCGAACGCCACGCCCAAGGCCCAGGGGATGGTCCAGTTCTGGGTCGACGACGGATCGATCGCCGAGACCGATGCCGAGCGAGGCTATGCCCATTTCATAGAGCACATGGCCTTCAACGGCTCGACCCACGTGCCCGAGGGCGAGATGGTCAAGCTGCTCGAGCGCAAGGGCCTCGCTTTCGGCGCCGACACCAACGCCTCGACCAATTACGACGTCACGCTCTACAAGCTGGACCTGCCGCGCAACGATGCCGACCTGCTCGACACGGCGCTGATGCTGATGCGCGAGACGGCGAGCGAGCTGAAGTTCGACCCCGCCGCGGTCAATCGCGAAAAAGGCGTCGTGCTGTCCGAAATGCGGGTGCGCAATACCTTTCAGTTGCGCGACTACCTCGACGGGCTCGCCTTCGCCTATCCCGGCGCGCGGTTCGCCGACCGCCTGCCGATCGGCACCGAGCAATCGATCCAACAGGCCACACCTGAAGGCCTGCGCGCGTTCTACAGGCGCGCCTACCGGCCGGAGAACACGGCGCTAATCGTCGTCGGCGACTTCGACCCCGATGCCGTCGAGGCCGCGATCCGCAAGCACTTCGGCGACTGGCGGGCCGAGCCGCCGGTGAAGCAGCCGGGCCCCGGTCCGATCCCGTTCAAGCGCGCCGGCAAGACCGACGTGTACGTCGATCCGGCGCTGGCCGAGCGCGTGACGGTCTCCCGCAGCGGCCCGTGGCTGCACGAGACCGACACCGTCGCCCAGCGCCGCGAGGACATCCTGCGCCAGATCGGATACGGCATCATCAACCGCCGGCTGCAGCGCCTCTCGCGCCAGGCCGATCCGCCGTTCCGCGACGCCGGCATCGGCACCGGTGACATCTTCAAGGTCGGCCGCACGACCAGCCTGGTGGTCGACGCCGCGGAAGGCGAATGGAAACGCGGGCTCGCCGCGGCCGAGCGGGAATACCGCCGCGCGCTCGAGTTCGGCTTCACCCCGGCCGAGGTCGCCGAGCAGGTCGCCAATATCCGCACCTCGGTCGAGGACCAGGCCGCCGGCGCCGCGACCCGGCCCAACAACATGTTCGTCGGCATGGCGATCTCGCTGCTGCAGAACGACAAGGTACCGACGACGCCGCAATCCGGGCTCGAGCGCTTCAACGTCTACGCGCCCGAGATCACCCCGGCCAAGGTTCTCGCCGCCCTCAAGCGCGAGCTGGTGCCGCTCACCGACCCGTTGATCCGCTTCGAGGGCCGCACTCCGCCGAAGGGCGGCGCCGCGGCGCTTCGCGCGGCGTGGAACGCGGGAATGGCCGCGAAGATCGGAAAGCAAAACTCGACCGCCCTCGGGACCTTTGGCTACACCGACTTCGGCCCTCCCGGGAAGATCGTCTCCGACACCACCGAGCCGCTGCTCGGCATCCGCGAGATCGTCTTCGCCAATGGGCTGAGGCTCAACCTCAAGCCGACCGACCTGCAGAAGGATCGTATCGCCATCTCGCTCAACATCGACGGCGGCCAGATGCTCGACACGAAGGACCATCCACTGGCGACCGCGATGGCCGGCGTGCTGCCCGTCGGCGGCCTCGGCAAGCATTCGTACGACGACCTGCAGTCGATCCTCGCCGGCCGCAACGTGAGCTTCGCTTTCGGCGACAGCGAGCGCACCTTCCAGATGGGCGCCCAGACCACGCCGCGCGATCTCGAGCTGCAGCTCGACCTGCTCGCCGCCGCCATCAGCGACCCCGGCTATCGCCCGCAAGGCGAAGCGCAGTACCGCCGCAACATCGAGAACTTCTTCGCCCGGCTCGACGCGACGCCCAGCTCGGCGCTGGCCAACAACCTCGGCAGGATCGTCGCCGACGGCGATCCGCGCTTCACGCTGCAGCCGAAGGCCGCTTACCTCGCGCTCGATTTCCAGCAATTGAGGCAGGCCATCGGCGACCGGCTCGATCACGGGGCGCTCGAGCTGGCGCTGGTCGGCGATTTCGATCCCGACAAGGCGATCCCGCTCGTCGCCAGGACCCTCGGCGCGCTGCCGCCGCGCGAGAAGGACTTCCGCGCCTATTCGGACAACCGCACGCGCCCGTTCACCGCCGACCGCTCGCTGCGCATCGTGCGCCACTCCGGACCCGCCGACCAGGCGATGGTGCGGATGAGCTGGCCGACCGAGGACGACAGCAACTTCGACGACGTGATGAAGCTCGAGCTGCTTCAGCGCGTGATGGACGTCGAGCTGACGGACACGTTGCGCGAGGAGCTGGGGCAGACCTACTCGCCTGGCGTCAGCGCCGAGGAATCGCGCACCTGGCACGGCTACGGCACGTTCAACATCATTGCCTCGGTGGCGACGGCCGACGTCGACGCCGCGCGCAAGGCGATGCTCGAGACGGTGCGCAAGCTCATCACCCAGCCGGTCGACGCCGACACCCTGCTGCGCGCCCGCCAGCCGCTGCTCGAAGCCTACGACAACGCGCTCAAGACCAACGGCGGCTGGATGGCCTACGCCGCCAGCGCGCAGCGCGAACCCGACCGCATCGTCCGCTTCACCCAAGGCAAGAGGATCGCCGAAGCGATCACCCCTGCGGACTTGCAGGCGATTGCCGCGAAGTACCTCGATCCGGACAAACGGCTGGAGATCGACGTGCTGCCGAAGGATGGAGCGGTCGCGAAAACGGCGGGATAGGCAGGAATAAGCAGGCCAGCTAAGGTCTTACCGGATCGCGGCCGCAGAAATCGCGTGCCTGCACGACTCGAGGGCGCGGAAGGCGAGGATCCTTTCCCGCCCATCATTTCGAATTTCGCAGCGCTCGAGTGGTTCTCGTGGGCGATTGCCGCTCTGTGGCTTGTCCTGCTGCCAATCTTGTCGTCCGCGGACGGCGGCGGAATGATCATCCTGCCAGCGCAGGGTCCAGTTTGAGCGGCAGCTTGAGGTAGCGCACGCCGTTCTGCTCCGCCGGGGGAAAACGGCCGGCGCGGACGTTTACCTGGATCGAGGGCAGCAGCAGGCGCGGCGCGCCGAGGGTGGCGTCGCGCGCCTTGCGCATGGCGACGAACTCCTCCTCGCCGACACCGTCATGGATGTGAATCGAGCGGTCTCGCTCCTCGCCCACCGTGGTTTCCCACGCGTACGCGTCGCGGCCCGGCGCCTTGTAGTCGTGGCACATGAAAAGGCGCGTCTCGCGCGGAAACGACAGCAACCTGCGGATCGAGCGATAGAGCTGGTGCGCGTCGCCGCCGGGGAAATCGGCGCGCGCGGTGCCGTAGTCGGGCATGAACAGCGTGTCGCCGACGAACACCACGTCGCCGATTCGATAGCTAACGTCCGCCGGCGTGTGGCCGGGGGTGTGCAGCACCTCAATGGTCATATTGCCGACCTTAAGCCTTTCGCCGTCGGCCAACAGCACATCGAAATCTGCGGCCTCCGGCTTCAGGTCGTCGATCTCGAACACCGGTTGAAAGACCTGCTGCACTTCGCGGATGTGCTCGCCGATACCGACCTTCGCGCCTGTCTTGCCCTTGATGTACGGTGCCGCTGTCAGATGGTCGGCGTGGGCGTGAGTCTCCAGGACCATCGCGATGTGCCACCCTTGCTTTTTCGCGGCGGCGAGGATCGCGTCGGCAGAGCGGACTTCGACCGTGCCCGAGTTCGGATCGAAATCGAGCACCGGGTCGATCACCACGGCCTGGGATGTTTCCGGGTCGCCGACCAGATAGCTGACAGTGAAAGTGGGCTCGTCGAAAAACGCCCGGATGCGCGGTCTTTCGGTGATCATCGCGAAATCTCCTGATCGAACGTTGACAATGTATGAGCATTATCTAATTTAGCAACTTCTAATTGTACGGAGTTGACCGATGACCACCCTCGCCGCCGATCTCGAGCAGTTCGAAGCCCGGGCCGGTGAAGTTGCGACCATGCTCAAGGCCCTCGCCAGCCGCCCGCGACTGATGCTGTTGTGCAAGCTCGTCGAGCACGGGGAGATGCGCGTGACCGAGCTCGCCGAGGCGGTCGGCCTGTCGCAATCGGCGCTCTCGCAGCACCTCGCCAAGATGCGCGAGGAAGGGCTCGTCGCCTTCCGCCGCGACGGCCAGTCGCTGTTCTACTCCATCTCCGACTCGCGCTGCGAGGCCCTGCTCGCGACGCTCCACGGTCTTTACTGCGCTTGAGGATCAGACAAATGCCCCAGACCATTTCCCCCGCCGAAGCCCAACGCCGGATCGAAGCCGGCGCGGTGCTGATCGATATTCGCAACCCCGACGAATACGCCCGCGCGCACATTCCCTGTGCGAGGAACCTGCCGCTGACGCAGATCGGCCGCATCGAGGGCGCGCCGGAGGTGATCTTCCACTGCAAGTCCGGCATGCGCACCTCGGCCAATGCCCAGGCGCTCCAGGCGACAACCGACGCCCCGGTGTTCCTGCTCGAAGGCGGTTTCGACGCCTGGCAAAAGGCCGGCCTCGACTGCAAGGTCGACAAGGCTCAGCCGCTCGAGATCATCCGCCAGGTTCAGATCGGCGCGGGCTCGCTCGTCCTGCTCGGCGTCTTGCTCGGCTTTTTGGTTTCGCCGGCCTTGTTCGGTCTTGCAGCCTTTGTCGGCGCCGGCCTGGTGATGGCCGGAACGACCGGCTGGTGCGGCATGGCCAAGCTGCTTGCCCTCGCCCCATGGAACCGGCGCGCGACAATGTGAAGCGATGATCGACCCGGCGTCCCTCGTCCCCGCACTCGGCTCGGGCATCCTCATCGGCCTGATACTCGGGCTGGTCGGCGGCGGCGGGTCGATCCTGGCCGTGCCGCTGCTGGTCTATGTCGTCGGCGTGAGGTCGCCGCATATGGCGATCGGCACCGCTGCGGTAGCGGTTGCGCTCAATGCCGCCAGCGGTCTCGTCGGCCATCACCGCGCCGGGACAGTGAAATGGCCGTGTGCGCTGGTCTTTGCCGGCACCGGCGCGGTGGGTGCCGCGTTTGGCGCCGAACTCGGCAAGGCCACTGATGGCGCACACCTGTTGGCGTTGTTCGGCGGCATGATGGTCGTCGTCGGCCTGACGATGCTGCGCAAGCGCCGATCGCCCGAGAACCCTGATGTCCGCCTGCGCGCTGCGACCGCCGCGCACCTGCTCCCCCGCCTCGTCCCGGCGGGCCTCGTCGTCGGCGGCCTCGCCGGCTTCTTCGGCATCGGTGGCGGGTTCCTCATCGTTCCCGCGCTGATCCTCGCCACCGGCATGCCACTGAGGAATGCCATCGGCACTTCGCTGGTGGTGGTGACCACCCTCGGTCTCACCACCGCCGCCTCGTACGCGTTGTCCGGCGCAGTCGACTGGTGGCTGGTCGCGGTCCTCTTGGTGGGCGGTGGCGTCGGCTCTCTCGCCGGGATCGCCCTGGGCAAGCGCCTGTCCGGCAAGCGCAGGCTGATGGAAGTCGGCTTCGCGGCGGTGGTGATCGCTGTCGGACTCTACGTTGTCGCCCGCGGTCTCTAGATAGACCGCTTACCTGATCGGTCGAGGCTCGCCAGCGCTGCCACAAGCTCATCGAAACCGTCGATCAGCGCGTCGGCCCCGAGGGTTTCGGGCGGGCCGTCATGGTAGCCGCCGGTAAGCACCACCACCGGCGCTCCCGCCGCCCGCGCCGCGCGGACATCGAAGCTAGAATCGCCGACCATCGCGAAGCGCGTGCCGCCGCAGCGGCGCTTCGCCTCGTCGAGCATGTCGCGGCTAGGCTTGGATCGGCCGGGGCCGAGCGTGTCGCCGCCGAGGATAGCGTCGAACCGGTGGCTGAGGCCGAGCTCGTCGAGCAGCTTGCGGGCGAGGTGCTCCTGCTTGTTGGTCACCACCGCCAGCCGGCAGCCCCTCGCCTCCAGCTCGTCGAGCGCGGCGAGGCAGCCGGGGTACGGCGCGCTGTGCTGCGAGGTGTGGCGCTCGTAATGGTCGATGAGGTCGAGGTAGAGCTGGTGGAACGTGTCCTCGGCGACCGTGCCGCCGGTCCGCTCCAGGGCCCGCGTCAGCATCGCCCGGGTGCCGCCGCCGATCACCTCGCGGGTGGTCGCTTCGCTGACCGGCCCGCGGCCGATCGCCGAGAGCGCATGGTTGAGGGCGCGGCTCAAGTCCGGAGCGGTGTCGATCAGCGTGCCGTCAAGGTCGAAGCCGATGGTGTCGAAGGGGAAGTCGGGCATCGCCGCGGCGCCTGCCAGAGCGATATGGAAACCGCAATCAAATGGTGGCATGGCCCCGCGCGATGACCGAAAGCCCCGCTACCCCCGCGCGCCCGATCGCCGCCGTCATCCTCGCCGCCGGCAAGGGCACGCGGATGAAGAGCAGCTGCCACAAGGTGCTGCATGCCATTGCCGGTCGGCCGATGATCGAGCACCTGCTCGCCTCGCTCGCCGAGCTCGCGCCGGAGCGGACGGTGGTGGTGGTCGGCGACGGGCGTGAGCAGCTCGAACAGCAGCTTGCCGGCCGGGTGGAGCTGGTGGTGCAAGAGCCGCAGCTCGGCACGGGCCACGCGGTCCAGCAGGCCGAGGTGGCGCTGAAGGGTTTCGAAGGCGACGTGCTGGTGCTCTACGCCGACGTCCCCTTTGTCCGCGCCGCAACGATGCGGGCGATGATCGAGCGGCTGCACGTCAAGGGCGATCCCGCCGACGTCGCGGTGCTCGGGTTCGAGCCGGCCGACACGCTCGAATACGGCCGGGTGATCGCCAACGGTGGGCGCATCAGCTGGATGGTCGAGCACAAGGATGCGAGCGAGGACGAGCGCCGCTGCCGGCTGTGCAACTCCGGCCTGATGGCGGCGCCGGCCAAGGTGCTGTTCGGCCTCCTGACGCAGGTCGGCAACGACAACGCGCAGGGCGAATACTACCTCCCCGACATCGTCAACGTGGCGATCAAACAGGGCGGGCACGCCGCGGTTATCACCACCGACGATCCCGACGAGGTCGCGGGGATCAATTCGCGCGCCGAGCTCGCCTCGGCCGAGGCGCGCTGGCAGCACGCACGCCGGCTGCGCGCGATGGCGGACGGTGCGACGCTCGTCGCGCCGGAAACGGTGTTCTTCGCCTGGGATACCGCGCTCGGCCGCGACGTGACGATCGAGCCGAACGTGGTCTTCGGCCCGGGTGCGGCAGTGGCCGACGGCGCGACAATCCACGCCTTCTCACATATCGAGGGCGCTGAGATCGGCGAAGGCGTCTCGGTCGGCCCGTTCGCCCGGCTGCGGCCCGGCGCCAAATTGGGCAACGGTTCCAAAGTCGGCAACTTCGTCGAGGTCAAGAATACCGAGCTGGGCGAAGGCGCCAAGGCCAACCACCTGACCTATCTCGGCGACGCGACCGTCGGCGCGGGGGCGAACATCGGCGCCGGCACGATCACCTGCAACTACGACGGCTATTTCAAGCATCGCACGATCATCGGCGAACGCGCGTTCATCGGCTCGAACAGCGCGCTCATCGCACCCGTCACCATCGGCGCCGACGCGATCGTCGCCGCCGGCAGCGCGGTCAGCCGCGACGTCGCTCCCGGCGAGCTGAGGATGGTCCGCGCCGAGCAGCTGGTGAAGCCCGGCTGGGCCGACCGCTTCCGCGACACGATGACCAAGAAGAAGGCGGAGGCGAGGAAAAGCCAGGATGGCGGCTAACGATGAAGGCCTCGCCCTGGTCCTCCAGGCGAGCATTGAGCATGCCGAGGAGCTGCTCGAAGAACAGGGCGGCTTCCTGCCCTTCGGCGCCCGCGCCCGGATGGATGGCGAGATCGAGTTCCTCGAGACGATCGGCAACGATGCTGGAGAGCCGCTGGAAACGCTGTATCGGCGGATCGGCACGATGCTCTCCGAGGATGCGAAGGAGCACCGCATCCTGGCCGCGGCGCTGATTGCCAACGCGAGCCTTCCCGAAGGTATCGAGCCGATGTTCGACACCGCCCTATCGGTGCTGGTCGAGGCGCCGGACTTCTGCCGCTCGATCGTGGTGCCCTATCGCATCGCCGGCAACGGCGGCCGCGCGAGGATCGAGTTCGGCAAGATGATCCCGGAAGAGGCGGAACCGGTCGTCTTCGCCGGATGAAGGCTATTCCTGCTGCTTGAGAAAGGCGACGAGGGCCGCGAAATAGCGCTGCTGGTCGTCGTACATGGCAAGGTGGCTGCCGTTGGCCATGAAGGCGTACTCGCCGTGGGGCAGCTGCTTTGCCATCTTTTCCATGTAGGCCGGATCCATCGTGTCGTACTTCGCGCCGATCACCAGGGTGGGCACTCTGATCCGCTTGAGGTCGTCGAACCGGTCCCAATTCGCAAGCCGTCCGCTCGCGCCCAGTTCGCTGGGCCCCTGCATCAGGGTATAGATGTGCTCGTTCTCCTTGGCGAAGGCACGGTTCACCGGTTCGGGCCAGTCGGCGGCGGGCCGGCGCAGGAAGTGCTTCTCGTAGAACTGTGGGACGAGGATGCCCATGTAACGCGGATCGTCGGTCTTGTGCTCGGCCTCGAGCCGCTGAATCGTGGCGAGGTCTTCCGGCCTCAGCTGCGGCATCAAGACAGTCCTGGCGTATTCATTGTACGCCGGGATGGAAGCCATCATGTTCGAGATGACCAGGCACTTGAGATGGTCCTGGTGTCTGAGCGCGTACTCGATCGCGAGAAGGCCGCCCCAGCTCTGCCCCAAGAGGCAGAAGTTGTCCTTCGTGAGGCCGAGAGCCGTGCGGACCTGCTCGACCTCGTCGACGAAGCGGTCGGTGGTCCACAGTGAATCGTCGTGGGGCTGGTCGCTGTTGCCGGCGCCGAGCTGATCGTAATAGTAGTATTCGATCCCTGCCGCGGGCAGGAAGGCGTCCATCGCTTCCATGTAGTCGTGAGGCACGGCCGGGCCTCCGTGGAGGAGCAGCACTTTCAGTGTCGGGTTGTTGCCGACCCGCTTGACCCACACCTTGAAGTCACCTTTGGGCGTGTGGATGGGAATCATCCGCGCCCCCCCGGACCAGGCGTCAGGGTGGCCCGTATTGTCGAAGTAGGCCGGCGTTGACGAATCCGCGGAAGGCGCTGGCTTCGCGCAGGCGTTGAGCGCGATTGCCGCGAGAAACGCGGCGGCGTACCGAGCGAAAGGTGCGAACATGGCAGCTGGCTCCCCCCGGGCTGCGACCTTGCACCTCCTAGCCCATTTATCGCCGGCGGGAAATGCGGTCGGCGCCGAACAAGCGGGTTGCTTTGATATCTTGATATGATATCGGTCTGTCAATGGCTCGAATCCTCGTCGACCTTTCCGAAGAAGACGTCCGCTGGCTCGACGCGCTTGCCGCCAGGCAAGGCCGCTCGCGCGCCGCGGTTCTGCGCGAGGCGGTTGGCGCTTTTCGCGATGCGGCCCAGGATGCCGGCATCGAGCGATTTTTCGGTATCTGGCGTGAGCGCGCGGGCGAGACCGGCGAATGAGCGCTGCGGTGTTCGATACCTGGATCCTGCTCGACGCCTTGCGCGGCATTCCCCAAGCGGGCACCGAGCTCAAGCGCTACGGCCAGCGCTACCTGAGCCGCATTAGCTGGATCGAAGTGTTGACCCACGGACTGCCCGACGATGCGCAGCGAACCGAGGCGTTCCTGGCCCATTTCAAGGTTGTCGAGATATCCGATGAAATTGCCAGGAGCGCAGCGCAGCTGCGGGCGCAGCGCCGCGGGCTGACGCTCAGCAACGCGATCGTCCTCGCCACCGCCCAGACGACGGGGCGAATTCTCGTCACCCGCAATACCCACGCGTTCCCGGCGCAAATGCCGGGCATCCGCGTGCCCTATTCGCTTGAGGAAGGTTAGAAGCCCATGTGCGGCATCATCGGCATCGTCGGCAACACGCCGGTCGCGGAGCGGCTCGTCGACGGGCTCAAGCGGATGGAGTACCGCGGCTACGACAGCGCGGGCTTGTGCACCCTGTATGACGGCAAGCTGGTCAGGCGACGAGCCGAAGGCAAGCTCCTAAACCTCGTCCTGGAGCTCGAGCGGAACCCGGCAGCGGGCACGGTCGGCATCGCCCATACGCGCTGGGCGACCCATGGAGCCCCGACAACCAGCAACGCGCACCCCCATGCGACCGACGAGGTCGCCCTGGTGCACAACGGCATCATCGAGAATTTCCGGGCGTTGCGGCAGGAGCTGGAAGCGCGCGGCCGCACCTTCGAGAGCGAAACCGACACGGAGGTCGTCGCTCATCTCGTTTCCGAGCTGGTGGAACGGGGCAAGTCCCCCGAGGAAGCGGTTCGCGAGGTGCTTCCCCGGCTGCGAGGTGCCTTTGCCCTGGCGATCGCTTTCCGGGCGCACCCTGAAATGCTGATCGGCGCCCGACTCGGTTCACCGCTGGTGGTCGGCTACGGAAATGGCGAAACCTATCTCGGCTCGGATGCCCTCGCACTCGCCCCGTTGACGCAGGAAATCGCCTATCTCGAAGAAGGCGACTGGGTCGTGATCAGTCGCGAGGGAGCGACGATCTACGACAGTGATAACAACGCGGTAACACGCGAGGTCACGACTTCCGGAGCCCTCACGGAAGACATCGAGAAGGGCGCCTATCGCCATTTCATGCAAAAGGAGATCTTCGAGCAGCCGACAGTCGTCGCCCAGACGCTACGCAGCTACCTAAGGCCGCTCGAGCAGGAGGTCGCGTTACCCCAGATGGACTTCGACATCACCGGCATCGAGCGCGTCACCATCGTTGCGTGCGGCACGTCCTATTACGCCGGGATGGTCGCCAAGTACTGGTTCGAACAGTTCGCGCGCGTGCCGGTCGACATCGATTTCGCCAGCGAATTCCGTTACCGCAAGCCGGTCCTGCAGAAGGGAGGGCTGGCCCTGTTCATCTCGCAGAGCGGTGAGACCGCCGACACGCTGGCCGCTCTTCGGCATTGCAAGGCCGAGGGACAGACGATCGCCGTCGTCGTGAACGTGCCGACGAGCTCAATGGCACGCGAGGCCGATCTATTGCTGCCCACCCACGCCGGGCCCGAGATCGGTGTCGCGAGCACCAAGGCATTCACGTGCCAGCTCGCCGTGCTCGCCGCGCTTGCGGCCCATTTCGCCGTTCGCAAGGGGCGGATGTCACACGAGGAAGAGGCGGGCATTGTCCGTCACCTGCTCGAAGCCCCCGCGGCGCTCAACGCCGCGCTGGATCATGATGGCGAGATCGCCGGGATGGCGCACCTCATCGCTCCGGCCCGCGACGTGCTGTATCTCGGCCGCGGCCCGGATTTCCCGTTGGCGCTGGAAGGAGCGCTGAAGCTGAAGGAAATCAGCTATATCCACGCCGAGGGATACGCCGCGGGTGAGATGAAGCATGGTCCCATCGCGCTGATCGACGAAGCCGTTCCGGTGATAGTCCTCGCACCGTCCGGTCCGCTGTTCGAGAAGACCGTCTCCAACATGCAGGAAGTACGGGCCCGGGGCGGGAAGATCGTGCTGATCTCCGACGCCGAAGGCCTGGGCGAGGCGAGCGAAGGCTGCCTCGCGACCATCGAGATGCCGCGCGTGCATCCGCTGATTGCTCCGCTGGTCTACGCGGTGCCGGTGCAGCTGCTCGCCTACCATGTCGCCGTCGCCAAGGGGACCGATGTCGATCAGCCGCGCAACCTCGCCAAGTCGGTGACGGTAGAATAACGTTTCAAAACCTATCGTTGGTTAGTCGGGCTTTACGGCGTCTCAACCATTGGCGGGCTACGCGCTCCCATCGTGACCGACAGCCATTCCGAACTGCCGCAGCTGCCCCTCAAGTTGCCGCTGCTGGCGCTCATCGGCATCAGGGATCCCGAACAGGGAAGCTGGGCGGCCTTGCGCGCGATCCAGTACGCGCAGATACATCGCCTGTCGCGCAGCCGCGCCCTCGCCCATGTGATGAGCGCTTTCGTTACGGTCGGCTTGTTCTTCGGCAAAGTGCCCGCGCTCGCCCTGGCGCCGTGGGTGCTGGGCCTTGCCGCCGCATTGTGGAATTCGCTGCGCATCGACCGCGCCCTCGCGGACATCCATCACCGTTCGATGACCCGTCATGAATTCCGCCGCCAGGCGCTCGGCGTCGCCGGGGTGGCCGCGGTCTGGGCGATCGCGTTGCTGGCCTTCACGCATTGGGGCACGATGGCCGACCATTTCGCCTTGTGGACGCTGTTGGCGATGCTGATCGCCGGATCCGCGTTCGCCTTGGCGCCCGCGCCGATGGCGACGATCGCGTTCTCGGGCGTCACGGGGCTGGCGGCCATGGTCTCGTTTCTCCTCAAGGGAGAACTCACATTCGCCGTCGTGGTCAGCGCTTTCGTGGTCATATCGATCGCCGGCGCGCTCAACATCGCCCGCACCTACCTCGCCGCCGAGATCGCCGAGGCCGGGGTGGCCGAGAAGAGCGAAGTCGTCTCGCTTCTGCTGCGCGAGTATGCGGATAACGCCGCCGACTGGTTGTGGCAGGTCGATACCAATCGGCGCATCCGTTCGGCGAGCCCGCGCTTCGCCTACGCACTCGGCCGCGAAATGGACGCCATCGAAGGCGAATCGTTCATCAAGCTGATCGCCGGCGAGGCGTGGGAAAAGGGCCAGTTCGCACCTAGCCTCCACGATCTCGCCGAACGGCTCAAGCAACGCGAGAGCTTTTCCAACCTGCTCGTCCAGGTCGAAGTCGGCGGTGCCCGCCGGTGGTGGGAGATTTCCGGCACGCCGATGCGCGGCGAGAAGGGTGAGTTCATCGGCTTCCGCGGGGTCGGCTCCGACGTCACGCACGAACGCGAGTCCAACGAGAAGATCGCCTACCTCGCCCGCTACGACACCCTAACGGGGCTGCCTAACCGGCTGATGGTCACCGAATCCCTGAAGGACGCGCTCAAGTACGCCGAGCAATGGCGCACGCGTTGCGCGTTCCTGATGATCGACCTCGACCGGTTCAAGGCGGTCAACGATTCGCTCGGCCACCAGATCGGCGACCTGATGCTGGCCCAGGTCTCGCACCGGCTCGAGGAACTGGCGAGCGACAACGAGATGTGCGGCCGCCTCGGCGGCGACGAGTTCGCCGTCGTCATCCGCGACGCGTCAAACCGCAACGCCGTCGCCGCCTTCGCCGACAAGATCATCAAGGCGCTGTCGCAGCCTTACGACGTCGAGAACCACAAGCTCTACATCGGCGCCAGCGTCGGATCGGCGATGGGACCGCGCGACGGGACGACCGTCGAGGCGCTGATGCGCAACGCCGACCTCGCGCTTTACCGTGCCAAGGACGCCGGTGGCGGCGAGCATTGTGTGTACGAGCCGACGCTGCATGCGGAAGCGGAGGAGCGCCGCCAGCTCGAGTCCGCGTTGCGTTTCGCCACCGACAAGGGCGAGCTGCTGCTCAACTTCCAGCCGGTCGTCGACTCCAAGCTTGAGACAGTGGTCGCGTTCGAGGCGCTGGTTCGGTGGCAGAGCAAGGAGCACGGCTTCATCAGTCCCGCCAAGTTCATTCCGCTCGCCGAGGACACCCGTCTCATCGTGCCGATCGGCGAGTGGGTGATGCGCGAGGCCTGCCGCGAGGCCGCCCGCTGGCCCGACCACATCAAGATCTCGGTCAACGTCTCGGGCGAGCAGCTGCTCGAGCCGGGCTTCTCCAAGACCGTCGTCCGCGCCCTCTCCGACTCCGGCCTCCCCGCCGAGCGGCTCGAGGTCGAGGTGACCGAGAGCATCTTCGTGCGCGACGCGCAGATCGCGCGACAGGCGCTTGAGGAGATCATCGCGCTCGGCTGCACGATCGCCCTCGACGACTTCGGCACCGGCTACTCCTCGCTCGGTTATCTGCGCGCCATCCGCTTCTCGACCATCAAGGTCGACCGCAGCTTCGTCCAGGGCGCGGCGCAGAACAGCCCCGAATCCCTCGCCATTGTCCGCGCCGTCGTCGCGATGGCCGACAGCCTCGGCATGACCACCACCGCGGAAGGGGTCGAGACCGCGGCCGAAGCGGCCCTGATCCGCGACATGGGCTGCACCAAGATCCAGGGCTTCTACTTCGGCCGGCCGATGCCGGCGGCGGAAGCGCTCGGCGTCGCCCAGCGCAGCAAGATCGGCAAGGCCGCCGCCTAAACCCCCACCAGCCCCTCAACTGCACTCTCGAACAGCACCCGCCCGTCGCTGTTGCCCATCTCGGGCTCGATCGCGCGCTCGGGGTGCGGCATCATGCCGAGGACGTTGCCCTGGGCATTGAGCACCCCCGCGATCGCCCGCTGCGAGCCGTTGCAGTTCTCGCCATAGCGGAACGCCACCCGGCCCTCGCCCTCCAGCCGGTCGAGCGTTGCCTCGTCAGCGAAATAGTTGCCGTCGTGGTGCGCGACCGGAAGGTGGATCGTCTCGCCCTGCTCGTAGCCGGCGGTGAACAGCGACTGGCTGTTCTCGACCTCGAGCGGCACCGTGCGGCAGACGAAGGTCAGCTGTGCGTTGCGCATCAGCGCGCCGGGCAGCAAACCGCTCTCGGTCAGCACCTGGAAGCCGTTGCAGACGCCGAGCACCGGCACGCCCTTGTTCGCCGCCTCGACTACCGCGCGCACGATCGGGCTTCTCGCCGCCATCGCTCCGCAGCGCAGGTAATCGCCATAGGAGAAGCCGCCCGGCAGGCCGATGAAGTCGAGCCGCTCGGGCAGCTCGGCGTCGCCGTGCCACACGCGGATCGCCGGAGCGCCGGAGACCTTCTCAAGCGCATCGGCGAGGTCGCGGTCGCAATTGGACCCGGGGAACGTCACCACGGCGGCACGAAAGGCCATTACACGGTCTCCAGCTTCTCGATGCGGTAGTTCTCGATCACGGTGTTGGCGAGAAGCTTCTCGCACATGTCCTTCAGCGTGGCGTCGGCAGTGCCGTCGGCGACGTCCAGCTCGATCAGCCGGCCGACACGCACGTCTTCGACGCCGCGAAAGCCGAGCCCCTCCAGCGCGTGGTGCACCGCCCTGCCCTGCGGATCGAGCACTCCGGGCTTGAGGCTGACGAAAATGCGGACCTTCATGGGCAGGCCTTTCGGGAGGTGCTGGTTACTCGCGCGGAGCCTATGGCGATTGCCGCCGCGCGCGACAAGGGGCGCGGCGGGCGTAGCCGACAAAGGTGGCGCATTCCATCCGCAAGATCCCCATGCACGCGTCCGTGCAGCAAGTCGCGCTGCCCGCACGCCAAGGTCAGGAATTCCACAGATCGCGCGTTTGAAGCATCTGCCGATCCTTCGAGCCGGGCTGGGGCGAGTCAGGACGAAGATATGAGGAACGTGGCGTGCAGGAAGGAGACGATGAGCTACGCAGTTGCCAGGCGATATCCCACGGCCGGCTCGTTGACGATCAGGGCCGGGTGTGCGGGGTCGGGCTCCAGCTTTTGCCGCAAGGCGCGGATGGCGACGCGCAGGTAATCGATCTGGTCCTGCTGCGCCGGACCCCACACCGCGCGCAGCAGCTGGGCATGGGTGAGGACGCGGCCGGCTTGCTTGGCGAGCTCGGCCAGGACCGCGTATTCCTTGGGCGTCAGGTGCACATCCGCGCCGTCGCGCTGCACCGACCGGCGATAGAGGTCGATCTTCACCCGGCCCGCCTCGACCGGCTCCTGGTCGGAAGCCGGGCTGAGGTCGAGCAGGTTATCGATGTAGCGGTCGAGCCTGTTCGCCTCGGCCGCGACCGTCGAGACCTGGGCCTTGTCCGCCGCGCCGGCGCGCCTCAACGCGCGAGCGGCGGCGATGATCGCGGTCAGGCGTGGCTTGATGTCCTGCCCAATCGAGGCCAGCAGGGCCGATCGCAGCCGGTCGTGCTCGCGCACGGCGACGAACTCGCGCGCGTCGCGTTCAAGCCGCGCCCGTTCAAGCGCCAGCGCAACCTGGTCGAGCAGGTTGCGAAGCAACGGCAGTTGGTCACGTTCGACCGCCGGCATCCCGTCGTCACGGGAAAGGCCGACGGCGGCCATCACCGCCTGGTCGGATTCGACCGGGTGGAACTGCCACTCGGCCATATCCACGCGCCTGACTCCGCGGCCGGCGGGCTTGCCGGTGTTAAGTGTCATCGCCGCGGCGGCGAAATCGCTCGGGGCGAGGTCCGCCTTCGCCGGCGCGCTGGCGACGAGCCGTGGCTTGTCGCGGCCCGTCAGCAGCACGGCGTTGCAGTCGAACAGCCGCGAAAGGTCCTTCACCGCCAGGCCGACGATACCGTCCTCGCTGGTGCACGACAGCAGGCGCCGGGCAAGGCCGGCGATGGTCGCGTTGCGCTCGGCGTGCGCTGCGGCCAGCTGCGCCTGTTCCCGCAGCGAGCCGGCGAGGCGGCTGGTGACGACCGCGACGAGGAACAGCATCGCGACAGTCACAATGTCTTCGGGGCTGTGGATCAGGAACGTGCGATAAGGCGCGGTGAAGAAGTAGTTGTATGCGAGCGCGGAGCCCACCGCCGCGACAAGCGACGGCCACAGCCCGCAATAAATCGCCGCGGCCAGCACGGCCGGAAGATAGAGCAGCACGACCGGCGCGGTGCCCCAGCGCGGGGCAATTAGCAGGCCCAGCGCCGTGGCGGCCGCGATCATCAGCACCGCGGCCGCATAGGCGAGCACATCCGGAGCCATCGCCCGGCGGGCGCCGTCCACGGAGATAGCGCTCGAATTCATGGGGCCAATTTGCGCCCGCGCAAGCCTTGCGTCGAGAGGCGATCGCTCTTTCCCTATCCGATTCCACATGGAAACTTTATGCCGTCCCGGCCCACATATGAGACATGGCCACAGCCCTCAGCATCGCACCGGCTGACGAGGGCGCGCTATCGTCATCCGATCGCCCGAGCCAGCGCCTTCCGATCCTGACGATCGGCGCGCTTGGCGTGGTATTCGGCGACATCGGCACGAGTCCGCTCTATGCGGTCCAGGCGACACTCGATCCGCGCTACCACCTCGGCGCGAACGTCACCGATCTCTACGGGATCGTCAGCCTGATCTTCTGGTCGTTCGTCTTCGTGGTGACGATCAAGTACGTCTTCATCGTCATGCGCTGCGATAATCGCGGTGAGGGAGGCAGCCTCGCCCTTTACGCCCTGATCCAGCGACAGTTGGGCGCCGCGGCCCCGCAGCGCTGGCTGCTGATCGCGGCACTTTTCGCCACCGCCCTGTTCTATGCCGATGCGATGCTGACGCCGGCGATATCGGTGATCTCGGCGGTCGAAGGGCTCGGCGTCGTGAGCGCCACGTTCCAGCCGTACATCGTGTGGATCGCGCTGGCGATCCTGATCGGGCTGTTCGCCATCCAGCGCTACGGCACCGAGCGCGTCGGCAAGCTGTTCGGCCCTGTCATGCTGACCTATTTCCTGGCGATCGCCGCGATGGGGGTGCGTCACATCCTCGGCCATCCGCAGGTGTTCCGCGCGCTCAACCCGGCGTACATCGGTGGCTTCTTCCAGACCCACCCACTCCATTCGTTCCTGTCGCTCGGCGCGGTGGTCTATGCGTTCACCGGCACGGAAGCACTCTATGCCGACATGGGCCATTTCGGGCGCAAGCCGATCGCGCTCGCATGGCTCTACATCGTCTTGCCCGCGCTGCTGCTCAACTACATGGGCCAGGCGGCGATGCTCATCCGGCATCCTGAGTTTGCCGACAACCCCTTCTTCCGCATGGCCCCACCGTCTCTGACCATCCCCCTGCTCGTCGTGGCGACCCTGGCGACGATCATCGCCAGTCAGGCGGTCATCTCCGGCGCGTATTCGGTGACGCAGCAGGCGATCCAGCTCGGCTTCATCCCGCGGCTGCGCATCACGCACACCTCTTCGCGCGCGATCGGGCAAATCTACCTGCCGACCGTGAACTGGGCGCTGGCGGCGATGATCGCGCTGCTGGTCGTTTCGTTCCGGCACTCGGCGGCGATGCTGCCGGCTTACGGGCTGGCGGTCGTCGGCACGATGCTCATCACGACACTGATGCAATATGTCGTCGTGTTCCGCATCTGGAAGCGCCCGCTGTGGCAGGGCGCGATCGGCATCGCCGTGTTCGTCACCGTGGACCTGGTGTTCTTGAGCTCGGGCCTCGCCAAGCTGTTCGAAGGCGCCTGGTTTCCCATCCTCGTCGGACTCGTCATCTTCACGCTGCTGAGCACCTGGGCGACTGGCCGGCGGCTGATGCGCGCACGGCTGGCCGAGACCGGCCTGCCGCTGCCGATCTTCATCAAGTCGGCAGCAACGTCGGCCCACCGGGTGCGCGGCACGGCGGTGTTCCTGTCCGCTTCGTCCGACACCATCCCCTCGGCCCTGCTGCACAATCTCAAGCACAACCAGGTGCTGCACGAACGAGTGCTGATCCTCACCGTGAAGGTCGAGGAGGTGCCGTATATCGACGCTCCCAGGCGCCTCGAGGTTCACCCCGCCGGCGACGGCTTTTACCGCGTGATCCTCCACTACGGCTTCATGCAGGAAGTCGACATTCCACGCGACCTTGCCCGCATCGGCAACATCGGCGAGCCGTTCGACATGATGCGCACCAGCTTCTTCCTTGGCCGGCAGAAACTGATCCCGTCGAAGGAGCGCCCCGGCATGGCGGTCTGGCGCGAGCGGCTGTTCGCGTGGATGAGCAAGAGCTCCGAAAGCGCGATGGAGTATTTCCAGCTCCCGACCAACCGGGTGATCGAGCTCGGCAGCCAGCTGCAGATCTAGGCCTCCCCCTCACTTTCTTTTTGCGAAAGGGCTTGCCTGACAGGCCGGTTGGTCTTTCAATGCGCGCCAGCGCGCCGGAGGGCGGGAAGGGGAGAGTGGAATGAGCAAGGCATTGAGTTCCAAGGTTTCCAGGACTGTCGCGCTCGCGCTTTTCGTCTCGCTCCTGTCGCCACCCGCTCCCGCCCCCGCGCAGAAGCGCCCCGCGGACCTCACGCAACTTCCACCCACGCCGACCACCTATACCCCCGCCAAGACGCCGTGGGGGGATTGGGACTTTCGCGGGACCTGGCCGCTCGACAACGTCGCCGGTGCGCGCATCCTGTTCCAGCGGCCGAAAAGTTATGGCAATCGCGTGTGGCTGACGGACGAGGAGCACGCCAAGCGCATCGCCAATGCGGTCAAGTCCGACGCCGGATACACGCCCGACACCGAGATCGGGCAGCAGTCGGGCACGCAGGGCCTAGCCGACTGGACGCGCAAGTCCGACTTCTCTTGGCGCACATCGCTGCTGGTCAGCCCGACGGACGGCCAGCTGCCGCCGCTGACGCCGTGGGCGCAGAAGATGTTCGAGAACGGTCGCTCCGGCTGGGTGCCGGGGCAGGAATACGACACGCCGGCCGATTTCGACGCCTGGGACCGGTGCATCACGCGCGGCTTTCCCGCCTCGATGCTCCCCAACCGCTACAACCACGGCATCCGCGTGTTCCAGTCGCCGGGGTACATCACGATCGTCAACGAGATGCTCGGACGGCGGGTGATCCCGATCGTGCCGAAGAGCGAGGTCGGGCGGCACTGGCCGAAGCAGGTCGAAGGGTGGTGGGGCGACTCGCGGGCCTATTGGGACGGCAAGACGCTGGTTATCGAAACCAGCAACCTGAAGAGCGGTGACAGCGTGACCGAGGACCTGCAGAAGCGCGCCGCCGCACCGGTGATCGTGACGATGATCGGCGGCGCGCCGCTCGACACCATCCCGGTCAGCGCCAGGGCCCATTCGGTCGAGAAGCTGACCATGACCGGGCCGGATTCGATCCTCTATGAGGTGACTTACGACGACCCGGAGGTGTTCACCGCCCCGTGGACCGCGCAGGAGGAATGGAGCCGCAACGACAAGTACCAGATGTTCGAATACGCATGCCTCGAAGGCGACGTGCAGATCCGCGGCTATGTCAGCGCCTCGCGCGCCGCCCGCGCACAGATCGCCGCCGGGACGAGGAAGCCGGAGACGATCGAGAAGGATTCGCGCTCTCGGTTCACCAAGACATTCGACTTTGATCCGGTGGCGCCGGGCGCGCCTCCGCCGCGGACTGCGCGAGCGCAAGCATCGAACGGCGGCTAGCGGCTTCGAAGGCCGCCCGGCATACGCTGCATGGGCGTTTCGGGACTTGCCCCGGATGTGGTAGGGGCCGCTATCCGTAGCCGACAGTCCGGGGGGATGAGCATGCGGAACTACCTGATGACCGCCCTTGCGGGCGCCGCCCTGACGGCGTGCCAGCAACAGTCGGCCACCGAGCCAACCGCCAGCGAGACCGCCGCGGCGCAGGCTGGCGCGATGCCGGCAGCCGCCAGCGGAACACCGGCCGCGCAAGTCGATCCAGCGGCGCACAACGGCGCCGCACCGGCTGGCGCCCCAAGCGAAGCTCCGGCAGCCGCCGATGTGCCGGCCGCCCCGTCAGGCAGCGGCTACGACTGGGCCGAGGCGCACAACATCGACGACGTGAAGGATTGCACCGTCGGCGACGAGGACTTCCGCCAAGGCTGCCAGCTCTACGTCAACGAAAAGGGCGTCGAGGAGGGCGAGCAGGAGTTCGAGGGCGACGACGAATAGACCCTTGGTCCCGCAGGAAGATTTCCTCGATCGCCAGCCCGAACACGCAAATACCCCCGACATGATTCAAGGGAGTGGATGCTTAACCAATCAGCCCTCGACCGCCTTCACCAGTCGCCGCTCCAGCGACGCGAGGACGTTGGCCAGTTCGTGGCCGCGCTTGAGGACCTGGCCGTGCTCACCGAACAGGGTCCACTGGCCCTGCTTGGTCCGCAGCGCGGGGCGCTTCTCGATCCGCATCTGGGGGACTTCGGCGTGGCGGCGGAACGCGGCGAAGACGGCGTGGTCGCGGGTGAAGTTCATCGCGTAGTCGCGCCATTCGCCGGCGGCGACCATGCGGCCGTAGAGGTCGAGGATGCGGCTCAATTCGGCGCGCTCGAACCCGACCTGGTTGGGAATGCGGGCCGGGAACGCGACGATCGTGCCGCTGCCCGGCCCGACGCTCATTAGCTATTGCTCCCGCTGCGCTTGCGCGATCGCGCGGGCGCAGGTTCGGATTGCGGCGCATCCTCGTCCGCCGGGCGCATCTTCTCGAGCTCGGCGTGGAAAATGGCGAGGCGCGCCTCGAGCTCGTCGATGCGCTGGGCGGTCGGCTCGCACGGTTCCTCGCACGGGGTGCCGTAGGGGATGAACTCGCGGACGTAGGTTTCGACCGGAACGAGCGTGCTGCGCGCCTTGAGACCGACCATCGTCGCCCCTTCCGGCACGTCGTCGGTGACGATCGCGCCGGCACCGATGCGGGCGCGTTCGCCGATGGTGATGGGCCCGAGGATCTGCGCCCCTGAGCCGACGATCACGTTGTCCTTCAGCGTCGGGTGGCGCTTGCCGCCCTTGCCGCTCGTCGGGTTGGTGCCGCCGAGGGTGACGCACTGGTAGATCGTCACGTTGTCGCCGATCTCGGCGGTCTCGCCGATCACTGTGAAGCCGTGGTCGATGAAGAAATTCTTGCCGATCTTGGCGCCCGGATGAATGTCGATGCCGGTGAGCCAGCGGGAGACGTGGTTGACCAGCCGGGCGAGGAAGTACAGCTCGGCTTCGAACAGCCAGTGCGCGGCACGGTGCAGGCCGAGGGCCCAGACGCCGGGATAGATGAGGATTTCCCACCGGCTGCGCGGCGCCGGGTCGCGGGCGTGAATGGAATCCAGGTAGGCTAGCAAGCGATCCCACATAACTGCGTGATTCTCCTTCAAACGCCGCCTTAAAGCAAGACACCACCGTTAACCTGTCGAACCAGGTTCATGCGTTTGCCTGCTAGAGCAGGCGGGGCTCCTCCGGGCCCTGGACCGCTTCGAGCGCCGCCCGCCAGATGACCAGCGTGGGCGGTGCCTTGCGTTCCAGGCTCAGCGTGTCGATCGCTTCGACCAGCTTTTCGAGCTGCAGGTAGGAACGCTCTGCGCGGGGGACAAGGTATTGTGCGGCGTCCTCGCCCAGCGGGAGCCCGCGCTCCTCGGCGTGGCTGAGGATCAGCTCCGCCGCCATGGCGTCGTCGGGCGGCCCGATTTCGAGCTGGAGCGCGGCTCCCAAGCGGGACTTGAGATCGGGCAGCGCGATATCCCAAGGCGGCACGCCGCCGACGATCAGCAGCGGCCGGCCGTCCTCCTGGGCGCGGTTCCAGCGGTGGAACAGCTCGGCCTCGTCGAGGGCCTGGGCATCGTCGATGGCGTCCCCTTTCCCACTCTCGGAGAACCAGCGGGCGAGCAGCGACTTGCCTGAGCGCGACGGGCCGGTGAGCACCGCCGCGCGGAACGGCCAGCTTCGCGGGTTCTTGAGGGCTTCCACCACCGCCGCATTGCCCTCGCCGAGCACGATTCGTCCGGGGCCGGCGGCCACGCGGGCAAGAGGAAGGGCGATCTGCGACATTGTCGCACCAGCCCTAGCGTCACTAGCGATGAATGACGAGAACGCCGGCGACGTTGCTGACCTGGAACCCGCGCCCGCGCAGCGCCGCGGCCAGGGCGTCGAGGTCACCGGCAAAGCCGACCCGCATCACCGACATGCCGCCGATGGCGATGCTGCTCGGCGTCGCCGAACGCACCCCTGGCGTGGCGCGAACGAAGGCGAGAGAGGTATCGACTTCCGCCGCGCTGGGCGTGGCAAACTGGATGGTGAAGCCGTTGACCTGTCCGGCCGGTGGCGGCGCGCCCGGCCCGGTGACCACGGTCTGACCTTCGGGAATGGCCGCGGCGGCGGCTTCCTGCGCCCTGGCTGCGTCGAGCAGCGCCTGGATCGCCGGGCTGATCTGGATGTTCTCGTGCCCGAGCGTCGAATCGGGCCGCAGTTTGCCGTCGGCAAGCGCAAGGCTGAAGATCCGGTCGAAACGCTGCACGGCCTGCTCGAGCATCTGCGGCAGCGCGTCGTCGTTCGCCGCGGTCATGGTGAACTGGTCGAGGTAGGTGCTGTCCGGGCCATAGCGGGCGGTGAAGGTCCCCTTGACCGGCCCGCCCGGCCATTGCCGCTGCAGCTGCGCGACCGGCACGATGATGTCGGACGCGCCGTAGGCATCGAGGATGTTGTTCCACCAGGCGCGGCTACGGCGGCCGGTCTGGCCGTAAGTCAAGAGCAGCGAGTCCCCGCCGGCGCCGACGGGACGGACGTAATCGATCGCGCTCGCGCCGGACTGGAACTCGGCCCAGGCGCGCTGCCACGGATTGCGCACCTGGTACATCGTGTAAGTGCCGCCGGAGATCAGCACAGGCAGCGTCAGCATCGGCTGTGAATGGGCCTGCTCGCCGGCCGCGCCGAGCAGCGCCCCGGCCCGCTTGCGGTCGAACACCACGCCGAGCGTCGCCACGTAGCGGCGCGGGCCGACGCGTTCCTTCTGGATCAGCACCGCCGAAACCATCGATTCGATCTGCTGTGGCGGAAGGTCGGGACCGCCGACCTTCTTCCACGCCTGGACCTCGGCCGCGAGCCAGCCCTGCTGGCGCGCATCCTCCGGATTCTTGCCGACGACGTTTACGTCGATGTTGCCGACCGAGATATCGGTGGTCGCAGCGACCGGCGCGATCCCGCGGTCGCCGGAGACTTGCGCGATCAGCGCTGCCGCGACGGCGAGCGCCGCTCCGCCGAGGACGACGGGGAGCAAGCGGCGTTTGGGCGGTGAAAGGAGAAGCGTAAGAGCCGTCATCAGGGGAAACCGCGCGCCTTTTGCCGAAAGGCGAGTGGAAATCCAAGCGCGAAAGGATAAAGCGAGCCGCGATGCCTGCCAACGACCCGCCACCCGACCGCAATTACACCTACGAACAGGCCGGCGTCTCGATCGATGCCGGCAATGCGCTGGTCAAAGCGATCGGCCCGTTGGTCAAGGCGACCCGGCGGCCGGGTGCGAATGGCGAGATCGGCGGCTTCGGCGGGTTCTTCGACCCGAAGGCGGCGGGCTATTCTGATCCGATCCTCGTGGCGGGGAACGACGGTGTCGGCACCAAGCTCAAGCTCGCCATCGACCACGGGCGGCACGACAGCGTCGGCATCGACCTCGTGGCGATGTGCGTCAACGACCTCATTGTCCAGGGCGCCGAGCCGCTGTTCTTCCTCGACTACTTCGCGACCGGGAAGCTGGAGACGGGGGTCGCCGAGCGGGTGATCGCCGGCATCGCCGAAGGCTGCAAGCAGGCCGGCTGCGCGCTGATCGGCGGCGAGACGGCGGAAATGCCCGGGATGTATGCCGAGGGCGACTACGATCTTGCCGGCTTCTGCGTCGGCGCGGTCGAGCGCGGCGAGCAGCTGACCGGCGAGCGTGTCGCGCCCGGCCACGTGCTGCTCGGCCTCGCAAGCTCCGGCGTGCATTCGAACGGGTTCTCGCTCGTGCGGCGGCTGGCGGCCGACATGGGCTGGCAGCTCGACGCGCCCGCGCCGTTCGACGATGCACGAAGCCTGCTCGACGCGCTGATGGAGCCAACGCGCATCTACGTCCGCCCGCTGCTTCCGGTCGTGCGCGGCGGGAAGGTCGACGCCCTCGCCCACATCACCGGCGGCGGGCTGCTCGAGAACGTGCCGCGCGTGCTGCCGCAGGGAACCCGCGCCCTGATCGACGCCGGCGCCTGGGAGCAGCCTCAGCTGATGGCGTTCCTCCAGCGGCAGGGCAACATCACGCCCGCCGAGATGATGCGCACGTTCAACTGCGGCATCGGCATGGTGCTGGCCGTCCAGCCGGAACTGGCGAGCGAAGTCGTCGCCGAGCTCGAGGAGGCGGGCGAGGACGTCGCGCACGTCGGCGAAGTCGCCGCCGCGCCGCGAGGCTGCACGGTGCGCGGGCCGGCCGGCAGCTGGGGCTCGGTCGAAGCGTGGGAAGCCGCGCACGCCTCCTAGCCTATTCCCGGGTCTTCGCCGGCAGGCCTTCGATATTTTCGCCAAGGGTGTCGCGCAGGTACAGCTCGCGGACCCCGACGTAAGCGACCACCAGCAGCGCGCCGGCGAAGAACACGCCGTAGATGCCGAACACCGCGCCGACGCCGAGGATGACGAACAAGGTCAGCGCGGGCGGGATCTTGACGACGCTGCGGTTGAGGCCGGGGGTCAGCGCGTAGGCTTCGACGAGGCGCACGACCAGGTAGGCGACGACTGTGTGCCACAGGACGTCTCCGCCGGCCGTCGCCGCCAGCCCGATCGCCGGCAGCATGGCTACCGCGGGCCCGACATAGGGCACGAATTCCGAAAGACCGCCGAGCAGCCCCAGCGCGGCCCAGCTATTCAGCCCGGCGAGCCACAGCGCGCCCGAGATAACCAGGGTCATCGCCACCATCGCCAGCAGCTTGGCCTTGAGCCACAGGCGCAGCGCGGCCGAGATCTCGCCGATCGCGTGCGCCATCGCCGCTCGTCCGGGCGGCGGCGTGAGCAGCACGATGGCCGACTTGTAGGGCCGTGGATCGGCGGCGATGAACATTGCCCCGACCATGACGATGAGGAAGTTCACGAGGATCTCGCCGCCGCCGAGCATGAGCGCGCCGAGCCGATTGGCAATTGCCGCGCCGGCGGTGGCGGCATGGGTCGCCTGGACGATGGCGGCGCCGGCCTTCGTCGTCGAAAGGCCCTTCTCGATCGAGGCGATGGTGCCGGGCAAGTCGCTGAGAATGGCGCTCAGCTCGCTGCCGAACTGGACCACCAACAGGTACGCGATGAGGGCGAAGAACGCGAGGACGATGAGCGTGCCGAGAACGAGCGCCGCCCGGTGATTCCTCAGGCCCGCGCGCTGGACCAGCCGCGCGGCGCTGCGAAACATGACCGCGCCGATCACCGACCCGAAGGCGAGCAGCAGCATGTTGGAGGCGCGCCAGATCATGACGATTGCCGCCGCCGCGAGAATCGTCCAGCCCAACCGCCGCAGATACGGCCAATCTTCGGGAGAGGGTTGGAAAACCGGGCGCATGAAGGCAGGAACAAAGACGATTCAGCCGCGCGCCCGTTCCAGCGGGCCGCATCCCGGGGGGAGACGAGCGAGCATGGCGAGGAAGGCGCGAGTGGCGGTCATGCTCTCGGGCAACGGGACGACGATGTCCTCGCTGCTGTTCCATTCGCGCCTCGCCGATTGCCCATACGAGATCGTGCTCGTCGCCAGCAACGTGCCCGAGGCGCGCGGGCTTGCGATCGCCGCCGCCGAGGGCGTTGCCGCCTTTGCCCACAGCCACAAGGGGCTGGCGCGCGAGGCGCACGAGGCGATCATGGACAAGGCGCTGCGCGACGCCGGGGCCGAGTTCATCGCGCTTGCCGGCTACATGCGGGTGCTGACCGAAGGCTTCGTCGACAAGTGGTCCGGCCGGATGCTCAACACCCACCCGTCCCTGCTCCCGAAGTTCAAGGGCCTGCACACGCACCAGCGTGCGATTGAAGCCGGCGAGACGCACGGGGGCTGCTCGGTCCACGTCGTGGTGCCCGAACTCGACGCCGGACCGCTGCTAGGCCAGATCGCGGTGCGCATCCTGCCCGACGATACGCCCGAGTCACTGGAGAAGCGCGTGCTGATGGCCGAGTATCAGCTCTATCCGCGGATGCTGGCCGACTACGTCTCGCGAGAGAGGGACCCCGACTGGCTCGCGTCACAAGTGCGCAACCGGGCGCTCGCGCTGCCCGAGTCCGATGAGGTGAACTCCCATGGCATGCCGAGCTTCGGGGTGATCAAGGGCAAGAAGTTCGCCTATGTCAGCATGGACCACCACGGTGACGGCAAGACGGCGCTGCTGGTCAAGATCAGCGGCCCCGACGAGCAGGCGCAGCTGATCGACATGGATCCCGAGCGCTACTACCGCCCGGCCTACTTCGGCGACGGCTGGATCGGCATCCGCCTCGATCTCGGCGACACCGACTGGGACTCGATCGCCGGCTGGCTGCGGCGCAGCTGGCGCAGCGTGGCGCCCAAGCGGCTTACGGCGCTGATGGACGCAGCGGACGAGTTCTAGGCGTTCTCGCGAACCGCTGCCCTGCCGCCGCGCCCGATGCCCGGGATGACCATGCCCACACTTCGCCGGTATTCGACATAGGTGTCGCCATACTGGCCGATCAGGTCGCGCTCCTCGAAGGCGATACCGATGAGGATGTAGATCGAGAAGCCGAGCGACAGCAGCAGGTGGCCGTAGCTCATGTCGGGCGTCGACCAGAACGCGAGCAGGAAGCCGCTGTAGATCGGGTGGCGCACCCAGCGGTAGAACAGCGGTGTCTTGAACGTCATGGGCGCCGCCTCGGTGCCCTTGAAGTGGCGCCAGGCCTGCGCGAGGCCGAAGAGCTCCCAGTGGTTGATCAGGTGAGTGGCGATAAAAAGGATGCCCCACCCGGCAAAAAACAGCACCCACAGCACGATCCGCGCCGTCGGATTGGCCACCGACCAGACGGTTCCGGCGATCGGCATCCAGAACGCGAACAGCGCAATCAGGCACAGCGCGGATCCGAGGCAGAACACCGAGCGCTCGAGCGGCCCGGTCACGACTTTGACCCAATTCGCCTTGAAGGCAGGGCGTGCCATGACGGAATGCTGGATGCCGAACAGCGCGATCAGGCCGATGTCGACCAGTGCCGCCATGCCCGGGGCGGCCGGTAGCCCCTTATCGACATTGGTCGGCAACGGCGGGAACCCCGCGACGAAGCCGATCAGGTAAACGAAAGCGACGAAAAACGCCAAATAGCAGGCCACGGCGGCCAGCAAGGTCAAGATTCTACCCATCGGTCCTCTCCCAAATAGGACTCGTCAGGCGACCCTTATCGTTCGTTAGATAGCACTCTGCTGCTGCACGTCAAAACAACCCACATCGATCAGTCAATGCGAGACGGGGCCATAGGGGCGTTGTCGCCGACGACCGGTCGCGTGCGCATTGATGCGATCGGCGAACCGGCGCGAAAATCTTCAAGAGAGCGGAACCGAACCGGCTATCGGCCGGCCATCAGGCCGGTCGGACGCAAGACCGGTCCTTTTTCCAAGATGGCGCAGGCATCGCGCGTGGACGAGGATCCATTGAAGACGAGGCGAAGTCCTGCGCCGCTTTCCGGCAGGTCTTACATCGCCTCGTCGGACGCAGACGCGAAAGGCCGCCCGCTGCCGCAGCGCCTGGATCAGCCGACGATCTCTCCGGGCGTGAAGAAGAAATCGATCTCGATCTTGGCGTTCTCGTCGCTGTCGGAGCCGTGGACCGTGTTCGCCTCGATGCTTTCGGCAAAGGTCTTGCGGATCGTGCCCTCGTCGGCCTGGGCCGGGTTGGTCGCGCCCATCACCTCGCGGTTGCGCTTGACCGCGTCCTCGCCCTCGAGCACCTGCACGACGACGGGGCCGCTGGTCATGAACTCGACGAGATCGCCGAAGAACGGGCGCTCCTTGTGCACCGCGTAGAAGCCTTCGGCCTGCTCGCGGCTCATCCAGATGCGCTTGCTGGCGACGACGCGCAGGCCGGCTTCCTCGAGCATCTTGGTGACCGCGCCGGTCAGGTTGCGGCGGGTGGCGTCGGGCTTGATGATCGAAAAGGTGCGGGTGACCGCCATGTTGTGTCCTAGCGTCTGCGGTGTTGGGGATTTGGCCGCGCCCCTAGCGGGCGGGTGGGGGAGTCGCAAGGGTCAGGCCTTCTTGACCCATTTGCCTTCTTGCTGTGCGAAGTGGCTGCGCCTGACGTCCTCGCGGCCGTCGAACCGGCGCCAGATGGCGCGGGCGGCGGCTGTGCCGGCTTCGTCGAACAGCAGGAAGGCGCGCTCGAAGCCTTCCACCCCGTCCCGCCACGCGCCGTCGGCGAGAACGATATAACGCGCGCCGTTCACCGCCTCGCAGGATTTAGAGAGGAGGATCGGCTGGCGATCGGCGTGCGGTGCTGTCGCTTCGCCGTTGGCGAGAAAGGCCTCGGGCTTAGCTTCCCACAATGTCCGGCTCACGCTCGCCCGCTGCTCATCGCTGGCGGACACGACTAGGAGCTTCTCGTTCGCGGCGCGCGTGCGCTCGGCAATCAGCGCCACGACCCGCTCGACCGGATCGTGCGACAGTTGCCAGAAATCCACCTGCATGCCTTCCTGCCCTGCCGCTTCACCTGCCCGAGGAGGGACTAATCCTCGAGATTGTCGCGCACGTAGCGGTCGATCAGCCGCACGCCGAAGCCGGTCGCGCCCTTGTCCCACGTCGCCCCGGCCTTGTCGGCCCAGACCATCCCGGCGATGTCGCAGTGCGCCCACGGGGTGCCGTTCTCGACGAAGCGCTGGATGAACTGCGCGGCGGTGATCGAGCCGGCATAGCGCGGGCCGACGTTCTTGATGTCGGCGATCGGGCTGTCGATCAGCTTGTCGTACTCGGGCGACAGCGGGAAGCGCCACATCTTGTCGCCACTCGCCCTGCCGGCGGCGAGCAGGTTCTCGGCGAGACGGTCGTTGTTCGAGAACAGGCCGCCATGCTCGTGCCCGAGCGAGACGATCATCGCGCCGGTGAGCGTGGCAAGATCGATCACGGCAGCGGGCTGGAATTCCTTCTGCACCCACGTGATGGCGTCGCACAGCACCAGCCGCCCCTCGGCGTCGGTGTTGAGCACTTCGACCGTCTGGCCGGACATGGTCCTGACGACATCGCCCGGGCGCTGGGCGTTGCCGTCGGGCATGTTCTCGACCAGGCCGCATACCCCGATCACGTTGGCCTTGGCCTTGCGGCCGGCGATCGCGAACAGGGCCCCCGCGACCGCACCGGCGCCGCCCATGTCCCACTTCATGTCTTCCATCCCCGGCGGCGGCTTCAGCGAGATGCCGCCGGTGTCGAACGTGACGCCCTTGCCGACGAACACGGTCGGCTTGCCGGCCTTGGCCCCGCCCATCCACTTGATGGCCAGCAGCCGCGCCGGCTTCGCCGAACCTTGCGAGACGCCGAGCAGCGCGCCCATGCCGAGCTCGCGCATGTCGTCCTCGTCGAGGACGATGATCTCGGCGCCGGTGCCTTCGAGGCGCTTCGACACCCGCTCGACGAAGCTTGCGGGATAGATCACGTTGGCGGGCTCGGCGACCAGTTCGCGGGTCAGCTCGACGCCGTCGGCGAGGGCCTGCTCGATTTGCCACGCGGCCTGCGTGCCCTCGGGAGCGCCGATCACCACGACTTCGTCGAGCGAGCGCTTCTGCTCGTCCTTCAGCCGCGTGCGATAAGCGTCATGGCGCCACGCGCGCAGCCGCAGGCCGAGCAGCACGGCGGCGACTTCGCTTGCGTCGAGTTGGCTCCCCGTCAGGTCGAGCCCCAGCGCGGTTTCGCCGGAGGTCAGGTAGCGGGCCGACAGCGCCGCACCGGCCCTTTCGAGCGCCGCCGTGCGATCGTCCGCATCCGCCTTGCCCGCACCGGCGAGCACCAGTCGCACCACCCGCCCGTCGCGCACGCCGAAACTTTCGAAGACCTGCCCGGTTTTGCCGGTGAAACGCGCCGCGGCGGCCCCTTCGGCGTCAGTCCGCGACAAGTCGGCAGGCAGGCCGTCCTGGTCGACGATGCGGGCGAGGAGGCGTGGAGTGGATGAATCGGCGGCCCCGGCACTTGGGCGGAAGGTGATCTGCATTGTCTCTCCGATAAGGCGAAAGCCTCGCGCGCTCGAACGGCGGCACGGTCATTTTGCTGGCGTTGCGCTTAGTGGCGGGCGGTGCGATAGGCAAGCCATGCCCCCCGCCCGGCAGCACGAGCTGCAAGCCCTGTTCTGTCGCTTGCTGGTCCTCCGATCGGGCGCTGCATTCGCCGTCGCGCTGGCGCTCGCCGCACCCTGCGCCGCGGCCGCGCAGGATGCTTCCGCTCCCGAGGCAGCACCGGCCGGCAAGCCCCGGTCCGCGCCGGCGGGGGGGCCGGCGGGGACGCTTGCCAAGCGGCCGGAGGAAGGCCAGCCGGCACCCCCGCCGGGACCCGGACCGGATGCCCAGGGCGAGCGCCAGGTGGCCTTCGAGGCGAACGGCGTCAGCTACGACAGCAACGCCGATGTCGTGACCGCCGAGGGCGATGTCATCTTGCGCTCCGACGATCAGTCGGTGCGCGCCGACGATGTCAGCTGGAACCGCAAGACCGGCCAGATCGTCGCCACCGGCGACGTGCGGGTGGTCGACGAGAACGGCAACCAGCTGTTCACCGACCGGGCCGAGCTGACAGACAAGCTCAAGGCGGGCGCGATGCAGAACCTGCTGCTGGTACTGCGCGAAGGCGGGCGGCTCGCGGCACAAAACGGCACGCGCGACGAAAACGGGCGCATCGTGCTCGATCTGGCCGCCTATTCGACGTGCGCGGTCGAAACCGCCTCCGGTTGTCCCAAGACGCCGAGCTGGCGCATCACCGCCGAGCGTGTGGTCTATGACGACACGACCAAGCGAGTGCGCTTCAAGGGCGCCTACTTCGAGCTCTTCGGCATGCGCGTCCTGCCCCTTCCGGCGCTGTCGCTCGCCGTCGGCGGCCAGGCCAACTCGGGCGTAACGATCCCGGATATCGGCTACAGCGCGTCGAACGGGCTCGAAGTGAGCGACAGCTTTTACTGGCGTATCTCGGACAATCGCGACCTGCTGCTCTCGGCCTATGCCTACAGCAAGACCGAACCGATGGTTTCGGCGCAGTACCGTGCGCTGACCGATATCGGCGCCTACCAGATCACAGGCTACTTCACTTACGGCACGCGTATCCCGGTCGGCTCGACCGTTCCGACCACGCAAAAAGACTGGCGCGGGTATCTGGATGCCAACGGTCGGTTCCAGCTCGATCCCTATTGGAGCATCACCGGCTCGGTCAGGCTCGCCAGCGACCGGACTTTCCTGCGCCGCTACGACATCAGCCGCGACGACCGGCTGCGCTCGACGCTCGACGTCGAACGGATCGACGACGACTCGTATCTCTCGATTGCCGGGTGGTACACGCAAGTCCTGCTGACGCCGCAGAGCCAGGGGCTCGAACCGATCGCTATTCCGCAGATCGACTACCGGCGGCGGCTGACCGATCCGTGGCTCGGGGGCACCCTGCAGCTTGAGGTCAACAGCCTCGCGCTCACGCGCACCGCGGGTCAGGACACGCAACGCGCCTTTGCGCGGGCGCAATGGGATTTGCGGCGCATCACCCCGTGGGGGCAGGAGGTGACCTTCACCGCCCTGGTCCGCGGGGACGTCTATCATTCGGACGAAAACGCGACGACCGCCGTCGCGCTTTACCAGGGCCTGCCCGGTTGGAGGGGCCGGGCGATCGCCATCGGCGCGATCGACGTGAAGTGGCCGCTCGTCGGCAAGCTGTTCGACGGCACCCAGGTGCTGACCCCGCGCATCCAGCTGGTGGCGAGCCCGCCCATCCGCAACCTCGCGATCCCCAACGAGGATTCCCGCGCCATCGACCTCGAGGACAGCAACCTGTTCGCGCTCAATCGCTTCCCCGGTTACGACCGGGTCGAGGACGGCGTGCGCCTGACTTATGGCGTCGACTGGGAATTCGATCGGCCGGGCTGGCGCGTCAGGTCGACGATCGGCCAGTCCTATCGCTTCAGTGACAAGCCGACGCTGTTTCCCGACGGTACCGGGCTGACCAACCAGTTTTCCGACTGGGTCGGCAGGACCGAAATCCGGTTCCACAATTTCATCAAGTTCACCCACCGCTTCAGGCTGGACAAGGACAGCTTCGCGGTGCGCCGCAACGAGATCGACGCGACGGTCGGCAGCGACGAGACTTATGTCGAGGTCGGCTACCTGCGCCTCAACCGCAACATCGACCCGACGCTCGAAGACTTGCGCGATCGGGAAGAGCTTCGCGCGGCGGGGCGGGTCGCGTTTGCCAAGTACTGGTCGGTGTTCGGCTCGGCGGTGGTCAACCTGACCGACCGGCGGGAGGATCCGAACTCGGCCTCGGACGGGTTCCAGCCGCTGCGCACGCGGCTCGGCATCGCCTACTCCGACGACTGCCTCGAGTTCGGCCTCACCTGGCGGCGCGACTTCGTGCAGATCGCCGATGCCAGGCTCGGCAACACCTACCGTGTGTACTTCTCGCTCAAGAACCTCGGCATCCATTGAGGGCTGAAGGTAAACAGGCTATCGGCCCCCGGCATTGGGCGGGCGCTCAGGTTCGGTTCAGCCGCAAGGCGGCACCCGCGCGCCATGGTGACCGGCGCGCGCCGCGCCGATGGAGGGCATTTTAAGTGATCGGTTCCGCCAGGCGAATTTCTAGATTCGGACGCATGGCCGCGACGGCCGGTGCCTGCCTTCTCGTGGCCGGCATCGCCGGCGCCCAGGACAATCCGAACGATGCCGCCGCGCAGGCAGGGTTCAACATTCCGAGCGACGTCAAGCTGCTTGGCAAGATGGACCCCAACCAGCGCCACGCCACCGCCAAGGTCAACGGCGCGATCATCACCGGAACCGATGTCGACCAAAGGGTCGCCCTGGTGATCGCCGCCAACGAAGGCGCGAAGATCTCTGACGAAGAGCTGCAAGCCCTGCGTCTGCAGGTGCTGCGCAACCTTATCGACGAGACGATCGAGATCCAGGAAGCCAAGGCGCAGGACATCGAAGTCAAGCCGGACGAGGTCGAGCAGAACTACCAGCGCCTGGCGACGCAGAAGTTCGGCCGCTCGACCGCCGATCTCGACAAGTACCTGAGGTCGATCGGCTCCTCCCCCGCCTCGCTCAAGCGACAGATCGAAGGCGAGCTTGCGTGGAACAACCTGATCCAGCGCAACATTTCCCCGTTCGTCAACGTCTCCGAAGGAGAAGTGAAGGAGGTCTACGACCGCATCAAGTCGTCGAAGGGCACGTCCGAGTACAACATCGGCGAAATCTTCCTTTCCGACACGCCGCAGACGCGCGATGCGGTTTTCCAGAACGCCAAGAAGATCGTCGATCAGATCAAGCAGGGCGGCAGCTTTGCCGCCTACGCGCGCCAGTTCTCCGAGGCCTCGACGGCGGCCGTCGGCGGCCAGCTCGGGTGGATCCGGCTCGAGCAGCTGCAGAATCCGACACTCGAAGCGGCGGTGCAGCAACTGGAACCGGGCCAGCTTGTCGGACCGCTCGAAATCCCCGGCGGCTTCGACATCCTCGCCCTGATCGACAAGCGCCAGATCGGCGTTTCCGACCCGCGCGATGCGGTGCTGAGCCTCAAGCAGATCGCGATCGACTTCCCCAAAGGCGCGACCGAGGCCGAGTTCAAGCAGAAGGCCCAGAACTTTGCCGAAGCCGTGAAGGCAATTCATGGATGCGGCGAAGCCAATGCCGCCGCCGCGGCGATGGGCGCCCAGGTGGTCGACAACGACCAGATCACCGCGCGGCAGCTCCCCGCGGTGTTGCAACAACAGATTCTGCAGCTGAACGTCGGCGAGTCGACGACGCCGTTCGGAACGCAGAACGACGGGGTGCGCGTGCTGATGCTGTGCGGCCGCGACGACCCGAAATCGGATGCCGGGCCTAACCTGCAAGACATCCAGTCGCAGCTCGAGGACGACCGCGTCGGCAAGCGCGCGCAGCGTTACCTGCGCGACCTGCGCCGCGATGCGGTGATCGAATACGACGACTGACGTGAAGCCGCTCGCGGTTTCGCTCGGCGATCCGGCGGGCGTCGGCCCGGAGCTGATCTGCGAAGCATGGGCGCGGCGCGTCGAGGAGCGGCTGCCGCCGTTTTTCGTCGGGGGCGGCGCCGGATTGCTGCGGGAAGCGGCTCGGGCACGGGGACTGGGCATCCCCATCGAAGCCGTCGCATCGACGGCCGACGCCGCGCAGGCGTTCGCCCGGGCGCTTCCGGTCATCGGTGACCACGACGGTGGGTACGACCCTGGAAGACCGGACCGGAGCGGCGCGAGCCTCGCGCTCGGTTCGTTGAAGGAAGCGACCTTGCTGGCCCTATCCGGCGAGGCGGGCGGTGTCGTCACCGGGCCGGTCGCCAAGGCCCTGCTGGCCGAAGTCGGCTTCGATTTCCCTGGCCAGACCGAGTTCGTCGCCCGGGCTTGCGGAGTTGCGGCCGAGGACGCGGTTATGATGCTCGCCGGGCCGAGCCTGCGGACCGTGCCGCTCACCGTGCATGTGCCGCTGGCCGCGGTGCCGCAAATCCTTTCGACCGAGCTGATCGTCCGCCGCGCGAGGATCGTCGCCGAGGGGCTGCGAGGGGATTTCGGCATCCGCAGCCCCCGCCTTGCCATTTGCGCACTGAATCCTCATGCCGGTGAAAACGGCCGCATGGGTGACGAGGAGCAGCGCATCATCGCCCCGGCGATCGCGACCTTGCGCTCCGAAGGGATCAACGCGAGCGGCCCGCATCCGGCGGATTCGCTGTTCGCTTCGCGCGCCCGATCAACCTACGACGTCGCCATCGCCATGTATCACGACCAAGCGCTGGTGCCGCTAAAAGCGCTCGATTTCGACCGCGGCGTGAACATGACCCTCGGGCTGCCTGTCGTGCGCACCTCGCCCGATCACGGCACCGCGTTTGCGATCGCCGGCAAGCGTCTTGCGGATGCGGGAGCGACCATCGCCGCCATCCGCATGGCGGGCGAGGCGGCGGCGCGGCGGGCCTCGTGCGCGTGAGCCTTCCACCGCTGCGCGAAGTCATCGCGCGCCATGGGCTGAGCGCGTCGAAGGCTCTGGGGCAGAACTTCCTGCTCGACGAGCAGTTGCTCGCCCGCATCGCGGCGATCCCCGGCGACCTGGCGGACAGGGCCGTGCTCGAGATCGGCCCCGGCCCGGGCGGGCTGACGCGTGCGCTGCTGCGCGCCGGCGCGCGGGTGACCGCAATCGAGATGGACCGCCGCTGCCTGCCCGCGCTCGCCGAATTGGCGCAAGCTTACCCGGGCAAGCTAAGGGTGGTCGAAGGCGATGCCGTCGCGCTCGACCACGATGCCCTGATGGGTGAGCCTTATGCCGTCGCCGCCAACCTGCCGTACAACGTCGGCACCGCGCTGTTCACCCGCTGGCTATCCGGCGAGGCCTGGCCGCCATTGTGGAGGTCGCTGACGCTGATGTTCCAGCTGGAAGTCGCGCAGCGGATCGTCGCCGAGCCGGGCAGCGCCGCCTACGGGCGACTGGCGGTGCTGGCCCAGTGGCGCAGCACGGCCAGGCTGGCGATGAAAGTGCATCGCAGCGCCTTCACCCCCCCTCCCAAGGTGATGAGCGCCGTGGTTCACGCAACGCCCTCGCCGATGCCGGCCGGGGTATCTGCCAGCACGCTCGAACGGGTTACGCAAGCGGCGTTCGGCCAGCGCCGCAAGATGCTCCGCCAGAGCCTGAAAGGCGTGCCGGGCGCGCTTGGCGCGCTGGAGACGCTCGGCATCGAGACGACCCGGCGCGCCGAGACGCTGAGCATTGCGGAGTTCGTCGAGATCGCCCGAGTGCTCTGCGCCGATTAGCCGGCCGGGCTATCCGTGAGCGTCGTCCCGCGCCTTCGACGCCTCGGTTTCATCATCCGCCGTCACGTCGAGGTAAGGGAGCAGACGCACGCGCGGGAAGACGTCCTCGAGCGGCTTCACGTCGGGCAGGACGTAAACCACCCCGCCGGCCTTCTGGAACAGCGGACGAATGTCCTTGAGATAGAACTGCGTCGGCACGTTGATGCACCCGAACGTGATCCGGTTGTCGTCGATTTCCGGCGAATTGATGCGCTCGAGACGATGCTCCTTCTTGTTGGTCGTGACCACCGCGTGAAGCGCGACGGAATCATGGTAGTCGACCCACAGCACGCGCTCGTGGCCGACCGCGAGGCCGAACTTGGCGAAGAAGCGGCCGGCGGGGGTGGTCCTTTCCGCGGTGCCGATGTCGGCCAGCTTCTTCGCACCCACGCCGGGTGAAGAGTCGTCCCCGATGGCTATGCCCACGAGCACGGGCGCATCGCCGATTTCCTTGTCGTCGGCGTCGAACAGAAACAGCCTCGCCGCCTGCTTGTCGACGATGATGTAGGGGTATTCGCCATTGTCGTTCGATGCAGCGACCCACCGGGCCACGCGCGCGGCGACGTGAGATTTTTCGATCGGCGGATCGTCCGGCTGGGCCTGCCGAGGGTCCAGCGGCCCGGCCAGTGAAGGGGACTTGGCGGTCGCCTGGTGCTTGGCGGGCGCGGGCGCCCCGGCAAGCGCGGGCGCGGACGCACCGAGCGCCGCGGCAAGAGCCACGGCGCAGGCGACGTTGCCCATGATCCGAAGCGAGACATCGGCGCGCTTCGGAACGCCCCCCAAGAGAGAAATCACTTCACCGCGAACTTTCGTTATCCCGGGCCTCAGTTACGCGCCCTCTTGCGCTGCGCCATCTGCTGCTCGAGGCTGTCTACCCGCCCACTCAGCGTCTGGATGCTCTGCGCGTTCTGCTGCGCCTGGCCGGCCGCGGCTTGCGCCGCCGCCTGGGCGGCCTGGGCGGTGCTGTCGGTCGTGTTCAGCCGCGCCTCGAGCCCGTCAATCCGCTGGTTAACAGTTGCGATTTGCGTGTTGACATAGTCCTTGGTCGCGCAGCCCTCCAATCCCAGGGAAGCCGTCAGGATCGCCACAGCTGGCATGAGCTTGTGAAGGGAATGGTGCATAAAGGTCTCCTCAGTCTAGTCGACGTTAACGCCCAAGAGAAACGGCCGGGCACCAACAATCCGATTCCGCCAGAGCGTGCGAGTCTTCGGATGGGAAGCTGCAGTGCGTGCCATTGCAGCGGTTTACACCGGCGCGAGTGCGGGATTGGCCGGCCGGTTTGACAGGCCGCGCGCAACGGCTAAGTCGTTTCGAATGAAACTGCTCGGGCCAGACGAACGGACGCTGATCGAACCGATCGAGCCATCGGCGATGCTCGCGCAAACCGAACGCTGGAGCGCGATCAACAGCGGCACTGGCAACCTCGCGGGACTGGCCCGCCAAGCGGCTGAACTAGCAGATGCTTTCTCGGCTCTTCCCGGCGAAATCGAGCTGCGTGAGCCTGGCCCCGTCACGACGGTGGATGCCGAGGGCCGCGCTTGCGAACAGCGTCACGGGCGCCATCTCGTGCTGTCGGTTCGCCCGGATGCCGGGCGTCGCTTCCTGCTCACCGGACATATGGACACCGTCTTTCCGGCCGAGCACCCGTTCCAGGCGGGCACCTGGCGCGATGCGCAAACGCTCAACGCGCCCGGCGCGGCCGACATGAAGGGGGGCCTCGCCGTGATCCTGCACGCTCTGCTCGCGTTCGAAGCGAGCATTGCGGCGCGCGCCGTCGGCTATGACGTGATGATCAACTCCGACGAGGAAACCGGCTCGCTATCGTCCGCCCCGCTGATCGCCGAATTGGCCCGCGACAAGGCGGCGGCGCTGACTTACGAGCCGTCGGCGCTGCCCGACGGCACCCTTGCCCATGCCCGCGGCGGGAGCGGAAATTTCTCGCTGGTGGTGACGGGCCGCTCGGCCCATGCCGGGCGCAATCCGCACGACGGGCGCAATGCCGTCGTGGCCGCGGCGGCGCTGGCGCTGGAGCTGAAGGCGCTGGAGCGGGCTGATCTGTCGGTCAACCCGGCGAAGATCGACGGCGGCTCGGCGAACAACGTCGTGCCGGATCATGCCGTGCTGCGCTTCAACATCCGCCCGAGGACGAGCGAGGCCGCGGCCGCGTTCCAAAGCAGCCTCGAGACGCTGATGCGCACGGTCGAAGCCGACCAGGAGGTTGCGATCGACCTGCACGGCGGCATCACCCGCCCGCCCAAGCCCGTCGACGCGCAGGCCCAGAAGCTGTTCGATCTCGTCGCCGACACTTCCGCCGCGCTCGGCCGGCCGCTCGGGTGGCAACCCTCGAGCGGAGTTTGCGACGGCAACAACATCGCCGCCTGCGGCATACCGGTGGTCGATACGATGGGCGTGCGCGGCGGAGCGATCCATTCGCCGGACGAGTACCTGATCGTCTCGTCGCTCGCCGAACGCGCCGCGCTGTCGGCCGTGGTGCTGCAGCGATTGGCCCTGGGAGCCCTGGCATGAGCTTCGTCATCCGCGCGGCCACCGGCGACGACCTGCAGGCGCTTTACGAAATGGCCAAGCTCACCGGCGGCGGGTTCACCAACCTGCCGGCAGACCGCAACTCGCTGCGCGCCAAGCTCGAGCGATCGGCGCAAGCGTTCGCGCGCACGGAAGACAACCTCGCGGACGAACTTTTCGTCCTGGTGCTGGAGAACGCGGACACCGGCGAGGTCCGCGGCACGTGCCAGATCTTCTCGCGAGTCGGGCAGCGCTGGCCGTTCTATTCCTACCGCCTGCACGCGCTGACGCAGTATTCGCAGGAGCTCGACCGAACCGTGCGGGCGGAGCTGCTGAGCCTTTGCACCGACCTCGAAGGCTCGACCGAAGTCGGCGGCCTGTTCCTGCATCCATCGGAGCGTGCCGGTGGGCTCGGGCTGCTGCTGGCGCGCAGCCGCTATCTGTTCATCGCCGCGCACCGCGCGCGCTTCGGCGAGCGTGTGCTGGCCGAACTGCGCGGCATTATCGACGAGCGCGGCGGCTCGCCGTTCTGGGATGCGATCGGCGGCAAGTTCTTCGGCATGAGCTTCCAGGAAGCCGACGAGTTCAACGCCATTCACGGCAATCAGTTCATCGCTGACCTGATGCCCAAGCACCCGGTCTATGTCGCCATGCTGCCGGAAAGCGCGCGCAAGGTCATCGGCCTGCCGCATCCTTCCGGCCGCGCGGCGATGCGGATGCTCGAAAACGAGGGCTTCCGCTACGAGTGCTACGTCGACATCTTCGACGGCGGGCCGACAATGACCGCGCGCACCGATGAGGTCGCCAGCATCCGCGACGCGATGGCGGCGAAGGTGACGGGGACAAAATCGGCCAAGGGCGACAAGGCGCTTCTGGCAACCGGTGGGCTGGCGAGCTTCCGCTGCTGTTACGGGATTCGCCGATTGAGCGGAGATGGCGTGGAAATCGATCAAGCCGCCGCCGCGCTGCTCAAGGCTGGCGAAGGCGATATCGTGTGGAGCGTCGCGCGTTGAGCGCAAAGTCCCGCATAGTCGAAATCAATTTCGACGGGATCGTCGGCCCTACCCACAACTACGCCGGCCTCAGCCTCGGCAACCTGGCGGCGACCGCGCATGCCGGGGACGTGTCCTACCCGCGCGCCGCCGCGTTGCAGGGCCTTGCCAAGATGCGCTCGAACATGGCGCTCGGACTGGCGCAAGGCTTCTTCGTGCCGCTCCCACGGCCCGACAGAGCTTGGCTCGAGACGCTGGCGGCCGACGAAGCCACCGATCCCGTGCTGATCGCCGGAGCCTGGTCGGCGAGCTCGATGTGGACAGCCAACGCGGCGACGGTGAGCCCTGCGCCGGACACCCATGACGGCCGCTGTCACCTCACCGTCGCCAACCTGGTGACGATGCCGCATCGCGCCCACGAATGGCCCGACACGCTCAAGCAATTGCAGCTTGCCTTCGCCGACGGCGCGCATTTCGCCGTGCATGGGCCCATTCCGCCCTGCTTCGGCGACGAAGGCGCGGCGAACCACATGCGGCTGACGACCGCTCACGGCGAACCAGGGCTGGAACTGTTCGTCCACGGGCGCCGCGGCGGGCCCTTCCCCGTGCGCCAGCACGAGCAGGCGAGCCGCGTCGTTGCCCGCCGCCACGGGCTCGATCCCGAGCGCGTGCTGTTCGTCGAGCAGAGCCCCGAGGCGATTGCCGCAGGAGCCTTTCACAACGACGTGGTCGCTGTCGCCAACGAGCGCGTGCTGCTGGCGCACGAGCAGGCGTTCGCCGATCCGGCGGAAACCTGCGCGGCGATTCGCGAAAAATTCCCCGAGGTCGAGCTGGTCATCGTGCCGGCATCCCAGGTAAGCCTCGGCGAAGCCGTCCGCTCGTACCTGTTCAACGGCCAGCTGGTCACCTTGCCGGGCGGCGAAATGGGGCTCGTCATCCCCACCGAGGCATGGGACAGCGCGCCCGTGCGCCGGTGGCTGGAGGGAATGCTGGACGGCAACGGCCCGATCCGCCGCGTGGTGCCGGTCGACGTGCGCCAGTCGATGGCCAACGGAGGCGGCCCGGCCTGCCTGCGCCTCAGGGTCGTGGCCGATCCCGCGACCATCGATCCGCGGTTCCTGCTCGACGAAGCCAAGGCCGAGATCATCGAGCGCGCCATCGCGGGCGCGTGGCCCGAGCAGATCGACACCGCGGATATCGGCAAGGAGACCCTCGCCCGAGCGGTCGTCGATGCCAGGCGGGTATTGCTCGAGGCAATCAACCTTAACGCCCTTGCCTGACCGTCCCCCGTCGGGGCACATTCCACTTTGTTGTGCGTTAACCGCTGAAATGTGCTTGAAAGCTGGCCTGGCGCGTAGAACGAGGCCGAAAAGGTTAACGGGTTAAGGGACCGCGATGCTCAGGAAGATCGGCCGCCTCTTCGTCATCAAGAGCCGTTGGGAAGCCTATCTCGTCATCTACGCGCTCGGCCTCGGCGCCTGCGAGCGCGGCGTGGTCTATCTCCACCGGTTTCCCGGCTATGGCGGCGAGCTCCTGTACCTCGCCTGCACCGGCGCGGTGTTCATGGCCGGCGCCAAGATCCTCGACTGCCTGAAATACGAGCAGGCAGCAAAGGAAGCGGCGAGACCCGACGCCGAATAGCGCGTCGATTTGCCTTCGGAGCTGATGCCCGGCGAGCCGGGAATGGTGCGCGGCGAGGAACCGGCGCGCAGCGAGCGGCCGGTGGCGAGCACCGCAAGCGCGGGGGATCGCCGTTTGCCGGCCGCCTTGGATCGTATCCGGACGAGGATGGGTGGGGGATTCTGTTGCTGGGCTCCCCCGGGCCCCCGGTTTCCGATTCTGTTACCCGGTTCGGTCCGAACCGTGCTCAAAGCTTTGTAAGATCAGGCCGTTAAGCCGTCAGGTTACGCAGCGAGAGCAAGTGCTTCGTTATCGTTGGCACTTGTGTGTTTTGAGCCTTTGACGGGTTACTCAGCCCGGGCGAAAACAGTGCTTTTCAACACACGTCGATCCTGGTTCGGCCCCGTCAGAACACCCTGAATTCCAGGGCTTTCTGGTGGAGCCGCCGGGTACTGCCCCCGGGTCCGCTGTGCCTATTGCACACCGCAGTTTATCGCCATAGCCGGCCGAAACCGGCGAGGCTTCATATAGGCCCTTGCGCCTTAATGTGAAGTGGACGGGCGGTTCAGCCCTTGCGGCGCAGCTCGTCGCGGATCTCTGTCAGCAGGTCCACCTCGCTCGGTCCCGCCGGCGATGGCTCGCCCTTGCGCTCCACTTCCTCGACCACCTTCTTCACGAAACGGACCAGCAGGAAGATGATGAACGCGAGGATCAGGAAATTGATCAAGGCGGTGATGAACGCGCCGTAACCGATCAGCGCCGCACCGGCTTTCTTGAGCGCGGCGTAGTCGGTCATCGAGCCCTGGTAGCCTTGAGGCAGGCTGAGCACCACGAAATGGCTCGAGAAATCGAATCCGCCGAAAATCCAGCCGACGACAGGCATGATGACGTCGCCCGTCAGCGAGGTGACTATGGCGCTGAACGCGGCACCGATGATCACGCCGACGGCGAGGTCCATCACGCTGCCCTTGGCGATGAATGCCTTGAAGTCCTTCCACATGGGCGAAATCTCCCTGCAAGACCCGGAATTTCTCCAGCTTGCCACCGCCGCGGTGCGGTCACAACCCCGACCTCGCTTGCGATTATCTTGAACCCGGCCCGAGGCGTGCTATGTAGGCAATACACCACGGTTCCCATTGGGAGGATTGAATGACCAAGTCGTTCGTTTCGCGTCTCGGCCGCTTCGCAATCGTCGCGCTTGCCGCCATGGGTCTTGCAGGCTGCGGGATCAACACGGTGCCGACCAAGGAGGAAGCGGCCAAGGCCCAGTGGGGACAGGTGCAGAGCGCCTACCAGCGCCGCGCCGACCTGATCCCGAACCTCGTCGAGAGCGTCAAGGCCGCGGCGGGCTCGGAGAACCAGATCCTGTCGAACGTGATCAACGCCCGCGCCCGAGCGACGTCGATCAATATCACCACCAACGACCTGTCGGATCCCGACACCTTCAACAAGTTCCAGTCGGCCCAGAACCAGCTGACGCAGGCGCTCGGCCAGTTGCGAACGGTCGTCGAAGCCTACCCGCAGTTGCAGAGCCAGGGGCGCTTTGCCGACCTGATGACAGCGCTCGAGGGCTCGGAGAACCGCATCAACGTGGAGCGCGATCGCTACAACGAGAAGGCGCAGGACTATAACACCACGATCCGCACCTTCCCCTCGATCATCGCCGCGAAGATCATCTACGGCTCCAAGCCGATGCAGTATTTCACCGCGCACCCCGGCGCCGAAACCGCGCCGCAGGTGAACTTCGGCACGATGGCGCCGACCCCGGCCAACGGCGCCGCGCCGGCTCCGGCGGCAAACGACAACGCCCCCGTCAGCACTGCGACTCCGGCTGCCGCGGGGCGGTGAGCGAACTGACGCGAGCAGTCGCATGAAGCTTGTGATCTCGCTGGTGGCGATCGCGGCCGCGCTCGGCTGCGCCGCCCCGGCGACGGCCGCCCATCCGCAGCGACCGGCCGGGCCCGTTCTCGATGAGGCAAACGTCATCCCGGCGTCCGACGAAGCGGCCCTCAGCGACCGACTTTCCAAGTATTACCAAACCAGCGGTAATGCGATTGTCGTAGCGACCGTCACTTCGCTGGATGGAGAAACCATCGAGGACTACGCCAACGAACTCTTTGGCGAGTGGCGAGTCGGCGACGCCGACACTGACCGCGGCGTGCTGCTGTTGCTCGCCCCGAACGATCATCAAGCTCGTATCGAGGTCGGATGCGGTCTGGAAGGCACCGTCACCAACGGCATCGCCGAGCAGATTATGCAGACCAAATTGATCCCGCAGTACCACCAGCAGCACTTTCTCGAAGGCACCTTGGCTGGGGTAAACGCGCTGATCGACTATCTCGATACGTCGACACGAGCCAACGGCAATGGTCCTCATTCGCAGGTATGCCTGGCGCGCATCAAAGGGAGTGGACAATGACGCCGGTTCAGCGCGTCTTCGCGGCCTGCCTTTGCCTCATCGCCTTGGTTTCTCTACCGGCCGCCGCAGTGGACTTCCCAGCGCGGCCGCAGGGTCCGATCTATGATGAGGCGGACCTGCTGCCGCCGGCGCAGGAAGCGGCACTCGACCAGCGGTTGCGTGACTTCGACGCCAAGACCGGCGATGCGGTCATCGTCGCCACGGTTAATAGCCTCGAGGGCGAAACAATCGAGGACTATGCCGCCAAGCTCTACGCGACGTGGGGCATCGGCGGGGCCGAGCGGGACACCGGGGTGCTGCTGCTTGTCGCGCCCAACGAACACAAGGTGCGGATCGAGGTCGGCTACGGCCTGACGCCGTACATCACCGACATCCTGTCGGGCCGGATCATCCGCGACGACATCACGCCCAGGTTCAAGCAAGGCGACATGGCCGGCGGCATCGAGGCCGGCGTCAACGACATCCTCGGCCAGCTCTCCAAGAGCCCCGAAGACGCCAAGGCAATAGCCGAGGCGGCGGCGGCAGCCGAGAAGAACCGCCCGCACGCTGGCGGCGGAGGCATACCTGCGGGGGCGATCGTGTGGGTACTGTTCATCGTGTTCTTCATCGTGCTGCCGCAGCTGCGCCGGCGCGGCGGCCGACGCTATCACGGCGGATTCGGCAGCGCCGTCGGCAACGTGCTGCTGTGGAGCGCGCTCAATTCGGCGATGAACAGCGGCCGCGGCGACGGGAGTAGCTGGGGCGGTGGAGGCGGCTTCGGCGGCGGCGGAGGTGGAGGCGGCTTCGGCGGCTTCGGCGGCGGCATGTCGGGCGGAGGCGGTGCCTCGGGGAGCTGGTGATGACGCGGCATTTGAGTGAAGCTGACTTCGAAGTCGTCGCCAGGGCGGTCGCACAGGCCGAGGAAGGCACCGCGGGCGAGATCGTCACCGTCGTCACGGACCGGTCGGACGGCTACAGCGACGTTGCGCTGGCGTGGTCGGCCATCGCCGCCTTCACCGCGATCGCGACCCTGACCTTCTTTCCGGATTTCTACCTCGGCCTGGTCGACCACTTGCTGGGCAAGTGGAACGCCGACTGGACGCCGCGGGGAATTTTCGGCCTCGCGCTTTTCGTCGGCATCCTCAAGTTCGCCGGGACATGGCTGATCCAGCTTTGGCAGCCGCTCAAGTTCTTCCTCATCCCCGGGCCGATCAAGAGTCATCGGGCCCACGCCCGCGCCGTCCAGATATTCAAAGTGAGCGCACAGGGCCGCACGGCCGGCAAGACCGGCATCCTCATCTACCTCTCGATGCGCGAACACCGTGCCGAGATCGTCGCCGAGGAGGCAATTACCAGCCGGGTCGCGCCCGCAGCCTGGGGCGAGGCAATGGCGGCCATGCTGGCCGAACTGAAGCGCGGCAACGTCGGCGCTGGGATGGCCGCGGCGGTCGGGCGTGTCGGGCGGATCCTCGCCGAGCACCTTCCGCGCCAGCCTGAGGACGTAAACGAGTTGCCAGACAGGCTCATCGAACTCTAAGCGGCGGCGTGCCCGAACGCCCGCTTCCCCCCGACGCCGATGCTCCCGAAGTGCTCGAATGGGCCGGCCGTTTCGTGGTCGCCAAGCGGCGGGGACGCTGGGAATACGCCGGGCGCGCCCGCAACATCCGCGCGGCAGTGATCCTGGCACTCGATGCGCGACATGTCCTGCTGGTCGAGCAATACCGGGTGCCGCTCGGCAAGTATTGCCTCGAGCTTCCCGCCGGTCTGATCGGGGATGACGCGGAGGAAGAGGATGCCCTCACCAGCGCCAAGCGCGAGCTGGAGGAGGAAACCGGCTACCGCGCGGCGCAATGGGAAGAGCTCGGCGACTTTTATTCCTCGCCCGGAATGCTGTGCGAGAGCTTCACGCTGGTGAAGGCGACCGGGCTCACCAAAGTCGGCGAAGGCGGCGGGACGGAACACGAGGATATCGTGGTCCATCGGGTTGCCCTCGATCGGGTGGCCGAAACGGTCGCCGGGCACCGCGCGCGCGGCCACGGAATCGACGTTCGCCTCCTGTTGTTGCTCGGCGGCGCCTTCCTCGAGGATGCCGCCCAGTGAAAGTCGCCGTGGTGGGAGCCGGGGCGATGGGCTGCCTTTACGCCGGCGCTTTCCACCGCGCCGGCGCCGGGGTGACGCTGATCGACGTCGATCCCGGGCATCTCGCCGCCATCAACTCGCGCGGGCTGGAACTCGACACTCGGGCCGGGGTCGAGACGCTGCGCCTTGCGGCCCTTCGCCCCGAGCACGCGCGCGAGACCGTCGATCTCGTCGTGCTGTTCACCAAGACGTTCCACACCGATGCAGCGCTCGAAGGGGTGAAGTCGATCATAGGTCCCGCGACCCACGCGATGACGCTGCAGAACGGGCTCGGCAACGACGAGGCCGTCGCGCGCCACGTGGCGCGCGAAAGGGTGATCGCCGGCGTCAGCACCCTGCCCTCCGATCTCATCGGCCCCGGGCGAGTGCGCAGCCATGGCGAAGGCGGCTCGAAGATCTATCCCGCGTACGGCGGCGACACGGGCTTCGCGCAAGAAGTGGCCGACCTCCTCACCGCCGGCGGGCTGCCGACGGTGCTGGAGCCGGATATCCGGGCGGCGATCTGGTCGAAGGCGATCTTCAACGCGGCCATGAACGCGCTGTGCGCCCTCACCCGCCGCACGCCCGGATTCCTCGGCGCGCACGAGGAGGCAAGAGCCCTGATCCGCACGGTGGTGCTCGAGGGCGTCCGCGCCGCGCAAGCCAGCGGTGTCGCAATCGAGGCCGAGCCGATCCTCGACCTCACCGTCGTCTCGGTGACCGACCACGCCGATCACGAAGCCTCGATGCTGCAGGACGTGAAGGCGGGGCGCCGCACGGAGGTCGATGCGATCAATGGCGCCATCGTCCGCGCGGCGCAGGCTGCCGGCGTGACCGTGCCGGTAACCGAAACTTTGTGGCGGCTGGTGAAGCTCGAAGAAGCTAAGCTGGAATGAGGCCGAGTCCGTGCTTTTCTTTTCCTGCGCTGCCTCATACAGCACGGACAAAGTCAATCTTGAGAGGAGCCACCCCCATGGCCGCCAACAACACCATCACCTTCTACGATCTCGCGCTGTCGACCGGCGCGACGATCAGCCCGTTCGTATGGGCGACGAAATACGCCCTCAAGCACAAGGGCTTCGACCTCGACGTGATTCCCGGCGGGTTCACCGGGATTCCCGAGCGTACCGGCGGCAAGACCGAGCGGCTTCCGGCCATCGTCGACGACGGCAAGTGGGTGCTCGATTCGTGGGGCATCGTCGAATACCTCGACGAGACCTACCCCGACCGGCCGATGCTCATCCCGCACCCGAGCGTGGCGATCGTCACGCGCGCGCTCGACGCGTGGTTCTGGCAGGTCGCGACCGGCCCGTGGATGCGCTGCAACTGCGTCAGCTACCGCGACCTGTCCAACCCGGAGGATCACGAATACATCACCTATTCGCGCGAGAAGATGCTCGGCAAGACGCTGGAAGAGATGCAGGAAGGCTACGAGGACCGCCTCCCGGTGATCTCCGCCGCGCTCGAGCCGCTGCGGATCGCGCTGCGCGAGGGCAAGTACCTCGGCGGCGACACGCCGAACTACGCCGACTACCGCATCCTCGGCTCGATCCTGTTCACCGCCTCGGTGTGCAGGAATTCGCCCGTGCTGGCGGAAGACGATCCTCTGCGGCCGTGGATCGACAGCCTGCTCGACATGTTCGGCGGGCTCGGCCGGCATCCCGGGCTGTTCCCGCTGTTCGGCCTGAAGCAGCGTCCAGGCGATCCGCCGCTGTTCGCGCCGCAAGGCGCCGGCGGCATTCACAAGCGCAACACCGGCCCGGATTCGACCCGCGCGGAGACGCAGCGGATCACCCAAGGCATGGTCAAGGCCTGACGGTTGGCGCGCACGCGGGTCCTCGTCACCCGGCGCTGGCCGGAGGAAGTCGAACGGCAGCTCGCCGAAAGGTTCGACGTCGCCTTCAATGAGAGTGGTGTTTCGCTCGGTAACAAGGCGCTGGCGGCAGCCATGGGCGAATACGACGTCCTGTGCCCGACGGTGTCGGACCGGATCGATGCCGCGGTGATAGCCGGCGGCGACCGCGTGAAGCTCATCGCCAATTACGGCGTCGGCTTCGAGCACATCGATATCGAAGCGGCCAAGGCCAGGGGCATCGCCGTCACCAACACCCCCGGCGTGCTGACCGACGCCACGGCCGACATCGCGCTGACGCTGATCCTGATGGTCGCCCGCCGGGCGGGCGAAGGCGAACGGGAAGTGCGCGCGGGCCAATGGACCGGCTGGCGGCCGACGCACCTGCTCGGCTCCTCGCTCAAGGGCAAGACTCTCGGCCTCGTCGGCTTCGGCCGCATCGCCATCGCCACCGCCCGGCGGGCGCATCACGGCTTCGGCATGAAAATCGCCTATTATGGCCGGCGCGAGGCGCTGCCGGACGTCGCGCGAGAGCTTGACGCGCAATTCTATCCCGAGCTGCACGACCTGCTCGCGGCATCGGACTTCGTCTCGCTGCACACGCCGGGGGGCGCCGAAACCGCGAACCTGATCGATGCGCCGGCCCTCGCGGCGATGAAGCCCGGGAGTTACCTCATCAACACCGCGCGTGGCGGCGTGGTCGATCACGCGGCCCTCGCCGAGGCGGTGCGCAGCGGCCACCTCGCCGGGGCCGGGCTGGACGTCTATCCTGCCGAACCGGCTGTGCCTGACGAATTGCTCGGGCTCGACAATGTCGTCCTCCTGCCGCACCTCGGCAGCGCCACGCACGAGACCCGAATCGCCATGGGCGAGCGGGCGCTGGCGAACATCGTCGCCTGGGTCGAGGGCCGTCCGCTGCCCGACCGCGTCGCATGAGCACGGCGGTCGCTCGCCTCATCGAAGAAGAAAGGCTGCCGGCCGATTACCTTGAGGTCGTCGATCGTTTCTGGCGCCCGCTCAGCGAGGAGATCGCCGAGCGGGTCTCAGGCAAGCCGCTGATCGTCGGCATCAACGGCGCGCAGGGTTCCGGCAAGACGACCCTGTGCAAGTTCCTCGAGGTGCTGCTGGTCGAGCACAACCAGGTCGGCGTCACCCTGTCGCTCGACGATCTTTACCTGTCCCGCGCCGCGCGGGCGGCAGCGGCCGCCGACCATCACCCGCTGTTCGCCACGCGCGGCGTTCCGGGCACCCACGACGTCGCGCGCGGCATGGCGATCCTCGATGCCCTGCAAGCCGGCAAGGCGGTTGATTTGCCGATCTTCGACAAGGCGCAGGACGAGCCTTGCGCCGAGACCCGTCACGTCGCCCGGCCGGTCAACGTCGTATTGTTCGAAGGCTGGTGCATCGGCGCCGCGCCGCAGACGGCAGCCGAGCTGCGCGAGCCGGCCAATGCGCTGGAGCGGGACGAGGATGGGGAAGGCATTTGGCGCCGCGAGGTCAATCGCCGCCTCGCCACCGACTACGCCGAGCTGTTCGCGCGGATCGACCTCCTCGCGATGCTCAAGGTGCCCGATTTCGCAACCGTCGCCCAGCATCGGCGCGTTCAGGAAAAGCGCCTCGGGCGGGGCCCGGCGGTGATGGACGATGCCGCGCTCGATCGTTTCCTGGCGCACTACCAGCGCCTCACCGAGCATATGTTCAGGGAAATGCCGGCGAGAGCGGACATCGTCGTCGAGATCGGCCGTGACCAGCGGCCCGTGCGCCTTTCCATCAAGGCCGGATAGTATTAGACTTTGTCCGAACAGGCGGAGGATTCAATGGTCAAGCTCACCATCAACGGCGAGACTCGAACGCTCGACGTGCCCGACGACATGCCCCTGCTCTGGGCGTTGCGCAACGAATTGGGCATGGTCGGCACCAAGTTCGGCTGCGGCATGGGCCTGTGCGGCGCTTGCACGGTGCATGTCGACGGCGTTGCGACGCGCAGCTGCTCGGCCCCTGTCGGCACGCTCGCCGGAAAGAAGATCTCGACCATCGAGCACCTCGGCCAGACGCCGCTCGGCAAGGCGCTGCAGAAGGCCTGGCTCGACGTCGACGTGATGCAGTGCGGCTATTGCCAGGCCGGCCAGCTGATGAGCGCCAGCGCCTTGCTCGCCAAGAACCCGAACCCGAGCCAGGCCGAAGTCGACAGCGCGATGCAGGGGAACCTCTGCCGTTGCGCCTGCTACGGCCGCATCCGCGAGGCGATCCAGATCGCCGCCAAGGAAGGAGCGACCGCCAATGCCTGAGCTCGCCGAAACCATCGAACTGTCGCGCCGCACGCTGCTGAAGGCGAGCGTCCTTGCCGGAGGCGGGCTAATGCTCTCCGCGACGATCCCGGGCTTCGCCCGTGCCGCCACCGGCGCCAAGGCCGCGACGCTCAACGCCTTCGTCACCATCGCGCCCGACAACTCGATAACGATCGTCGGCAAGAATCCGGAGATCGGCCAGGGCATCAAGACGATGCTGCCGATGCTGGTTGCCGAAGAGCTCGATGCCGACTGGGACATGGTGCGGATCGTCCAGGGCGATTCCGACGCCAAGAAGTACGGCCCGCAGCTCGCCGGCGGCAGCTTTGCGACGCCGATGAACTGGATCCCGATGCGCCAGGTCGGCGCGGCGGCGCGGCTGATGCTGCTCGAGGCGGCGGCCAAGGACATGGGCACCGCCGTCAGCAGCCTGAAGACCGAGAAAGGCCACGTGATCGAGCCCGAGACCGGCCGCACGATGAGCTACGGCGAGCTGGCTTCGCTGGCCGCGACGATGGCGGTGCCGGACCCCAACACCGTCAAGCTGAAGAACGACAAGGACTTCACGATCATCGGCCGCAAGATCGGCGGGATCGACAGCCCGCGGATCATCCACGGCGAACCGATCTTCGGCGTCGATACCAAGCTGCCGGGCATGGTCTATGCGGCGTACGAGCGGGCGCCGGTGTTCGGTGCGAGGTACGTCTCGGCCAACCTCGCCGCCGCCAAGGCGGAGCCGGGCATCATCGACGTGATCCCCATTGCCGGCAGCGGCGGGCACGACCAGCTGGTCGACGGCGTCGCGGTGATCTCGCACAACTGGTGGCTCGCCAACAAGGCGCGCGGCAAATTGGCCGTGCAGTGGGACAACGGCGAATGGGCCAGCCATTCCACCAGGGGCTATGACGAGCAGGCCAAGGCCTTCATGGCCAGCGGCAAACCCCAGGAGAGCCTGAACAGCAAGGGCGACACCGCCTCCGCGTTCGCTTCGGCCGCGAAGATCATCGATGCGCAGTATCACTACCCGTTCCTGGCCCACGTGCCGATGGAACCGATGAACTGCACCGCGCAGTGGCACTCGAAGACCGGCACGATGGAGCTGTGGGCGCCGACGCAGACGCCGAACCAGGGCCAGCAGACCGTCGCCCAGATGCTCGGCGTGCCGCAGGACAAGGTCATCGTCCACATCACCCGTTCGGGAGGCGGCTTCGGGCGGCGCCTGATCAACGATTTCATGCACCAGGCGGCGGCGGTCGCCCAGAAGCTGCCGGACACCCCGGTGCAGCTGATCTGGAGCCGCGAGGACGACATCCGCAGCGACCATTATCGGCCCGCGGGCTGGCACCGCCTGCGCGCGGCGCTGGACGACAAGGGCAAGCTGGTCGGCATCGAGGACCATTTCGTGACCTTCGACCTCGGCGGCAATTCCTTCAATCCGGCGACGATGCCGAAGGACCACTTCCCCTACGCGTTCGTGCCGAACGCGTCCTATGGTCAGAGCAAGATGAAGACGGCGGTGCCGATGGGTGCCCTGCGCGCGCCGACCTCGAACGCGCTCGCCTTCGTGTTCCAGTCGTTCCTCGACGAAGTGGCGCACGAAGCCGGCACCGACCTGCCGACGCTGCTTTTGTCGCTGGTCGACGGGGCCGAGGCGGAGCCGGCCCAGCAGGGCTTCTTCGGCAAGCAGCCCGGCTTCGATCCGGCGCGCATGCGCAACGTGATCAAGAAGGCCGTGGCGATGTCGAACTGGGGCCACGCGAGCCTGCCGGCAGGCCACGCGCTGGGCTTCGGCTACTACTACAGCCACCTCGGCCACTTCGCCGAGGTCGCCGAAGTCAGCGTCAGCAAGAACGGCCTCGTCTCGGTCCACAACGTGTGGGTCGCCGGTGACGTTGGCAGCCACATCATCAACCCGTTCGGCGCGCTCAACCAGGTTCAGGGCGCGGCGATCGACGGCATCGGCCAGGCGCTGTCGCTGGCGGTCGAGCTCGACAAGGGCGCGGTCGTGAACTCGAACTTCCACAACTACGCGATCCCGCGCATGCCCGTCGTGCCGGCGGTCCACGTCGAGTTCGTGCCGAGCGACAACGCGCCGACGGGCCTCGGCGAGCCGGCCCTTCCGCCGGTCATCCCGGCGGTGACCAACGCCGTGTTCGCCGCCACCGGCAAGCGCATCCGCAGCCTGCCGATGGACAAGAACCTGCTGGCGACAGCCTAGCGGGCGCGGAGGAACTCAGCGATGTCGGCCAGGTCCTCGGGCCGGTCGAGGTCGCGCAATTCCCCGGCAGGCGTTTCGATCAGTGTGACGTCGGCGAGCCCGCGCAGCACGTGCGCGGCGCCACTTTCGCCACTGAGCGCTTCGAGGGCCGCAAACAGAGCCGCCGGAAAGCGGGCGGGAGCGCCGGGCCTGTTTCCTGGGTAGGCAACGGCAGCAGCACCCTCGGCCGCGGCCAGCTTGCGCAGCGTTGCGGGCGAGATCAGCGGCATGTCGGCGAGCATGATCAGCAAGGCATCGCTGCCTTGGGCCCAACGAGCGGCCGTGGCTGCCGACGTACCAAGGCCTTCGGCAGCCCGTTCGTTGACCAGCCGGTCGCAGCCGCGAGCAAATTGGGGTGCCGGCTCGCCGACCACAACTGCGAGGCGATCGTGCGGTATGGAAAGCGCCGCATCGAGCGCCCATCGCCCGAGCGGCTTGCCTGCGACAATCGCATCGACCTTGCCGCCGCCGAACCGGCGCCCGCTGCCTGCGGCAAGAATGGCGATGGCAAGGCTCACCGATGCGGGTGGAGCGCTTCGTAGGCGCCGACCACGTCGGCGAGCACCGACAAGGCGAGGACGTTCGGATCGCGTGCCGCCGGGATCAGGCCCACCGGGCTCCTGATGCGAGCAAGGTCTGGCTCCGCATGCCCGGATGCGCGCAGCCGTCCGAGCCGCTCCTCGCGCGCCGGCGCGCCGCCTTGTGCGCCGATATAGAACGCCGGCGTGCCGAGCGCCCAATCGAGCAGGGCGTGCTCCCATTCGTGATCGTGGAACAGCAGCAGGACAGCCGTCCAGGCGTCGGCCGAAAGGTCCTGCGGAAGCTGCCCGAGCGAAAGCCCCTGCCCAGCCTCGCGCCACTCGACTTCGACGTCCTGAACTGCCGCCAGCCGAACCAGCGCGCCGCACTCGGCACCGGCGCCGAGAACGACCAGCCGCAGGCGCGGGACAAAACGGCGTTCGCGCAACAGGCCAGCCGCTGAACCGGCGGGCAATTCAATCGGCAGCACCGCCTCGCGCCGAGCCTGCAGTTGGGCGACACAGCCTTGCAGCGCCGCCCGATCCGGTGCCGGTTCGATCCAGATATCGAGACCCGAGCCGCACGGCAGGCGAAAATCGACGAAAGGCGAGCCCTGGCCATAGCGCAGCATGCGCGTCTCGCCCTCGGCCATCGCCGCGAGGGCCTGGCTTGCCAGCTCCTCGTCGAGGCACTTGTCGGCCATGTCGCCCGCCCGGCTGCCGTCTGGCGCCACCGCCAGTTGTGTCCCGACCCGGCGCGAGAAGCTGCCGTCGATACCGACGATCGTGCACAAGGCCGCCTCGCTCGTGGCGGCTCGCACCAGCGCGGCATGATCGATAGTCGGAGGAAGCTCGCTCATCCGCTGCGGGCTTTGCGCATCCGGCGCGAAAAGGCAATTTCCGCCGTGCGTTGAGCCCCTCGTCAAGGTAAGCCACCCCCACCGGGGAGTGGGAGGTTCGATGGAAAACAGGGCCACCGTGCGCGCGGCTTTCCTTGCCGTCACGACGCTGTTCTTTGCCTGGGGCTTCATCACCTCGCTGAACGACCCGCTGGTCGCCGCGGTGAAGGGAATCTTCACGCTGACCAACGTGCAGGCGCAGCTTTCCGCCTTCGCGTTTTTCATCGCCTATGGCGTGGTGTCCTTCCCGGCCGCCGCGCTGATCGCCAGGATCAAGCCGGTGCCGGCGATCCTCGTCGCGATCGCCATGATGGCGCTCGCCTGCCTCGTCATGCTCGGCGCTGCCAACGAAGCGCACTACACGCTGGTGCTGGTCGGCCTGTTCATCATGGCGAGCGGGATCACCATCCTGCAGGTCGCCGCCAATCCCCTCGCCGCCGCGCTCGGCGATCCGCGGGGCAGTCATTTCCGCCTGACACTGTCGCAGACGTTCAACAGCTTCGGCACGTTCATTGGGCCGATCCTCGGCTCGTTTCTGTTCCTCAAGGGCGTCGAGGTAAAGGAAGGCGTCGCGCTGACCCCGGCGATCCGCGCGGATGCGCTGGCCGGAATCGACCGGGCCTATTTCTGGATCTGCGGGTTGCTCGTCCTGCTGCTGGCGTTCTTCTGGTTCAGCCGGAGCACCGTCGCCGATGCCGCCCCGCGCCCCGCGCCCGGCAGGGGCATGGGCGGCCTGGTTGCCGAGGCGATCGCCTCTAAGTGGGCTCTGTTCGGCGGCCTCGCGATATTTCTCTACGTCGGCGCCGAGGTGGCGATCGGCACACAGATGGCGCTGTTCCTCAATGCGAACGCGATCTGGGGTCAGTCCGACATTGCGTTCACCGTGCCCTTTCTCAGCCATGTGATGGCCAGTGACGGCGTGACGGGTGTCAGCTTGCAGGAAGCGGGCAAGGCGGTAGCATTCTACTGGGGAGGCGCGATGGTCGGCCGCGCGGTCGGCTCGGCGCTGCTCGCCAGGCTCGAGGCGCCGCGGCTTCTCGCGTTCTTCACCGCCGTCGCCTGCGCGATGTGCCTATACGTTTTCGCGTTCGGCGGCGTCAGCTCCGGCTTCGTCGCGCTCGGCATCGGGGTGTTCAACTCGATCATGTTCCCGGTGATCTTCACCATCACGCTCGACCGCTCCTCGGCGAGCGAGGAAGCGACATCCGGGTTGCTGTGCACGGCGATCGTTGGCGGCGCGTTCCTCCCGCTGCTGGTCGGCGAAGTGGCGGACCGCGCGGGCTACGTCGCGGCCTTCCTGGTGCCGGCGGCGTGCTACCTCGTACTCTGCGTCTTCGCGATTTCCGCGGGTCGGGTCCTGCCCAAGCGCGATGTCGAGGCGCTCGTCACGCATTGATTTGAGCGGACAAGCCCCATATCGGGGACCCAGGAGATAGTTTCATGTCTAACTATCAGTCCGGGTTCGGCAACCATTTCGCCACCGAGGCGGTCGCTGGCGCATTGCCGGTCGGGCGCAACAGCCCGCAAAAGCCGCCGTTCGGGCTTTATGCCGAGCAGTTCTCGACCAGCGCGTTCACCATGCCGCGCAGCTTCAACCGGCGCAGCTGGCTTTACCGCATGCGGCCCATGGCAGAGCATGCGCCCTATGAGCCGCTCGGCGGATTCGAGACGCTTAAGACCGCTCCTTTCACCGATCCGGTCAGCCCCAATCGCCTGCGCTGGAATCCGCTGCCGATCGGCGACGGCGACTGGCTCGAAGGCCTTTTCACTTACGGTGGCAACGGCGACGTCGGCATCGGAGCCGGCATCGGCGTGCACCTTTTTGCGGCGAACCGCTCGATGGAGCGGCGGGTGTTCCAGGACAGCGACGGCGAGCTCCTGATCGTACCGCAGCAAGGCGAGCTGCACATCACGACCGAGCTCGGCAGGCTCGACGTTCCGCCCGGACACGTCGCGCTGATCCCGCGGGGATTGCGCTTCGCGGTCGCGCTCGACGGGCCGGCCCGCGGATATGTTTGCGAGAACTACGGCGCGCCTTTCCAGCTGCCCGATCTCGGGCCGATCGGCTCGAACGGCCTTGCCAATCCGCGAGACTTCGAAACCCCCGTCGCCTGGTTCGAGGATGTCGAAACCCGGCACGAAATCGTCCAGAAATTCCAGGGCCGGCTGTGGCGCACGACGCTCGGCCATTCGCCGTTCGACGTGGTGGCATGGCATGGCAACTCGGCACCGTGCCGCTACGACCTCTCACGCTTCAACACGATCAATACCGTCAGCTTCGATCACCCCGATCCGTCGATCTTCACCGTGCTCACTTCCCCGAGTGAAATCGCCGGCACCGCCAATTGCGACTTCGTTATCTTCCCGCCGCGCTGGATGGTCGCCGAGGACACCTTCCGCCCACCGTGGTTTCACCGCAATGTGATGAGCGAGTTCATGGGGCTGGTCCGCGGCGTCTACGACGCCAAGGAGGGCGGCGGGTTCGAGCCCGGCGGCGCCAGCCTGCACAACCAGATGAACGGCCATGGGCCCGACGCCGAGAGCCACCGCCGGGCGAGCGCGACCGACCTCGGGCCGGTCAAGCTCACCGACACCCTCGCATTCATGTTCGAAAGCCGCTGGGTCATCCGGCCGACCGCGGCGGCGCTGGAACTGCCGGGGCTGCAATCCGATTACGACGACTGCTGGCAAGGCTTCGACAAGGCGAGACTTTCCGAATGACGCGAACCGACGAAACCCACGATCCGAACGCGTCCTGCTGGGCCGAGGGCGCGCTCGGCCATCCCGAATTCCCGATCCAGAACCTGCCGCTCGGCGTCTTCTCGCCGCCCGGCGGCGGCAAGCGGGGCGGCATGGCGATCGGCGACTTCGTGCTCGATCTCGCCTGCGTCGCGCCAATGCTCGAGGGCGATGCGGCCGAGGCGGCCCGATTGGCGGCGGGCGAAACCCTCAACGCCCTGTTCGCCGACGGCAACGAGGCCGCCGACAGCTTGCGCGCAGGGTTGTTCAGGCTGCTCACCGATCCGCAGCGTGAGGCCATGGCCCGGAGCGCGCTGATCCCGGCAAAGGCCTGCAAGCTGCACCTGCCGTTCGCTGTCGGCGACTACACCGATTTCTACACCGGCATTCATCACGCGAGCAACGTCGGCCGGCAGTTCCGGCCCGACAATCCGCTGCTGCCGAACTACAAATACGTGCCGATCGGCTATCACGGCCGCGCCAGCTCGATCCGCCCCAGCGGCGGCGAGGTGCGCCGCCCGCAGGGCCAGCGCAAGGGTGCCGGCGGCACGCCGGAATTCGGTCCGTCGCAACGGCTCGACTACGAGCTCGAGATGGGTATCTGGACCAGCGGTTCGAACGAGCTCGGCAGCGACGTCCCGATCGCCGAGGCGGCCGGGCACATTGCCGGCCTGTGCCTGCTCAACGACTGGTCGGCGCGAGACCTGCAGGCGTGGGAATACCAGCCGCTCGGGCCATTCCTCGCCAAGAACTTCCACACGACAGTCTCGCCCTGGGTGGTCACCAGCGCCGCGCTCGCGCCGTTCCGCATCGCGCAGCCGCCGCGGCCGCCCGGCGACCCGGCGCCCCTGCCCTACCTGCTCAACGCGCAGGACCAGGCGCATGGCGCTTACGCGATCGAGATGGAAGTACACCTTGTCACCGCGAAGATGCGCGATGCGGGCTTGGCACCGGAGCGGCTCAGCAAAGGGCCGATGACTGCGATGTACTGGACCGCAGCCCAGCTCGTCGCGCACCACACCGTCAACGGCTGCAACCTCCAGCCAGGCGATCTGCTCGGCACAGGCACGCTGTCGGGCGAGGCGCGCGAGACGTTCGGCAGCATGCTCGAGCTGTCGAACGGCGCCAGCGAGCCGCTCACCTTGTCGAACGGGGAAACACGCGGCTTCCTCGAAGACGGCGACGAGGTGATAATGACCGCACATGCCGTGAGCGAGGGGTTCCGCTCGATCGGCTTCGGTGAATGCCGCGGGCGGATCGCAGGATGAGCGAGCCCCTCGTCTTTCATGGCTATTGGCGGTCCGGGACCAGCTACCGCACGCGCATCGCGCTCAACATCAAGCGAGTTGGATACGAGCAGAGGCCGGTCGATTTGCGCGCCGGTGCGCAGCGGTCTGGCGAATTCAGGGCGCTCAATCCGCAGGGCCTCGTGCCCGCCCTCGAGACGCCCGACGGGGTCCTTACCCAGTCGTCGGCGATTCTCGAATGGCTCGAGGAGCGCTATCGCGAGCCGCCGCTGTTGCCGCGCGAGCCGGCGCAACGGGCGATCGTGAGGGCCATGGCGATGGCGGTCGCTTGCGACATCCATCCGCTGAACAACCTGCGGGTCCTGAAATACCTCAAGTCCTCTTTAGGCCAGGGGCAGGAAGCGATCGCCGCGTGGGCGGCGCGGTGGATTACAGATGGATTCTCGGCGCTTGAAGCGATGATCTCGCAACATGGCGGAAGGTTCGCCTACGGGGATTCCCTGACGTTCGCCGACTGCCATTTGGTGCCGCAATACTATTCGGCGCAGCGGTTCGAGGTGGACTGCTCGCCCTGGCCGCGCCTCGTCTCGGCGGCGACGAATGCGATGGCTGAGGAAGCCGTCAAACAAGCCCATCCCGACCTTCAGCCCGACGCCGATCTTGCGTGATGACCGGCATGGCAACCTCAAATTTTGCGAGCGCCGCTGCGGCGGCGCGCCGGCCCGTCATCCGCCTGCTATTTTATTCGCTTTCAGCCCGCCACAATTTCGTCTAATTGTCCGGCGCGCCGCTGTGGCGCTACAGGGTTCATAGGGGAGTTACTATGCGTAAACTCGTTACCGGAATTGCGGCTGTCATGCTGGTCGCCGGCCTCGCCGCCTGCCAAAACAAGAGCAGCGAAACCACGGCAATGAGCTCGGAGACCACCGAAGCCGCTCCTGTCGACACGACGGCTCCTGCGGCGACCGACACCACGGCGACCACCGAAGCGACCTCGACCACCGACGCCACTTCGGCCACCGATACGTCGTCGGCCACGAGCACCGCCCAGTAATAGCGAGGGTGGCCGGTTCGCCAGTGCGACCGGCCACCCCCTATCCCGCGCCCGGTCATTCACGGGCGCGAAATTTTCCAGAATATCCGCAAATCCGCTCGGCGACGGGATATGTCCCGGCCCTGACCCCTGCTCCGGAAATTCCCTGAGCGAACGAGGCTCCCGCGCCGTGATAGGCCGCGCCCCATGACAGCTTGTGACACCTGCGCCGTGCGCAACCGCGCGATCTGCGCCGCCCTCGATGCAGCCGAACTCGCCTCGCTCAATGCCATCGGGCGTCGCCGAACGTTGCAGGCAGGCGAACCGCTGATCTGGGAGGGGGACGATTCGATCCTCGTCGCCAATGTCATCGAAGGCATCCTCAAGCTCTCGACCGGCACCGAGGATGGCCGCGAGCAAATCGTCGGGGTGGTCTATCCGGCTGATTTCATCGGCCGTCCGTTTGGCGCGACGACGCGGCATTCGGTGACCGCGCTGACCGACGCGCGCGTCTGCGTGTTCGCGCGGGGTGACTTCGATCGCTTCGCCGGCGAACACCCCGCCCTCGAGCACAAGCTGCTCCAGCGCACGCTTGCCGAACTCGATCGCACGCGCACCTGGATGCTGCTGCTCGGGCGCAAGAGCGCCGAGGAGAAGATCGCCACGTTCTTGCTCGAGATGTCCGAGCGCCTCGCGCAGCCCGATCGCGAAGGCGCGGGCGCGCCGCTCGATCGTTTCGACCTGCCGTTCTCGCGCCAGCAGATCGGCGACGTGCTCGGCCTGACGATCGAGACCGTGAGCCGCCAAATGACCAAATTGAAACGTGACGGCATAATCGACCTGCCGACGCGCCGTGCGGTTGCGATCCTCGACCGGCCGGAACTCAAGGCGGTCGCCGGCTGAACCGGCCGGCTTCACGCAGGCGAACCCCGCCCCTTCGTACATTTCCCAATGCCGCCGATCCGCTTTGATCGCGATCAAGGATGGCGTTGGACGGCGGGCCCACGGCCTGCGCGCACGAGCAGGCAAGGGTTTGATTCATGGAAGCGATTCTGACGCGGTCCGGGCTGTGGTTCGGAGCAATGGTCCTGGCGGTGCTCGCGGCGGCCAATGCTCATGACAGCGGCTTCGCCGCGCAGATGATGATCGTCGCCGTGGTTGCGCTGGCCGGGATGTGGATCAGCGCCATGAAGGCCGATGTCGGGGCCATGGCCGGGAGCATCCTGCGCATGCCTGCCGATCCGTCCCGATATGATGACGACCCGGTGCGCTGGGGCGTGCTGGCGACGGTGTTCTGGGCGATCGTCGGCATGGCCGTGGGCCTGCTGATCGCCTGCCAGCTCGCCTGGCCGCAGCTCAACCTCGAGCCGTACCTCAACTTCGGCCGCCTGCGCCCGCTGCACACCTCCGGCGTGATCTTCGCCTTCGGAGGCAACATCCTGATCGCCAGCAGCTTCTATGTCGTCCAGCGCACCTGCCGCGCGCGCCTCGCTTTCCCCGGCCTCGCCCGCTTCGTGTTCTGGGGCTACCAGCTGTTCATCGTCCTCGCCGCGAGCGGGTACCTACTCGGAATCACCGAGAGCCGCGAGTACGCCGAGCCCGAATGGTACGTCGACATCTGGCTGACCATCGTCTGGGTCGCGTACCTGGTGGTGTTCGTCGGCACGCTGGCCAGGCGCATCGAACCGCACATCTACGTCGCCAACTGGTTCTACCTCTCGTTCATCCTGACCATCGCGCTGCTGCACGTGGTCAACAACCTGGCGGTGCCGGTCAGCTTCCTCGGCTCGAAGTCCTATTCGCTGTTTTCCGGCGTGCAGGATGCCCTGACGCAGTGGTGGTACGGCCACAACGCGGTCGCGTTCTTCCTCACGGTGCCGTTCCTGGCGATGATGTACTACTTCGTGCCGAAGCAGGCCGGACGGCCGATCTACAGTTATCGGTTGTCGATCCTGCACTTCTGGTCGCTGATCTTCCTCTACATCTGGGCCGGCCCGCACCACCTGCTCTACACAGCGCTGCCCGACTGGGCGCAGACGCTCGGCATGGTGTTCAGCGTGATGCTGTGGATGCCGAGCTGGGGCGGCATGATCAACGGGCTGATGACGCTCAACGGTGCCTGGGACAAGGTCCGCACCGACCCGATCATCCGCATGATGGTGATGGCGCTGGCGTTCTACGGCATGGCCACCTTCGAAGGGCCCATGCTGTCGATCAAGACGGTCAACTCGCTGTCGCACTACACCAATTGGACGATCGGCCACGTCCACGCCGGCGCGCTGGGCTGGAACGGGATGATCTCGTTCGCCGCGGTCTATTTCCTCGTGCCGCGGCTGTGGAAGCGCGACCGGCTCTACTCGCTGCGCTGGGTCAATTGGCACTTCTGGTCGGCCACCATCGGCATTGTCTTTTACGCCGCCAGCATGTGGACCGCGGGGATCACTCAGGGCCTTATGTGGCGCGAATACGGTGCCGACGGATACCTCGTGAACAGCTTCGCAGACACTGTCGCCGCGCTGCACCCGATGTACATCCTGCGGGCGTTCGGCGGCATACTGTACCTCGCCGGAGCGGTGCTGATGGTCGCGAACGTGTGGCTGACGATCCTCGGGCGCCAGCGCGCCGAGCAGCCCATGCACCAGGCCGCCTACGACCCATCGGCCGACCGGCCGATCGTTCCAGCCGAGCACGCGTGTCTCGCCGAAGCGGCCGAGTAGGAATCTCGAGAGATGAAGTTCACCGACCAGCACAAGAAGCTCGAGCGGAACGTCACGCTGCTTGCGGTCTTCGCCTTCGTCGCCGTGGCGATCGGCGGCGCGGTCGAGATCGCGCCGCTCTTCTGGATCGATAACACGATCGAGAAGGTCCAGGGCATGCGGCCCTATACTCCGCTCGAGCAGGCCGGGCGCGACATCTACGTGCGCGAGGGCTGCTACGAGTGTCATAGCCAGATGATCCGCCCGTTCCGCGACGAGGTGGAGCGCTACGGCCACTATTCCCTGGCCGCCGAGAGCATGTACGACCACCCGTTCCAGTGGGGTTCGGAGCGGACCGGGCCGGACCTGGCGCGCGTCGGCGGCCGCTATTCGGACGCCTGGCACGTCCAGCACCTCAGGAACCCGCGCTCGGTGGTGCCGGAAAGCATCATGCCGACTTACGGCTTCCTCGCCGACACGGACCTTGAGCTGGACGACGCCTCGGCCAAGCTGCAGGCGCTCAAGGACGTCGGCGTGCCGTACAGCACAAAGGACATCGCCGACGCGGTGCTCGACATGAAGGTCCAGGCGGACCCCAACGCGGATGCCACCGACCTGATCAAGCGCTACCCCAAGGCGCAACAGCGCGATTTCGATGGCAATCCCGACCGCCTCACCGAGATGGATGCGCTGGTCGCCTATCTGCAGATGCTCGGCACGCTGGTCGACGTGAACGCCGCCGCGGCACAGGAAGACCTCGCCACGGAGAAGGGCCGGTGAGCGGGCACTCCCCTTACGAGGCGCTGCGCCATTTCGCCGACAGCTGGGCGCTCCTCGCCATGCTGTTCATCTTCATCGCGTGCGCGCTGTGGCCCTTCCGGCCGAGCCATCGTGATCGAAACCAGGCCGCCGCGCACATGATCTTCAAGGACGACGACGATGGCGAATAGGCGCATCGACCAGCCGACCGGCACCGAGACCGTCGGCCACGAATGGGACGGCATCGAGGAGCTCGACACACCCATGCCGCGATGGTGGCTGTGGACGTTCTACGCCAGCATCGTTTTTGCGCTCGGCTACGTTGCGCTCTATCCGGCGTGGCCGATGATCCATCGCGGCAGCGAGGGAGCGCTCGGCTGGACGAGCCGTGCCGACCTGGCGCGCGAGACGAGCGAGCAGAAGGCCGAGATGGCCCCGATGCTCAACGCCATCGCCGGGGTGCCGATAGAGCACCTGGCCGACAACCAGGCACGCATGCAGGCGGCGGTCGCCGGCGGGCGCGCCGCGTTCAAGGTCAACTGCGTCCAGTGCCACGGATCCGGCGCAGCCGGCAGCCAGACGCTGGGCTATCCCAATCTCAACGACGACGATTGGCTTTGGGGCGGCGATCTCGCGACCATCCAGACGACCATTACCCACGGCGCGCGCGATCCGTCCGACGGGCAGACCCGGCAAAGCCAAATGCCCGCCTTTGGACGTGACGGCATCCTGACCGCCGAACAGATCGGCGAGGTCGCCGACCACGTCCTCAGCCTGTCGGGCAAGGCGCGGGACAACGCGGGCGGCGCGCAGCTGTTCGAGCAGAATTGCGCCGTGTGCCACGGCCCCGCCGGCAAGGGGACGCGAGCGGTCGGCGCTCCCGACCTGTCGGACGCCATCTGGCTCTACGGCGGAACCCGGCAGGACGTGATCGCGCAGGTCACCAACCCGCGCATGGGCACGATGCCGGCCTGGGGACGCCGCCTCGACCCGGTGACGATCAAGATGCTGGCCGCTTACGTCCACTCGCTGGGCGGCGGCGAGGACTTCGTGGAGGCCGCCCCGGCGGCACAGGCCGATGCGGCACCCTGACACGATCGACATCTCCTTCTACGAGAAGCACAAGACCGTTCACAACAAGCGGGTCGACGGCCCTTTCCGCCGCTTCAAGTGGGCGATGATGGCCGTCACGCTGACGATCTACTACGTCACGCCCTGGCTGCGCTGGGACCGCGGGCCCTATGCCCCGGACCAGGCGGTGCTGGTCGATCTCGCCCATCGCCGCTTCTACATGTTCGGTATCGAGATCTGGCCGCAGGAGTTCTACTTCGTCGCCGGCCTGCTGATCATGGCCGGCATCGGGCTGTTCCTGGTGACCAGCGCGGTGGGCCGGGCGTGGTGCGGCTACTCGTGCCCGCAGACGGTGTGGACCGACCTCTACCAGCACATCGACCGCCTGATTGACGGCGACCGCAATGCCCGCATCCGCCTCGATGCCGCGCCATGGGGACCCGCGAAGATCGCCCGGCGCATGTTCAAGTGGACGATCTACCTCGTCATCGCCTTCTGGACCGGCGGCGCGTGGATCATGTACTTCGCCGACGCGCCCACGCTGACGCACGACTTCTGGACCGGCCACGCCGCTCCCGTTGCCTACGTGACCGTCGCCATCCTGACCACAACCACGTTCATCCTCGGCGGCTTCATGCGCGAGCAGGTGTGCATCTACATGTGCCCGTGGCCGCGCATCCAGAGCGCGATGATGGACGAGAAGTCGCTCACGGTCACCTACAAGGACTGGCGCGGCGAGCCGCGCGGCAGCCTCAAGAAGGCGATGAAGGAACCCGAGGCGTTCGGCGACTGCATCGACTGCATGCAGTGCGTCGCGGTGTGCCCGACCGGCATCGACATCCGCGAAGGGCCGCAAATCGGCTGCATTACCTGCGCGCTGTGTATCGACGCGTGCGACAAGGTCATGGCAGAAATCGGCCGCCCGCGCGGCCTGATCGACTACATCACCTTGGAAGATGCCGAACGCGAGAAAGCCGGCGCGAGGCCGCGCCCGGCCTGGAAGGCGCTTCTGCGTCCGCGGACGATCGTCTATTTCACCGTCTGGGGCGCGATCGGCCTCGCCATGCTGTTCGCGCTCGGAACGCGCAGCCACACCGGCATCTCCGCCGCGCCCGACCGCAACCCGCCGTACATGCTGATGAGCGATGGCAGCATCCGCAATTCCTACACCCTCAAGCTGCGCAACATGGAAAGCCGCCCGCGCGTGATGCGCGTGGCGATCGACGACTTGCGCGCAGGCGCCATGTGGACCGACGAGATGGCCCGCAAGGACGCTGCCCGGGCGGTGACCCTCGCCGTTCCCGCCGACTCCACGGCATCGCGGCGCGTCTACGTGATCGCCCCTCCCGGCACGGAGCCGCAAGACTTCGAGTTCGAGGTCACCTCCGGGGACGGGCGGGCCGAGTTGGCGAAGACCGAAACCCGCTTCAGCGCACCGGGAGACGATTGATGCAGCGTACCTTCACCGGCTGGCACATGGCGGCCATCCTGCTGGCGTTCTTCGCCGCGGTGATCGGGGTGAACTCGCTCAACGCCTGGCTCGCCGGGTCGACTTTCGGCGGAGAGGTGGTCGAGAACTCGTACGTCGCCAGCCAGGATTACAATCGCTGGCTCGACGAGGCGAAGGCCGAGGAAGCGCTGGGCTGGAGCGCGGTGACGACCTGGCGACCCGACGGGCGCCTGGTGGTGGCCCTCGCCGGCGTTCCGGCGAATGCCGTTCTGAAGGCCGAGGCCCGCCATCCGCTCGGCACCCTGCCCGACCGCGGGCTGACGTTCATACGCCTCGCCAACGGCCAGTACCTGTCGCGCCAGGCGCTGCCTGTGGGGCGCTGGGACGTGCGGCTGACGATCGCCGCTGCCGGGCGCCTCTGGCGACGGCAGGAGCAGCTTCGATGACCGCGCTGCGCAAGCCCGAGCCGGCGCGCGAACGCACCGTCCTCGCCGTCCCGTCGATGCGGTGCGCCGGGTGCATGAGCAAGATCGAGCGCGGGCTCGCCGAGCTTTCGGCAGTGGCTTCGGCACGGGTCAACCTGTCGGCGCGCGTGGTGACTGTCGACCACGACCCCTCGATCGGAGCGCATGACCTGGAACACGCCCTCGCCACCCTCGGCTACGAAGCGCAGGCGCGTCGCGACGAGCTCGCGCCGCGCCTGTCGGCCGCCCGCCCGCTACTTCCGGCGCTCGCCGTTGCCGGCTTTGCGACGATGAACGTGATGCTGCTCTCGGTCAGCGTATGGTCGGGCGCGGAAGGTTCGACGCGTGAGCTGTTCCACTGGATCAGCGCGGCCATCGGCATTCCGGCCATCGCGTTTGCCGGCCGGCCGTTCTTCAAATCGGCGTGGCGGGCGCTGCGCCGCGCCAGCACCAACATGGACGTACCGATCAGCATCGGCGTGCTCGTCACCACCGCGCTCAGCTTCTACGAGACCGCACGCGGGGGCGAGCACGCCTGGTTCGACGGCGCGCTGATGCTGCTGACGTTCCTCTTGATCGGCCGCGTGCTTGACGCAATGATGCGCGACCGCGCCCGCTCGGGCGTCGATGCGCTGCTCGGCCAGGCGGCGCGAGGCGCGATGGTGGTCGGCGCGGACGGAAAGCTTGCATGGCTCGAGGCGGCGCAACTGGCGCCCGGCATGGTCATGCGGGTGGCTGCCGGCGAGCGGCTGGCAGCCGATGGCGCCATCATCTCCGGCCACAGCCGCTTCGACCAGTCGCTGCTCACCGGCGAAAGCGCGCCCATATCCTTGCACGAGGGCGAAAAGGCCCTGGCCGGTACGCTCAACCTCGATGCTCCGGTGGACGTGCGCGTGAGCCATGCCGGGCACGATACGACGCTGGCCGAGATCGTTCGCCTGATGGAGGCGAGCACCCAGAACCGATCGCGCTACGTTCGCATCGCCGACCGCGCCGCAAGGCTTTACGCGCCCGTGGTGCACACCCTCGCGGCGCTGACGGTGGTCGGCTGGCTGATCGCCGGTGCCGGTCTCTATCAGGCGCTGGTGACCGGCGTCGCGGTGCTCATCATCACTTGTCCTTGTGCGCTCGGGCTCGCGGTGCCGGTGGCGCAGGTCGTCGCCAGCGGGTCGCTGATGCGCGCCGGCATCATGGTCAAGGACGGCTCGGCTCTCGAGCGGCTGGCGCCTGTCGACCGCGCCCTGCTCGACAAGACGGGCACCCTGACGCTGGGAAGGCCGCAGCCCGACACGGCTGCGCTGGCCTCGCTCGATGGGCGAGACGCGCAAGTCGCGCTGGCGCTCGCCTCCCACAGCCGGCATCCGCTGGCACGCGCCCTGGCGAACGCCCTGGCCCGGCGTGGCGTTTCGCCGGCCAAGGTCGAGAATGTACGCGAGAAGCCCGGTGAAGGCGTGTTTGCCGACTGGCGCGGCCTGCACGTCGCGCTGCGCCGCCCGGACGGCGCATCCGGCGGTATTGCCGCGTCGCTGCATATCGAGGGCGAGCCTGCCCGGCTGATCCCCTTTTCCGACCGATTGCGGCCGGACGCCAAGGCCGCGCTGGCCCAACTCTCCAGGCTCGGCATCGAGTGTTCGATCCTCTCCGGCGACCGGTCCGAGGCGGTAGCCGAGATTGCCCGGCAAACCGGGCTTACGGCGCAAGGCAATGCCCGGCCACAGGACAAGCAGGCGCTCGTCGGCACGCTGCGGGCGAGCGGACGCAAGGTGCTGGTGGTCGGCGATGGCCTCAACGACGGCCCCGCGCTCGCCGCCGCCGACGCGTCGATGGCGCCGGGCTCGGCAAGCGACGTCGGCCTGCAAGCGTCCGACCTCGTCTTCGTGCACGACTCACTGCTGGCGCTTCCCCGCGCCGTTCGCGGCGCGCGGCGGACGATGGCGGTGGTGCGGCAGAACTTCGCGCTCGCCATCGGCTACAACATGCTCGCGGTACCGCTGGCGATCGCCGGCGTGGTCACGCCGATGGTCGCCGCGATCGCCATGTCCACGAGCTCGCTGATCGTCGTCGGTAATTCGCTGCGCCTCGCGAGGGCGGCGCGATGACCGTCCTCCTTTTCCTTATCCCGGCAGCCCTGGCGATCGGCGGCCTCGGCCTTGCCGCGTTCTTCTGGGCGCTGCGCAACGGCCAGTTCGAGGATCCCGAAGGCAACGCCGCGCGCATCCTCATCGAGGACGACGAATGAACCCGCCGGTCCTCGTCTTCGCCGCCGCGGCGCTTATCCCGGCGATGACGGCGCCCGCGGACGGCACGCCCGGGACGATCGGAACCGTGGCCTTCGCCGTGGCGCTGTGCGACGGCGGCAGCCTCGTGCTCTCCCTCGGCAGCGGCGCCCCGCAACCGGCGACGCCTTGCTCGTGCGCCAAGGGCTGCCGCGAGGCCCGGCGCCGGTGGATTGACCGAAAGCAATGATGGGACCTCGCGAGCCTGCGATGCAGGCTGGCATGTGGCCCTATCACCCCGACCTGCTGGCGAGACCGGTCCCGCGCTACACCAGCTTCCCGACCGCAGCCGAGTTCTCACCGGTCGACGAAAGCGCTTATCGCGATGCCTTGTCGACCGCGACCGGCGACGTGTCGCTCTACGTGCACATCCCGTTCTGCGACAGGATCTGCTGGTACTGTGGCTGCAACACTGCCGCCGCCAACAAGGCGCAGCGCCTTGCCACCTATCTCGACGCGCTGCACCGGGAGATTGCTCTCGTCGCGGCGCAACTGCCGGCGAGCGCGAGGGTACGGCGCATCGCCTTCGGCGGCGGCAGCCCGAACGCGCTCAACCCGGTCGATTTCATCCGCCTGTTCGACGAGCTGGTGCTGCATTTCCCGCTGGAGGAGCCGGTCGTCTCGATCGAGCTCGATCCTCGCGCGCTGACCGCGGAATGGGGACCAGTGCTGCGCGCCATCCATGCCACCCGCGCCAGCATGGGCGTGCAGACTTTCAGCCCCGGACTCCAGCAAGCGATTGGCCGTATCCAGCCTACCGGCATGATCGAGCACGGTGTCGAGGTGCTACGCAAAGCGGGCGTCACCTCGATGAACTTCGACCTGATGTACGGTCTCCCGGGGCAGGCACGGCCAGACCTCGAATCCACCCTCCAGCTCACGGCAGGCTTTGGGGCGGACCGCATCGCGCTGTTCGGCTATGCCCACGTACCGCATCTGATCGCCCGCCAGCGCCGCATCGATGCAAGCGCGCTCCCCGGACCGCAAGAGCGCTTCCGCATGGCCGAGCTGGGCTACGAATGGCTGGCCGCGGCCGGATACCGGCCGGTCGGATTCGACCACTTCGCCAAGCCGGCCGATCCGCTGGCGCGGGCCGCGGCCTCCGGCCGACTGCACCGCAATTTCCAGGGCTTTACCGAAGACGGCGCGCCGGTGTTGCTTGGCCTCGGAGCCTCCGCCATCAGCAGCTTCCCGACGCTGCTAGCCCAGGTCGAAAAAAATTCCGGCCGCTACCGCATGTCGCTGTCGCAGGACCGCCTGCCGATCGCTCACGGGAAAGCGCGCAGCGCCGACGACCGGCGCCGCGGCGCGGTGATCGAGGAACTGTTGTGCCACGGCCGCGCCAAGGTTTGCCGGCCCCTGCTGGATGACGCCTGGGAGTTGCTGGCGCCTTATCTCGACACAGGCCTTTGCGAGCTGGAGGGCGAGTATCTCGTCATCGCCGATCGCGCCGTTGCGTACGCGCGCAGCATCGCCGCCGCTTTCGATCCCTATCGCCAGCATTCGCCGCGCCGGTTCAGCTCGGCCGTCTGACCTTTCGGGGAACCGCCCGGCGTCTCGCGCGTGAATGCGGCACGGCCCATGTGCCACCCAGGTGTCGCGATGATAATTTGGCTCTTGCCTTTGCTGGTGATCGTGACGGCCCTCGTCACGATGCTATCGGGCGTCTGGCTGCTTCTGCATCTGACCGCCCTCGTGCGCATGCTGGCGGACAAGACCGACCTCGTTCCGGCGAAAGCCTTTCCGCGGGTCCCGAGGCGGGCCGTGCGGACGGCCCTGGGAGTCTTTCTGGGAGGAACCGCGACCACGCTCGCCATCGTCGTCCTGGCTGCCACGGTTCCCATTCACTGAAACTTGGAAGAATTGCCTTCTTGCGAAAGGGCTTGCATGGCCATCACGAGGCGATGCAGCCCTCACCCCGTCATTGTTGTCCGCTCGCGTCTTTCGCTCAGGACCCTGCCAGGAATGTGGCGCAAGGGTAAGATTTCGTCGGCGAATGCAGCCTCGCGCCGAACGAATCAGGCGTCAGCCCTCGCCCGGTTCTCCACCAGCAGAGTCGCTGCGGCGGTATTGGAAATCGGCACGTGGTAGTTGTGCGCGAGCTCGCGCGGCGAACCCGTCAGCGCTCCGCGCGCCGCGAGCCAGTTGAGGATTTCAACGCCCTGGCTGCCCGCCAACTCGACGATGTCGAGCGTGTCGTGCGCCGTCAGCGCTTCGGGATCGGGGACGATGTTGCGCAGGCAGAACCTGTCGTAGCTGGGATTGATGAACCCCGCGCGCTCGCCGTCCAGCTGGTGCGACAGGCCGCCGGTACCGAGCACGATGATCTTCTCGTCACCCGGCCAGCTCTCCAGCGCGTGGCCGACCGAGCGGCCGAATTCGAGGCAGCGCTTGGGGCTCGGAAGGGGATGCTGCACCGTGTTGAGGCAGATCGGCACCAGCTTGACCGGCCATGCGTCCGTGTTCGGCCAGCACAGCTCGAACGGCACGCACACCCCGTGATCGACCAGCATCGATTGGCAGGTCACGGGATCGAATTCGTCGCCGACGACGTGCTCAATGATGTGCCACGACAGCGCTGGATGGCCGACAAACGGCTTGAAACCGCCGATGCCCCAGCCCTCGTCCTCGTGGCGGTATTCGCCGGCCGCGCCGATGGCGAAGGTCGGCATCTTGTCGAGGAAGAAATTGAGGCCGTGGTCGTTGTAGAACACCACCGCAACATCGGGATTCTCGCGCCGGAGAAATTCGTGCACCGGCAGGAAACCATCGAAGAACGGTTTCCAGTAGGGATCGGCCTGCAAGCCCTTGGCAATGGCCGTACCGATGCCCGGTACGTGGCTGGTGAAGATTCCGCCGACGATCTCGCTCATGATGCCACGCTCCTTTCCGTGGTGCCGTGGGCCAGCAGGGCAGCCTTGAAAGCTTCGACGGTCGTGCCGGTCTGCAAGGCGCCGAGATCCTGGACATTGAGGCCGAGGATGCCGGCGAGCTTGGCGAGGTAATAGACGTTGCCGCCGGCGTCGATCATCGCCGCTACCTCGCGCTGGCGGACCGCCTCGCGCTGCTGATCCGTCAGCCCGAAGCGGTCCATGTAGGCCTCTTGGTCGGCGACGAAGGCGGCGCGATTCTCGGCCTTGTTGAAGGAGTAGCACATGGCGTTCAGCGCGAGGCCCTTGCGAGCCGCATCGCCGTCGAACACCGGCGTGCCGGGGATAGCGCGATTCGTGCGGGCCATGAGCCTATCACTCTCCATGATCGCCGGCGACAATACGCCGGTCCCGTGCTTTGTCGTTGCGCCAGGTCAAAGGAGGATGCGCTCCGGAACTCTCCGGAGTTACGCGGCCACGCGGCGAGAGCAACTTGCGCCCAATCCAGGCGAAAGGATCGAAGATATGAGCTCGGCCCTTCTTGACAGCGACGGCGTCGCGGAGCGTTCCATGACGCCGACCGGCGAAAGAGCCACAGGAATCCGTTCGATACTGCTTCACGTGCATGACGATGCGTGCATGGAAGCGCGCTTGCAGGTCGCGCTTGACCTCGCCCGCGCCTTCGACGGTCACGTCACTTGTCTGCAGCCCGTCTCGTTCGATTTCTCCGTGCCGGGCGACCTTTACGGCACGATGGTCGCCGAACTGATCCCGGTGATCCAGGACGCTGCCGACGCGCTGCGCGACAGGATCAGCACGCGTCTCGCCGGTGAAGACGTGGCCTGGGATTGGAAGCAGGAAGATGGCCCGGGCCGTCAGTTGCTGATGCGAGCCGAGGCGTTGAGCGACCTGGTCGTGCTCGGCGCGCTCGACCCGGCGAGTGACGGCAAGGGCCCCTCGAGCCTCGGAAGCTACCTAGCGGTGCATGGCCAATCGCCGATCTTGGTGGTCCCTCAGAACACGCGTTCGCTCGATCTCGCCGGGCCGGCCGTGATCGGCTGGAACGGCTCGCCGGAAGCGGCCCATGCGCTGCGCGGCGCAGTTCCCTTGCTGCGCAAGGCAACCTCGGTTACTCTCGTCAACGTGACCGAGCATATCGATGACAACGCGGCGTTCCTGCCGTGCGTCGATGCCGCAGAGTATCTCGCCCGGCATGACATCGCTTGCGAAATCGTCGAAATCGCCCGCGGTGATCAAACCGTCGGCGAAGCGCTGGTCGATTGTGCCCAGGCGCGCGCGGCCGCCTTCCTGGTGGTCGGCGCGTATGGCCATTCCCGCGCCTTGGAGACGGTGTTCGGCGGGGTGACGCGCGAGGTGTTCAGCGATCCTCCGCTGCCGGTCTTCACCGCCCACTGAGCTGGCGATGAACAGGCCACTGAAGCATGCGATCATCGCTTGCCATCCGGCCGAAGACAGCTTCACTCTGGCGATCGCCAGGCGCTATGCTGAAACAGTCGAGGCGCACGGTCACCCGACGGTCCTGCGCGATCTCTACCGCATCGGCTTCGATCCGGTGCTCAAGATCGACGAGCGACAGGGCATCCCACGGGACGACATCGTCACCGAATGGAAAGTGATCGACGAGCCCGACGTGTTCGTGCTCGTCTATCCGATCTGGTTCGGCGCGCCACCCGCGATGATGAAGGGCTACATCGACCGCGTGTTCGGTGCCGGGCGCACCCGCGGCTCCGCCGGCGAAGGCACCGAAAGCAGCAGGCTCGCCGGCAAGCATCTCGTCTCGCTGACATTGTCCGGCACCATGCGGGCATGGCTCGACGAAAAAGGGGTGCTGGGCTCGTTGCGCAATGTGTTCGATCGCTACATGGCCGACGTTTTCGGCTTGGCCGAAACGCACCATTACCACTTTGACGGAGTGCAGCCCGGCCTGCCGGAACGCGATTATCGGTTCCAACTGGCGGAGGTCGACAGCGCCGCGGCCGAAGTCCTGGCCCGGGTCGGGCGCCTGTGGTCGAAGAACCCCAACGCGGGTGAACCGCCGATCGCCATGCGCCACGCCGATTAGGCGTTCGCGCGCTCCTATGCCGGTGCCAGTGGCCTTGGAAACTATTCTTACTAGCAGCTTGTCTGGAGAGTCCCGGTGATGATGCGGGCCATGCAGCTTGACGCACCCGGGCGGCCCTTGCGGCTGGTCGAAAGGGCAATGCCGCAACCGGGCCGTGGCGAGATTCGCCTGAAGATCGCCGCTTGCGGTGTGTGCCGGACCGACCTGCACGTCGCGGACGGCGACATCGAGGGGCGGCTGCCGATCGTACCCGGCCACGAGGTCGTCGGCCGCGTCGACGCCATCGGCGATGGTGTCGGCTGGCTTTCGCCAGGCGAGCGCGTCGGCGTCCCTTGGCTCGGCCGTGCCTGCGGCCATTGCTCTTACTGCCGCGCGGGGCGCGAGAACCTGTGCGATGATCCCGAGTTCACCGGATTTAGCCGAGACGGCGGGTTCGCGACACACTGCATCGCCGATGCGCGGTTCTGCCTTGCGATACCCGAGGAATTCGATGACCTCCACGCCGCGCCGCTGCTGTGCGCCGGACTGATCGGCTATCGCGCCTACAAGCTCGCCGGGGAAGCGCCGGTCCTCGGTCTCTACGGGTTCGGCGCGGCGGCGCATATTCTTGCCCAACTGGCGGTGCGGGAAGGACGCAGGGTCTTCGCCTTCACTCGGGAAGGAGACGAAGCCGGGCAAGCCTTCGCCCGCCAACTCGGCTGCGAGTGGGCCGGCCCATCCACGGCCCCCGCGCCCGCGCTCATGGATGCAGCCATCATTTTCGCGCCCGTGGGCGAGCTCGTCCCGCTGGCCCTGAAGCGATTGAGGAAGGGCGGACGGGTTGTCTGCGCCGGGATTCACATGTCCCCCATTCCCGGCTTCCCATACGCCGACCTGTGGGAGGAGCGGTCGATCCTTTCAGTGGCCAACCTGACGCGCGCGGACGGGGCCGAATTCCTGCCGCTGGCGGCTCGCGTGCCGATTCGCACGCATGTCACCGCGATGCCGCTTGCGACCGCAAACGAAGCGTTGGCTCGGCTGCGCAGCGGCGAAGTCGAAGGCGCCCTGGTGCTGGTACCCTAGGTTATTCGGCGAGCGGTTTCGGCCTGGCTGCGCCGACGTTGTAGGTCTCGCGCCATTTCCTTTCCGAGCCCATGCCGGCGGCGAACGCGACTCGCAGGGCGTCGGCGAAATTGCCAACCTCGAACTTCGTCATCACGTTTGCGCGGTACACTTCCACCGTGCGCGAGCTGATGCCGAGGTCGTAGGCGATCGTCTTGTTGGGGTAGCCGCAGGCCAGGCCCTCAAGCACTTCCCGCTCGCGCTCGGTCAGCTTGGCGACTTCGGTCTTAGCCCAGTCCTCACGTTTGCGGGCGGCTTCCCTGTCCTCGATCCGCGCGAAACCGACCGTCAAGGCATCGAGCAGCCGCTCGCGATTGAAAGGCTTTTCCAGAAAATCGATGGCTCCGCCTCGCATCGCCTTGACCGCGGTGGCGATGTCGCCGTGGCCGGTGAGGACGACCACCGGCAGGTTCAGGCCCCGCTTCACCATCTCGGTCTGGACCTCCAGTCCGTCCATGCCGGGCATGCGCACGTCAAGCAAGACGCAGGCCGGCTCGGCGGCATCGGCGCCCTTGAGAAAGGATTCGCCGTCTTCCCACCGCTCGGTGCGGTATCCGGCGGAACGAAGAAGGAAATCGAGCGAGCGGCGGATCGAGTCCTCGTCGTCAACGATGTGAACCAACCTAGCTTGCGGCATCGTCCACTCCCTCATCCGGCCTGCAAAGCCTGCGCAGAACGGGATAGCCGGGTTTCCAACCGCTGAAAACATGGGATAAGGCCGCACCGGGGACGGACCGGAGCACCGCCATTGCCAGCCCAACATGCCTCTGAACTGCGCGAGATGGGAAGCGCGAGCCATTTGCGCTCCATCCTCGAAACCGTCCCCGATGCGATGGTGGTTATCGACGAGACGGGACGGATCATATCGTTCAGCAAGGCCGCAGAGCGGCTGTTCGGGTTCGCCGAGGCCGAGCTCGTGGGCGAGAATGTCAGCACATTGATGCCTTCGCCCGACCGCGAGCGTCACGACAGCTATCTCCAGCGCTATCTGAAGACCGGCGAGAAGCGGATCATCGGCATTGGACGGCTCGTCACCGGTCGCCGGCGCGACGGCACTACCTTTCCGATGGAACTGGCGGTCGGTGAAGCGAAGATTGGCGACGAGCGGGTGTTCACGGGCTTCATCCGCGACCTCACCGAGCGGCAGGATTATGAGAAACGCCTGCATACGGTGCAGGCCGAACTGGCCCATTTTTCGCGCGTAAGCGCGATGGGCACGCTCGCCACATCGATTGCCCATGAGCTCAACCAGCCGCTCACCGCGATCGCCAACTACGTCGAGAGCGCCAGCACCCTGTTGGCCGGCGATGCGAGCGAGCAGACAATCGCGACGATCCGCGAAGCGCTCGACGAGTGCGCCAAGGAAGCCGTTCGCGCGGGGCAGATCGTGCGACGGCTGCGCGATTACATCTCGCGTGGCGAGACCGAGCGGCAGGTCGTCTCACTGGCGCGGCTGGTCAACGAGGCGAGCGCGCTGGCGTTCGTCGGCGCCGGCACTCAGAGCGTCGATATGACGGTCAAGATCGGTGAGAACGACCTCGTCCTGGTCGACCGGGTGCAGATCCAGCAAGTGCTGCTGAACCTGATCCGCAACGCCGTGGAAGCGATGCACGATCTGGCGCATGGACGCCTCACCATCAGTGCCGTCAATCGCGGAAACGGCTTCATCGAAGTGATCGTTTCCGACAGCGGCCCGGGCCTGGCGTCTGAAATCGCCGGGAACCTCTTCACGCCGTTCCAAAGTACGAAGGCCACGGGCATGGGTGTCGGCCTGTCGATCAGCCGGACCATCGTCGAAGCCCACGACGGGCGTATCTGGGCGGACGCGTCGCCCTACGGCGGCACCTCGTTCCATTTCACGCTGCCCAATGCCGACGGCGACGGGTCGGACAGTTAGGCCCCTGCGACCCCATCCGGCTGCGAGCGGACGACCTTGAACGGATAGCGTTCGCCGTCCGGCTCGGTGATGGTCACGTACTCGCCGATGCGCAGCGGGTGGGCTTCGAGGTGATAGACCGCCTCGTCGTCGTCGTCGCCCACCGCATACGAAAAAAGCCAGCCACCGCCATTGCGCAGCAGATATCCGGTCTGATCGGGCTCGTTGGGCCAAAAGCGCCTGACCGTCGCCATCTCCGGCCGCCGCGCAAGCTCCGTTTCGCTGATGAACCCTTCCGCATCGAGCGGCACCCGCAGCATATACGCGCGGCTCGCCGAGCCTTCCGGAAATTCCGGAGTCCGGGCCAGCTCAAGACGCACCAGGTTCCACTTTGGCATTGAAATGAACTCGCACAACGAATGGGCACTATGCGTCTTTCGAAGCCCGCCAAGGGATTGGGAAATATACGGAGTGACGTTCGTCCGAGCGGATCGTGCGGCGAGGCCCAAGATAGCTGTGACGCTACATCACACCTTTGCTGCCAACGACGCAGCCACTAGAGGCGTGGGATGCAAAAGCGCCTGTTGGTCTCGATTCACGATGTGGGACCGCGCTTCGCGCGGGAGGTCGAGCAGCTGGCGGATCGGCTGGCGAACCGCCTCGACGGCACGCGGTTCGCCATGCTTGTCGTGCCCAACCACTGGGGCGAGAGCCCGATTGCCGGCAACAGGCCATTCGGCGCCAGGCTGCGCCGGTGGGCCGGCGAAGGCGTGGAAATGTTCGTCCACGGATGGTTTCACACCGACAAGGCGACGCATTCGGGGCTCGCAGGGCTGAAAGCGCGCCACATGACGGCCGGCGAAGGCGAATTCCTCGGGCTGAGCGCGGCAGAAGCGGCCCGCCGGATGAGGGACGGCAAGGCGTTGCTGGAGGACGTCATCGGCGCTCCGGTCGCAGGGTTCGTCGCGCCGGCGTGGCTCTACGGACCGGGTGCCATGGAGGCGCTCGCCGGTAGCGACTTCGCCCTTGCCGAGGATCACATGCGGGTCTGGCGCCCGGCGTCCGGCGCGACACTCGCCCGCGGACCGGTGATAACCTGGGCCAGCCGCTCGACCCTGCGCACGGCTTCGTCCCTCGCTTTCGCCGCCCTCGCCCGCGCGGCCCTGCACCCGCTCGAAACAGTCCGGATCGCGGTCCATCCGGGTGACACAAGCAAGGCCGAAATACTCTCGAGCATCGATCGGACGATCGACGCCTTCGCATCTCGGAGAGCGGTCAGCCGCTATTCGGCGCTGCTGGGCTGACTCGATCGCACGGGCAGGGAACGTCCCTGCGACAAGCTTGTTGGCTCCCGCCACTTTACAGAAATTTGTTCGCGCCAGCTGGGGACAAAGGCCGGCGGCGGCGTCGTTGCATGGACAAACAAGAGGAATCCGGGATCTTGCTTTCGCCCGACGACGGCAGCGCAAACTATCAGGCTTACCTCCTGCGCATGCCGACGGACATGACCGCGCGGCTGCGCCCCCAGGATCGTCCGCGATGGCCTGGTGGGGCGCGCCTGCTGAGCTCAGTTCTCTCGCTGCTGGTCATTGCCGCCGTGATCTACGAGATCCGCGGGGTCCACCTGAACGCGATCCTGGCGATGATCCCTTCATCGCCTGCATTCTGGTCGATCTTCGCCATCAGCTATCTGGCCCAGCCGATCACCGAGTGGCTGATCTTCCGGCGCTTGTGGAATGTCGGGCCGTCGGCATTTGGCGCCCTCGTCCGCAAGCTGATCTACAATGAGCTGCTGTTGGGTTACCTCGGCGAGGTCTTCTTCTACGCCTGGGCCCGTCGCAACCTCAGGCTCGAGGCGGCGCCTTTCGGCGCGGTCAAGGACGTCACGATCCTGTCGGCGATGGCGGGCAACGCCATGACCCTGCTGATGCTGATCGTGGCGTGGCCGCTGGCATCGGCGACCCAGCTCGGATTGCAGACCCGCGCAGTGACCCTGTCCCTCACCGTCGTGCTGATAACCTCGATGGCGATGCTCCTGTGGCGCCGAGGGATATTCTCTCTGTCACGCCCGGACCTGCGCTTCATCTTCGCCATGCACATCGCCCGGATCGTGATCGCGACCGGGCTTTCCGCATTGCTCTGGCATCTTGTTCTCCCGACCATTCCATTGCCTTGGTGGCTGCTGCTGGCGACGATCAGGCTGTTGATCTCCCGCCTGCCGTTCGTCCCCAACAAGGACGTCGTCTTCGCTGGCCTGGCCGTGTTCATGCTGGGTCATGACGTCGAGATCGCGTCGCTGCTGACGCTGATGGCAGGCCTCATCCTGCTGTCGCACATCCTCGTGGGCAGCACATTCGCGTTATCGGACCTGTTGCGCAAGGAATCGGGCGCGTGATGACGATGGCTGCGCTCGGCGCGTTTGAGCTGATGACGGCCGCGATAATCCCGTCGACGCCTGACCTGGGCAAGGCGGAGGGACAGTGCCGTCCGGGCGAGCAGGGCCCGGCGTTGCTGGTCGACGTCGTCGGACTGAAGGACCGGAAGGGCAACCTCAAACTCGAGGTCTATCCGGCGAACGACCACGACTTCCTGCAGGACGACAATATCCTCGTCAGCCATGGCAAAGTGTTTCGTCGAGTCGAAATCCCGGTGCCCTCGACGGATCCGGTCGAGATGTGCATTCGTGTTCCCGGGCCGGGACCCTACAGCGTCATGCTGCTCCACGACCGCGACAGGAACCGCAAGTTCGGCTGGACTGAAGATGGGGTCGGCTTCGCCGGCAACCCGAAGCTCGGCTGGACGAAGCCGAGAGCCGCCCATGCAGAAGTCATGGCCGGATCGTCGCTCACCAGATTGTCGATCGTCCTCAATTATCGCCATGGCCTTGGCCTCGCGCCGCTGAAGAAGGGGTGAGGCGATGCGGATCGCCGATGTCTGCGCGTTCTACTCGCCTCGCGGCGGCGGAGTCAGGACCTACGTGGAGCAGAAGCTCGCAACCGGACCACAGCTTGGCCACGACATCACGATCCTGGTGCCGGGAGACCGGCACGAGATCATCGCGCGCGGGCCGAATGCCCGTATCGAAATTCTGCCGTCGCCGAGATTTCCGCTCGATCGCCGGTACTGGTATTTTGCCGATGAGCCGGCCGTGCACGATGCGTTGGATCGGGCCGAGCCGGACATCGTCGAAGCGTCATCGCCCTGGCGAAGCGCGCTCTTCAGCGCCCGCTGGTCAGCCCCTGTCCCGCGCACGCTGATCATGCATGCCGACATCCTGTCAGCCTACGCCTATCGCTGGCTGGAGCCGATCTTCAAACGCTCGACCATCGACCGGCAGATGGAGCTTTTCTGGACGCATCTGCGCCAGCTCGGCCAGCAGTTCGATCGCGTCGTCTGCGCCAGCAGCGACCTCAGCTCGCGGCTTATCGCCGGTGGTGTCGCCAACGTCCTGACCAATCCGATGGGAGTCGAGCCGGGGGTGTTCTCCCCTTCGCTTCGCGACGAAGTGACGCGCGCCAGGCTGCTCGAGCGGTGCTCGCTGGCGCCGAGCGCACACCTCCTCGTCGCGGTCGGCCGATTGGCGCCCGAGAAGCGTTGGCCGATGGTCATTGAGGCGGTCACCGCAGCCGCGCGAGTGCGCCCGATCGGTCTGGTTATGCTCGGCGAGGGGCGGGAGAGCCGAGCCGTGCTCTCGGCGATAGCGGGCAATCCCCACGTGCGCCTGTTCGAACCCGAGCGTGACCGCAAGGCGTTCGCGCGCCTGCTCGCCAGCGCCGACGCATTGGTGCACGGTTGCGAAGCGGAAACTTTCTGCATGGCCGCCGCCGAGGCTCGCGCAAGCGGAATACCGGTCATCGTGCCCGACCGGGGGGGCGCCGCTGACCACGCGGCGCAGGGCGGCGGGTGGACATACCGCGCTTCCGACAGCCGCTCTGCCAGTGCCGCGATCCTGCGAGCGCTGGAGCAACCTTTCTTGCCGTTGCCGGCGCCGCCGCGAACGATGAACGATCATTTCGCGGATCTTTTTGCCGAGTACTCGCGCCTGCTCTCCCACCGCCGGGCGGCTTGAGAGATGCGGCTGCGGCCGGCCTTCACCACGCTCGACCGCTATCTGCTGCAGCAGGTCGGCGGAACGTTCGTGTCGGTCTTCGCGATTGTCATTTCCCTGATGATGTTCGAGCATTTGCCGCGCTTGTTCGAAATCGTGCGGCTGTCAGGACGCAAGAGCTACATTGTCGTTCAGAGCCTGCTCGCGTTGCTTCCCGAATACGGCGGGATTGGGCTGCTGTTCGGCCTTTACCTTGCGATTGCCCTGACGGTGCGGCGTCTGTCGCTGCGAAACGAGCTGGATATTATTCAGGCCAGCGGCATTCCGGCTCACCGCTGGCTGCGCTTTCCCGCGCTGTTGACGCTACTGGTCGCCGGCCTGCTGCTTTGGAACCAGGGCTGGCTCATGCCCCTTGGCGAACGGCGGTTGAACGCGCTGAGCGCGCAAATGCAGGACGGGCAGTTCGGCTTCGATCTCGAGCCGGGTAAATTCACCGATCTCGGCCACGGCGTAACCGTGAAGTTCGAAGGGGTCGATGAAAAGGGCAGTCAGCTTCGCGAGGTGTTCTTCCAAACGCCCGATACGACGTTCACGGCCAACCGCGGAACTCTTGCGTTCGACTTTGGCAACGACATCCTGGTCGACCTGGAACAAGGTCGGACGTTCAACGCCGGCAACGGTCAATCGCTGTCGTTCTCTCACTTTCATTTCGACAGCGGCGACCGTGAATCCAGTGTCGAAAGCGCCCTCGATGCCGCCAAACGGCGCAAAGCCATGTCGCTGCCGGCACTGCTCGCGAGCGGCGACGCCGCCGATCGCGCGATGGGCTGGTCGCGCCTGCTGTGGCCGGCGTTCGCCATGGCAATCCCGGCGCTCGCAACGGTTCTCGGCAAGCCCGCTCGACGCTCCAGCGGTTCGCTCGGCCTCATGGTCGGGCTGATCCTGCTGGTCCTGTTCGCGCGCTCAACCGGATTCGTCGCTGCCGAAGTCACGGCCAGCCCGACCTTGGTCGCCTTGGGCGTCGCTGCGGCCTGGCTGGCCGCTACCGGGTTCACCGTTTGGGGCGAACGCCGGCTGGGCGCAGGTTACGTCGACGGCTGGTTGGCGAAGGGGGGCGGGCGCCTGAAGATGACGCGTCCATTCGGCCGGCGAGTCAGAGGACACTCAGCGGACACTTCACGCTAGCAGCGGCGGCCTCACCCGCGGCCGATTCGCTCAAACCGGCAGCCCGACATAATTTTCGGCAATGCTGGTCTGTGCGGCGCGGCTCGAAGCGATGTAGTCCAGCTCGGCCACCTGCATGGCGCGCTCAAACGGCCCATCTTCGGGAAAGCGATGCATGAGGCGGGTCAGCGACCAGCTGAATCGTTCCGACTTCCACACGCGCGCGAGCGCCCGGTTCGAATAGCCCCCGATCGCGTCGCCATCGTTGCGCTTGAAGAACGCAGTGAGCGCCTCGGCCGCGTAGAGCACGTCCGACGCTGCGAGGTTGAGACCTTTTGCGCCGGTCGGCGGGACGATGTGCGCCGCATCGCCACAAAGCATCAGGCTGCCGTATCGCATGGGCGCGAAGACATAGGATCGCAGCGGGGCAATCGACTTCTCCAGTGCCGGGCCACGCTCGATATGCGCGGCCGCCTCGGGACCAAGGCGGATGGCCAGTTCGTCCCAGATGCGCTCGTCCGGCCAGTCACCGATGGACTCGGTCAGCGGGACGTCGACATAGTAGCGGCTGCGGGTGGGGCTGCGCATGCTCGCCAAGGCGAACCCTCGAGGGTGATTGGCGTAGATCAGCTCGTGATTGCACGGCGGCACATCGGCCAGGATGCCGAGCCAGCCGAAGGGATACTCCCGTTCGTATTCGGTGCCGACGGAGGCGGGGATCGCTTGCCGGCTCGGCCCATGCGAACCGTCGCATCCGGCTATGATGCGGCAGTCGATGCGTTGCCTGACGCCATCCTTGACGAACGAAACGAACGGCGCATCGGTCTCGACATCATGAAGCGCGACGTCGGCCGCTTCGTAGATTACCTCGAGGTCACGCTCCTCGCGCGCTTCCATCAAGTCTCTCGTCAACTCCGTTTGGCCGTACACGACCACGTGCTTGCCAATCAGTCCGGCGATATCGATCCGGATCAGGCGTTCACCGTCCGCCAGGTTGAAGCCGTCATGGACCAGCCCTTCGGCCGTGAGCCGCTCGTCGAGGCCCAATCGTTCCATCAAAGAAACGGTGGTTTGCTCGAGGACGCCTGCACGAATTCGGCCGAGCACGTACTCCGCCGACCGCCTTTCGAGCACAACGCACGCGATCCCCTCTGCGCGCAACAAGTGCCCGAGCAGCAAGCCCGCGGGCCCGGCGCCAACGATGCATACCTTTGTCCTCATGATATTCCCGTCTAACCGGTGGCTCTCACTTGGTTGATCATGCCGGCCAGGACCAATCCGAGCCATACGGCCATAAGGCAGAAGATGACCGACATCACGATGTTCGAACCGGCCTCGAGCATGTCGCCTTCCCTCATCAGCGCGAGAGTTTGCAGGCTGAAGGAGGAGAACGTCGTGTAGCCGCCGCAAATGCCGACGAGCAGGAATTGCCGCATGTCGGGAGCGATCAGGAAGCGACTGTTCGGGTCGCTCGTGAGGCCCGCCAGCAGGCCGATGAGCAAGGAACCGCTCACGTTGACGACGAGCGTTCCCCACGGAAAGGTTTCCCCGAACCAGAACGCGAAGATCCGCGAGACGCCGTAGCGCCCCATGCTGCCGAGGCCCCCCCCGAGCCCTATCCAGAAGTAGGTCGAAAACACGAGCGCCTCCAGTGCAGGCGGCAGCAGTACGCATTCTCCAGCCGTTGTCGAGCGTGGCAGTCATGGGCTCCCTGCGGGGGGCAGGCCTCGGGGAGCTGCGAGAGTTGCCGACCCCGGGGATTTCACACCGCGGTGACTTCGCCTAGCGTCGTTTCGGCACCGTGCTATCGTTCGATCGCGTCGACGCGAGAAGGCCCCTAACCGAGGACCGCGAGATGGAAATACCCCGCGAAGCCTACATGATGCGCATCTTCACCAGCGAGCGCGCGCGCGGCACCTATCGCGCGCTTTTCGAGGACATCGTTCGCAAGGCGCGCGACACGGGGCTTGCAGGCGCCACCGTGTTGCGCGGTCCGATGGGTTTTGGATCGAGCTCGCGCATTCACAATGCCAACATCCTCGACCTTTCCTCCAACCTGCCGCTGGTGATCGAGATCGTCGACACGGAAGAGAAGCTGCGAGCCTTCTTCCATTCCATCGAGGATATGAAGGATATCGGCCTCGTGACGATGGAGAAGGTCAACGTTCTCCACTACGGCTGACGGGCCGCGGATCAGAGCTCGACCAGGATCTTTACCTGGTCCGGCGAAATGCGCAGGCGATCAGCGATCTCGCGTTTCCAGTTCGCGAATTCGGTTCCCTTGGACGAGCCGGCCTGCCTGGGATTGAGCAGCAACTCGCCTTCGGCAACGTTCAGCTGGCTGGCGATACGTTTGAGCATTCCGGCCCTGGGCAGCCGATGACCGGTTTCCCAGTACCAGACGGCTTGCCTGCTCACCCTCAGGCGGTCGGCCAGCTGTTCCATGCTGAGGCCGCGCGCCTCGCGTAGTGAGGTAAGGCGCGCTGGAAAGTCCTCCTCGCCGGAACTTTGCTGCGGCAGCTCACCAGGGGCCGGTATGGCCTTGAGGAGCGCTGCGCTGACGACGGCCGAGGACAACTCCTCGGTAAACCGGCAGCCGTAGAAGCGGCCGCTGGCCCAAACGATTTCCGCTTCGCGGCTGCCGCTCCTCGGCAGTTCGACCGAAAGGGATTCCCCGATGTCGAGGCTCTCGTCGCTCTCGATGAGCATGCCTCCGGTGGAAACGTCGTGCACGAGCGCTTGCGTGCCCCGCCGGCTCGAACGCTTGACCGAGGTGAGGAGCCGCAATGTCCTGCGTTCGGTGCCCCTCTTCTCCGATGATGGATGGGCCGTTTCGAGCGTCGCACGCAAAGTCATCTTGTCACCCTCGCCGATAGGGTGACCAAGCTACGGGCGGACCGTTAACATCGAGTAACCAGCTGGAATCGCAGCGGTCCGTGCCGGGCAAACCGCGAGGCCGGCGCGCTGTCGGGCTAGGTGGAGATGACCAGAGCGTCCTGGCCGGCACTGTAGCGAACATCGATGCCGCGTTCGCGAAGTCGATCAAGGGCTATGAAGTCCTGGTCGGGGCTCTGGGGAAAGGCCGCCTTGCCGGCGAGCAGCCTGGCGATGTCGTCTTGGCGAACATAGACTTCGGCCGCCGCATCGATCCTGACCCGAACGGTCCCGGCAGCATGGCCGTTCAGCAAGACCGGCTTGCGGATCTCTATCGCGTTGGCGGCCGAGGGCCCCGAACCCAAATTGAAATCGCTTACGATAAATGGGCCGGCATTGGCCGATAGGTCCGCAAGGCGCGAGGCGCCCACGGCCGGGCTTTCAGCTGTCGGACCGGAATTGGCCTGAGCCTGCGACGCCAAGGCCGCCCGCGGATCAGCGTCGCCGGGGCTGACACCATCGGCTGGGCGATCGGGCTTCCCCGTTGCCGCAGGTCCATCTGGAATCGAGCCGCCGCGCCCTCTCTCGAACTCGTCTGGCCATGCCATCGCAATCTTTATGGGGTAATTGGCAGCGGACAATTGCTGCCCCGGGGGCCAAGACCCCCTGGCGCTCGTAGCGGCGAGAGCGACGGCGAGAACCGAAATCGCAACCAGGACGACGAGCGAGAGGGCGTTCTCGACGCTCGCGTCGGCCTCGACCATGATATCGCGCATAGGAACTCGCCCCCCGTGGACGGCCGCGCCCGGCCACCAATCAACCGAAACGAATCGGTTGGCCCCACGAAATGTCTGCCCCGTTGAAAATAGCGGCAATCTTCGGCCGTCGACAATCCCTCAGAAGGTGGGCCTCGATCCAAGTCCGAAATCGGAACAGAGCTGAAGTCATGCTTCAAGCGGCGGACAGGGCGAACTGACGCAGTGGATGCGCTTGCGACTCGGCCCAAGTTGGCAACCGAATCCGCGGCCTAAGGCCTGCGCCGCGCAAACCCTGCCAGCCAAAATCGCCCCTATTCAGGACAGTGCTCACATAACCCCAACCGCCAGTTGGGTATGTAAACTTCTGTTAATTTGAGGAATTTGACCCAAACGCCTTGACCGAGGTCGAGCGTCAACATCGTTAACATCCTTGAAACCGTAAAGATTCCTGCTTTGCTCTCCGCCTGACCCGAGTGCGCCATGAAAGTGGCAAGCCGGGTTCCGCAGCATCCGGGAGTGGGACCGGAATGGCTGCAGGAGGGCCTGTCGATCATCGACACGCTGCCAACCTGCCGCCGGCTGCTTCGGTCTTGCGGGGGTACCTTATGAGTAAGAAGATCGTCGGCAAAGGCGCGACCAACGAGGCGCCCGGCCAGCAGCATCACGATCAACACCACGTCGTCAGCTCCGAAGGCGCTCAAGTCGTCAATCCGGGCCCAGGCGGCACGGTCACCCTGCCAGAGGGCACGACCATCGTCTCGCTCGAGGCGGACGGTCGCGACCTCATCATCGTTCTGAGTGACGGCGAAAAGATTCTCGTCCCCGACGGCGCTGTCGTGGTGCCCGAGATCGTCGTCGACAACACCGCTGTTCCGCCTGCCAACATTGCCGCCCTGCTGATCGACAACGAGGTTCAGCCGGCGGCCGGACCGACGCAGAGCTCGGGCGGCAATTTCGCGGCGGACGAAGGCGCGATCCAGTCGGCCTACGGCCTCGGGAATCTGCTTCCCTATACTGAATTGCACTTCGAGCTTCAGCCTCGGCACGAGCTCTTTCCGGCCGACGTCAACAAGGAACCTTCGGTTGTTGTCGAGACGCCGGACAATCCGGCGGGCGCCGTCGACGCTGTCGCGACGGTTCATGAAGCGGGGCTGCCGGCGCGCGATGGCGAGCCTGCCGGCACGGGTGAAGCTGCGGACGGCAACTTGACCAATAATAGCGATCCGAGCGAGACGACAAACGGCACGATCGTGGTCAACTCGCCGGACGGCATCCAGGCGGTCCTCATCAACGGGACCGCGATCGATCATGTCGGGCAGACTTTCACCTCGCCAGACGGCACGCTGAAGATCACCAGCATCGACCTGGCAGCGGGTCGGATCGGCTTCAGCTATACCCTGGTTGACAACCTGCTGGGCCAGACGACCGACGGACCGTTCCAGGTCACTGTCATCGACAGCGACGGCGACCAGGCAACAGCGACACTGCACATCAACGTCGTCGACGACGCTCCGATTGCTGCCGCCGATACCGACACCGTCGCTGCCGGCACGTACGGTCCTGAGAGCGGCAACGTGATTACCGGCGACGGCACCACGAGCGGCGCCGCCGGGGCCGACCGGGTCGGTGCCGACGATGCGTCCGTCTCGGCGGTTTCGCATGGCGAGCAGAATGTTACCGCCGATGAGAGCGGTACCATGGTCATTGCCGGCGATTACGGCACGCTGACCATCCACGACGACGGCAGCTACACTTACGTGCGCAATGCCGGGACATCCGGCGGCGTGGACGACCGGTTCACCTATACTCTCACCGACGGCGACGGCAGCACCGACACGGCGACGCTCACGATCCACATCGACGATTCCCCTGCGGTCGTGACTTCCGTTCCCGAGACGGGTGACGGCACCATCGTTGACGAAACCGGTCTGCCTCCGCACGACGGAGGGCCGGTCGGCGTAGGCGAAGACAGCGACGGAATTCCCAACAACAACAGCGATACCAGCGAAACGACCCACGGGACGATCTCCTTCACGGCGCCCGATGGCCCGGCCAGTGTCGAAATCAACAACACGGTGATCACGGGGGCGAACCAGGTCATCACCATACCCGAAGGCACGCTGACGATTACCGCCTTCGATCCTGCCGCCGGTACGCTCGACTATTCGTTCACGCTGACGAACAACACATCGGGTGACAACACTTCGGTCACCTTCACCGTTACGGTTACCGATGTCGACGGAGACAGCGACAGCGCTCCCTTTACGATCCATATCGTCGACGATACGCCGCTGGCGACGCCTGATGCGGACAGCGTGACCGAGGATGGTCCGCTGACGGCGGACGGCAACGTGCTCACCGGTTCGGGCGGCAGCGATGCCAACACGACCGACGGCGTGGCCGATTCCCAGGGTGCGGATGGCGCGCATGTCACCGCCGTTGCGTTCGGCGCGACCGCCGGCACGGTCGGCACCGGCCTCGCCGGCGCTTACGGAACGCTGACGCTCAACTCCGATGGCAGCTACAGCTACGCGCTCGATAACACGAACGCGCTGGTCCAGGGCCTCGACAAGAACGAGCACCTGACCGAGACGTTCACCTACACGATCACCGACGGCGACGGCGATCCCAGCACGACCACGCTGACGATCACCATCAACGGCGCCGACGACGGCGTAACCATCGGCGGGCTCAACGCCGACGGCGCCGAGCAGACGGTCTACGAGGCGAACCTCGCCGACGGCTCCGCGCCCGACGCAGCGGCCCTGACCCAGACCGGCACTTTCACGGTGACCGCGCAGGACGGCCTGGCCACGATCTCGGTCGGCGGGCACACGGTCTACACCGGTGACGCGTTCGTTCCCGGACAGACGGTCTCGACCGCCTACGGCACGCTGACGATCACCGGCGTCACCCCGACCACCACAGATGCCAACGGCGACGTCACCGCGGCGACGGTGAGCTACAGCTACGAGCTGACCGACAACACGCTGGCCCATACCGGCGCCAACGATGTGTCGCTGACCGATAGCTTCGACATCACCGTCACCGACACCGACGGCTCGACCGCCAACGATCATCTCGAGGTCACCGTCGTCGACGATACGCCGCTGGCGACGCCTGATGCGGACAGCGTGACCGAGGATGGTCCGCTGACGGCGGACGGCAACGTGCTCACCGGTTCGGGCGGCAGCGATGCCAACACGACCGACGGCGTGGCCGATTCCCAGGGTGCGGATGGCGCGCATGTCACCGCCGTTGCGTTCGGCGCGACCGCCGGCACGGTCGGCACCGGCCTCGCCGGCGCTTACGGAACGCTGACGCTCAACTCCGATGGCAGCTACAGCTACGCGCTCGATAACACGAACGCGCTGGTCCAGGGCCTCGACAAGAACGAGCACCTGACCGAGACGTTCACCTACACGATCACCGACGGCGACGGCGATCCCAGCACGACCACGCTGACGATCACCATCAACGGCGCCGACGACGGCGTAACCATCGGCGGGCTCAACGCCGACGGCGCCGAGCAGACGGTCTACGAGGCGAACCTCGCCGACGGCTCCGCGCCCGACGCAGCGGCCCTGACCCAGACCGGCACTTTCACGGTGACCGCGCAGGACGGCCTGGCCACGATCTCGGTCGGCGGGCACACGGTCTACACCGGTGACGCGTTCGTTCCCGGACAGACGGTCTCGACCGCCTACGGCACGCTGACGATCACCGGCGTCACCCCGACCACCACAGATGCCAACGGCGACGTCACCGCGGCGACGGTGAGCTACAGCTACGAGCTGACCGACAACACGCTGGCCCATACCGGCGCCAACGATGTGTCGCTGACCGATAGCTTCGACATCACCGTCACCGACACCGACGGCTCGACCGCCAACGATCATCTCGAGGTCACCGTCGTCGACGATACGCCGCTGGCGTTCGACAACTCGAATACCGTGGACGAGGGCGGCTCTGTCGGCGGAAACGTCCTGAGCGACGGCACGCCCGATGTCTTCGGTGCGGACGGCAAGGGTGGCGTGGCCACCTTTACCGACGGCGTTCACACCGCCGCGCCAGGGGGCACGATCGAAACGGCTCTCGGCTTTTTGACGATCAACGCCGATGGTAGCTACGATTATGAATCGAAGCCGAATTCGACGTCGGTCGATACCCACGACACCTTCACTTACACGATCGTCGACGCTGACGGCGACACCTCGCCCGCCACTCTTACGATCGACATCACGGCGACCGCGGGCAACGTCTCGGACAACGACGTTTCGGTCGACGAGTCGGGCCTCGACAACGGCACATACACCGGCAGCCAATTGGTGCCGAACGGCGAATTCGACACGAACGGCCAGATCAGCGCGACGGGCGGCACCCCTCCCTACAGCTATGTTCTGACGAGTCCGGCCGACGGGACTTACGGCACGCTGGCGCTGAACGGCTCGACCGGTGCCTACAGCTACACGCTCGACACCCCGTTCACCGATGCCGTCAACGAGAACTCTCGCAACGTCGTGAACGGGGCCGAGAGCTTCACCTACGATGTCTATGACAATCTGGGCAATTTCATCGGCAGCGGCTCGATTTCGGTCAACATTACCGACGACGTGCCGACGGCGGTCGACGATGCGCTTCAGACCCTGGCCGAAGATGCGGCGGGCACGATCGGCGGCAATGTGATGGCCAACGACACGCAGGGCGCAGACGGCGCGAGCGTGACGTCGGTCAACATCGGCGGCGTCGATCACGCGATCGCGGCGGTCGGCACGACCACCGTCGATACGGCCAATGGCCACTACACCTTCCAGGCCGACGGCACCTGGACGTTCGATCCGAACACGGGTCTCGACCAGAGCGGTGGGCCGATCGATGCCTCGTTCACCTATACGCTGACCGACGGCGACGGCGACCACGATACCGCGACCCAGCCTATTTCGATCACCGATGGCGCCGGTCCGACCGGCGGCGACACGCTGTCGCTGACGGTCGACGACGGGGCGCTGGCGGACGGCAACAACTCTGCCTCTGGCGCCGAGGTCGATGCCGGGCAGCTGACCTTCACCGCCGGCTCCGATGCGCTGACCACGTTCGCGTTCGGCACCGACCTGTCGGCGCTCGGCGGCGGGCTCACCTGGACCCGCGTCGATGCGACCACCATCACCGGCAAGGACGGCGCCAACCTCGTCGTCACCCTGAAGCTGACCGCCCCGGCCTCGATCGGCGCCGGCGCCAGCGGCGACGTCACGGTGACCGCGACGCTGGCTGACAACTATGCCCATCACCCGGGCCTCGGCGATGACCTGCAGGCGCTCGGCAACGTCACCGTGGTCGCCTCCGACCAGGATGGCGACAGCGCCACCGGAACGGTCAGCCTCTCGGTCTCCGACGACGTGCCGACGATCGCGGTTATCGGCGACACCAGCGTGGTCGAGGGACAGACCGCGACCGGCACGTGGAGCGAGTCGGTCGGGGCGGACTCGCCGGGCACGACCGTCGCGGTGTTCAACGGCACCGAGTACGCGCTCGGCACGGCGATCAACACCGGCAAGGGCACCCTCACGGTCAACGCCAACGGGACCTGGAGCTTCACCGCCAACAGCAACCTCGACAACAGCGTGGCGCAAGGCATCACGTTCAGCGTCAAGGTGACCGACGCCGACCACGACGTGGCGACCGATCCGCAGACCATCACCATCACCGATGGCGCCGGTCCGACCGGCGGCGACACGCTGTCGCTGACGGTCGACGACGGGGCGCTGGCGGACGGCAACAACTCTGCCTCTGGCGCCGAGGTCGATGCCGGGCAGCTGACCTTCACCGCCGGCTCCGATGCGCTGACCACGTTCGCGTTCGGCACCGACCTGTCGGCGCTCGGCGGCGGGCTCACCTGGACCCGCGTCGATGCGACCACCATCACCGGCAAGGACGGCGCCAACCTCGTCGTCACCCTGAAGCTGACCGCCCCGGCCTCGATCGGCGCCGGCGCCAGCGGCGACGTCACGGTGACCGCGACGCTGGCTGACAACTATGCCCATCACCCGGGCCTCGGCGATGACCTGCAGGCGCTCGGCAACGTCACCGTGGTCGCCTCCGACCAGGATGGCGACAGCGCCACCGGAACGGTCAGCCTCTCGGTCTCCGACGACGTGCCGGTTGCGGTGGTCGCCGATGCGGTATCCGTCAACAACGTCGCGGGCGGCGACAACCTCGCTTTCCTCGACGCCGATCATAACGTCGCCAACAACTACGGCGCAGATGGGCCAGGCGCCGTGATCTTTACCGCGTCGACCTTGACGTCCCTCCAAGGCCAGAACCTCTCCTCGGGACTGGCGAGCCTGGATTACGCGATCACCAACGGCGGGACGACCCTCACGGCAACAAAGTCGACGGATCATTCGGTCGTCTTCACAGTCAACCTGCAGCCGGCGGGACATGCGAACCAATACGACGTGCACATCAACCAACCGCTGGATTCACTGCAAACTGTCGACTTCAACAATGGCGGCTACAACTTTGTAGGCGGTAACGGGTCGTGGGCCGGCTTTACGCAACCGGGAGACAACAACAGCCAGGATCTCCTGCTGTCCCCCATCGGTGCCGGGACGGTCAATACCAACGCGAACGAAGGTGGCGTCGGCAGCGGCAACTCCGTCGGCTCGGGTGAAGCGATGCGGGTCGACTACGTCATCGATCTCAACGGCAGCCCGGTGTCAGGCGGCAACTTCAACGGCGGAGACAACACGCAAACCTTCGACGGACACTACACCGTCAACGGCGGCTCGGCACTATTCACCCACACAACCAACAGCAACGTCCATATCGCTGCGTTCGATGACAACGACAGCGGGACGCTCAAGAACGTCGGCGACGGTGCCCCCGACGCGGTCAACAAGATCGCCATCAGCTACAATGCCGGCAGCAGCGTCATCACCTCTAACGGTACCTATTCCGTCGGCGGGCACAACTTTACCGTCACGTTCAATGCCAATGGCACGGTCAACGTCAGCGGCGTGACGGACGGAGCCCGCATCGCCGCCTATACCGACGATGGATACAACAGCATCGAGTGGGGCTACGCGTCCGGCGATACCTTCAAGATCGGCGATTTCGGCGCGACCGTGATCAGCAAGGATCCGGTTCCCTTTACCGTTCCGATTTCGATCATCGATGGCGACGGCGACACCGTCAGCTCCGGCAACCTGTCGATCACCGCCAATCCGGTGACGCCACCGGTGGCATTGGACCTCAACGGCGATGGCCTGCACTTCCTCGGACTGGATGCAGGGGTGACGCACGATTACGGCCACGGGGCGGTTGCCACGGCGTGGACGACGCCCGGGGACGGAATCCTCGCCCATGACACCGGCCATGGCCTGGACGTCGTCTTCACCGACGATGCCGTCGGAGCCAGGACCGATCTGCAAGGCCTCGAGCTCGCCTATGACAGCAATCACGACGGGCAACTGACATCGGCCGACGCCGCGTGGAGCAGCTTCGGCGTATGGCAGGATGCCAACTCGAACGGCGTCGTGGATGCCGGTGAGTTCAAGACGCTGAGCCAAGCCGGGGTCACGGCGATCGGCCTGAGCACGGACGGACAGGCCTATTCCACCGCCGGCGGCGATGTGACCGTGCTCGGCACCGGCAGCTTCACCAGGGCCGACGGTACGACCGCCGCGCTCGGCGACACGGTGTTCGCGACGGCCGCAAAGCAGATCAGCCAGCAGACCAGCGAGCTGTCGGTAGCCGCTGCGGCGCTTGGCGGCTTCATGGCCGTTCCGCTGGTGCACGCCGCTATGGCCCCGACGGCGCCGGAGCAGGTGACTACCCTCGCCCATGCCTTGCGGCCGGATGCGCCGCTGGGCTCCATGCTCGGCGAACATGTCGCGCAGCCGATCGGCACTGCCAATCTGCAGCTAACGACCGAGACGGCGCCCGCTGCTCCTCACAGTGCGGCCGGCTCGGGCGGATCCCATCAGGCTCTCGACAGCGATAACGCGCACCTTCCCGACGCATCGCACGCCACGGTAACGACGGAGCAACTGCCCGACCAAGCGACGCTCGCAGTCGAGTCCGCGCCTGCGCCCGGCGCACATGGACCCTCGGACGTGGGTCTCATGGAAGCGCTGCTGACAATGCATCAAGGCGGCAATGGCGCGCACGCGGCGGCTGCGGCGGACGATGGCCATGGCGCGGTGACGACCGAGAACATGCCGAAGATCGCTGCCGTCCTTAACGACGCACTCGCCGGTCATGCGGTCGACCAGATCGTCGACAAGTTTGCCGGCTGGCACCCGAACTCAACACAAGCCGCAGGGCAGCCGCCGGTCGCAGCCAATGCAGAGCACGCCCCGGCCGTGCTCGACCTGCATCTCGATACTCATACGGACACCCACGCCGCCCTGTTCGCAACGATGATGGCCATGCCGACCGTCGAGGAGCACGTGGTAGCAGCCGCTTGAAACAATTTTGTACGTGAGGGGAAAAGTAATGGGCTGGAATTCGACGCGGCGAGCCGCGGTCGCGATTATCATGGCAGGGGCGTCCCTTCCGGGGATTGCCGCGGCCCAGGAGAGCGCGGATGCCGAAAGGCTCCTCGCGATGGACGTGGGCGGCCTGCGGGGCGAGATTCAGTCGCTCTATGCCTCGGCACTGGCCACGTCCACCGATCCGGCGATCGTCAATGCCAATGACCCGCGCTTCATCGCCGCGATCGATGCGAAGGCGCAATGCGGCATCGCCCTCGGCTACCTCAAATCATCGACTAAGGATGCGACGAGCATACGCAAGTGCGTCCTGTTCCACGCGCGCATGTTGCAGGTGCCGGCACCGCCTCCGCCACCACCCCCGCCGGCGCCTCCGCCGCCGCCGAGCGTCTGCAATGACACCACGCCGCGGATAGTGTTCTTCGATTTCGATTCCGCCACGCCGCCGGCCGATGCCCAGGGCACGATTCAGTTCGTGACGAACAATGCGGCAACCTGCAACTGGCAGGGCGTCAGCGTCGTCGGGCACGCCGACCGCTCCGGCTCGGACGCCTACAACCAGCGGCTGTCCCAGCAGCGAGCCGATGCCGTTGCCGATCTGCTGGCGGCAGGAGGCATTCCCCGCTCGGCACTCGCCGTTTCGGCGAAGGGCGAAAGCCAGCCGCGCGTTCCGACGGCCGATGGCGTGCGCGAGCCGCAGAATCGCCGCGTCGAAATCACAGTCCAACGCTAGTGGCGGGGAGAAAAGCCATGATCAGGAGCACTATTTCTCTTGTGGCAGCCGCTTTGCTCGCCACAGCCTCGTCGTCGGCGGTTGCGCAATCGACCGATGGCGTTGTCAGCCTCAACGATGCGGTCACCGCAGCGATGCAGTCGAACCCCGAGATCCTGCAAGCGCAGATGAACACTGAAGCCATTCAGTTCGAGCGCGAGCAGGCCCAGGGTCAGTACTATCCGCGGCTCAATCTCGAGGCGTCCGCCGGTGCACGGCGTCTCGAGAACGCCACCCGCCGCGCGCTCAAGATTTCCAACGACTGGCTTTACCCGCTCGAAGCGGATGCGACGGCCGACATGACGTTGATCGATTTCGGCCGGCGCAGGGGCGAGCTCCTGCGGCAGGCGGCGCGTGTCGACGGTGCCTCGCTTCGCGTGGTCGAGCGCTCGCAATTCATCGCCTTGCAGGTCGCTCGGCAGTACATGAACGTCCTGTTGCAGCAGCGAATCTCCGCCGCGGCGCAAGACAACGTGACGTTTCACCAGTCTCTGGTGAACGACCTCGCGGAAGGGGTTAAGCAGGGCTCGATCAGCGTCGCCGATCAGCAGCAGGCAGAAGAGCGGTTGCAAGCCGCGCTCGTCCGCCAGGACGAGGCGATGCAGGATCTGACCGACGCCAAGATCGAGCTGCGCCGGTTGACCGGCCTGCAGATCGACACGGTCTCGCTTCCGCCCGTGCTTGCGGCCCGCGTGCCGCCAAGCGAAGACGCGGCCATCGGACTGGCACGAACGGCTAACCCGCTGGTGCGCGAAGCCCAGGCCGACGTCGATGCGGCGGAAGCCGTGGTGACCTCCGCCAAGGGCGATCTTTATCCGACCATCGGCGTCGATCTGACCGGGCGCATCGGCGAGGATATCGACGGGTTCAAGGGGCAGACCAACGATGTGCAAGGCCGCATCTATATGCGCTGGAACGTGTTTGACGGCGGGATCAATCGCGCCAAGGTTCAGGAAACGGTCCGCCAGGCAAGCCAGGCGCGGTTCAAGCTGTACGAGGTCATCCGACAGGCTGAAGGAGACGTCGCCAATGCCTGGAACGCCCGGACGTCACAGGATGCGATAACCAAGAAGCTCGACAGGGAATCGCAAGTGAGCGACGATCTTCTGCTCTCCTACAGGAGCCAGTTCAACGTCGGGCGCCGCTCGCTGCTTGACGTGCTCGACGCGGAAAACACCCGCTTCAATACGCAGGTCAGGCTCGAAACGGCCCGCTTTTCGCAGATGTTCGCGGAATACCAGATTCTTGCCGCGACTGACCAGCTCCTCGAGGCCCTGAACGTCCAGCCGGGCGCCGGAGCGGGCGCGAACGAGCGCGAACGTTTCAACTACGGGCCGCCGGTTCCTGCCGAATTGCAGCGTCGGCGCTACCCCGGCTGAGACCGAAGCGGGGCGCAACGAAGTGAAGCAGGAAAACATCCCTGTCGCTGAGGTTCAGCACGATCCGCTGATCGGATGCGTTCGGGAACTCACGGCCCGGTTCGGCTTCACGACGCGTGCGTCGCAATTCGACGTGCTCGCGCGTGGCGAGGACGGCAAATTGCCGTTTCACCAGGCCGGCCCGGCGCTCGAGGCAGCAGGGCTCGAATTCGAGAACGTGACGGCCCGCCGCTGGCCGCGCCAGGCCGAGCAGTATCCCGCCCTGTTGCGCCTGGCCGACGGCACCCCGATCGTCGTGCACGAACTGAACGATGAGCAGGCGCTGGTATGGCGGCCGGGGCGTGGGGAGGCCGTGTGGGAGCCGCTCGATGAGCTGGCCGGCACTCCGCCGCGCGATTTCCTGACTGTCTGGGGCGACCCGGATGCCTTGCGGGGCCAAAGCGGCGCATGGCTCACGAAAGCAAAGTACCACTGGTTCTGGGGAGAGCTTAAGAAGGAACGGAAGGCCCTCCAACCGGTCCTCCTCGCCTCCTTGATCATCAACCTCCTCAGCATCGCTTTGCCGCTGTTCACGATGAACGTGTACGACCGGGTGATCCCGAACCACGCGACGGCGAGCCTGTGGGTGCTCGCGATCGGCGTTCTCATCGCCTTCGCTCTCGAATTCTCGCTGAGGCGCGCGCGGACCGAGGTGCTCGATCAGGTGGGTCGCCGGCTCGATCTCAAGCTCTCGCAAAAGATCTTCGGCCGCTTGCTGGCGACGCCGCTGGGCGCCACTCAGGGCAGCGTCGGCGGCCTCGCGGCACGAGTCAGCGAATATTCCATCGTCCGCGACTTCTTCGCCTCGACGACGGTCGTCCTCATCGTCGACCTGTGCTTCCTAGTCCTTTTCGTCGCCGTCATCGCCTACATCGCGGGATGGCTCGCCCTCGTTCCCATGGCGGCGATCGCCGGCATGTTCGCCGCCGGCACGATCCTCCAGCGAAAGATGACCGATGCCGCGCGCGAGGCGCAGTCGGACAACGGGCTGCAGCAGACGATGCTGGTGGAAACGATCGCCAACAGCGAGACGCTGAAGAGCGTCTCGGGCGAAGGCACGATGATCGGCCGCTGGTACGGGCTCGCCGAGCTCGGAACCCGCTCGCAGCAACGGTTGCGCCAGATCAGCTCGATCGCGGTCGGCCTGGCATCGAGCTTCCAGCAGGTATCGACCGTCTCGCTGGTCGTGGGCGGCTACTATCTCTTTTCCGCCGGCAAGATCTCGATGGGCGCGATCATCGCCATCGTCATGCTTTCCTCGCGATCTATGGGACCGGCGGCGCAGATTGCCCTTCTGCTGACGAGGGGCAAGCAGGCCTGGCAAGCCTTGTCCAGCATCGAGGGGCTGTTCGGCTGGGACGACGAGCGCAGGCTCGGCAGCTCCGTGGCACCGACGGTCTCGAGCGAAGCCGAGATCAGGCTCGATGATCTCTCTTTCGCTTATCCGGAGAGCAGCGTTCCGGCGCTCGATTCGCTCAATCTCACCATCAGGCCGGGCGAGCGGATTGCGATAATCGGCCGGGTTGCTTCGGGAAAGTCGACGCTCGGCCGCATCGTTTGCGGCCTCTATCAGCCGACCGGCGGCGCCATGCTGATCGGCGGGATCGACAGCCGGCAGTACCGGCCGCAGGACATCCGCCGCGCATACCGCTTCGTGGGCCAGGATGCCGCCCTCTTCACCGGGTCGATCAAGGATAACCTGACCATCGGCGACCGCGGAATCGACGACACCCGCCTCGGCAAGGCGATGTGGATGAGCGGGGCTGACGAGTTCCTCGCGCGCGATGCGGGCGGGTTCGACCGGCAGGTCGGCGACCAGGGAAGGCGCCTTTCCGGCGGACAGCGGGCCTTTCTCTCTTTGGCACGCGCGCTAGTCAGTCCTTGCCAATTGCTGTTTCTCGACGAACCAACCGGCGCGATGGACAGCCAGACCGAACGCCATTTCGTCGAACGGCTGCAATCGGCGATCTCGCCGGAGCAGACGCTCATCATCTCGACCCACCGGCCGGCGCTGTTCGCGCTTTGCGATCGGATCATCGTCCTCGACCAGGGCAAGATCGTTGCGGATGGGCCGAAGGATTCAATCCTCAAGCAAGCGAGCTCAATGCCATGAGCGAGCTTGCCATTCAGCCGAGCGCGCCAATCGAAAGCTCCGGCAGGGTTCGGCGCGCCGTGTTGGGCGTGGCGGCGGCGGCTGCCGTCTTCCTGCTTGTCACAGGGCTTGCCGGACATGTCTTCCGGCAAGGTTCGGCGCAAGATGCCCCGGTCCAGGCTCCGGAGATCGCCCGTCTGCAAATGCTGACGGAAGGTGCCCAGGCCGACATTCTCGGCAACGGCGCTGACGCTGCTCAGCGCAACAAGCTCATTCCCGTGTCCGGCTATTCGGGCGGGGCGGTCGCGCCCTTCCGCGCCATCGCACCCGACACGAGCGCTTACGACATCGCCAGGAAATGCCTGACGCAGGCGATTTACTATGAGGCCGGCAATCAGTCCGTTGAAGGCAAGCGCGCGGTCGCGCAGGTCGTCCTCAACCGAGTACGGCACCCGGCTTATCCGCATTCGGTCTGCGGAGTGGTTTACGAAGGCTGGAACGGGCGGACCTGCCAATTCACCTTCGTGTGCGACGGTTCGCTTCTGCGGGCACCGGTGCCCGCGCTTTGGCGGGAGTCCGAGGAAGTCGCCGCGGAGGCGCTCGACGGGCAAACCGAGAAGGCCGTCGGCTCCGCCACCAACTATCATGCGGATTACGTCTTGCCGCGCTGGGCGTTCACCCTGCCCAAGATCACTCAGCTGGGCGCGCATATCTTTTATCGTCTGCCGGGCCGCTGGGGCAGCGCCGAGGCGCTAACCGCGCGGTGGGACGGGCACGAAGCCATTCCGAATATCGACTACCAGGGCCTTCGCGAAAGACTGGCGGCCGAGACGCAGGAGATCCAGCCTGCCACGCCCCAGCTTGTCCCTGGACTGACGGTCACTCCGCTGATCAGCGATCGCCACGCGCCCGACGATGTCGGCGGCCGCATCGACACGACGAAGCCATGGCGGCTATCGATTCCCATCCCGGTCAGCGCGCGGCCGGCGCCCGCCGTCCAGCCCGCCGGCGACGAAATCGGGAAGGTTCAAGGCGAGCAGTCGTGACTCAATTTGCCAATTACCTCGAGCGCTTTCGCCAGCTCGATCCCAGCCGCAAACTGATCCTGATTTCCGCGGTCGGCGTGTTGGCCCTGCTGCTTTGGGCGAGCCTGGCGCAGATCGACGAAGTCACCCACGGGATGGGCAAGGTCATTCCGTCCAGCAAGGCCCAGGTCGTGCAGGCGGCGGACGCGGCCGTGGTGAAGGAGATCCTCGTACGCGGCGGCCAATCCGTGAAAAAGGGCCAGTTGCTGGTTCGTCTCGACGACGCCCAGTCGTCTTCGGAGCTCGGACAACTGCAGACCGAGAACCAGCTCCTCAAGGTCCAGGCGCAGCGGCTAGCCGGCGAGGCTTCGGGCAACGCCCTTGGATGCGAAAGCGGAACCGATTGCGCCGAGCAGCGCCAGCTCCAGCAGGCGCGCATGGCGGCCGCGAGCAGCAAGCAGGATTCGCTGGCCGCGGCCATCGAACAGCGCCGCCGCGATCTGAGCGAGGCGCAGGCGACCGAAGCCTCGCTGACGAACAGTCTTCAGCTGGCGACCAAGCAAGTCGCGATGCTCAAGCCGCTCGCGGACAAGGGCATCGTGCCGCAGACCGATTTGATGGCGGCGCAGCGCGACCAGGTCGACACGCAAGGCAAGCTGGCGGCGGCCCGGCAAGGCGTCGCTCGGGCGCAGGCCGCGGTGCAACAGGCTCAGGCCGACCTCGATGCCGCCCGGTTCGACTTCCGCCAGCAGGCGCTCAACGAGCGGAGCGAAATCGCCACCAAGATTGCGGTCAACCAGCAATCGATCATCGGGGCGGAGGCACGCAAGGCGCGCAATGAATTGCGCGCGCCGGCCGACGGGATTGTCAATGACGTCCAGGTCACGACCGAAGGCGGCTTTGTAAACGCCGGCGAAATGCTGATGCAGGTCATCCCCGTCGGTGAGAAGCTCCTGATCGAGGCACGCATCAACCCCAAGGACATTGCCTTCGTGAAGGTCGGTGACCTTGCCAACGTCAAGGTCACGGCCTACGATTTCTCGACCTATGGCGGGTTGACCGGACGTGTGGAGCAGGTGAGCGCCGACAGCATCTACGACGAGGCCGAGCGGCAGGCCTATTACACCGTCGTCGTCGAGACCCAGCGTTCATACATTTCGCACGGGCTTCAGCGGTTGCCGATCGTCCCCGGCATGATCTGCGACGTCGAGATTATCACCGGCCGCAAGAGCGTGCTTTCCTATCTAACGACGCCGCTGACACGGGGACTCGAAAGCTCGTTGCGCGAAAGGTAGATCGCCGGCTGCCTGGCGGCCGGCAGGCCGTGTAGCCACTTTCCCTCGCCGAAGCTGAGAATGGGCCGGTAATCGTTCGCCAGGTTGCCATCGAGCAATTCGTCGGTGGAATCGTCGAGCAGGTAGAAGCGCCCTGCATGCCTGACCACCAGCAGCGCGTGGTCGGCGTGGCGGACGAGGTCGCGCGCGATGGTTAGATACATATCGCCTGGCTCGATGCCGAGACTGAGCAGCGCCTGATATTTCAGGATCGCGATATCTTCACAGTCTCCCCTTCGCGCCTGCAAGGTCTGGCGGGCGTCGGCCCAGTAATCGCCGCCATGCAGCCTGGGCGAGTCCGCCCGATAGGCGATCGCTTGATTTACCCAGCGGTTCACCTGGCCGATCAGTGCGAGCCGATCGGCAGCGGGTGCTCCCATCGAACGCTCGACCACTTGCGCCGAGAGATGCCTCGCGGAAACGCGCGCCCAGTCCGCGTCGAACCGCGTCTTGCCTATCGGAATGCGCGCCGATCCGAGAAAGTTGGTCGAACGGCTCGATGAAAGAGGAACTGCCGCCGGCAAGGCGGGCACAATGAGCTCAGCAGCTTGCCTCGGCGGAGCCATGGCGAGCCGGCAGGTGTCGCCGCCCTTGGCGGGGTCCGTCGCGGAGGCCGTCGTCAGGTCGGCGCTGGAGGTCGAGGGCAACGCCTGGCTCATGCGCATTCTTTCCAATGCGCTCGATGTGCCTCCAAGGATGGCCTCGGACTTGAGGGCCCGAATGCTCTCGGCGTCCGCAGTCAGGTTGGGAGAATGTGCGCAGCTTCCCACCTGTGTGGTGACCAGCGCCAGCGTCGGCGTAGCGACTGTCGC